>Ga0187892_10005243_pt1 | contig 20594 bp, 24 predicted proteins | sample MA1701073metaG_FD_139345 | JGI IMG/M metagenome (GOLD analysis project Ga0187892, IMG submission 139345) | Bio-ooze microbial communities from a basaltic lava cave in the Kipuka Kanohina Cave System on the Island of Hawaii, USA - MA170107-3 metaG ... | reverse complement strand
TGGAGGAGGTGCCCGACGTCTCCTACGAGGACGTGGGCGGCCTCGACAACCAGATCGAGCAGATCACCGACGCCGTCGAGCTGCCCTTCCTCCACCAGGAGCTGTTCGCCGAGCACCGTCTGCCGGCCCCGAAGGGCATCCTGCTCTACGGCCCTCCCGGCTGCGGCAAGACCCTCATCGCCAAGGCGGTGGCCAACAGCCTGGCCAAGAAGGTGGCCGAGGTCAGCGGCGACAAGTCGGCTCGCAGCTACTTCCTCAACATCAAGGGCCCCGAGCTGCTCAACAAGTACGTGGGGGAGACCGAGCGCCAGATCCGGCTGGTGTTCCAGCGGGCCCGGGAGAAGTCGGAGGAGGGGGTGCCCGTCATCGTCTTCTTCGACGAGATGGACTCGCTGTTCCGCACCCGGGGCACGGGCATCTCCTCCGACATGGAGGCGACGATCGTCCCCCAGCTGCTGGCCGAGATCGACGGTGTCGAGACCCTGAAGAACGTGATCGTGATCGGCGCCTCCAACCGGGAGGACCTGATCGACCCCGCCATCCTCCGCCCCGGCCGGCTCGACGTGAAGATCAAGATCGAGCGGCCCAACGAGCCGGCCGCCCGCCAGATCTTCGCCCGCTACCTGGTGGCCGACCTGCCCCTCGACGCGTCGGAGGTGCGCTCCCTTGGCGGCAGCGACCCCGACAAGGCGGTGGCGGTCATGATCGAGCGCACCGTCGACGCCATGTACGACACGGGCCCCGACAACCGCTTCCTGGAGGTCACCTACCAGAACGGTGACAAGGAAGTCCTGTTCTACAAGGACTTCTCCTCGGGGGCCATGATCGAGAACATCGTGCGCCGGGCCAAGAAGCTGGCCATCAAGCGAGCCATCGCCGGCCAGGGCCGGGGCATCCGCACCTCCGACCTGCTCGAGTCCATCAAGCAGGAGTACAAGGAACACGAGGACCTGCCCAACACCACCAATCCCGACGACTGGGCCAAGATCTCGGGCAAGAAGGGGGAGCGAATCGTTTACGTGCGCACCCTCATGTCCGAGGGCAAGGAGGCCAAGGGCGGCCGGGCCATCGAGCGGGTGGGCACCGGCCAGTACCTGTAGGGGGGAGGCACGGTGGCGGCGGGCCGAGGCATCACCATCGACGTCCGCCAGGGAGACGTCCTCGACACCCACGCCGACATCCTCCTCCTCAAGTAGGCCAACGGCTTCCATGGCGTCGACTACGCCGCCTTCGCGCGCCTCGGCTCGAGACCCCCAGGGCGAGCCTTCCCCTCCCCGACGGGCACCGCTGGTTCCCCACGGCCGGACGCCTCGCCGCCTCCGAGATCCTGCTCCTGGGGGTCGGCCCGCTGCGCTCGTTCGAGTACGCCGCAATCCGGCGGTTCGGCCAGCGAGCGCTAACGGTCCTGGCCGGGGAGCGCCCCGAGGCGGAGGTCGTCGCCGGTCCGATCCACGGCCCCGGCTACGGCCTGGACGAGTTGGAGGCGGTCAAGGCCCTCGTAGCCGGCTTCGTCGATGCCATCACCGTCGGCGACGTGCCGATCGGGCTCGCGAAGATCGCCCTGGTCGAGCGCAGTGCAGGCCGGGCGCGCCGGCTGCGGGACGTCGTGGAGTCGCTCGTACCGCACGGCGTCGTACCGAGCGACCGGGCCGCCCTCGACGAGGTGCTGGAGCCGCAGTCGCGGGTACGGCTGGCGGATGCCGGGATCCGGAGTGCCCAGAAGAAGCTCGTGTTCGTGGCCATGAAGTTCGACGACGACTCCGAGGACCGCTTCCGGTTCGGCATCGGCCTGGCCCTCGATCAGGACCGCTTCCTGTGCGAACGGGGCGACAGCGACCTCCAGGCCGGGGACATCCTCGACGGAGTGCTCGGAAAGATCCGCAACGCCGACTACGTCATCGCCGACGTCACGACCGACAACCCGAACGTGATGCTCGAACTCGGGTACGCCTGGGGCACCGGGCGGCCGGTCGTCATCATCGCCCAGGAAGGCCGCCGCCAGGATCTTCCGTTCAACATTCGCAACCACCGGACGATCTTCTTCAGGAACGACGGCCACCTTCACGACCAGCTACGGAAGGTCATCGCTCTGCTCGAGCAGGAGCCGACCTGAACCGGTGCCGGCGTCGTCACCGGCGGAGTCCGGAGGCACCGCGGCGGGGGACGGCACCTGGGCCGACGCCGTCCGTCCGGGGCTGATCGACATCGAGATCTGCGCCAGCGGCGGCCCGCCGCCGCCATCGTCTGGCTCCTGTCGAAGGACGCTTCGTTCACCACTGGCGCCGTGGTCGACGTCAGCGGTGGGCGTGAGCGCGCTGCGCCCAACTCCGTAGCGCACAGGGGGTAGGGTCGGCTCGCCATGGCCATCCGCAAGGTCTGCGGGATCGAGACCGAGTACGGGATCGTCCTCCGCGGCGCGGGGGAGTCGAATCCCATCGCCGCCTCGTCGCTGCTCATCAACTCCTACGTCTCCCGCCTGGCCCGCCTGACCTCGGCCGCCGGCCCCGGCAACCCCGTGGCCTGGGACTTCGAGGACGAGAGCCCCGGCCGTGACGCCCGCGGGTTCGCCCGTGAAGGAGCCATGGCCCCCGAGGTGGAGACCCACCTGGTCAACGCCGTGCTGACCAACGGGGCCCGCTACTACGTCGACCACGCCCACCCCGAGTACTCCACGCCCGAGTGCGGCGACGCCCTGGAGCTGGTCCGCTACGACAAGGCGGGGGAGCGGATCCTGGCCCGGTCGATCGAGGCGGCGGCCGAAACCCTGCCCCCCGGCCAGGAAGTGGTCGTCTACAAGAACAACTCGGACCGCAAGGGCAACTCCTACGGGTGCCACGAGAACTACTTGATGGACCGCGCCGTCCCGTTCTCGACCATCGCCCAGCTCATCACGCCCCACTTCGTCACCCGCCTGATCTACACCGGAGCGGGCAAGGTGGGCAGCGAGGCCCCCGGGTCGGGGTCGGGCGACGTCCGCTTCCAGCTCAGCCAGCGGGCCGAGTTCTTCGAGGAGGAGATCGGCCTCGAAACCACCCTCAAGCGGCCCCTGGTCAACACCCGCGACGAGCCCCACGCCGACGCCCAGAAGTACCGCCGCCTCCACGTCATCGTGGGCGACGCCAACCTGGCCGAGATCTCGACCTACCTGAAGGTCGGGGTCACCGCCATCCTCCTCGCCATGATCGAGGACGGCGACATCGGCGACGGCGACCTGGCCCTGGCCAACCCCGTCCAGGCCCATCGCCACGTGTCCTACGACGTGTCGCTGGCCCGGCCCCTCGAGCTGGCCAACGGCCGGCGGATGACTGCCCTCGAACTACAGTGGGAGCTGCTCGACCGGGCCCGCAAATGGGCCGAGAGCCGGGGCCTGGAGGCGGTCGGGGACGACGTCGGTCGCGACGTGCTCCGCCGCTGGGAGGACGTGCTGGCCCAGCTCGAGGTCGACCCGATGGAGCTGGCCGACCAGCTCGACTGGGTGGCCAAGTACCAGCTGGTCGACGCCTACCGCCGCCGCCACGACCTGGCCTGGTACGACGCCCGCCTGGCCGCCCTCGACCTGCAGTACCACGATGTCCGTCCCGGCCGGTCCCTGTTCGCCCGGCTGGCGATGCAGCGGCTGGTCGACGAGGACGCCGTGCTGCGCTCCACTACCGAGCCGCCCACCACCACCCGGGCCTACTTCCGGGGCAAATGCCTGCAACGGTGGGCCTCGTCCATCTCTGCCGCCAACTGGGATTCCCTCGTCTTCGACCTCGGCGCCGACCCGCTCCGCCGGGTCCCGATGATGGAACCCCTCAAAGGTACGGCGGCACACGTCGATACGCTGTTGACAGCCTGCGACACCCCGGCGCAGCTGCTCGAAGCGTTGGGTTCCTAGGAGGACCGGTTTCCATGGCAGAACGAGAGCAGAAGCGGAAGCAGGCTCCGGCCCGCACCGACGAGGTGCAGGAGACGGTGCCCGCTCCCACGCGCCAAGGCGAGAAATTGAAGGCCGAACTCGACGACCTTTTGGACGAAATCGACGAAGTCCTCGAGGACAACGCGGAGGAGTTCGTGCGCTCCTACGTTCAGAAAGGTGGCCAGTAGTTTCGTCCAATTGATCGCTTGTGGCTCGGGCATTTGATGCTACGATTCGCACCTTGGAGCCATTTGAAGCGAACGTTCGGGATCACTCCGGAGCAATACGACGCGATACTCTCAGAGCAAGGTGGGGGCTGCGCCATATGCCACCGGGCACCGCGATCCGATAGTTCGCTCCACGTCGACCATGACCATTCGACGGGTCGGATTCGAGGGATTCTCAGCTTCCGGTGCAACAACTCGCTCGGGGATCTGGAGGATGACCCGATGCTCCTGCGGGCGGCGCTGCGGTACCTCGAACCGGTAATCCCTCGCGAGCCGGAGCTGGATGTCCGGCTGGCGGAGTTGAAGGCCAGACGCCGGGCGGGTTGAGCGGGGCGCACTACTGTGCGGAGGCGATGTCCCTTCCCGTGTTCGGGCCCGGGCACGACCCGGGGCCCAGCTTCTCCGAGCTGTTGAGGCGTTCGTCGGTCCCGCCCCCCGCTCCCGGCGGATCGGCGGTCGCGCAGATCTCCCACGGCACGACGATTGTGGCCATCCGCTACGCCGACGGCGTCGTCATGGCCGGCGACCGGCGGGCGACGGAGGGCTACAGCATCGCCCACCGGGCCATCGAGAAGGTCTACCCGGCCGACCGCCACTCGGGCGTGTCGATCGCAGGGGCGGCCGGCTTCGCGGTGGAGATGGTCAAGCTGTTCCAGACCGAGCTCGAGCACTACGAGAAGGTCGAGGGGAGCGCCCTCAGCCTGGAGGGCAAGGCCAACAAGCTGGGCCAGATGGTGCGGGGCAACCTCGACATGGCCATGAGCGGCCTGGCCGTCGTTCCCATCTACGCCGGCTACGACCTGCGCCGGCGCGTCGGCCGCATCTTCAAGTACGACATCACCGGCGGCCGCTACGAGGAGGACGACTTCCACGCCACCGGCTCCGGCGGCCGTGACGCCCGCACCACCATCAAGCTGGGCTACCGGGAGGGGATGGACCGGGAGGCGGCCATCGAGCTGGCCATCGAGGGCCTCTACCAGGCGGCCGACGAGGACTCGGCCACCGGCGGGCCCGACGTGGTGCGCGGCATCTACCCCACGGTGGCCACCATCACCGCCCAGGGCTTCGAGCGCGTCGCCGACGCCGAGGTGGCTGAGCGGTTCCAGGCCCTGATCGCCCGCAAATCGGCGGAGGGCCAGCAGCGGTGACGATGCCGTTCGGCTACGTGTCGCCCGAGCAGGCGATGAAGGACCGGGCCGACTTCGCCCGCAAGAACGTGGCCAAGGGCCGGCCGCTGGTGGCGGTCGTCTACGACGACGGGGTGCTGCTGTGCGCCGAGAACCCGTCCCGCACCCTGCACAAGATCAGCGAGATCTACGACCGCATCGCCTTCGCCGGGGTGGGCAAGTACAACGAGTTCGACACCCTGCGCACCGCCGGCGTGCGCCTGGCCGACGTCAAGGGCTACCAGTACTCCCGGGAGGACGTCGACGCCCGCGCCCTGGCCAACGCCTACGCCCAGCACCTGGGCCAGATCTTCACCCACGAGATGAAGCCGCTCGAGGTGGAGATCCTCGTCGCCGAGGTCGGCTACGAGCCCGCCGGCGACCAACTGTTCCACATCCTCTACGACGGCACCGTCGTCGACGAGCAGCACTTCAGCGTGCTCGGCGGCGACGCCGACGCCATCACCGACCGCCTCCGGGACCGCTTCAGCGAGGGAATGCCCAAGGCCGGCGCGGTCAGGGCCGCGGTCGCCGCCCTGGCCGGTGAGGACCGCACCCCGGTCAGCAGCGAGCTGGAGGCGGCCGTGCTGGCCCGCACCAACGGCCGGCGCGCCTTCCGCCGCATCGAGCTGGCCGAGCTGGAAACCCTGCTCGCGGGCTGAAACGTCCGGCGGCGGCGGGAGACGGAACCAGCATGGCCGTGGAAACCGCAGTCCGAACCCCCTGGCAGCAGGCCGCCGGGTGGGCCGTCCCCGTCGTCGTGGTCGGCGCCCTCGCCGCCCTCAAGCCCGAGATCGTCAGGGGGACCTTCTCCAGCGCCGAAAGCGTCCTGCGGGTGGCGGTGGTGGTCGTGGGCTGGACGCTCGTCGCCCGCCTCCTCCGCCGGGTCATCGCCAACCCCGTGGCCCGCACCCTGGCCGTGGCCGTCCCCGGCACGGCCCTGCTGTGGGTGAACGTGGCGCCCTACTTCGAGGACGACGTCACGATCGCGGGCAGCTTCCCGGAGGCGGCGGCTGCAGCCACCACGGTCGCGCCCGCCGGCCAGCCCGCGCCCGCCGCGCCCGCCGACCCGGGGACGACCGTCCCGGCCCAGCCCGTCCAACCCGTCCAACTCACAACCGGGCGGTTCGTGGGCCTCGACGGCCACCGGGGCTCGGGCGAGGCGGCCATCTTCCGGCTGCCGGGTGGAGAGGCGATCGTCGCCTTCCGGGACCTCAGCGTGCAGTCGGTGCCTGATCCCGTGCTGTACCTCGTGCCCGGGGCCGACCGGGAGAGCAAGGCCAACGGGGTTCGCCTGGGACGCTTCGACGGCAGCCGGGACCGCTACGAGATCCCCGCCGGCACCGACCTGTCGGGGCCGCTCACCGTCCTGATCTGGTGCGAGCGGTTCGCGGTTCCGGTGGCAGGGGCCACCCAAGCCCCCGCCTGAACCGCTGTCCCGCACTGGAGGGCTTCCTCGACGACGAGCGCCTCACGACTGCGGACCTCGAGCAAAGAGGGCTCCTGTGCAGGGCGCGCCCGCTAGCTTCGGGCCCGCTGGTACAACGGGGTACCGGATGACGCGCATGATCCGGTACGCCACGGCGATGGGCCTCCTGTGCTGCTCCCTTTGGACGGCCGCCGCCCACGCCGCCGAGCCCGCGCTCACCGTGCCCGCCCACCTGCGGCCCGCGATCGTGCCGTCGGCCGTCCCGGGCGTCCCCGCCTACGTGTTGGTCGAGGCGGTGTTCAGCCAGATCGTCCCCGCCGGCGAGGGCCTCTACCTGGAGTTCCGCCCATCGGCCGATGCCGCCGCGGGCGACGCCCGGTGGCACGCCATGTGGTTCAGACCGTGCGAGGGCGCCGAGGTGGTCGAGGCGTTTGCAGCCGCCGCCCTGCCGCCCGGCCAGGCGGTGCAGGTCGCCATCCCTGTCAACCCCCCCGAACTCCTCCGCCGACAGCTCACGACGAAATGCCAGGCCGGTGGCTACCGAACGCCGGCCGAGGCCGACAGCTACGCCGCCAGCCTGTTCGCCGCCAACCTCCAGACCCTGCGGGGTGAGGACGCCGGCGTCTACCTGGGAGGCTCCCTCAACAGCCTCGTGCGGCTGGGCGGGCCTCAGAACCGCAGCAGCATCAACGTCGAAACCACCACCAACGCGGCCACGACGATCCACAGCGCAGGCGGGGCGGCCGGGGCGTCGTCCTCGTCGTCCTCGAAGGCCGACTCCACCTCGTCGGCCAGCAGCAGCTCCTGAGCGAGGGGCAGGTCGATCTCGGGGACGTAGACGTGCACGTCCCCCATCGGGTAAGGGCCGTCAACCCCGCCCCGCAGTTCGGTCACGATGCCCTCACAGCCGATGCGGGCGGCGATGACCCGGGCGTGGAACGGATGGGCCACCGTCGCCAGCCGCACCATCCGGCCCCCGTCCATCACCATGAACGGTAGCGTGACCCCGAGTGGAACGACGGATATTCGGGCTGGAGAACGAGTACGGCGTCACCTGCACCCTTCGCGGCCAGCGCCGGCTCAGCCCCGACGAGGTGGCCCGCTACCTGTTCCGCCGGGTGGTGTCGTGGGGCCGCAGCTCCAACGTCTTCCTGGAGAACGGGGCCCGCCTCTACCTCGACGTGGGCAGCCACCCCGAGTACGCCACCCCCGAATGCGACTCCATCGAGGATCTCGTCGCCCACGACAAGGCGGGGGAGCGCATCCTCGAGGGCCTCCTGGCCAGCGCCGAGCAGCGGCTGCGGGAGGAGGGCATCCGGGGCATCGTCTACCTGTTCAAGAACAACACCGACTCGGCCGGCAACTCCTATGGATGCCACGAGAACTACCTGACCAGCCGCCGGGACGACTTCGGGCACTACGCCGAGGTTCTCATCCCCTTCTTCGTCACCCGCCAGATCTACGCCGGGGCGGGCAAGGTGCTCAACACGGCCCGGGGCGCCACCTACTGCATCAGCCAGCGGGCCGAGCACATCTGGGAGGGGGTTTCGTCGGCCACCACCCGCAGCCGTCCCATCATCAACACCCGCGACGAGCCCCACGCCGACGCCGAGCGCTACCGCCGCCTCCATGTCATCGTGGGCGACTCCAACATGAGCGAGTACGCCACCTTCCTCAAGGTGGGGGCCACGTCGATCCTGCTGCGCATGCTGGAGGACCCGTCGGTGGTCATGCGGGACATGACCCTCGACAACCCCATCCGGGCCATCCGCGACATCAGCCACGACATCACCTGCACCCGCAAGGTGCGCCTGGAGAACGGGCGGGAGCTGTCGGCCATCCAGGTCCAGGCCGAGTACCTGGCCCGGGCCAAGCGCTACTCGGAGTCCAAGGGGCTGTCCCCGCTGGAGGAGCAGGCCCTGAAGATGTGGGAGCACTGCCTGACCAAGCTGGAGGTCGACCCCCTGAGCCTCGACCGCGAGTGCGACTGGGTTATCAAGCACCGGCTCGTCGAGGCCTACCGGGAGCGCCACGGCATCCCCCTGAGCCACCCCAAGGTGGCCCTCCTCGACCTCCAGTACCACGACGTCAACCGCCGCCGGGGCCTCTACTACCGAATGCAGGAGCGGGGCCTGCTCGAGCGGGTCGTCACCGACGCCGCCATCGACAGGGCCATCAATAGCCCGCCCCAGACCACGCGGGCCCGCCTGCGGGGCGAGTTCATCCGCAAGGCCAAGGAACGCAAGCGGGACTACACCGTCGACTGGGTCCACCTCAAGCTCAACGACCAGGCTCAGCGAACGGTCCTGTGCAAGGACCCCTTCAAGTCCCGCGATGAGCGGGTCGAGAAGCTGATCGCCTCGCTCTGACGGCCGGTGCATCACCTGGGGAGCCCCGGCCGTAGTCTTCGCCGGTGCCCCGCTTCGTCACCCTGGCCGTCGCCGAGGTGCTGGCGGCGCGGCCCGGCCTCCAGCGGGTGAGGCTGGAGGACGGCAGCCGGGCGTACGTGCTGACGGAGCTGATCGGAGCGGTGGCGGTAGGGGACCCGGTGGTGGTCAACACCACCGCCGTGGACCTCGACCTGGGGACGGGCGGCTGGCACGTCGTGCACTGGAACCTGTCCCGCGAGGGATGGTCGTCGCCCGGCGGCGGCCACGTCCTCAAGGTGCGGTACACGTCGCTGCAGACCGACGTGGGGGTGGCCGAGGAGGGCGGTGGGGCGGGGGGTCCCGTCCCGGCGCAGGTGCCGGTCGTCGTCTGCGACCTGCACAGCCAGGTCGGTGTGGTGGCCGCGGCCCACGCCGCCTCGGCGCCCGGCCGCCGGCTGGTCTACGTCATGACCGACTCGGCCGCCCTCCCCCTCGCCCTGTCCGACCTGGTGGCAGGGCTGAAGGAGCGGGGGCACCTGGCGGCCACGGTCACGGCCGGGCAGGCGTTCGGCGGCGATTACGAGGCGGTCAACCTCCACACCGCCATCCAGGTGGCCGCCGGCCCGGCCACGGCCGACGCGGTGGTGGTGGGGCCGGGCCCGGGAACGGTGGGGACGGGAACGCCGCTGGGCTTCGGCAGCCTCGACGCACTCACCGCCATCGAGGCCGCCATCCGGGCCGGCTGCGTGCCCATCGTGGCCGTGCGCTGGTCGGATGCCGACGCACGGGAACGCCACCAGGGCGTCAGCCACCACACCGCCACCGTCCTCGCCTTCACCCCCTGGACGGCGTGGGTGCCCTACCCGGCGAACGAGGCCGTTCCCGACGAGCTCCTCCCCGAGCGCCACCACGTCGTGCCTGTAGCCGAAACCCCGCTCGAGCTGGAGATCGACGTGGGCAGCATGGGCCGGGGGCCCGACGAGGATCCGGGCTACTTCCGTTGGTCGGCGGTGGCGGGCGTGCTGGCCGCCCGAGTCCTCAGCAACGCCCCGTGAGGCGGGCCAGGGTGGCGGCCCGCAGGGCCGGGGTCTGGGCCTGGATGGCGTAGAACGACGCCTCCCGCAGCAGCCGCAGGGCGGGAGAGCTGAGGGTCATGGCCCGCCCGCCGGTGGCCGTCACCAGCGCATAGGCGCAGCGCACCGCCAGCTCCAGCGACCACGCCCGCAACCCGACCAGCCGGTCCACGTCGTCGTCGGGAGCCGCGTACGACCGGGCCCGGCAGTCCTCCCACTCGTCGCGCAAGGCCACCGCGGTGGCGGGCGAGGCCTCGTCGAGCAGGCGCAGGCAGGTAGCCGCCACCCCGAAGGCGGCCGGGTTGGGCTGGGCGGTGGCGACCCGGTCGCGGGCCGACCAGGTGGCGACGGGCAGCTCGAGTAGCACGTCGTCGGCCGCCACCGAGACCCCGTCGAGCGAGAGCCGCACCGTGCGGGACGCCTGCATGACGGCCAGCGCCAGCGGCGCGGAGGCGCGGCCGCCAACGCCGTCGACGGCCGCGAACACCACGCCGTCGCCGCAGCGGGCCGCCACCGCGAACATCCCGGCCATGCCCCACGACGTCACCCACGGGGCCTCACCCCGCAGCACGTACCCGCCACCCGGCCCCGCCGGCTCGGCCACGACCGGGGGCGGGCCCGGGCGGCGGAGGTGGGCGAAGGCGACGCCGCCCAGCACCTCTCCGGCCAGCAGCGGCGGCAGCCACCGGTCGGCCAGGGCCCGGTTGGGCGACGAGGCCAGCAGCCGCAGGGGGGCGTGGTGCTGGACCCACACGAAGAAGGTGGCGCCGCAGGCCCCGGCCAGGGCCTCGTACACCGACCGGGCCGTCGACCGGGACCCCCCGTGCACCCGGAACAGGCCGGCCTCGCGCAAGGCCTGCAGGTGGCCCTCGGGGATGCGGTCGGCCCCGTCGACGGCAGCGGCGGCAGGGGCCAGCACGTCGTCCGCCACCCCCTTGGCCGCCGCCACCAGCGGCGCGTCGGGCGGCTCGTCCCCGCCGCCGGGGGCGAAGACGTCGATCAGCCGTCCTGGGAAGGACGGGGGCAGACCCGGTAGCAGCACACCGGGTCACCGGCCATGGTGTGGGCCTGCCGGGTGACCTCCACCTCGGGCCCCAGCACGCGCCGGAACAACACCAGCTCCATGTTGCAGACCACCGAGTGCTTCTCCGCCACCCGGTGGATGGCGCAGTTGTTCTCGACGAGCAGCACCTCGCCCTCGTCGCCTAGATGGCACTCCGTGACGTAGCCCCCCTGGTCCCGCAGCTCGGCCAGCACTCGCACCTTCTCGACCGGGTCGTCCACGCCCTCGAGGGCGGACTCGTACTGGGCCACGAGCTTGTCGGTACGCCTCGCCAGCACCGCCTCGACCGTCTCCGGCCCCGCCTCCTCGGCCAGGTCTTCGAGGAGGTCGTTGGCCAGGGCGTCGTAGCGGCGTGGGAACAGCTCGAGGCCGGTGGGGGAGAGGCGCCACCCGTGAGGAGGGCGCCCGACCCCGCCCGTGCCCCCCCGGACGGCCGGCACCTGCACGACCACCTGTTCGGCGGCCAGAGTCTCCAGGTGGCGGCGCACACCCACCACGCTCAGCGACAGGGACCGGGCCAGCTCGTTGACCGTGATCCCCGGCCGGGTGCGCAGCAACAGCAGCAGATCGCGCCGGGTCGTCACCAACCGTTCAGGGTACCGGCCGCCTCCCGGGCCCTTGGACAGCACCTACCGTTGCGCCCGTGAACCGGCTGGAGCGGCTGATCAACCTGGTGGCCGCCCTGCTGCAGACGGAGCGGCCCCTGACGGCCGAGGACCTGCGGGAACGGGTCCCCGGCTATGCCGACGACAAGGCCGCCTTCCGGCGGGCGTTCGAGCGGGACAAGGAGACGTTGCGCGACCTAGGCGTGCCCATCGTGGTCGAGCCCGTCCCCGGCACCGACCCGCCGGTGGACGGCTACCGCGTCCCCAAGGAGGACTACTACCTGCCCGACCCGGGCCTGGCCGAGGACGAGCTGGCCGCCCTCAACCTGGCCGCCACCGCGGTGCGCCTGGACGTGGGCAGCGGCGTGGAGGCCCTGTGGAAGCTGGGCGGCGAGGTGGCCGAGGCCGGCCCCGCGCCCGCCACCGCCTTCGCCGCCGCCCTGCCAGGGGCCGCGCACCTCGTCCCCTTGTTCGGGGCCATCTCCGCCCGCCGGAGGGTGTCGTTGGGCTACCGGGGACGCGCCCGCAGCCTCGACCCCCACCGCCTGTCGTTCCGCAACGGCCACTGGTACCTGTCCGCCCACGACCGCGACGCCGGGGAGGACCGGTCCTACCGCCTCGACCGCATCGAGTCGCCGGTGGAGGCGGGGGAGCCGGGTACCGCCGCCCCCGCCGCTGCCCGGCCCGCCGGCCTGCCGTCTCCCTGGGAGCTGGGCGGGGAGGAACCCGTGACCGCCCGCCTGCTGGTCGACGCCGAGCAGGCGGGATGGGCCGAGGGCCACGTGGGGCTCGACGCGGTGGCCGAGCGCGGGCCCGACGGTTCAGTGGTGCTCGAGGTGCGGGTCACCAACCGCGACGCCTTCCGCTCCTTCGTGCTCGGGTTCCTCGACCACGCCGAGGTGCTGGGCCCGCCCGAGCTGCGCGCCGAGCTCGTCCACTGGCTGGAGGGCCTGTGCCGAAGCTGAGCGCCGAGGCGAGACTCCACCGCCTCCTCGCCCTGGTGCCCTGGGTGGCGGCCCACGACGGCCCTCTGGTGGCCGACGTGTGCGCCCGCTTCGGGTGCACCGAGGCGGAGCTGGTCGACGACGTCGAGCTGCTGTTCCTGTGTGGCCTCCACCCCTACACGCCCGACATGCTCATCGAGGTCGACGTCGCCGACGGGCGGGTGTGGATCCGCTACGCCGAGTACTTCGCCCGGCCGCTGCGCCTGACCCCGGCCGAAGGGCTGGCCCTGCTGGCCGCCGGCCAGGTGGCGCTGGCCACGCCCGGCGCCGACCCCACGGGCCCCCTGGCCCGGGGGCTGGCCAAGCTGGCCGCCGCCTTGGGCATGGGCGACACGGAGGCGGTGGAGGTGGCCCTCGGCTCGGCTGAGGCCGAGGTGCTGGCCCGCCTCCAGGACGCCGCCGCCCGCGCTCGCCAGATCGAGATCGAGTACTACAGCTTCGGCAAGGACCGCTGGAGCGAGCGGGTGGTCGACCCTTACGCCGTCTTCTCGGCGGCGGGCCAGTGGTACCTGGCGGCGTGGTGCCACGCCGTGGACGACGAGCGCCTGTTCCGCGTCGACCGGGTGCGGCGGGCGCAGGTGCTCGAATCCGGCTTCGACCCGCCTGCCACGCCGCCCGACTTCGCCGTCTACCGGGCCCGGCCCGGGGACCAGCGGGTCACACTCGACCTCGAGCCGGCGGGGCGGTGGGTCGTCGACCAGTACCCGGCCGAGGCGGTGCAGGAGCTGGCCGGGGGCCGCACCCGGGTGACGCTGGCGGTGAGCGAGCGGGCCTGGCTCGAGCGCCTGCTGCTGCGCCTCGGCCCTGCCGCCGGCGTCGTGGGGGGAGGCGACGCAGTGGGTCGCGACGCCGCCTGCCGGCTCCTCGGGCGCTACCGGCCCGAGGGCGGGACAGGCCAGGCCCTGGGGTAGCCTCGCCCGCAGATGACATCACCCGGCTCCCCCTGGCCCTCGCCGGCCTCGCCGCCGCCCGAGCCCGGGCCGCCCCCCGTGCCCGTGCCCGCCGCACCGGCCACCAAGAAGCAGTCGGGCGTGCGCAACGCCATGGAGTGGGTGTTGATCATCGCCGGCGCCCTGCTGGTGGCGTTCCTCGTCAAGACGTTCCTGGTACAGGCCTTCTACATCCCGTCGGGTTCGATGATGCCGACGTTGAAGGAGCAGGACCGGGTCCTGGTCAACAAGCTGTCCTACGACCTCCACGACGTGGAGCGGGGCGACCTGGTCGTCTTCGAAGGCCCCGACCAGGCCCCCGGAGCGGTGAAAGACCTGATCAAGCGGGTCGTCGGTCTGCCCGGGGAGACGGTCGAGGCCCGCCCCGACGGGTTCATCTACATCGACGGCAAGCTCCTCGAGGAGCCCTACCTCGGGCCCGGCATCACCACCGGCCCCCTCGAGCCCACCACCGTCCCCGAGGGCCACGTCTTCGTGATGGGCGACAACCGGGGCAACTCCCGCGACAGCCGGTTCTTCGGGCCCATCGAGCAGAGCTCGATCATCGGCAAGGCCTTCGTTCGGGTCTGGCCCGTCCCCGACTTCCGCTTCTTCTTCTGACCGGCCCTTCCTCTGACCGGCGAGTCAGCGCGCCCCCAGCACGGCCACCAGGCGGTCGACGTGGTCGCTGTGGACCCCGTCGATGCCCATGCGGACGAGATCGCGGATCTCCCGCTCGTGCTGGGCGTCCCAGGCGAAGGCGAGGCGCTCGAAGCGATGGAACAGCACGGTCAGCCCGCCCGTCCACTCCGTGCAATGGAGGTTGATGGCGTCCACGCCGGTGGCGGCCAGCTCAGCCGCCCGCCGCTCCAGGCCCTCCTTCACGTCCCTGGCCCGCACGCTGTTGACCAGGCGAACGTCGGGTTCCCGCTGGCGCCACTCGGCCAGCACCTTCGGGTCGGGGTGGCACAGCCACAGCCGCTTGGGCGCCCCCGGGGAGGCGGCCCGGGCGGCCGCCACCACCGCCGGGCCGGCGTCGACGTCCTTGACGTCAACCGACAGCTCGAAGGCGGAGCCGCACTCGGCATACACCTCGTCGAGGGTGGGCACCCCCGCCGGCAACTCGTCCCGCCGGAACGAGGCGACGGGTCGGCGCCGGAGCCCGCGCCGCACCACCCCGTCGTGGTCGAGGACGACCCGGCCGTCGGCGCTCAGCCAGGCGTCGGTCTCCAGGCCGCTCGCCCCCATGTCCAGGGCGCGCCGGAAGGCGGCGAGGGTGTTCTCGGGGGCGTGGGCCCGGCCGCCGCGGTGGGCGAAGGCGTTGGGGGGACGGCGGAGCGGCTCGACGGGCGCGGACTCTACGGGATGCGGGCCACTACCATCGGCGGCATGTGGGCCCTGTGGCTGATCCCCGTCGTCGTCCTCGGAGCGGGGTTGTTCTTCCTGCTCAAGGCGTTCATGCGGGTCAACGAGGCCATGGTGGAGATGCGGGAGACGCTGGCCGAGCTGGGCGAGATGGGGCCCCGCCTCCAGCGCCTGGCCGGCGACGTGAGCCAGTTGGCCGAGAACGTCGAGGAGAAGCGCCGCCAGTAAGGTGGCTGTATGCCCTCGTCGCTGGGCCCGGCTGAGATCCTCGTCATCCTCGTCGTCGCCCTGATCGTGCTGGGCCCTTCCCGGCTGCCCGAGGCGGGCCGCCAGGTGGGCAAGGCCCTGGCCGAGGTCCGCCGGTGGACTCGCGACGTGCAGGCCGAGGTCAAGACCGCCTTCGACGCCGACCAGAAGCGTCCCTCGTACTCCGACCCCGTCCCCCCTGTCCACGACGCCACGGCGCCCGATTGGCGCAGCGCGGCGCCCACCGCCCCCATCGAACCGATGCCCGACGACCCGGTCGCGCCCGAACCGGCCTCCACCCCGGGACCGGCCGGGGAGCCCACGCCCGAGCCGGTCGTGCCCGTGATCGACGTCCCTCCCGCCCCGGACGAGCCGACCGCCCCGCCGGAGCCGGAGCCGGGGCAGGCTCCGGGCTCGCGCGCCTGACCATCTAACGCGGCGCCGCCCGGCATCCGAGATCGCCATCTTCGACGACGACCCCGACGACCTGGGCGAGCGCATGTCGCTCGTCGAGCACCTCACCGAGCTCCGCCGCCGAGTCATCATCGCCGTCATCGCCGTCAGCCTGGGCGGGTTGGTCGCCTTCCTGCTCTACGAGCGCATCCTCGACGTCCTGATCGGGCCCTACGAGGAGATCACGGGCCGCACGACCCTGCTGGTCACCGACCCCTTGGAAGGGTTCACCACCCGGCTCAAGATCGCCGCCTTCGCCGGGCTGGTCCTGGCCTCGCCGGTGGTGCTGTGGCAGGCGTGGCGGTTCATCACCCCCGGCCTCCACAAGCGGGAGAAGCGCTACGCCATCCCCTTCATCCTGTCGTCGATCCTGCTGTTCCTGGCGGGGGCGACCCTGGCCATGCTCACCTTCGAGAACGCCCTGCGCTTCCTGGTGGCGGTGGGGGGCGAGAACCTGGAGGCGTTCTTCACCCCCTCGAAGTACCTCAGCCTGATCGTTCTCATGATGGTGGCGTTCGGGGTGGCCTTCGAGTTCCCCGTGCTCCTGGTGTTCCTCCAGCTGGCCCGGGTGCTGACCTCCCAGCGCCTGCGCCGCTGGCGCCGGCCCGCCCTCGTCGTGATCGTGGTCGTGGCCGCCCTCATCACCCCCAGCCAGGACCCGTACTCGCTGTTCGCCATGGTCGTTCCCATGTACCTCTTCTACGAGGGGTCGATCCTCGTGGGCAGGCTGCTCAAGCGGTGAACCGGGACCAGTTCGAGGCCACCTATCCCTTCGCCCTGGACGGCTTCCAGGTGCAGGCCCTCGACGCCCTCGACGACGGGCGGTCGGTGCTGGTGGCCGCCCCCACCGGCTCGGGCAAGACGGTGGTGGCCGAGTACGCGGTGGCCAAGGCCGTGGCCGAGGGGGGCAAGGCCTTCTACACCACACCCCTCAAGGCCCTGTCCAACCAGAAGTTCGGGGACCTCTCCCGGGCCCACGGGCCGTCCCGGGTGGGCCTGCTGACCGGGGACAACGCCATCAACGGCGACGCCCCCGCCGTGGTCATGACCACCGAGGTTCTGCGCAACATGATCTACGCCGGCTCGCCCACCCTCGAGGGCCTGCGCTACGTGGTGCTCGACGAGGTCCACTATTTGGGCGACGAGTACCGCGGGCCGGTGTGGGAAGAGGTCATCATCCACGCCCCACCCGAGGTGGGGCTGGTGTGCCTGTCCGCCACCGTGTCCAACGCCGAGGAGCTGGCCGACTGGATCGCCACCGTGCGAGGGCCGACCACGGCCGTGATCGAGGAGAGGCGGCCCGTCCAGCTCAACCAGTTGTACCTGGTGGGCGACCGGGAGTCCGACCGCCTCCACCTGCTGCCCACCTTCGTGGACGAGCGGCCCAACCCCGAGGCCAGCCGGCTGGACGGGGCGGCCGCCGCCCGGGGGAGCCATGGCGACCGCTGGAAGCACGGCCGCCAGCGCAGCCGCCTCTACACGCCGTACCGCTCCGACGTGGTGGAGCGGCTGGCCGAGGAGTCGATGCTGCCCGCCATCTACTTCCTGTTCAGCCGGGTCGGGTGCGACGAGGCGGTGCGGCAATGTGTGGGGGCGGGCCTACGCCTCACCACGCCCGAGGAGCGAGCCGAGATCGCCGCCATCGCCGAGGCCAAGGTCGTCACCCTCAATGATGAGGACCTGCGCGTGCTGGGCTACGGGGCATGGATGGCGGGACTGGAGGCGGGGCTGGCCGCCCACCACGCCGGGCTGGTGCCGCCCTTCAAGGAGACGGTGGAGGCGGCCTTCGCCAAGGGGCTGGTCAAGGTGGTCTTCGCCACCGAGACCCTCGCCCTCGGGATCAACATGCCGGCCCGCTCGGTGGTCATCGAGAAGCTGTCGAAGTTCACCGGCGAGCGCCACGAGTTCCTCACGCCCGGGGAGTACACCCAGCTCACGGGCCGGGCCGGGCGGCGGGGGATCGACGAGGTCGGCCACGCCGTCGTGCTGTGGTCGCCGTTCGTGCCCTTCGACCAGGTGGCGGGTCTGGCCTCGACCCGCACCTACACGCTGACCTCGTCGTTCCGCCCCACCTACAACATGGCCGCCAACCTCGTGCGCCGCTACCCCCCCGACGCCGCCCACCATCTGCTCAACCTGTCGTTCGCCCAGTACCGGGCCGACCGGGACGTGGTCCGCCTCGAGACCCAGCTCGACAAGAGCGAGCGGCTGCTGGCCGCCTACCGCCGCGATGCCACGTGCGAGCTGGGCGACGTCGTCGACTATCGGGAGACGTTGCAGCAGGCCAGCCAGTCCAGCGCGGCAGCGGCCCGGCGCGGCGGGGGAGCGGCCGCCGCCGTCAGCGAGGCCCTCGAACGGGTGCGGCTGGGCGACGTGCTGCTGGTGGGCGGGGGCAAGTCGGGCGGGCCGGTGGCGGTGGTCTCCGTGGCCCACCGCCGGGGCGGGGACATCCGGCTTGGGGCCCTCACCCCCGACCGCCGCTACCTCAGCCTGTCGGCCCGTGACTTCCGCTACGGCCCGCCCGTCATCGGCCACGTCGACCTGCCCACGCCCTACGCCCCCCGCAGCCCAGGTTTCCAGCGGGCGGTGGCCGACAGCCTGGGCCGGGCCCGGCTGGCCTCGGGGCGGCGGGGCCCGGAACCGGCCGACGGGGACACCCCGGGGTCGAGCGGCAGCGCAGTGCACGACCACCCCGTCCATCAGTGCCCCGAGCGGCGGCACCACCTGCGGGCCCTGGAACGGGCCGAGCGGCTGGAGAAGGACGTGCGGCGGCTGGAGCGACGGATCCGGGGCCGCACCGAGTCGCTGGCCCGCCAGTTCGACCGGGTGCTGCGGGTGCTCGACGCGTGGGGCTACGTGGACGAGTGGTCGCTGACCCCGTCCGGCGACCAGCTCACCCGGATCTACCACGAGTCCGACCTGCTCATCGCCGAAGCCGTCCGCGCCGGGATCTTCGACGACCTCGACCCCACCGCGCTGGCCGCCCTCGCCTCCGCCTTCACCTACCAGGCCCGGGGCCCGGCAGGGGGCGAGCCGGCGGCCCCGTGGTTCCCGTCGTCCCGGGTCAAGCGGCGGTGGACCGACCTGGAGAAGCTGGCCGTCGAGCTCAACTCGGTCGAGGAGGAGGCGGGACTGCCCCTCACCCGCCGTCCCGACCCCGGCTTCTTCGCCGCCGCCTACGGGTGGGCGGCGGGCGAGGGGCTGGCCGAGGTCATCGCCGAGGAGGAGCTGTCGGGCGGCGACTTCGTCCGCAACGTCAAACAGCTCATCGACCTCCTTCGCCAGTTGGGCGACGTGGCCCCCGTGCCTGCCACCGCCGCCGCCGCCCGCCAGGCCGCCGACCGCCTGTTCCGGGGCGTGGTCTCGGCCTCGTCGGTCGTGGGCGGGGCGGCGTGAGCGGCCGCCGGTAGCCGTGCCCATCGCCAAGGGGCAGCCGTGGGGGGAACCCGGCCCATTGCCCGGGGGGGCGGTGGTGGTGGCCTCGGATGCAGCCGCTCGGGAGGTGCTGGAGGGGGCCCGGCGGCGAAAGGAGCCGTTCCCGGCCCTGGGCCTGACCGGCGGCGACCTGTGCCGCACCCTGGGAGGTGGGGCGGGCGGCCCGGCCCGGTCGGAGCGGCGGCTGAGGTCGTCGGGCGGCGTGGTCTTCCCCGTCGACCTGGGCGAAGTGATGATCGACGGCCGCCTGCACCTGTTCGTGGCCCATCTCGTCGCCCGCAACCGGCTGTGGACCCGGGCCTTCGTGGCCATGAACGCCCAGTGGCTCGGGCCGTGGAACCTCGGTCCCCGCGCCCACCCCGGCGACGGCCTGCTCGACACCTACGACGCCGCCCTGCCCCCCGGCCAACTGCTGGCCGTCCGGGCCCGCCTCCACCATGGCGCCCACCTCCCCCACCCCGGGATCGAGGAACGCCGCAAGCCGTCGGTCCACGTCGACCTCGGCCGCCGCCTCCCCGTCCGCCTCGACGGCACCGTGGTGGGCACCGCCTCGTCGTTCGTGGTGCGGGTCACCCCCGACGCCCTCACCGTGGTCGCCTGACCTCCTCCCGCGCTGGTTGCCGCCGGCCGAGTCGGGGCACAACTCTCCCAGACACGCTCAGCAGGGAGGTCTCCGCCATGGGTGCATTCGACGAAGCCAAGGGACGCATGAAGGAAGCGGCCGGCGACGTGACAGACGACGACGAGCTGAAGGCCGAGGGCAAGATCGACCGCGGCACCGGCAAGGTGAAGGACGCCGTCGAGAAGGTCGGCGACGCCCTCAAGGGCAAGTAGCGAAGGAACTGAGGCGGATCTTGTACCTGAGGGGTACAACATCCGCCTCACCCCCGTTCGCCGCGCCTTGCCGCGTTGCGGCTGCGGGACGGATAGGCCCTGACCGAAGCCGTCGCCGGGAGGTCCCCCGGGAGTGAGAGCGCTGGCAGCTGCGATGGCCGCGTTCCTCGGGGCGTTCGCGGTCGCATGGGCGGCGACAGCCCGCTCGCTGGCGACCACGAAGACCCCGGCGTGGCCCGCTCGGGCGCCGTTTCTGGCGGGAGGCCTTCCCGGAACCCATGCATGGAGCCGCTTCCACGCCCGGTACTACCCGATGACCCTCGTGTTCGTGGCGTTCGAGATGGAGATGATGTTCATGTACCCCTGGGCGGTCGTGTTCGTACGCGAGGGGGTGACCGCCCTGGCCGACATAGGCGTGTTCCTGGGTCTGCTGTCCCTCGGGATCCTCTACGCCTGGCGCGAGGGGGCCTTCCGGTGGCAGTGACCTTGCTCACCCGG
>Ga0187892_10005242_pt1 | contig 20613 bp, 25 predicted proteins | sample MA1701073metaG_FD_139345 | JGI IMG/M metagenome (GOLD analysis project Ga0187892, IMG submission 139345) | Bio-ooze microbial communities from a basaltic lava cave in the Kipuka Kanohina Cave System on the Island of Hawaii, USA - MA170107-3 metaG ... | reverse complement strand
GTTAGGCTGACCCGCGCTCACCCGCTCCAAGGCAGCGAAGTACGCCGTCGCGAAGCGTCCAGCAGCCATACGCTCGAGCCCCCCACAGCCTCCTGCTGTCCCGCAAGATCACCCAGCATGTGCTGCGCCCACGCCAACTCGCGCCAGTACATCACCTTCCCGTCATCCGACATCCAACCCAAGTCGCGCGTGGGATTGAGGGCGCGCAGCACTGCTATCGTTTCGGCAGGCCGGTTGGCGCGACTAAGGTTGGCGGAGAGAGCCCAACGCGGCAGCGTCGACCCCGGTTCGGCCGCGATGCGGTTGCGCATGTCCTCCACGCCTTGGTCCCAATTGCGATCGCAGCGGGAGCGCCAGGTCTGCAACGTCGCATCGGTCGACCGTGACGGAGCTGGTGATCAGCCACGTGGCTGCGGTGAGGAGCTCGTATCGAGCACCGCGGCGCGTCGAAAGCCGGCGACCGCCTCGACAACGTGTCCGCGCCAGTAAAGCTCATGCGCGGCCACGAACTCGTTAGGCGCGGCTCGCACAGGATCCAGCGTGTGCAGCACTCGGCTGCTAGCCACATCGAAAACTGCCGCGGTGAACACGAGCGAATCGGAGCCCTCGCTGTAGAATCGTCCCGCGACAGCCAGACCGGCGCCATTGCGTCGCGCCAGGTCCAGCGCCCCTTCACGCGAGCCTGCGCTCGGCCGCGCGTACAGCGCGCCGGCGTCCAGCACGTGCACAACGCCCGTGCGCGCCAGGCTGCGCACGACCCAGTCAGCCGCCATCTTGCCTAACGGTGCGAGCGTGCTATCGCCTGTTTCGTTGTCGAAAATGCCGACAGCCACGCGTTTCGGATCGAGCGCAACGGAACCTAACGCTGCTGCCGCCGGCCGCCGGCTGAACCACGCGACCAGAAGTATGGCAACAACCGCGGCGGCAGCCACACCAAAGCCGACCCGATGCCACAGCTTCCGCGTTGCGCGGGGGACGGCGGCATCGGTCGCTGCAGTGACCGAAGCGGCGATCGGCACCGGCGCATGATGGCTGCCTGCCGCAGATCGCGCCGGCGCAACGCTCGTCAATCGCTCCGCGAATGCCGCAACCTGCGCATCGGGTGGCGCGCCTAACTCCTGCTTCAATAACTCGGCGTGAACGCGCGCGTGGCGCAGGGCGGCGGCTCGGTGTCCCGCCGCCTCGAACGCTTGCATCAGGCGGAGCGCAATCCGTCCGCTGAGCGGATCCGAGGCGGCTAGCGATTGCCACCAGCGCGCCGCGGTTGCGAGGTCGCCCCGTTTCGCGGCCGCGCCTGCGAGCTGCTCGATCGCGTCGGAGCGTCGTCGCGCGAGGTCGGCACGCGTGTCCTCGGCCCAGCGCTGGAACTCAGCGGACGACTCCACGTGAACGCCGTCAAGGAACGGCGCGGTGTAGTGCCGAACGGCGTTGTCGGCGTCACCCTCGACCAACGCATCTATGAATAGGCCCACGTCGCTCGTGATGATTGCCGGATTCAGCCGCAACTCAGCAGTTCCGATCAGCGCGTCAGGCGAAGCCAGCAGTTGCCGCAGAACGTGTATCGTCTGCTTCAGCGCGCCCGCGCGCGTGTTCCGTATCGCTCTCTGGCCAGAGCAGCGCCATCAGCCGATCGCGACCGACGCCCTTCGACGGGCGCGCGGCCAGCACGGCCAGTAGCGCGAGCGATTTGCGCTGCGCGCCGTCGAGTAGCGTGCCGTCGCGATCCAACGCAAGACCGCCGAACGTGCGCAGGTGAAACATGGCGTGAATCCGTGCTGACTGACGAGAAGCTAACCCGCGCCTAACCGCAGCGGAGTAGCCTCGCCTCCGTCGATCGCTCGCCGCGGGAAGGTATCCCGCGACACGGCGGTCAAACACGGAGGTTGGTATGAAGGCGAAAAGGCTCTACCCGATCATCCTGGCAGGAGGCGCTGGGCTCGCGTCACTCGTCCAAGCTGCGTGCTCTGACTCGACTGGTGCGGGAAGTCGCACGCTTGTTGGCGCGGAGGTCGCAATTGGGCAGGGAGCAGCGCACATCGAGGCGGTCGTCTCGAACGCCGGCGAACCGCTGTCGTTGGCCGTCGAGCTCACCGAATCCGCGTTGCAGGGCCTGCCAATGCCCGCTACAGGGCCAGGTCCTGAGTTCGTGATCGCGCTACCGACTGGCCTGACTAACAATGTCTTCGATCACGCAACTCTGAATTGGCAGCCTACGGGCACGCGCCGGTCGGGACGTACGACAAGCCGCACTTCGACGTGCATTGGTACCTGTTTACGATGGCCGAACGGGCCGCGATGCTGCCATCGGATCCGCAATTCGCCGCGAAGGCTGTCGTGCGACCGGGAGCCGCGTTCGAGCCAGCGAACTACGCCGGTGATCCCTTTGGCATTCCGCGGATGGGGACGCATTGGATCGACCGCACGTCGCCTGAGCATCACGGCGGAACATTCACGCGCACGTTCATCTACGGTTTCTTTGACGGGAAGCTCGCGTTCATCGAGCCCATGATGACGGTCGCGTTCCTACAATCCAACGCCAGCGCGGAGATGCCGATTGTGCAACCCGCGCCGTATCAGCGCAGCGGCGCGTACCCCAGCAAGTGGGCGATTCGGCATGACGTGACGCGAGTATCGCGTCGAGCTGCTCGGATTCGTGAAAAAATAGAGGACCTTACGAGAAGGCGGGCATGCCGCAGGGGCGTGCCCGCCGACACGTACACCTCAGTTCTTGGAGCCTTGCAGCTGCTTGAGCACCGCGCCTAACTGCGCGATCTCGCTGCCGTACTGCGCCCAATTCCCCGCACGCTGAGCCTCGATCGCCCGATCGTAATGCTGCTGCGCGCGTCGCAAAAGGTCAGCAATCGCCGCGTTAGGCGCTGGCGCCGTTGTAACAGCCGGCGTAGCCGGCGCTTCGCCCGCGCTTGCCACCTGCGTGGGTGGTGGCGGCAGCGCTCCCGCACCGCCAAAGAGTCGCGCCAATCCGGCCTCGAGTCTCCGTTCCATCACCACCTGATTCTGATACGCGACAATCACGCGCTCCAACTGATGGATCCTCCCTCCCTCGGCGCGCAAATACAGCGGCTGCACATAGATGAGCGCATCCTCGATAGGCAGGACCATCAGCGCCCCGCGCACGACCTGCGACCCGCGCTGATCCCATAACGAGACCTCGCGCGCGATCTCCGGATCCTGGTTCATCCGGTTCACGATCTGCTGCGGTCCGAAGACGAGACTCTGTTTCGGGAAGCGATAGACGAGCAGCTCACCGTAATGATCACCGTCGTTCCGCGCGACCATCCACGCGGCGAGGTTGTCCTTGTTCCGCGGCGTGAACGGGGACATGAACACGAACTCGGCGCTGTCTTCACTCGGCAGGCGCATAACGATTCGCCGCATGAACGCGCTCTCGGATTCTCCCTGCTGGATCGTCGGGATCTGCCACTGATCCTCGCGGTGATAGAAATCCTCCGGCTCCGTCATGTGGTACGTCGAGTACAGCGCGGTCTGCAGACGGTAGAGATCTTCGGGGTAGCGAATGTGTGCGCGGACATCGGCCGGCATCGAATCGAGCGGCTGAAAGATCCGCTCGAACACATTCGCCCACGTCCGCACGATCGGATCGCGCGGGTCCGCGATGTACGCCGTCACTGAGCCGTCGTACGCATCGATGACGATCTTCACGCTGTTGCGCATGTACGACGTGCCATCGGCCAGGCGCTGCGCGTACGGATAGTTTGCGCTCGTCGTGTAGCCGTCCACGATCCACTTGAGCTGGCCCGCCTCCGTGATCACGAGGTAGGGATCGCGATCCAGCCTAACGAACGGCAGCGCACGCTGCGCCCGCTGCACGATGTTGCGGTTGTACAGGATCTTGCTCGCGTTCGATATGTTCTGCGACAGCAAGATGTCCAGCGAACCGAAGTGCCATGCCAGCAGCGCGCGTCGCAGAATGGAATTGAACTGAACTCCCCCGCTCCCTGTGTAGTTGGCGTAAACGTTGGCGTCGCCCGACGGAGAGTCGAATTCGCGCTGGCGCGACCCGACGATTGCGTAGCTGTTCGTCATCTCGCCGTAATAGATCTGCGGCCGCGTTAGGCGCAGCGACACCGACGACACAGGCGGCAAATCCTTGATGAACAGGACCGGCAGTCCCTCGTCCGTCACCTGATTCACCGGCGCCAGCGTGACGCCCATCCCGTGCGTGAACGTCAGGTGCTCGTTGATGAACGAGCGCGCCGGCAGCGCCGCCGAATTCAGCTCGCGCGGCGAGAGGTGCACCTGGCGATATCGACCATCGATCCAATAGCGATCGTCGTCGATCGACTCGAACTCGTAGTACGTGCGGATCTCCTGGATCTGCTCGAATGTCTGCCGCAGCGGCTCGCGGTCCCAGAGCCGCACGTTCTCTATGGTTGCGCTGTGCTGCCTCAGGCTCGCCGCGGTGAGCTGGGCCTCGCCTGGAACGTCGCGGCTCTGCACGCTATCCAACCCCCACGCCCTTCGCGTGGCATCTATATGGTAGGCGAGATACGGACGCTCAGCCGTGAGCTCGGTGGGAGCGACAACAAGCCGTTGCACGCCGGCCGGAATCAGTACACGTCCCAGCACGGAAACGCCAACGTAGATGCCGGCTGCCAGCGCGAAGAACCTAACGTTGCGCCGCTTGACGATGCCGAAGACGACCATGCCCGCGGCGACGAGCGCCGCGACGGCCGACAGATGCAATCCGGGCAGCCGCGCTTTGACGTCGCTGTAGCTCGCGCCGACGAACGGACCCGTGGTGGAGAAGAGCAGTTGCGGGATGCCGACGAGCCAGATCTGTACGGCGCTCAGCACGAAGAACACGGCCAGCAGCGCGGCGACGTGCACGCCGGCCACTCGCGCGATTCGAATCTGTTGTCCCGTGAAAGCGATCGCCCCGTTGGCGAGGTAAACGCCACTCGAGAGCAGAACGGAAATGATCGTTAGGGTCGTGAGAAACGCCAGCACGCCGGCTATCACCGGCAGCGTATACGTGTAGAAGCCGATGTCGCGGCCGAAGAGCGGATCGTTGACGGCGAACGGCACACCGTTGAAGAAGCGCAGCAGCGTGAGCCATCCGGTGGATGCCGTGACAGCCGTGAGCAAGGACAGGAACATCGCCACTGCGGTCGCGAGGCGCCTAACGAGCTGAGGTGGTGCGTTTGGCGCGATCGAGATCATGTCGCCCATCACGGCAGGGAGCGGCCGAGCGCGACGCTGCGCGATGCGCACGTTGAGGTACAGGATCGTGAACGCAGCGAGCGCCGCGACGATCATGAGCCCGGCGCGCGTCGTGATCTCAGACAGGAGGATCGTCTGGAAGCCGATCTCCTTGTACCAGTACCAGTTCGCGGCGAAGCGAACGAGCGCGGGGAAGACGATGATGAAGAGCACCACGAGCCCCACGATCACGAGCACCGAGTTACGGCGTAGCCTGGGGACGGGGTTGGGGGAGGTCATGGATCTCGCTGGCAAAGGGAGCTAAGGAGAAATTGATGGGCGGAGGGACGTAGGGGGCAAGCGGCCAATCCTTAAAGGCACACCTTGTGCTACGCAGAACTCGGGGAGATGGTGGCGCCAATGATTGGGTTTTCGGTGCTTTTGACGCCGCTGGTCGTCCACGCAAGTCAACCGGCGCCCGTGGTCACGATCTCGGCGGCCGAGCTGGCTCGACCGCCACGCCTAACGATGGCGCGCGAGCCCGTATGGCGTGTTGGCGGTGAAGCAGAAGGCCCTTACAGCTTCACGTTCATCGTTGGCGCCACGTTCATGCAGGGCGGGCGAGTCGCCGTTTTGGAGCCAAAGCCTCCTCAAGTGCGCGTGTTCGATGCCAGTGGCAAGCACCAGTTCACGTTCGGCCGACTGGGTTTGGGGCCAGGAGAGTTTCGCAGGTCCACCGGCAGATGCCACACGCGGGTGATTCGCTCGTCGTCTCGCAGATAGCGCGCGCCAGCGTCTTCGACCACGCAGGTAAGCACGCACGAACATTTGCCACAGCTAACGACGATGGTGGCCTCGCCATCGTTTATCGTATGTTTGGCACCGGCCGGATGGCTGCACGACGATCACGCGCAGTCGCAGGCACGGATGGCGAGGCTCTCGCGCAACGGCAAGCAGATCATAGTGACCGAGAGCGGCCATCACGTACGCATCGATCAGCCGGAGCTAGTGATACTCGCGCTCCGCGACTTGAATGCGGCGACAACCGAGCCGCGTTAGCCTCGCTGTGCCGTAGCGCCGCTCAGCACCATTGTCCGCGGTGCATAACGGCAACAGCTGCGCCTTCTGTCGCGCTATGAATGCGCGGACGAGTGTATCGCCAGTCGACTGTTGCGCGGCGAGCGTCGGAGTCGCCGGGCAACCAAGCCAAGAAAAGCGACAGCCTGGCGTACGATCATGTGCTCAAAACTGCAGACGTCAATCGATCTTGCCAAGCACGGCCGTTCGGTTAACATCTGGCACCAAGCCATCCGACCACGAGGCCATCATGCGTCTAGCAGCTCTCCTAGTAGCGGTTACACTGTCGGCGTGCGGAACGACAACTCCCGAGCCGAGTGCATCTGCCTCCATTCAATGGGATAGCACTGCAGCGAGTGAAGCGCGCGCCGTGGTCGAGCGCGGAGTGAGAGCATTTGAGAGCATGGACGTCGAGGGCGTGAAATCCGTAATTGCCGATAGGTGGGCGACCCCCTCTTTCGAGACGGACATGGAGAACAAGCCCGTTCGCATGGCGACATATGCCGACGGCATTAAATACGCCGAAGACATCTTCGCAGCCGTCAAGAAGATGGGCGCGAGCCTCAAGGTCGACGTGAAGGACATGACGTGTCGCGGCACTTCAACGCTCCAGTATTGCGTTATGGATCACGATGTCATCGCGACAATGGCGGACGGAAAGCCGGCTGTTCAGCCGCAGCGCGCGACGATCGTGTTAGGGAAGGGGCAGGCGGGATGGAAGTGGTTGCACTGGCACTCGTCTGCCGGACCAGCGGCGAGCGCGCCGGCCGCTGTCAAATAGCCGGGCCTAACGAGGAACGTTAGGCGCCGGCCGCCACGACGTAGCCGATCGCCTCGAGCTCCTTGACAGTGAGGGGCGCGAGTCCCTCGTAGATCTCGTCCAGAGTGAGTGTGGTCGCTGGGCAAGCAATGGGAATCGCGCCCTCGCCGTTGAAATCCTCTTGCTGCCACTCGCGTTGCGAATCGAGCCAATGGCGCGTTACGCGACGCCAGCCCTGCTCCACGATCAAATAGGTTTTGAGGGACTCGACGCGCTGATAAGCCAAAAGCTTCTCACTGCGATCGAACCGCGCTGTACTCGGCGATGTGACCTCGATAACGCAGCACGGGTTTGTGGCCGTATCGGCACTTAGATCGATACTGCCGCAGACGACCATACCATCAGGGTAATAGAACCGAGACTTGCCTATCCGCAGCTTGATCATTTCTACGGAGACAGTGCACGGACCGCCCTTCGCTGCTTGGCGCAGCCGTGTGAAGATGTTTCCCAGGACTTGATTGTGTCGGTAGGTGGCGGACCCGACCGGGTATGCGTCGCCATCGACGTACTCATGTCGCTGTTGCGATAACTCTTCTAATTCGAGGTACTCTTCGACCGTTAGCATTCTGTTCAAGCGGAACGGCGACGTCATGCCTGAGTATCGTGCGGATCGACTGCGGCCGCGCCTGTAGAAATGCGACATCCGTAGGACTTGTCGAGTTTCTGACATCACCCCCGAAGCCATCGCAATCGGTTAAGGTGTCAAAGCCATTGATTCCGAAGCCCAACGCCCGAATCCCACTCCCCGATCCCCGATGCGCTTCATCAGTCTGCCTCTCGCGCTAGTAGCTGCCAGCCAGGTCGCAGCACAATCAGCGCAGCTCAAAGTCCCATACGTCCTCGACACTCTGCCTAACGGCCTAACGCTGATCGTGCACGAGGACCAGTCGGTCCCGATCGTCACAACGAACATTTGGTATCACGTCGGCTCGGGCGACGAGAAGCGCGGTCGCACCGGCTTCGCGCATCTCTTCGAGCATGTGATGTTCATGGGCTCGCAGCACGCGCCGTATCCGACGTTCGACACCGGCCTCGAGGCTGCGGGCGCGAACAACAACGGCTCCACTAACAACGACCGTACGAACTATTTCGAGTGGGGGCCGTCCAACTCCGTTCCGCTCATGCTCTGGCTCGAGGCGGATCGCATGGGTTGGCTCTTACCCGTGATGACGCAGGAGAAGCTCGATCTGCAGCGCGACGTCGTGAAGAACGAGCGACGTCAGGGCGTGGAGAACCAGCCGTACGGCATCGCGACCGACATCCTCTCCGCGGCACTGTATCCGTCGACACATCCACACTCCTGGCCGGTGATCGGCTCCATGGCCGATCTCTCGGCGGCATCGCTCGAGGACGTGAAGGAGTTCTTCCGCACGTACTACGCGCCCAACAACGCAACGATCGTCGTGGCCGGTGCCGTCAAGGCCGACTCGATCAAGCAGCGCGTTAGGCAGCTCTTCGCCGACATCCCGCGCGGTCCCGCGATAGCGCGTGCGACGCCGGCGCCGTTCGCCGTGAAGGACACGTTCGTCGTCGCCGAGGATCGCGTGCAGCTGCCGCGCATGTATCTGTCCTGGCACACGGTCAAGAAGTTCGCCGCGGACGATGCCGCGCTCGATGCCGCCGCGTATCTGCTTGCCGGCGCCCGCAACAGCCGCCTGACGAATGCCCTCGTCTATGAAAAGGAACTGACGGGCGACATGATCGCGTTCAACGACAGCAAGAAGCTCGACGGCGACTTCACAATCCGCGCCACTGCACGCCCAGGCAAGCAACTCGATTCCGCACTCGCTATTGTCGACGCCGAGTTGCGCCGACTCGCACAAGACGGGCCGACGCCGCGCGAACTGGAGCAGGGGAAGAATGCAATCGAGTCGCAGTTCCTGAATCAGCTCGAGTTCGTGCGCGCCAAGGCCGATCAGCTGAACGAGTACCACTACTTCGCCGGTGAGCCCGACTATTTCCAGAAGGATCTCGATCGCTATCGCGCAGTGACGGCGGAGGACGTGAAGCGCGTCGTGCGCAAGTATCTCCTGGCTCCGCGCGTGACGCTCTCGATCGTCCCGTTAGGCAAGAAAGAGATGGGAATCACCAAAAAGGAGCACATCCAATGACGTGCCGGGCTTTTTGTGCCTTGACCCTGCTCGCGACGCCGCTGGGCGCGCAGTCAGCCTTTGATCGAACGAAGCCTCCTATGCTGCCAAGGCCCGCAGAGCTGACAGTGCCGGAGGTGAAGGCGCTGAGCCTACCTAACGGGCTCAAGCTGAACGTCGTCGAGCACCATGAGCTGCCGCTGGTGCATGTGATTCTGTCGGTCGCCGGCGGCGCGCGCCTCGATGCTTCGCGTCCCGGTCTCGCGACGTTCACTGCTAACATGCTCGATGAAGGAGCCGGGACGCGTAGCGCCCTGCAGCTTCAGTCCGAGCTGGCTTATCTCGGTGCACAGCTCACGACAGCTGCCGACTGGGACCGCACCACCGTGAGCCTCAAGGTGCCGGTGCGCACTCTGGAGCCGGCACTCGATCTCATGGCCGACGTCGTGCTGCGCCCGACATTCAGCGCCGCCGAGGTGACACGCCAGCGCGGGCTTCGCCTAACGGTGATTCTGCAACGCAAGGACCAGCCGAATACGCTGGCGCAGCTCGCGTTCAGCACGGCGCTGTACTCGGCGGGCCATCCGTACTACAACCCGACTGGCGGCGACAGCGCGACAACGGTGACGCTGGATTCCGCGAAGGTGCGCGCCTTCTATGAAGCGACGATCCGTCCGAGCCGCGCGACGATCTATGCGGTAGGCGATATGTCGTCGGCGCAGCTGCGTGAGGCGCTCGGCAAGCGATTCGGCGCCTGGCGCGATCTGCAGAGCGCGGCCGTCGTGCGCAGCAACGTCACTCCCACGACGCTCGGCAGCGGCCGCCGCATCGTGCTGGTGGACAAGCCTAACGCGGCACAGTCAGTGATCGTGATCGGCGCGCCGGGACTCGAACGCAGCTCGCCGGACTATGCCGCCGTTCAAGTCATGAACACGATTCTGGGTGGACTCTTCACGTCGCGGCTCAACTTCAACTTGCGCGAGACCAAGGGTTACACATACGGCGCCGGATCGCGTTTCGACTTCAGGCTCGCTCCGGGTCCATTCACCGCGAGCGCGGCGGTGCGCACGAACGTGACCGACAGCTCGCTCGTCGAGTTCTTCAAGGAGCTGCGCAAGATGCGCGACTCGCTCGTGACCGACGCAGAGCTGGCCAAGGCAAAAGCGTCGCTCGAGCTGGGGATTCCGGACGAGCTGGAGACGACGTCACAGATCGCCGGCGAGATGGCCGCGTTAGGCGTCTTCGGGCTCGCGCTGGAGGAGAAGCGCGATTTCGCGCGTAAGGTGCGCGCGGTGACCAAGGCCGCCGTTCAGCGCGCGGCTCGGCAATACGTGCCTGAAGATCGCGTGCTGATCACCGTGGTTGGCGACCTCGCTAAGGTCCGCGCCGGCATCGAGGCGCTCAAGCTCGGCGACGTTTCGGTGCTCGAGGTCGGCCAAGTCGTTCGGTAACTCCCAGCTAAACCACAGCAGCCGGGATCCTCTCGACCTGCAGAAGACGGAGGTATACTTTATCCAATCCAACCTCCGCGATGGCAGGGACCAGATGGACCGCAACGCAGTGCACGATGCATAGCCTGCTACTGGCGCTCACGTTAGGCGCTCTTCAAGCAGGTCAGCAAGCGCCCCCGCGCCAGCGCACCGAAGCCGAGGCGCGCTCAACCGCCGAACGCAACCGCGCGCAGCGCGGCGAACAGTTCAAACAAACAGGCGTACCGGCGGAGCTTATCCCGAGCTACGCGAAAGCCACCGTCGGCCCGGTCCCTGAATCGCTCGGCGTCTCTCCCTTCTATAAGAAGTACGTCGATGCACTCGGCATCCCGGTTATCTCCTCCGAGAAGGTGCCTGACGATGCGCTGCTCGTCGCGCGCGACATCGTCAACTCAATGCTCCCGGCACGCGCCGATCTACGATCGGCGATGATCGCGCGTAAATGGCGCACCGGTGTCATCGCGGAAGTCGAAATGACGATGGATATCCCCGAGTACGCGAACCTCAAGCGTCCCGGCGCGCCGCGCGACGAACCCATCAACCAACTGGATCGCGATTACCACGCCAACCGGTCACGCGGGCTCGGCGGCAATCCCACGACAGGCGCGGAGGAGAACCTTCTCGGCTACCCTGGCACACGCTACTTCGGCGAGCACATCTTCGTGCACGAGTTCTCTCACGCGATTATGAGCGCGATCCGCCAGGTCGATACAGTGATCCGCCAGGTCGATACTGTAATGATTGCGGAGATCCGCGCGGCGTACGACAGCGCGATGGCCGCCGGCAAGTATGTCCATCCGGACGGTCGCAAGCATTTACGCGACGACGAATCCAGGTGAGTCTGGGCTGAAGGAGCGCAATGGTGGTTCTTCTCGAACTACGGCGAGTGCTTCGCCGGCAACATGAAGGTCGAGTCGCCTGACGAGTTCAAAGCGTATGATCCTAAGCTGTTCGAGTTGTTGAGCCGGGTGTTCAAGACCCACCGGATCCTGATGGACGTGTTTCATGGACGCCGCGTTAGGCCCGTCACATGCCCGCGTCGTAAAGAGCCGTCAGCAGTTATCGACGCTCACGATACTGCTGGCGCTTGCTCCAGCGCCGGCGCAGGGTCAGCAGATCCACTCGCCGAACGGCGTTATCCGGCGTTCTGCGGTACGCGTTAGGCAGCTCGCACAGCCGCTACGAAGGAAGGTGGGCGGGCTCACCGTGGAGCTGAGGCCGGATCCGCTAACGATCGCCGTCAGACGTTCTGACGGTTCACCTGTGCAGCAGATCGTCTTCCAGCCTGACGGAGCCTTTTGTTCGTGATCGGTGATGCTCCTGTGTTAGGAGGGGGGGCCGCGTCCCGAGCTGGGAACGCCGTGGCGTCAACAGACGGTCCAGTTCGACCGCCGCGGGAAGCTCGATCTCATGGAGCCGCGCTGGCAAGCCGATATGTACGGCTCGCGCAATCCGTCGGCGATGCTGTTAGGCACTGACGGTTGGGGGCTCTTTGTCGCCACCCCGTGGGTGCATGTGGATCTCCGGGACAAGACGCGCGGGGTCCTTTCGCCCTGGCAGTCATCAGCCGCAGCGCAGACGCCGCAACATCAGCGCAGTCAGCAGCAGAATGAGGGGAAAGGCCGTCCGCCCGTCGACAAACAAGTCCCTGGGCTGTGGGACTTCTTCGTTTTCGACGCGCAGGATCCGACTAAGGCGCTCAAAGACTTCTCCATCATAACGGGACCTGTCGTCCTCCCACTGAGGTGGGCGCTCGGCTACATGCAGTCGCACCGCACGTTGGAAGACGAGACGCAGCTCCTAGGAATCATCGACACCTTTCGCGCCAAGCGCATCCCCGTCGACGCGGTCATTTACCTGGGGACCGGCTTCAGTCCACGTGGTTGGAACACTCGGCAGCCGTCATTCACGTTCCATCCAGACGTCTTCAAGCGCGATCCCAAAGTCGTGCTGGCCGATATGCACGCGCGCAACGTGAAGGTCGTGGTGCACATGGTCCCGTGGGACCGCGACAAGCTGGCGACGCTGCATGGATCCATTCCGGCGAAGCCTAACGACACTATCGACGCATCGCACATCCAGTCCTACTGGCAAGAGCATGTGCCGTTGATTCAAACGGGCATCGACGCTTTCTGGCCCGATGAAGGAGACTGGTTCAACCTGTTCGAGCGCATAAAGCGGCATCTATTGTACTACCAGGGACACCTGTCAACAATGCCTAACGCGCGTCCCTGGAGCCTGCAGCGGAAACGGCCATCCCGGCATCGCGCAGTGGGGCGGGTGGGTCTGGTCCGGTGATACCGAGTCATCCTGGAAGACGCTGGAAGCGCAGATCGCCGTCGGCATCAACTACTCGCTCAGCATCGGGCCCTATTGGGGCTCCGACATCGGCGGCTTCTACGCCAACAATGAGCTGACCGGTGAGCTGTACGCGCGCTGGTTCCAGTTCGCGGCCTTCTGTGGCTCATTCCGGTCTCACGGCCGCACGTGGTGGACGCGACTGCCATGGGGATGGGGACTGAGCGATATGGGGCCGCGCAAGCACAACAACACGAACGCGCCAATCCCGCCTGACGATCGCTGGAATATCCTGCAATCGGAGCTGAACAACCCCGCGATCGAGCCGGTTGTCAAGAAGTACGCCGACCTGCGCTATCAGCTCATGCCCTACACGTATACACTGGCGTGGGAAGCGCGCGCGAGCGGACTCCCGCTCATGCGCGCACTGTGGCTGCACTATCCTAACGACGCTCGTGCCCGGACCGTGCGGGATCAATTCCTATGGGGCAGGGATCTGCTCATCGCGCCGGTGTACGAGAAGGGTGCAGCGTCGCGCAACATTTACCTGCCTAACGGAGATTGGTACGACTGGTGGACGGGAGCGAAGGTGACGGGTGGGCAGTCAATGGTGCGGCCGGTGGCCCTCGGCACGATGCCGATCTATGTGCGTGCCGGCGCCGTCATCCCGGTCGATCCGGTGCGTCAGTACACGAGCGAGCCTGTTAACGAGCCGACGACACTCAGAGTGTACACGGGTGCTGATGGGGCGTACACACTGTATGAGGATGACGGGAGCAGCCAGGACTATCTCAGGGGGCACGGCACATGGATCCGCCTAACGTGGAGCGATGGTGCCAAGCAGCTCGTGATGGAGCCCGGTCCTCAGCGCGGCGCGAGGGATGTTGTGATCCCGCGTCAATTCACGGTGCAGCTTCTTCCAACCGCCACAACCAAAACGCTGCGCTACGAGGGCAGGCGTTTGCTGGTGACCTTCTAGGCGGTGGCACGTTAGGCGCTCGGCGACACGGCGTAGCCGATCGCCTCGAGCTCCTTGACTGTGAGGGGTGCGAGTCCCTCGTAGATCTTATCCAGAGTCAGCTGTGTTTCTGGGCACGGGATCGGAACAGCGCCGTCGGCGATGATCGCGTGCTGCCATTCGCCACTCGCGTCGCGCCAAAGGCGATCGACGCGACGCCAGGCCTGTTCGACGATGACGTAGGCCTTGAGCGAAGCGATTCCTCGATACGTCTCGAGCTTCTCGGTTTTATCGTATCGTGCCGTGCTTGGCGACGTGACCTCGACTACGAGACACGGATCACGTACGACTGTCGTACCCAAGTCGACGGCGCCGCAAACGGCCATCACGTCCGGGTAGTAGAACACGTCATCAGCGGCAGCCAACATCATTTCACTCATGAAGATCTGGCATGGGCCTCGTTCAGCGGCTGAGCTCAGCGTCCGCACGATGTTTATCGCTATGCGATTGTGCCGTCCTGTAACCGCAGCCATCGGGTAGACGCCGCCGCGCACATACTCGTGCTTGAGGTGCGTTGCCTCCTCGAGCGCAAGGTACTCCCCGACACTTAGCAGCCTGTTGGGCAGGATCGGCGAGACCATAGTCGAGTATACGTCGCTTGGCCTACCGAGTGGAACAGCAGAAATGCGACACAAGTAGGACTTGTCGAGTTCTGACAACGCACACCGAAGCCCTCGTCATCGCTTAACAGGTGTCAAAAGTCATATCCGATTCGCGAAGCCGGCGATGTCAGCGTCATGCAAGTTGCACAAGTAGTCCGCTAGTCCCTCATACGGCAGCGCTCGCTCATATGTGGGACTGCCGGGTATTGACAGGCAAGTCGTGACTTGCTTATTGGCGCCCGCCACCAAGCGACCGAAAGGAGTGAAGAAATGCAGATCGTCATGACAAGCGTCCCGGTGGATGACCAGGAAAAGGCGCTCACGTTCCACACTGACAAGCTCGGCTTCGTGAAGAAGACCGATCTCCCGTTAGGCGAAGCACGCTGGCTCACGCTCGTGTCGCCGGATGACCCTAACGGGACCGAGCTGCTGCTCGAGCCCGATAGTCACCCGGCGGTGCGTCCGCTCATGCGCGCGCTCGTGGACGACGGCATTCCCTACACGTCGTTCGCCGTGAAGGACGTCCAAGCGGAATACGATCGCCTCAAGGCGGCTGGCGTGCAGTTCACTCAGCCGCCCGTCGATATGGGCCCGTGAAGACTGCCGTGCTCGATGATACTTGCGGCAACCTTATTCAGATTGCAGCGCGACCTTAACTGGCTCGACGCTGCTGGCCGCGCCTCCGTGTTTCGTCTATTCCAGGTTCATGCCGGCGAGCGTTAGCCGGTACATGCGAGAAGTCGTTTCTCGAGAAACCTCCCCTCCGCATCATTTCTCGCAACGGCGAGAGCGCTGCGAAAGTGTTCGGCTGCTGCCTCATGATTACCACAGCGCAGCTGGAGCTCGCCTAACGCGGCTTCATGAAACGGATAATGCGCCAGCCGCTCGCGATCGGCGATTCTCTTCAACTCCTCGAGCCCGCGATCGGGGCCGTCGCGCTCGGCGACAGCTATCGCGCGGTTGAGCGCGATCACGGGTGACGGATTGATCGAGAGAAGGCGGTCATACAGCGACACGATCGCCCCCCAGTCAGTCTCCTCCACTGTCCGCGCTCCCGCGTGAGTAGCTGCGATGGCCGCTTCTATATGATAGGGCGTGACATCAGTGCCGGAGGCCGACAGCTCCAACAGCTCGAGTCCACGAGCGAGAAGGTGACTGTCCCAGCGTGAGCGGTCCTGCTCGAAAAGCGGATGCAGATCGCCGGCAGCATCGATGCGCGCGGGAAGGCGGGCAGCGTGAAGACACATCAGCGCGGCGAGTGCGGAGGTACTGGGCGTCGCCGCGGCAGGGAAATCCCGCAGCATGTCCGTTAGGCGCATCGCCTCGCCGCAGAGCTCGGAGCGCACCGCCATCGCCCCGCCCCCGTGATATCCTTCGTTGAAGAGCAGGTATAGCGCACGCTGAACAGTGGACAGGCGCGCCACGAAGTCGCGATCGCTCAGATCGAACAGCGTCCTCGACCCAGCCAGCACCTTCTTCCCGCGCTGAATCCGCTTTTCAATCGCCGCGCGACCGCTCAAGAAGGCGCCGGCGATCTCGTTCGCGCCAAATCCGCAGAGAATGTTGAGAATGAGCGCGATCTGCACTTCGTCAGGGAGCCGCGGATGGCAGCAGGAGAACATCACCCGCAGCTGTTCATCGCGGATCGTATGTTCGGCGAACGCCTCGTCCACGATCGCCTCGCTCTTGCCCTCACTCACCAGCACGAGCGCAAACGTGATAGCCGTGCGCTCGCGCCTAACGTGATCGAGCGCGCGATTCTTCGCGGCTGTCATCAACCACGCCGAGGGGTTATCAGGAATCCCGCGGATCTTCCACACCTCGAGCGCGCGAACGAATGCGTCCTGCGCGACATCCTCGGCGAGCGCCAGATTGTGCACGCCGAAGATGCGCGTCAGGGCAGCGACCAGCCGAGGTGATTCTCTCCGGAAGAAATGCTCGTCCAGCAAGCGCCTAACGAGCCGGGGAGTAGCGCAGCATCACATTCCCCGACTTGTACGATGTGGTGCCGAGGAGATCGAGCCTAACGCTTTGTGGCATGTCTCTGATCATGGATTGCCCCTGGCCGAGCAGCAGCGGACTCACGACGAATTGGTACTCGTCGATCAAGCGGTGTTGCGACAGCTGTGAGACGATCGAACCGCTGCCGAAGATCATGATGTCTTTGCCAGGCTCGCGTTTGAGCGCCTCGATCACGCGAGGGTCGAATTCCCGGAGCAGCCTCGAGTTCTTCCACGTGACGTCCTTACGCGACTTGGAGAAGACGATCTTCGTGGCGTCGTTGATGTAAACTGCAATCGCGCGCATCTCGGGCGACCGCTGGCCATGACCATGCGGATCGGGGGATGTGCCGGAGTCGTCCAGCGCTTTCGGCCAGAACGATTCGAACTGCTCATACGTGCGACGGCCAAACAGCATCGCACCCGTACCCGCGCTCGCCTCGACCGCGGTCTTACCAATCTCGGGATCCTGGATAACCCAATCGACGTTTCCGTCCGACGCGGAGAAGTAGCCGTCCGCCGAGACATTGTTGAACATGACGATTCGTCGCATGCGTACCTCGTCAGACGCCTAACGACATCACCGGTCGGACTTCGACCGCGCCGCCGCGTACTGCCATCGGATTGTCCGAGGCGAGCTTGATCGCCTCGTCCATGTCGCGCGCTTCGATGACGATGAAGCCAAGCACTAGTTCCTTGGCTTCGACAAACGGCCCGTCGGTCACCATGTTGTTACGCACGGTCTTCCCGCTGGTCTCGAGCGGATGACCGCGGCTCTTGAGATGCCCGTTTTTCTCGAGATTGCCGATCCACGTCATCCACGCCTGCAGGCTGCGTTGCGCGGCTTCGGGCGTACCCATCGCCGCGCGCCGACCTTCCTCGGTCGATCGGAACAAAAAGACGAACTCGCTCATCGCCACTTCCCTCTCAGCTGGTTGCGCCCGGTGTTTCTGGACGGCGAGAGATACCCGCCGTTGGACCGTGCTACAACTGTGACGTTTGGCTGACGGGCGGTCGGACATTTCTCCGAACTGCTGAGCATGGCGCCAGCGAGAGTGATGCGTTGACATCAGATGCGATGATGCGTTAGCATCATCCCATGCGGACCACCGTCGATATCGAGGACCCATTGCTCAAACGTCTCCGTGCTGAGGCGCAGCGCCGCGGTGTTTCATTCAAGGCGCTGCTCAGTGGCATCATCCGTCGAGCGCTCGACGAAGGCGCGACCGGTGGGCCACGCGGTTCGGCGCGCTACCGCTCGCCAACGTTTTCAATGGGCACGCCCGCGGCGCACTTCGATCCGAACAAGGCGCTTCGAGTCGCTGCCGCCGCCGAAGACGAAGAAGCGGCTCGCGAGCTCTCGCTACGCAAATAGCGATCGTGAAGATCGTCGACCTCAATGTTCTGCTGTATGCCGTCAATCGTGATAGCTCGCATCACGCGCGCGCGCGATCGTACGTCGAAGAGCTGCTTTCCGGCGAAGAGACGATCGGGCTACCATGGCCCGTTATGCTCGGCTTCATTCGCCTCGCGACGAACGCGCGCCTTTTTCCACGTGCCTTGACTGTGGAGCAGGCGGTCGCAACTCTCGATTCATGGTTAGCGCAACCGCCCGTCGTGCCAGTTCAACCGGGCGATAACCACTGGCATTTGCTCAAGGAGCCGCTGCTCGAGGCAGGTAGCGCGGGCAACCTAACGATGGACGCACACCTGGCCACACTGGCAATGGCGAATGGTGCCGAGCTGGTCTCGACCGATGCGGACTTCGCGCGCTTCCGGCATCTTCGGTTCATCAATCCATTGGCATCGTGAATGCGACATCTGGCTCTGCGCCCCTACCGGAGCACCGGGCTGGATGGTAGAATTAGACCAGAATGGTAGAATGGTAGAGAGCATGGGCCTAAACATTAAGAATCCCGAAGTCGAGCGCCTGGCCGCGGAAGTCGCGGATCTGGCTGGGGAATCCAAGACCGAGGCCATTCGCCGAGCGCTGGAGCTGCGTAAGTCGCAACTCGGCTTGCGCGGAGCAAAGCCTTCGCGCGCGCAGCGACTGCGCGCCTTCTTGGAGCGTCGCGTGTGGCCCACGGTCCCCGCGTCCGTATCGCGCCGGCGGCTGTCCAAGCGCGCTGAGGAACGCATCCTCGGCTTCGGCCCAAAGGGCGTGTGATCCTCGATTCGTCGGCCGTGGTCGCGATCCTGTTGCACGCGCACGGGCACGAGCGGTTGCTCGATGCTGTGGCCTCGGCTCCTGTTGTGGGAATTGGCGCGCCGACGGCGGCTGAGAGTGCGCTCGTGGTCGCCGCGCGCTTAGGGCCGCGCGCTCGGCCGCTGGTTGCTGAGTTCATTCGCGAGGGCGGTATTGACGTGCTGCCGTTTGGTGATGACCACACAGCCGTTGCGCTCGATGCGTATCTCCGCTACAGCAAAGGGAGGCACAAGGCCGCGCTCAACTTCGGCGATTGTCTCGCGTACGCGACGGCGTATGTCGCCCAGCAGCCATTGCTCTTTGTGGGTGACGACTTCGCAAAAACCGATATCGCATCTGCGTTGTGATACTGAGCGGTTAGGTTAATGGCCTAACGACCAACGGACGTCCTTGAAGAAGTCTTTCGGACCATGCGCCGTAGAAGCGAAGTCGTGACGCCATGTCAGTCAGACGATGCAGCCCCCGGAATTGCACATCCGCGGCTTGGCTTGGTCTCTTGCGCCCAGCAGATCTCTGACTAAAGTCAGAGAATGCATGATCGCACAATTCGGCGGGTCCGCAGCTTCAACAGAGCCGTCGCCGAGAGCATCGGTGCGTTGGGCGATCGCTTCCTCGGGCGCACGCGGCCGATGGGCGAGTCGCGGCTGCTCTGGGAGATCGGCCCGGACGGCAGTGAGGTTCGCGCGCTACGAGCCCGACTCGGCTTGGATTCCGGCTATGTCAGCCGCGTACTTCGTTCGTTCGAGCGCCAGGGACTGGCCAAGGTGCGCACGAGCCGCGGTGATCGCAGAGTGCGCGGTGCGTACCTAACGAAGAAAGGGCTGCGCGAGCGCGCCGAGCTGGATCGACGGTCCGATGCCGTGACGCGGCGCATACTCGAACCATTGAGCGAGTCTCAGCGCGAGACAATCGCGGCGGCGATGACTCAAGTGGAGCAGCTGTTGCAGGCGTGCATGGTCACGTTCGCGATCGAGCGGCCGACGACCGAGGATGCTCGCTGGTGCATCGGGCAGTATTTCGCCGATCTGGCCTCGCGGTTCGAAGGGGGCTTCGATCCGGCGCGCAGCATTTCAGCCGATGCGTCCGAGCTGACGCCGCCCGCTGGCTTGTTGCTCGTCGCGCGCCTCCGCGGTAAGCCGGTTGGATGTGGCGCGCTCAAGTTTCACGACGACGCATCGGCTGAGCTCAAGCGGATGTGGATCGCGCCTAACGTGCGCGGGGTGGGTCTTGGGCGGCGCTTGCTTCGTGAGCTGGAGCAGCAGGCACGGAGCGCCGGTGTCTCAGTCCTGCGACTCGAGACGAATCGGGTGCTGACCGAAGCCATTTCATTGTATAGGCGGTCGGGCTACGTCGAAGTGCCGGCGTTCAACGACGAGCCGTATGCGCACCACTGGTTCGAGAAGCGGTTTGCTGCGCCGACGCTAGCTGTCCCGCGCGGGCCTCGGCGCAGGCGTTCCTAAGCGACAACGGACGTGACGGATAGCTGATGCCGACGGTCCTGCTGATCGACGGCTTCGCCGTTTCAATACGTCTGCCGCCTCGCGAGCATGGTCCGCCCCACGTTCACGTCTGGAAGGGCGGTCAGCATGTGGTCATCTCGCTCGGCGATGCCCACCAGGGGCCAGCACTACGGGATGTTCCTGGAATGAACAAGCTCGATGTGGCTCGAGCGCTTCGCATCGTTGAGTCACATCAAGAGTTTCTGTGCTCACATGGAGGCGGTTGCATGGATAAGCGCACGTGGAGCCCGTTGACGGATGCTGAGATCTTTGCGCAGATCCCGGCCGCGCGCGCTCGAGCGCGGCGAAGTACGACCGTACGTCCGGTCTGG
>Ga0187892_10005241_pt1 | contig 20614 bp, 22 predicted proteins | sample MA1701073metaG_FD_139345 | JGI IMG/M metagenome (GOLD analysis project Ga0187892, IMG submission 139345) | Bio-ooze microbial communities from a basaltic lava cave in the Kipuka Kanohina Cave System on the Island of Hawaii, USA - MA170107-3 metaG ... | reverse complement strand
TGGAAAGAGGCCGACGTCATGGGCGCCGGACGCTGGGCCGCGTCCAGGGCCCAACCCAACCCTTGAGTCATAAGGAGCACCGCCAGGATCACGCCGATCCGCATCGTGTTCGCACGTCGAACAGGCGGCTGATGACGACTCTTCAGCGACGCTGTGGCCATAGACCATTCCTTGCCTGACCGTTTAGCAATTGACCATCGCTCACGGGATGACGAGGCCGTGCCCCTGATCAAAAGCCGGATGGCATCGAATGCTCGACGGCCGTGCGTCAGGCTGAAACATTGCTAGTAGCGGGGCGATCCGGCGCCGGTTCCAGCATGCGTGGCGCAAAGCGCTGCGTCAGTACTGGCCCCAGGATGGACGTGACCAGCACCATGATGAGAACGCCGTGGAGCATGCGGCTGTCGAGCAGCGGCTGACCGGAGGCATTGAAAGTCCTGTACGCGACGAGCGTCGCCGCGAGCGTCGCCGCGACCTGCGGCAGCGTGAGCGACCACACCGTCTTGCGCGCTGCCAGGGCGTAGCCGAAGGCACGACCGGAAAACTCCGCTGCGATCCACTTGCCGGCAATGAGCGCGCCGATGATGCCCGCCGCGAGGAAGAAATCGTCCGTGAGGCCGCGGGCCAGCGCGAGCGGGTCGATCAGGAAGCCGGTCACGATGAAGAAGCTTGGTATGAACATGGTATTGGCTATAAATTCTAGCTTCGTCTTGGCCGGCTTGTCTTTCACCGCCGCATTGACCGCCAAGCCGGCCAGGAACGTTCCGACGATGCCCGGCAGATTGATGAGCTGAGCAAGCAGCGCCGTCACTGCGAGAATGCCGAGCATCAGAATGAAATAGGTTTCCTCCTCGTTCTCCACCTTCCTCAAGACGTATGCACCGGCACGGGAGCCCGAACAGTACGAGAGGGATGAACACGATGATTTCGATGACCTGGATGGCGAGCCCCGAAGCCGAAAAGCCACTGGCGTACAAAGGCACGCAAATGGCGAACACGAGCAGCGACAAGGTGTCCGACACCATCGTGGCGCCGATTGCGACAACGATGGGCTCGAGACGGTTCACCCCCAGTTTGGCCACGATGGTCGCACCGAGCAGCGTATGCGAGGCGAGCAGCGATCCCACAACGATTGCCGGCAGCAGGCCGTAGCCAAGCCAGAGGGCTGCCATCGTGCCCAGGAGCAATGGGACTGAAGTCGTAGCCACACCGAACACGATCGACCGGAAGATCTGTTGCCGAAACAGCGTCAGGTTTATTTCCAGTCCCGCGAAGAACATCAGCAACAGCATGCCCAGCTCGGAGAAGAATTGCGCAACCGGGTGCTGGGGAGGAAAAATGCCGAGCACGTGGGGCCCGAACACCACGCCGCTCAGCAGCAGCCCTACTGCCCCCGGCAGGCGGACGCGGCGCGCGAGTCGCGGAATGATGATGATCAGCATCATGACGATCGCAGCTCTCGCCAGCACCGGAAGAGATGCGACCGCCTGATGAAGGTATTCAAGGACCGACATGATCGCTTTCCTGAATCGATCTACTTCGGAATTGCTGGTTTGTTGATTAGGCGCTTACTGAAAAAGATCAACAAAGAATTGTCGATAGTTGCGGTGCCACGAACTGCCCCGACAGGGGCCATTTTTCGGAGCGCAGTCTCCGAAAAAGCGTAGATTCTTACCGCCAAAATGATGAACAAAACCACTACGACACAATGAGACGTCCCTTCTCCCTCCGGGAGAAGGTTAGGATGAGGGGATACAAAACGATGAATTATCCTTATTTCTATCCCCTCACCCCATCCCTCTCCCGGTGGGAGAGGGAGTTTTTAAATTTCAAATATTTTTGGCTAGAATTCTTCCGCTACCCCAGTTACGACCCAGTCAATCTACTGTCATTATTCCAGGTTCGGACGTCATCGTAGCACCACCCTTGTTTGGATGTGGGCCCTTTTCGCCTCGTCCGCGGCAACGGTCTTCATCACACCCGTTGACCTGGGACATCGCTGCCCTCGGCGACCAACGTCGCAAGCCAGCCACTCATGGGGACTTAGAAATTTGCCATGAGCCTAAACCCGGTCACCACGTCCGTATCGACAAAGTTCAGGGTGGGCGAGAAGACCTGGAGGTCGGGCGTAAAATGGAGCCATGGCGTCAATTCAAAGTTGTAGTAGATCTCCCCGCCGTAGCTGTCGTCCAACCTGCGGAGGATGCCTTGGAACTGGTCGGTGAGCTCGACGTAGTAGAACGCCGCGCCGAAACTGTCTCGCCCGCGCCCGGGAATGACCCCCTTACCGCCCACACCGATGCTGTAGAAGCGCTCCACCGGGTTGGTTTCGTCATCGGCGAAGCCCAGACGGCCGAAGAGGCCGACACCCCGGTCTTCGGGACCAGGCTCGGTGTACACATACTGGTCGAAGTTATAGTACACCGACCATGAGCCGCTCTGCTGCTCGAGCGGAAAAAGGCCGGGCGCGACGATCTGGGCCAGGAACAAGCGCGGATCCTGATTGAGGGAGGTAAACTCCTTGGTGCTCCCGGTTACCCCCAGGAGCTGATGTCCCGGGAGACCGAAGAAATCGGTCTTGATGCGCGTCTCCATCGCATAGGCCTGGCCATCCTCGAAGGCATCGCCGAATTTTTCCGCCGTGCCACTGGGGCCAAGGACTAAAAAGGTGACGCTGCCGCGCTTTTTCGGCAGTAAAAACGCCAACCCGCCGCCCAGGGTCGAGTAGGGTAGGGTCTGGAGGACCACCGGGTTGAAGGTCAGATTTTGGTTCATGAACTGCGTCTGGCCTCGGCCGCCGGCGAACTCATTCGTATCGCCTTGGGTAGCGGTGATGGTCACCAACTTACCCCCAAAGACCCCGAACCAATCGGTAAAAAACTGGGTGAACTGCACGCTGCTCAGGGTCGTGATCTCGTCGTTCGGCACCGGAAACAGGGCGTTGGCATTGACGGCCGTGAGCGCACCCGTGTTGCTTTGGACCCCAGGCCCAAACTGGCTTTCGCCGAATATCTTGAGAAAACCGCCGGGCCAGAGGCCCAGCTTGCCGAAGTCCACGTTGAAGTCGTATAACGCCTCGCCGTTGTATTCCCACGCACTGTTGAGACCGCCCGCGGCTACGCCCTGGCCGGTCTGCACCAGGTCCACGTCCAAGGTCACGCCTTTCTTGCTCAAGTCATCGCGCCAACCGCCCCAATCCCCGGTAAGCGTGGATCGGGTCATCAGATCGCCGCCATAGGACTGCTCGGCGCCCGGCGTCGTCCCGGCTATCGCGAAGAGTGTCAAGGCAGTCGAAAGCTTGGCGTTCATCGTCGTCATAGGTTCTCTCCTCCCGTCTTTCTGCTTTCAGGGGGCGGCAAAGTATAGGAAATTCAACGGGTCTGTACAAGATACACTGTTGCGTCGGACGGGCCGGCCAGTGGTTGGTCCGGGAAGGGGCCACCTTCGCTTTGAACGCCCCGCCGAGCCGCTTACGCGTAACGTGGTCCTGGAGTCCTGAAAGCGAGCCCACCGGAAGGCGACAAATTGTCGCGCTAATCCGCCGCAGGATGGGTCTGCTGTCGGATAATGGGTCGCTTGGTGATTTTTTGGTAGGCATGCTATCTTTATATCCAACCATCCGCCGTGCGCGCCGAGTGGTTGTGGAAACGCTCGGCGGTCACAGGGGAGATGGCGTATCCTGGTCCCTGCCCGCTGAACTGCCTGCGGACAAGGGGGGTGTTATTCTCTAAGAAATCTTACGAGGAACAATGTCATGCTAAAAAAAAGAACAGTCGGCGCATTTTTGATGGCGGTCTTGTTGGCGTCCGCGAGCAGTGCCGGCTTCGCCGAGAAGCCTACTGTGGAGTTCGACTGGCGTCCGATACGAGACCCGGCGATAACGGCGTTGCAGCAGCTCGAGGCCGGCAAGGTCGAGGAGTACAAGGGGACGATGGAGCGACTCGTAACCTTGACCGGCGAAATGAAGTCGCTGAAGCCGGATGCGAATATGGACAGTGCCTACGCGACACTGGTCAAGATACAGGGCGAAGAAGACACGGCCGTCGCCCAAAGGATGCTGGGCGACTTCATTACGACCTTACCGGCTAAACCTTAGTGGACTGGTGATCGCGCCGGGGTCTCGCAGGGACTGCATGCCGGTTCACAGGGCAGGGTCGCATCGAGTACCGGGTGCCCTCAGCAGGAATCGGTCGCGATAGGCAGCGGGCGACCCCCTGCTTTTGGCAGGGGGTCGCAAGTCCGACGGGGCGCGGGTCGTCGGTTGGCGCTAGAGATCGGCCCGGACCTTGAGCTCGGTCTGTGGGCTGTCGGCTCAGCGACTGAGCCGCATCGAACCGTGGGATTAAGGCTATTTGGAGTCGGTCTAAGAGCCGATGACGGGGGGCAGGCCGTGCGGGCTCGGATGAGCGGAGCGGATCCGAGCAAGTGCGAGTCGCCTATTTGGTCTTTGTTCCTCAACCAAGGCTACGCGCCGCGATCTGGACATTCGGTAGGTCGCGCACTCCGCTCGCGGCATTGATTAACGTTTCCTTGTCTTCTGCTGACAGGATGTTCAGATCGCCACCTTCGAAATACACCATCGCCTTGAGACTTTCGCTCGGTTGGAAGGCAGGTCCGTACAGCGCGCGTGCCGCAGCCAGTCCTATGGAGAGACTGACGCCCGCCCTGATCATGGCGGCAATGTCCTGATAATCCCTGGCCTCAACCCGCTGTAAGATCACCTTAGTCTTGGTGGCCATCAGATCAGCCAGCGACGCCACCAGCACGACACCGTCTTCTGTCGCTTCCGGTTCTCCGACACGTCCGAACGCGATCCCGCCGAAGAATGACAGCTTGACGTGCTCTGCTCCAGCCTCGCCTTCGGACACCACTACGGTGAAGGTGTTGTCGGGCTGGTCCTGGAGCACTGCGGCTCCCGCGATGAAAGGCAACGCTGCCTGCAGGGCCTCCTTACAGAGCGGCTTGTCGGTAAAGAAATCGAAATCGACGGAGGCTCTGTGGCCAAGACGTAACGCAATCGCGGTACCGCCATACAATACCATGCCCAATTTCACGGACGGCTGCAATCGCGGCCAAAGCCGCCTTTGCGCACCAGGGAGGATTTCCAGACGCGGCCTGAAGACCCGTGTCATGCGATCCGCCGCAGCGGCATGGGTGGAACCTTTCCAGGCGTGGCGAGCCGAAGGCGGTAGTGCCAGTACGCCCAGGAGCGTGCGGTAAACTGGCCGATCTCGGCACGGGCCAGCACCTCCCGCAGATACTCATCGCCCACTCGGGCTACGAGCTTCTGCACATCGTCGTAGTCGCCGATATCCATGACCTGCGCGATCACGCGATCCGGGAATTGCAACGCTTCAGCAGGCGTTTTCCACCAGATGTACTTTGCCGCAAACTGCCGCAATACCTTTCGATCGATCTGTCCCATAAGAAACGCTACGCCCTGCGCCTCGGCGCGGGCCGCAGGTTATTTGATCTTTGCGCCGGTGTCTTTGATCGCCTGGCTGCAACGACTGCTCAGGGCCTTTTCGTTCTTCTTCATGCACTCGATGACACGCCCTTCGCCCGGCTTGATGGCCGCGCAGTATTTCTCGAGATCGTCGTCGCACTCGTTGGTCAGGTAGGTCAGGGCCGCCACCGCGTTTTCGAGCTGCGCCCCGGCGTCGTACAGTGCATACTCGCAGCGCGCCGAGAGCTTGTCCTGGTAGGCGTACAGGCAGGCGAGCACCCGGCCTCCGCCCGGTGTCACTTTAGCACAGAATTCCTTCAGTTCTTTGTCACAGCCCTTGGCGACGGTATCGACGAGCGTTTCCGCGGCCCCGGCGCCCCCTGAGAGTAGGGCGAACGCCCCGATCAGCATGCCGGCGAGAAGGTGTCTTTGGTACATGATGTTCCCCTATCATTAATTAATACACATGTCGTATAGAGGACGGCCCTGCTTCTTCTACCAAGTCCCCTATTCCTTATGATGCAGCCTCAGCATTATATTACGACAAGGAGTGCGCGCAATGTCAGCCGGGGATTCTGCGGACCTGTACAACTTCACTCGGCCTGGCGGGCTTGTCCGACGGCACTGAGGCTATCGCCACCCGCGCCAGGGCGTACACGGTGCTGGTAGCTCGTTTTTCATGATGTGGGATGGCTTTCACTCGTCCTTTGAGGCAACATTCGGCGCACATCACCACCGGAGGATACCCATGGAGACACTCAGCCGCCTGTCGGTCGCCGGGCTTACGGCTTTGTGGCTGTTCCACAGCGCGGTCGCGGCCGAGGACGTCCAGCCCCAAGCCGCCCCGCAGACGGACCCATCGGCGCAGGGACAGGCTCAGCAGGACCTGTTCCCCGCGGCGCAAATCGAGCAGCTTGTCGCCCCCATCGCCCTGTACCCGGACGCGCTGATCGCGCAGATCCTCATGGCCTCTACCTACCCTTTGGACGTGGTGCAGGCGGCGCGCTGGCTCAAGGGCCACAAGGACCTAGAGGGTGAGGCCCTGGAAAAAGAGGCAGCGCAAGAATCCTGGGATCCGAGCATCAAGGCGCTCTTGTTCTTCCCCAGCGTGCTCGGCTATATGAACGACAACTTGGACTGGACCCAGGACCTGGGAGACGCGGTCCTCGGCCAGCAAGACGACGTCATGGATGCCGTGCAGCGCCTGCGAAGGGAGGCCGAGGCCGCCGGCAACCTCAAGACCACGGAGCAGCAGCGGGTGGCAACCGAGGGCGACACCATCGTGGTTCAGCCGGCGGACCCGAAGGTGGTGTACGTGCCCAGCTACAACCCCTCGACGGTTTACGGTCAGACCGCGCCGCCGGCGACCACGTATTACCCCGCCACCTACACCACGCCCGTCTATGCCGCCCCTGCCACAGAGTCGAGCACTGACAGCCTGGTGAGCTTTGGCGTGGGTGCTCTGGCCGGCGGCCTTCTCACCGCCGCCATCATGTGGGACGACGATGACGACGATAGGCTCTATTACGGCGGGCCGGGCTATTGGGGTCGATCGGGTTACTGGAACAGCCCCAACTACTGGGACGGCGACTGGCGCCGGCCGGAGAATCTAAACATCAACCGGGAGATAAACCGAGAGGTCAACGTCGGCGACGTCAACATCAACAAGGGTATCGTCGGCAGCGAGATCAACAGAAACGAGATCAAGAAATGGGAGCACAACCCCGAGCGCCGGGGCGGCGTGCGCTACCGCAACGAGGGGACGAAGCAGAAGTTCTCCAATGTCAGGAAGGAAAACAAGATCGACCGCGACATCGCCCGAGGACGCGATCCCGCCCGCAACCGCGAGCAGCTTGCCAACCTGCAGCGCCCGGGTCGCGGACAGGCCGAGCGCCCCGGCCTGGCGGACAAGAACCGCCCGAACAGGGGCGAGATAAAGCGGCCCGAGACTAGGAAAGCGAAGCGTCCGGACACGCGCCAGGCGAAGCGCCCCGAAGTCAAGAAGCCGCAGTCGCGCCCGGCAAACCTGAAGGCGCCAACGCAAAGGGCGGGGCGGTCCGCCTCCTCGAAAATCCAGAAACCCGCGGCGAGGAGCGGGGGCAGATCGAGCGCATTCAAAGTGCACAAAGGCGGTGCGGACCGCGCGGCCAGCAAGCGCGGTGTAGCGAGCCGCGGCGGTGGTAGCCGCGGCGGCGGCGCGCGGAGCCACGGCCGCCGCCGCGGCTAAGCAAGCCGAACCTATCCCCGATCGAAAAAATCTGGAGAACATCGACATGATTGCCACCAAATATGCAAGAAGCCTCGCACCGGTCTGCGCCGCGGCGCTGGTGCTGGTCGCCGGTATTGCCGCGGCCGCCGGACCGGCCCGGTACCCGACGCCCGACGCCGCCGTCCAGGCGCTCATCGACGCCGCCGCGTCCGAGAAGCGTGGGGCCCTGCTCGCGGTGCTCGGCTCCGGGGTCGAAGCGTTGCGCTCCGGCGACCCAGTGGCCGACGCCGCGGACCGCGAGGAATTCGTCCATGCCGCGAGCGAGTCAGCCCGGATCGAGCAGGAGGACGACGACCACGCCGTCCTGACCATCGGGCCGGACGACTGGCCTTTCCCCATCCCGTTGGTCCGGGACGCCAAAGGCTGGTATTTCGACGTCGCCGCTGGCAAGCAAGAGCTCTACAACCGCCGTATCGGTCGCAACGAGCTCGATACCATCGAGGTCATGCGTGCATTCGTGGACGCGCAGGACGAGTACGCGCAAGCAGACCGAAACGGCGACGGCATGCGCGAATACGCCCAGAAGCTCATGAGCAGCCAAGGGGCACACGACGGCCTCTATTGGCCGACCAAAGAGGACGAGCCCGACAGCCCCATGGGGCCCCTAGTGGCCGAGGCGGTGGCGGAAGGCTACAAGCCCGGCCAGAACCGCCAACCCAAGCCCTACCATGGCTATTACTACCGAATGCTCACCGCCCAGGGGGAGCACGCGCCCGGCGGGGCGAAGAATTATCTCAACGACGGGCACATGACCAAGGGCTTCGCCGCCCTGGCTTACCCCGCCGAGTACGGCAACTCGGGCGTCATGACCTTCCTGGTCAACCAGTCCGGGATCCTGTTCCAGAAGGACCTCGGGGATGACACCGCCAAGGCAGCGGCGGCCATCACCGCCTACGACCCCGACGACACCTGGGACCCGGTAACGGACTAGGAATAGACTAGTCCCGTTGCAAGGGCAAAAAGACTCGAAGGGGAGACAGACATGAGTGAATCGGAGGGCCAAGCTCGACCCGTCGGCGCCGTTTGATTTGGGATTCGGCGCCTGGTGGCTGATCTACGTGGCTCGTCCGATCTTCATCGTCCTGCTGGCGCTGTGGCTGTGGCGCCTGATACTACTGTTCCTGCTGCTGAAGCGCATCGCCGCGCTCGACCTCGCGATCGTACCGACCCATCCCGATCGTTCGGGAGGTCTGGGCTTCATCGAAAAACTGCCTGCCGCCTTCAGCCTGTTCGCCTTTGCGGTATCCGCTGTGCTGGCGTCGCGTTTGGCGCACGATGTGGTCTATCACGGGGTCCATGTCCAATCCTTGAACCTGTTGGTCGGGGTGTTCCTGGTTTTGCTGGTGATGTTGTGCCTCGCGCCGCTCACGGTATTCATCCCTAAGCTCGCCGCGGCCAAGCGCCGGGCACTGCTCGAGTACGGTGCCCTGGTCGGGGCGCACGGGCGCCTCGTCCGACGCCGTTGGATCCTGGGCGAATCCGTGGACGAGCATCCCCTCCTGCAGGCGCCCGAGATCGGACCCGTGGCCGATACCCTGAGCCTCTACGATGCCGTGACGAAGATGCGGGCGGCGCCCATTGGCAAGACCGCGCTTCTCATCATCGCGCTGCCCGCCGCGCTTCCGATGCTGGCGCTGTTCGCCATCGAGGTTCCGATTAAAGACCTGCTGCAAAAGATTGTCGGAATTTTGGTTTAGCGAGTAGCCACGACTATCTCGGATCTCGCCCGTTGCATCCGGGCACGGTGCTTAACGTCTGCTTCATTAAACGCATACCCCGTGGTGGGGCGAAATCAAATTGAATATACAACGCGACCAAAGGTGTCGAATGCTGTCCGGAAGGTACTCGTCCTGCGACACCCTCGGTAAGCCGCGCGCCTTGGCGCTCTTGGGCATTCCAATTGACCTGTTCGAGCTCCGCTCTGGCCAGAGGGCTCACCGTGCCGGCGATCAAGTTCGAATCTCCGTCTGTGTATCGATCCCTGGAGAGTTGCTTCACCGCCATCAGTCGATGAGTCGCCCCTCCTGGCGGTCCTGGATTTTCCATCCGTGCTGTTCAAGCGCCGCTCGCGCCAGGGGACTGACCGTACCCGCGACCCAGAGCTGCTTCACCTTGATCCCGGGTGCGGTCGTCAGTTTCGAGCCGGCTCATAGCACCGCGCACATAGTACTGTACGGATACAGACCCACGTGCTCCTCCGCACCGTGATCGACAAAACCCTGCCCACACGGGAAGCACAGGATTTTTCTTGCTTCAGGTTACGTTTTCTTGACTATGATTGTATGGGCATTTCCCGTTTGCTACAATCACCGGCCCCCGGGCTTTTTGGGAGGCTTCGCTCCACCGAGGGCACCCACTGGGGGTTACGGAGCGATGGACCTCCCGCGCTTGACTTCGGTCCCGGACGCAACCATGCTTGTCTTGTGTAGGCCAATCGGGACTGTGCCGTTAAGCACTCAAGAGGAGGTGGAGGATGACAAGAATAACCCTGACCCTAGTTGCGGCTTACGTATGGCTCGTGGCTGGGCTCTGGCCGCCGCAGTCCCGTGCCGATACGCACGATAGCTTTCTGGTCCGCAACGTCCTCGATATCGTCACCCTGTGTTCCCTTGCAAAGGACGACCCGCTGCACACGGCGGCAACCAATTTTTGCCACGGTTACGTGGTCGGCGCATACCATTATTACAGGGCTATGATCACTGGGCCGGACCCGGATCGAAAACCGCTCTTCTGCCTGCCCAATCCTCAGCCTACGCGAGATGAGGCGATTCGCGCCTTCGTCGCATGGGCTCAGGCCCATCCCCAGTACAACAACGAGCCGGCGGTGGAGACCTTATTCAAGTTCGCGATCGAGAGATGGCCTTGCCATCCCTGATCAGGAGGGCACACGGATATGAAACGTCAATTAAATTTACTTCTAGCTGCATTTCTGGCGATCGGATTGACCGGTTGCGCGGGGATGACTTCATCGCAGCAGCGGATGATGAGCGGCACCGGCATGGGCGCAGCGGGCGGCGCCGTCATCGGGGCGATAGCCGGGAATGCCGGGCTCGGAGCAGGGATCGGTGCCGCCACCGGGCTCCTGGGTGGCTACCTCTACGACCAGCACAAGCAGGGGGAGCAGAAGGCCTACCAGCAAGGATACCAACAGGGGCAAGGCGCGCACTAGCCCTGTAGCTGAGCGTCCCGCCGCTCGGCGGGCCGGGCGCCCAGCATCGATACGCCGCGTGAAAGGAGCGGAGCGGCTCATGCGCGGACTCAAACGGGAAAAGTCTAAAACAGCACGCTTCAAGCGTAAGCTGCATCCCCAAAGTGGCGCAGCTTTTGAGACAGCACGCCGAGGGCAACGGCATCGATGCGTGAAGAAGGGGTCTGCCAGCTCGGAAAGCGCATTAGGCACAGGGTTTGCGTTACTCCTACGCGTACCACCGCTTACATAAGGCCTCTTGAGACCAGGCGGAAACAATACCCAGGAACCTCTGACAGCCAGCGCACGAAACCTGTAAAATTATGACTACCACATTGCAAAAATTACCGATGCAGCGGAACAACACAGACCGCCGGATCGCGGGCGCCACGTACTCGCCGGCCAAGCTCAAGACGCGTTTTTGTTTGCTCTGGAACCGCTGTCTAACGCCGGGCGCGGAGACGAGCTCCATGCGGGTTTGGGCGGATCTGAGCCGCCGTTACGCCGAGCTCCACCGGCATTACCACACCTTAACCCACATTTTTCGTTGCCTGCGGCAATTGGACGCGGCCAAATCGCTCGTCGAAGCCCCCGAGGCCGTGGAAATGGCGGTCTGGTTCCACGATGTGGTCCATGATCCGGAAGCTTGCGACAACGAGCAACGGAGCGTGGAGCTCTTTGATCTCGCCGCGAGCAGCCATTTCCAGCAGGATTTCGTAAACAAGATCGGCGAGCTTATCCTCGCCACCGCGCACCGGGGAGCGCCTCATAACCACGATGAGCGGGTCCTTTGCGACATCGATTTCGCCAGTTTCGGCTCTCCCTGGGACGAATTTCTGGATGACAGCCAGGCCTTAAGAATCGAGCACGTCAAAACGCCGGATGAGCTGTTTTATCCCGCTAAATTGAAGTTTCTTAAAGCCATCCTTGAACGTCGAACGATCTTTTTTACGGATTTCTTCCGCGCCCGCTACGAAACCTCGGCAAGAAAAAACATCCAGCGTTACATTGCCAACCTGGAAGCCGAGGCGTACGTCTGATGTGAATCAATTTTACTTCGCGGGCGGGGTATGAACCCCGCCCTTGACCAAAGGGGAGAGTTGCACTACTCCCCTTTGGAAACCTCAATGCTAAAGTGCCCGCCGTAAACGGCGGGGTATTCAGAATAAATCGTCGCGAGCAGCGCCAAGAGCCGCGGAGGGAGCGCGCCGCTTGTTCGTTGGCTTTACCCGCTCGCGGCCACGGACAGCGGCGTTCTCGCTAACAACTCCGCGCAGGCCTCGGCGCGGAGAGGATGACTGAAGAGATATCCCTGCGCTACCTCGCAACGCTGCTCGCGTAAGAACTGGCATTGCGCGTGGGTTTCCACCCCTTCCGCCACCACGCCGATCTTGAGCTGCTTCGCCATCGCCAGGATCGTCTGAACGATCGCCACTTCGTCAGCGTCCTCGGGAATGTCGCGCACGAAGGACTGGTCAATCTTGATGCGATCGAGAGGCAGGCGCTTGAGGCAGGAAAGGCTCGAGTACCCGGTGCCAAAGTCATCGACGGTGATCTGGAGGCCCATGCCATGCAACTCACGCAGCACCTCGATGGCATGTCCGGGATCGGCCATCAAGGTCGATTCGGTGATCTCGAGATCGAGGCTGGGCGCCGCGAGCCCGGAATCCCGCAAGACGGTACCAACCAGCGCCGGGAGGTCAAACTGCCGGAGGAGCTGGCGCACCGAGAGATTCACGGCCATTCGCACCGGCGGCAAGCCGGCCGCTTGCCATGTGCTCGCCTGATTGCAGGCGGTACGCAGCACCCACTCGCCGATCTCGGCGATAAGCCCCGTCTCCTCGGCGATCGGGATGAACTCATCGGGAGGCACCATCCCCCGCTCGGGATGTTGCCAGCGCAGCAGCGCCTCGACCCCAACGACCCCATTGCTACGGAGATCGATCTGGGGCTGGTAGTGCAGCGACAACTCTCCGCGCGGGAGCGCGCGCCGCAAGTGGTTTTCCAGCAACAGCCTTTCATGGGCTTGGGCGTTCATGCGCGGGTCGAAGAACTGATATTGCTGGCGGCCCCGGTCCTTGGCCTGGTAAAGGGCGGTATCGGCGTGCTTAAGCAGGGTTTCCGCGTCCGTCCCATCCTTGGGGAACAGCCCCAGCCCGATGCTGGTGGTCGCGTGCAACTCGTGTCCGAACACCGAGAACGGCACGGACATCGCGCCGAGGGCCTTAGTCGCCACCTGCGCGGCATCGCGCGCCGTGAGAACGTGGGGGAGTAGGATAACGAACTCATCGCCCCCGAGGCGCGCGACCGTGTCGCCCTCGCGCAGCACCGTACGCAGGCGTAAGGCCACCTGGCGCAGCAGCTCATCCCCGGCCGGGTGGCCTAAAGTATCGTTGATGGTCTTGAAGCGGTCGAGATCGATGTAGAGCACCGCGATCTGGGCGCCATCGCGCTCCGCCTGGGCGAGCGCCTGCCTCAGCCGGTCGAGCAGTAACACCCGGTTCGGTAGCTCCGTCAACGCATCGTGGTAGGCGAGATGATGGATCTGTACCTCCCGGGAGCGCGCCTCGTCTTCGGCCCGCTTGCGCTCGGTGATGTCAAGGCAGCTTCCGATGAAGCCGGCCAGCTCACCATCGGGGTGAAAACGCGGTCCGCCGCTATCGAGTATCCAGCGGTACGCTCCATCGCGGCGCTTGATCCGGTAATCCAGCGTGAAGGCGACACGCGCCTGGAGCGCCTTCTCGTAGCTCCGCCGGCAGCCGTCGACATCCTCGGGATGCACCTCCTGCATCCAACCGTAGCCGATCTCCTCACCGAGCGCGCGCCCGGTAAAGTCGAGCCAGGTCCTGTTGAACCACGTGCAGCGTCCCGCGGGGTCCGCGACCCAGACCATGACCGGGAGGCTATCGGCCAAGTTGCGAAAACGCGCCTCGCTTTCACGCAGCGCTGCTTCCGTCCGGTAGCGCTCTCCTTGTTCCAGGGCTAGCGCAATGAGGTTCGCGATCGCAATGCTGAACAAGCGGTCCTCGGGCATCCAGGGCATGGACGAGCCCGTCCGCTCGTGACAAAGCACCCCCTCGAGGCGGCCATGCACGTGCACGGGGATATCCATCATCGCGGTAATGCCGAGCGGCGTCAGGTAAGTGGCCGAGAACTCGCACGTGCGCGGATCGCTGTGGGCATCATCGGCGACGATGGCCTCGCTGGTCGCGAGCGCATGAAAATAAGCCGGGTAGAGCACCGCCTGGAGCTCGGCGCCGGCGCTGTGCTGGTCGGGCCCCATCTGGTAGAGATCGACACAGCGGATAGCCGTTCGATCCTCGCTGTACCGCCAAAGACTGACGCGCTCGACCCCGAGCGAGCGCGCGGCGGTCTCGGTCAATAATCGAAACGCTTGCCCCAGGTCCTCACTCTGGAGGACCTGGCCTTTGGTGAGGGCCGTCAGAGCCGCCTGCTGTTCCAGCAGGCGTTCGTGCCGGATGCGGAGAGCGGCCGCTTCATCATTCGCCGGATCCTCGCGTTCACCCCGTTTAAGCAGGCGGGCGCCAAGGCGCCGGAGCCTACTTACGATCGATGCTATGCCGCCGCCTGGCCTGCGATACCTGTTCTGCAACCCGCGCACCCTCTGACGTGCCCAAGCTCTAGGTTCAACCTTGAAGTATTATACCGTTTGAGCCAATAGGAAGCTTGTCGAATCGGTGGCGCGGGTATACTTGCGCCCCGCGGTCTGCGCCATGCTATACGATTGAATGACATCCACGCTTCCCACGATCGAACGCGCATCCACGATGCCCTATGCAGCTTCGCCCACGCTTGAAGCCCGCAATCTGTGTTGCCGCCGCGGTGATCGCCTGCTTCTCACCGAAGTCTCCTTTACGCTTGCGTGCGGGGAAATCTTGCAGATCACGGGCGCCAACGGCGCCGGTAAAACCACGCTATTGCGGATGATCGCCAGCCTGACGCAACCGGATTCCGGGACCCTCCATTGGCGCGGCCAACCGCTGGAGAAGGTCCGTTGCGCCTATCTCCGAGATCTCATCTACATTGGCCACGCCGATGGCGTGAAGGGCAGTTTGAGCGTCGCGGAAAATCTCACGCTCGCTTCCGCCTTGCACGGGGTCGGGATCCCCATCGACGCGGCCTTGCAGCGCTTGGGTCTTGGCGATCTCGCGGATACGCTAACCCACCGGCTGTCGGCGGGCCAGCGCCGGCGCCTGGCCTTGGCGCGCTTGCTGGTCAACCAAGCTTGCCTGTGGCTTCTGGACGAACCCTTTACCGCCTTGGATAAAACTGCTATAAAAACGGTGGCCTCGATGCTGGAAGAGCACGCCGCGCGCGGCGAGCTGGTTATCTTCACGAGCCATCACTCCACCGACATCACAATCAGCCGCGCTTTGCACCTAGAGGATCAACGGGAATGGAACGGGGACTAGCGCACGCTTGCGCCTGGATCGTCAAGCGCGATTTGCTCTTGTTCTGGCGGCACCGCGCCGAGGCCGCCAATCCCGTTCTGTTCTTTTTTGTGATCGCGCTCATTTTTCCGCTCGGCCTGGGGCCGGAACCGCAAATGCTCCAGTCCGTTGGCCCCGGCGTGATCTGGATCGCGGCCTTGCTCGCGACACTCCTGTCGCTCGAAGCCGTGTTTCGCTCGGACCTCGAGGATGGCAGTCTCGAACAGTTGTTGCTGAGCCCGCATCCGCTGACACTCCTGGTGATGGCCAAGATATTTTCGCATTGGCTGACGGCCGGCTTGCCTTTATTGCTGCTCGCGCCGATCTTGGGACTGCAATTCGGGATCGCTGGGTACACGCTCGGCGTGTTGCTGCTGACCTTGATACTCGGCACGCCCGCGCTCAGCCTTATGGGCGCGATTGGGGTGGCGCTGACGGCGGGTTTGCGCGCGGCCGGGATCCTGGCGACCTTGCTACTCTTACCCCTTTATGTGCCAATCTTGATTTTCGCGACCGGTGCGACCGCGGCCGCGAGCCGCGGCTTAGCCTGGGGGCCGCAACTTTATATGCTGGGCGCCCTGCTGATGCTCGCCATCACGCTGGCGCCGCTGGCCGCGGCCGCCGCGCTGCGGATCCGCAATAGCTGAAATATGCAGCAACTACTCGCCCCGAAGAACTTCTATCTCTGGTGCGGGCGTTGGCTGCGGCCCGTGGCCTGGGCCACCGGCTTATGTACACTCACGGGCCTCTATTGGGGCCTGGTCGTCGCGCCACCCGATTATCAGCAAGGCGACAGCTACCGGATCATGTTCGTGCATGTCCCGAGCGCGTGGATGTCGCTGTTCGTTTATGCGGTTATGGCCGGCGCCGGGGCCGTGGCCTTGGTCTGGCGGATCAAGATTGCCGAGGTCGTGGCTTCCGCCAGCGCACCAATCGGAGCGGCCTTTACCGCCTTGGCGTTGATGACCGGTTCGCTGTGGGGCAAGCCCATGTGGGGTACCTGGTGGGTTTGGGATGCGCGGCTTACCTCGGAATTATTGCTGTTGTTCTTATACCTCGGCTATATGGCCTTAGAGCAGGCCATCGAGGATCGCAGGACCGCGACCCGGGCCGCCGCGGTGCTGGCGCTCGTGGGCGCCGTCGATCTGCCGATCATTCACTATTCCGTGGTGTGGTGGCACACCTTGCACCAAGCACCGACGGTCACGCGCTTCGGCGCGCCCGCGATCCATGGGTCCATGCTCGCGCCCTTGCTCGTGATGGCGCTCGCCTTTGTCGGCTACTATGTGAGTTTGCTGCTCGTGCGCGCGCGCTGCGAATTGCTCGAACGCGAGCGGACCAACCCCTGGGTAGGCGAAGTGTTGCGGAGCTAGCACCGTGCGCGAATTCTTTTCGATGGGCGGCTACGGGTTCTATGTGTGGTCCGCGTATGGGATCGCGGCCGTCGTTATGCTCGGACTCTTGCGGAGCTCCCTGGCCTGGCACCGCCGGCTGACAGGAGAACTCCGGAATAAATCACGGCGCTCGGTATCCGCACCGCCCGCCGCGCTCGATAAAACCGGCGGGGATTGGACATGACACCGCGCAGGCAGAGGATCATCGCGATTGCCCTGATCTTGGCGGGGGTCTCCGCCGCGGCGGCCTTGGGGCTCACCGCCCTGCGCAGCAATGTCTTGTTCTTTTATACGCCGACGCAATTGCTCTCCGGCGAAGTGCCTCCGGCCGCGCCGATTCGGCTCGGCGGACTCGTACCCAAGGGCAGCGTCCGGAGGACGCCCGATAGCCTCAAGATCAGCTTCGAGTTGACGGATCAGCAAAATACGGTCAGGGTACGTTACGAGGGGCTGCTGCCCGATCTGTTCCGGGAAGGCCAAGGCATCGTGGCGCAGGGGCGGCTGGCGGCGGACCAAGTCTTCAATGCAACCGAGGTGCTCGCCAAACACGACGAAAACTACATGCCGCCCGAGCTGGCCGCGCACCTTCCCAAAGCCAAGGACACCGCGCCGTGATTCCGGAGCTCGGTCATTTTGCCTTGATCCTGGCCTTGGTCATCGCCACGCTGCAATCCGTCCTGCCGCTCGCCGGCGCCCAGCTCGTCCAGGTGCGCTGGATGGCGCTCGCGCGCCCCGCTGCGGCCGCCCAGTGCTTGTTCTCGGCCCTGGCCTTCGGGTGTCTGATCGCGAGCTTTATCGGCAATGATTTCACCGTCGTCTACGTCGCCAATAACTCCAACACGGCGCTTCCGCTGGCCTACCGCATCGCCGCGGTCTGGGGCGCGCACGAGGGTTCTCTGCTGCTCTGGAGCCTGATCCTGAGCGTTTGGATGGTCGCCGTCGCGCGCTTCAGCCACGCCATGCCGCTCGCCTTCGTGGCCCGTGTCCTGGCGGTCATGGGGATCATCAACGTGGGGTTCCTATCGTTCATGCTCTTGACCTCCAATCCCTTCGCGCGCCAGTTTCCCGTCGCCGCCGAGGGCCGCGATCTCAACCCGCTGTTGCAGGACCCGGGACTGGTGATGCATCCACCTATGCTGTATATGGGCTACGTGGGGTTCTCGGTCGCCTTCAGCTTCGCCATCGCGGCTTTGATCGGCGGGCGGCTCGACGCACCCTGGGCGCGCTGGTCGCGTCCGTGGACGCTCATGGCCTGGATCTTTCTTACGGTCGGCATCACGCTCGGGAGCTGGTGGGCTTACTATGAGCTCGGATGGGGAGGATGGTGGTTCTGGGATCCGGTCGAAAATGCCTCCTTCATGCCCTGGCTCCTCGGCACGGCGTTGATTCATTCCCTCGCCATTACCGATAAACGCGATGCCTTTAAGCGCTGGACTTGTCTTCTGGCGATCTGCGCCTTTTCGTTGAGCCTGCTCGGAACGTTTCTGGTGCGCTCCGGCGTATTGACCTCGGTGCACGCCTTCGCCACCGATCCCGAGCGCGGTGTCTACATCCTCGGTATCTTAGGGCTTACCGTGGGCGGATCGCTCTTGCTGTACGCCGTCCGAGCCCCGCGGATCGTGGATACCGGACGCTTCAATCCGTTCTCGCGCGAGGGCCTTCTGCTCATCAATAATTGCGTGCTTTTGGTCGCGGCGGCCGCGGTATTATTGGGCACCCTGTATCCATTGGCGATCGACGCGCTCGGGCTCGGGAAGATCTCGGTCGGACCTCCGTACTTCGATACGGTCTTCGTGCCGCTCATGCTGCTCTTGGGGCTGACGCTTGGACTGGGTCCGCTGACGCGCTGGAAAAGCCAGGGCATGCGTGAGCTTGCGAATCGGTTGCGGCCCGTAGCCTTCGCCTGCGCCACCGCCGCGATGACCGTGGCTATCGTGCTCGGCCAAGGGAAGGTGATCTTCACATTTCTCGGTCTCTTCGTGGCGACCTGGGTCCTGCTGAGCACCGCGCTCGCGGTACGGGAGCGTTGGGCGCATCAACACACCTTGAAAGGGATGATGCGCGCGTTATCACCGGGGTTTTCAGGCATGGCCTTGGCTCACCTCGGCTTCGCGCTCACCTTGGCGGGGGTGACGGTGACCTCACTCTATGGGGCCGAGCGGGATGTGAAGCTTGCCATTGGGGAGGCGGCCGAGCTCGGCGGATACCGTTTTCGCATGGAGCGCTTGCGGAGCGTGGCCGGCCCGAATTACGACGCGACCGAGGCTAGGATCGTCGCCCTGCGCGGGGAGTTGGTGGTCGCGGAGCTTTATCCGCAGAAAAGGATCTATCGCGTGCAAACCAGCCCGATGACCGAAGCCGCCATTGACGCCGGATTCACCCGCGATCTCTATGTGGCCTTAGGCGAGCCGGTCGGTAAAGAGGCTTGGAGCGTACGCATCCAGGTGAAGCCTTGCGTGCGTTGGATCTGGTTGGGCGCAATGGTCATGGCGCTCGGGGGGATCCTGGCCGCGAGCGATCGGCGCTACCGCTTTGGTCCGCGGCCTGCTCCCGTGCGGCTCGCCGGCGCTACGATTGCGGAACGGGCCAGTTAAGCCATGTTGCGCTATGCGCTGCCGCTGACGGCGTTTGTACTCCTGATCGCACTGCTCGTAGTGGGTCTGCGGCGCGATCCGAGGTTCGTCCCCTCCCCGTTTATCGATAATCCCGCCCCCGGATTCGATCTCCCGCAATTGCGCGATCCGGCGAAGCGCATCAACACCGAAGACTTAAAAGGCACGGCCACCTTGGTCAACGTGTGGGCGAGCTGGTGCGTGGCCTGCCGCGATGAGCACCCTCTGCTCCTCGATCTGGCGCGCATGGGTGGACTGCGAATCATCGGCTTGAACTACAAGGATGAACGTGAACAAGCGCTCGCCTGGCTGCGGCGCTTGGGCGATCCATATGAGACGATTGCCTATGACGGCGACGGGCGGGCCGCGATCGAGTGGGGCGTCTACGGCGTCCCGGAAAGCTTCCTGGTCGATGCCGGGGGCGTCATTCGCCTAAAGCACGTGGGACCGCTGACCCTCGAGGTGGTTGAATCGGATCTGCTGCCGCGGCTGCGGGAGACCGGCCCACGCTCCGCGAACGGCGCCGAATAATCCATGCGTTGGCTCCTGGTATTGACTTTGACCTATTCGTTTGCCGCGGCGGCCGCCGATCCGGCCGTCTTCGAGTTTAGCGATCCCACGCTCGCGCAACGTTTCCAAGAGATCACCGGCGAGCTCCGTTGCCTGGTGTGCCAGAATCAATCGCTCGCCGATTCTCACGCAGAACTGGCCGGCGATCTGCGCCGCGAGATCTTCGCGATGATGCAAGCGGGCCGAACCGATCGGGAGATCCTCGACTTCATGGTAAAACGCTACGGCGAGTTCGTCCTCTATCGGCCTCCCATCACGCTTAAGACCCTGGCGCTTTGGTTCGGCCCCGCGGTGATTTTATGCGTCGGGATTTGGTTCCTGTTGCGCACCGTGCGCCACCGCCGCAACCAGTCTCTCACCCTCGCACCCGCTGAACGCGAGCGCGTCGCCAGGCTGCTCGGGACGAAGGACCCCCAACGCTAGCGCCCGGTGCGATCGTTTCGAGTGTCTTCCACTTCACCCTCCAACGGCCGGTGATCGTATTCTGGGGCCTCACGGCCGTGATGGTCGCCGTGGCATTGGGACTGATATTGGCGCCGTTGGTGCGTCGGAGCGAGTCGCTCGGCCGTGATCCCGAGGCCGCGACGCTCTCGGTTTACCGCCAACGCTTCCAGGAGCTAGGCGACGATCTCGGCCGCGGGTCGCTGACCCAAGCGCAGTTCGAGGAGGCCCGGGAAGAACTTGA
>Ga0187892_10005240_pt1 | contig 20617 bp, 19 predicted proteins | sample MA1701073metaG_FD_139345 | JGI IMG/M metagenome (GOLD analysis project Ga0187892, IMG submission 139345) | Bio-ooze microbial communities from a basaltic lava cave in the Kipuka Kanohina Cave System on the Island of Hawaii, USA - MA170107-3 metaG ... | reverse complement strand
GCCGGCTGCTCGACGTGCAACGACACGGGCTACCGGGGCCGGCAGGGGCTCTACGAGGTGTTGCCGATGTCGAGCGGGCTGCGCCGGGCGGTGCTGAAGGGCGGCTCCAGCGACGATCTGCGCGAGCTGGCGGTGCGCGAGGGGATGCTGACGCTCCGCGTCGACGGGATGGTCAAGGTCAAGAAGGGCATTACGACGCTCGAGGAAGTCGTGAAGGAGACCGCGGCGACCTAATGGAGACCGACCGATGCCCGTGAACCTGCGGAGTCTGCTGGAAGAGATGATCTCCAAGGACGCGTCCGACCTGCACATCGTGGCCGGGGAGCGCCCCAAGCTGCGCGTCGACGGCGACATCACGAACGCCTCGGTCGAAGAGGTGATGACGCCGAAGGACACGCTGTCGCTGGCCTACTCGGTGCTCACCGAGAGCCAGAAGAAGCGATTCGAGACCGAGAACGAGCTCGACTTCTCCTTCGGGATCCAGAACCTGGCGCGGTTCCGCGGCAACTGTTTCAAGCAGCGCGGCTGCGTGTCGATGGTGATCCGGCAGATCCCGTTCACCGTGAAGACCTTCAACGAGTTGGGCCTCCCGCCCATCGTGGCCCGCTTGTCGGAGAAGCCCCGGGGGCTGGTGCTGGTGACCGGGCCGACCGGGTCGGGCAAGAGCACGACGCTGGCCGCGATGGTCGACAAGTTCAACAAGGAGATGAAGGGGCACATCATCACGGTGGAGGACCCGATCGAGTTCATCCACCGCCACCAGGGCTGCATCGTGAACCAGCGCGAGATCGGGACGGATACGCTGAGCTTCGCCGCCGCCCTGAAGTACGCGCTGCGCCAGGATCCCGACGTCGTGCTGATCGGCGAGATGCGGGACCTGGAGACCATCGCCGCGGCCCTGACGATCGCCGAGACCGGGCACCTGGTGTTCGCGACGCTGCACACCAACTCGGCCCCCGAGTCGATCAACCGCATCATCGACGTGTTCCCGTCGCACCAGCAGTCGCAGGTGCGGGCCCAGCTCGCCTTCGTGCTGGAAGGCGTCGTGACCCAGACCCTGCTGCAGAAAGCGCGGGGCCGGGGCCGGGTGATGGCCGCGGAGATCATGATCTGCACGCCCGCGATCCGCGCCCTGATCCGCGACGACAAGGTCCACCAGATCACCTCGTCCATGCAGGCGGGCAAGAAGTTCGGCATGCAGACGATGAACGACGCGCTGTACCAGATCTACATGGCCCGCGAGGCGAGCAAGGAAGAGTGCCTCCGGGTCAGCTCGGAGCCCAACGATTTTCTCAAGATGATCGGCGAGCCGCCGCTCGACGAGAAGGAAGGCCTGCCGGTCCCCGGCGCGCCGCAGACCGGTCCATCGAGGGTCGCCGCGCGCCGCTAGGGCGCCGGACGGCCGGAGGAGAGCCAGCTCATGCCCATGTTCCAGTACACCGCCCGTACGCTGAAGGGCGCGCTGCAGCAGGGAGAAATCGACCTTCCCAGCCGCGATGACGTCATCGCGCACCTGCGCAAGAACCGCATGGTGGTCGTGCAGGTGCGGCCGGCGGCCAAGCAGATCAGCCTCGGCGCGCTGGGGAAGGGGATCAAGGAGCGCGACCGCGTGGTGTTCACGCGGCAGTTCGCGACCATGATCAACGCCGGCCTGCCGCTGGTGCAGGCGCTCGACATCCTGGCCCAGCAGACGGAGAACAAGTCGCTGGCGACGGTCACCCGCCAGGTGGTCTACGACGTCGAGAGCGGCCACACGCTGGCGGACTCGCTGCGCAAGCACCCCAAGGCGTTCAGCGACCTGTACGTCAACATGGTCGCCGCGGGCGAGGCGGGCGGTATCCTGGACACGATTCTGCTGCGCTTGGCGACCTTCCTGGAGAAGAACGACGCGATCGTGCGCAAGGTCAAGGGCGCCATGATCTACCCGGCGGTCATCTTCTCGGTCGCGATCATCGCGGTCGCCGTGCTGCTCATCTTCGTGATCCCGACGTTCCAGAACATGTTCGCCCAGGTGGGCATGGAGCTGCCGCTCCCCACGCGGATCGTGATCGCCGCCAGCGACCTGCTGACCGGCTACTGGTGGCTGCTGCTGGCCGCGATGGGCTTCGGGATCTTCGCGCTGCGCGCCTACTACAAGACCGGACCGGGGCGCCTGCAGATCGACGCCCTGCTGCTGCGCATGCCGGTGGTCGGCGACCTGCTGCGCAAGTCCGCCGTGTCGCGCTTCACCCGCACGCTCGGCACCCTGATCTCCTCGGGCGTCTCGATCCTCGACGGCCTGGAGATCACGGCGCGCACCGCCGGCAACATGGTGATCCACAACGCGGTCATGGCCTCCCGCGCCTCCATCGCGGGCGGCGACACCATCGCCGCGCCGCTGCAGCGCTCCAAGGTCTTCCCGCCGATGGTGATCTCGATGATCTCCGTCGGCGAGCAGACGGGCGGCCTCGACGAGATGCTCACCAAGATCGCCGACTTCTACGACGACGAGGTGGACGCCGCCGTGAGCGCGTTGCTCTCGCTCATGGAGCCCGTGATGATCGTCGTGCTCGGCGTGATCGTGGGCGGTATGGTCGTCGCGATGTATCTGCCGATCTTCGACATGGTGAACGCCGTGCAGTAGAGCGTCCCGCGCTGACAAGTCGGCGAAGCGAACGGCCCACGGGTTACCGACCGCGGGCCGTTTCGTTGCAGAGTGCATTATTCGACGCATTCTGCAATACCAATAAAAGTGCATCACACTACGGCACAAGGACTTAGGCCATCGGCATGTGCCTTGCCCCTGCGAAGGCAGCCAAGTCCATGAGCGGGAAGGCGATGAAGAACGGCTACACGCTGGTCGAACTGCTTACGGTCATCGTCATTTCCGGCGTTGCCGCGTCGATCGGCATGCCGTTGCTGACGAAGTCCTACCCGCAGCGCGCGGTGCGGCTGGCGGGCGATCAGTTCGTGTCGACCCACGCGCTCGCCAAGGCCACCGCGATCCGCTACGGCCGGCTGGCCGAGCTGCGCATCGACGCGACCGGGAGGCGCTTCTGGGTGGAAGTGGACACCAGCGCGACGAGCGTCGTGAAGAAGGACACGATCGGGCCGATCCGGAGCATTCCCGATGCGACCCTGATCATGACCAGCGACCGGTCGGTGCTGTGCTTCGACGCGCGCGGGATGCCGAGTCTCAGGACCGGCTGTCAGGCGGCAAACGCGGTCGTGACGTTCGCGATGGGCAGCAGTGCGCGCACCGTGCGCACGACGGCTCTGGGAAAGGTGCTGCGATGATCACGAGCTCGTCGTCGGAGCGGGGCATGTCGCTCATCGAAGTGCTCGTCGGCATCATCGTCCTGTCGATCGGGCTCATCGGGGTGGCGCTGTCGGGCAGCATGGCGAACCGCCAGATGCGCACGGGCCGCACCGACATGACGGCCTGGGCCGCGATCCAGCAGCAGGCTGAGATCCTCATGCGGCAGGGATTCAAGAACGTGAAGACCGACTCGTCGGTCGTGATGGGCTATCCGATGAACTGGACGGTGTCCGGCACGGACCCCAAGCAGGCGGTCCTCGTGATGAAGCGGACGACCCCGACGGGCGCGCTCGTGCGGGACACGCTGCTCCTCTACTTCGCCGCGCGGGACACGCTGTGATCGCCCTCCTCCAGCGCGCGCGGCGGAGCGAAGCCGGGATCACGATCGCCGAGGTCCTGGTGTACCTCGTCGTGGCCCTCATCCTGATGGGCGGCGTGTACGGGCTGATCATCAACCAGGGCCGGGCCTATCAGTCGCAGCTCGAGGTGACCGACGTGCGCAACAGCGTGCGCGGCGCAGCGTCGCTCCTGACCTGGGAGCTGCGGCAGGCGTCTGCGGCCTCGGGCGACCTGTACTTCGCGGCGACCGACTCCTTCGCGGTGCGCTCGATTCAGGCGAGCGGCATCCTGTGCAGCGAGCACCCGACGCTGACGCGCTACGGGCTCTCGGTGACCGCAGGCGAGTTCAACGCGACGGCCGACGACAGCGCGCTCGTCTTCAAGGCGGCCGGGGCGGGCGTGGCGGACGACGGCTGGAAGGTCGTCCGCATCACGAACATCTACCGGCCGGCGAGCCTGGGCGGCGTGCTCAACTGCTTTTGGGGTGACGCGACCGCCGGGAAGGGCAGGGGCAAGACGACGGTGCCCCCCAACGGGGTGGCATCGACCACGGGCACGACGGTACCGGATTTGGGTGTCGAGGTGACCGGGCTCCCCGCCACGACGTACATCGACAGCGTGTACGTGGGCGCGCCGTTCCTGGCCTTTCGCCGGATCCAGTACGGGATCTACCAGGAAGCCGGGCGCTGGTGGCTCGGTCGCAAGGTGGGCAACGCGGCGACGTACGAGAAGCTCACGGGGCCGCTGCGCGCGCCGGCCGACGGGGGCCTGGCGTTCGTGTATCGCGACGCCGCGGGCAACGTGACGGCGAACCGGTTGCTGGTGGCGGAAGTCGAGATCGTGATCCGGGGTGAGAGCTGGGGCCAGGCGCCGAACGTGGTGCGGCCGCCGGCGCTCGCGTTCCGGCGGGACACGGTGCGGACCAGAGTCGCGCTGCGGGGCTGAACAATGGTGAGGGCACCATGACGGCTGCGGAACGAATGGACCGGATCGAGGCGAGTCGCGAGAGCGGGTTCGCCATGCTGATCGCGATCTTCGCGCTCCTGATCATGAGCACGGTGGCGGTGGCGGCGCTGATGGGCGCGGACGACGAGCGGCGCACGTCCCGGGCCACGCGCGCCGCGAACATGTCGTTCTACGGTGCCGAGGCGGGGTTACAGTACGCGTGGGCGGCGAACCCCGTGGTGGACAGCATCAGCAAGGGCACGCTGACGCTCACGCCCGGGGGCAGCCGTGTATTGGGGTGGACGACGCTGCCGAACGGCACCCAGCACCACATCACTGTCCGGCGCTACGATAACGGCGGCCAGGCCATCTACGGCCTGGTCGCGGAGGGGCGGGCCGCGAAGGCCATGAGCGGCCAGCAGCAGATCACGTTCCTGATGACGGCCGTGCCCGGGGGTGGCAGCGGCTACACGCTGGGGAACTGCTGCCAGGCGGCGGCGACGGTGCGTGGCGACGTTGATCTGGAGGGCTACAGCAGCCTCAACACCAAACTCACGGGAATGGACGGCAACCCGCCGGTCTGGACCACGAACAACCGCTGCACCGGTATCCCGTTCCAGAACAAGCCGGGCGTCCTGATGAAGGACACGCTCCAGCTGACCACCTCGTCGAACTCGAGCCTGATCTTCACCGGCAACCCGAAGAAGGCGCAGAACGCGGCGATCGACTCGACGTGGTTCCTGAACTACGGCAGCCTGACGTTCAACCAGCTCAAGGCGATGGCGAACATCGTGATCGACGCGTCGGGTGGCGACATCACGCGCGCCTTGCTTGCGACCACCAACACCAACGGCACGTGCAAGACGACCGACATCTGGAACTGGGGATCGAACGACCCGACCCACGCCTGCTACAACTACTTCCCCATCATCCTGATCAAGGGCGAGGTCACGATCTCCGGCGGCTACGGGCAGGGGGTCATCATCAGTGACCGCATCGGCTCGCCGCTCAAGGGGAGCGAACCCGAGTTCCAGGGCAACAGCACCTCCCTGTTCGCCGGGATCGTCATCGGGTTCGGCTGCCCCGAGATCCAGAACGGCCACCAGGTGTACGGAGCCATCTTCGCGGACAAGGTCACAGCCGCGAACAGCTGCTACTCCGACCTGGACGCGTCCCTCCACATGGAGAAGGGCAGCAACCTGACGTACAGCACCTGCGTGATCCAGACCGTGCTCCAGATGACGGGCCTGTCCGCGGCGAGCGGGGGCCTGCCGGGGGGCGCTGGTGGCCTGGTGCGCGTCACACGCGGCTTCGGGACGAGCCTGCGATAATCACGAGCGATTGATCAATGAGGACCGGGAACATGAGCACACCGACCACGACCCAGACAGGAGCGCCGCGGCGCGACAACGGCTTCGCCATGCTCGTCGCGATCTTCGCGCTGCTCATCATGAGCACGGTCGCGGTGGCCGCGCTGATGACGTCCGACGACGAAGCGCGCTCGTCGCGGGCCGTGCGGTCGGCGAACGCGTCGTTCTATTCGACCGAAGCTGGGCTCCAGGAGTTCTGGGGGAACGAGATCGACTCAGCGTTCGTGGACAGCCTATACAAGGGCAAAGCGCCGGCGGCCCTGTCCCCCGGCGGCACCCGGGACTTCGGCTGGCGCACCCTGTCGAACGGCGGCAAGTATCACGTGACGCTGCGGCGCCTCGACAACGGGGGCCAGCAGCTGTACCAGCTGACCGCCGAAGGTCGTGGCGCCCGAGGGCTCGCCGGGGAGCAGCAGGTGAGCTTCCTGCTGACGCCCGTGCAGGGGAGCGGGATGTTCACACTGGGCAAGTGCTGCAACGCCGCCGGGACGATTCGTGGAGACTTCAAGGTCACTAACAACTCGGTGGTGAGCGGGATGGACACGCGACCGCCCAGCTGGCCCGCTAGCCGCTGCGCCAACATCCCCACGAGGAACGTGCCTGGCGTCGAGATGAAGGATACGACGCAGGTTACGATCAACGCGGGCTCCACCCTCACCGGAGCGCCACCGCGGAAGCAGAACGCGGCGATGGACTCGACGACGTTTCTGCAGTATGGGGACATCACGTTCGCCCAGCTCAAGGCGATGGCAAACCACATCATCGCGGGGCTCCCCAGCCAGATCAAGTTCGGCGTCAAGCCGTCCTACAACGCCGACGGAACGTGCAAGACGAGCGATCCCTACAACTGGGGCTCGGACAACCCCGCGGACCCGTGCTACAACTACTTCCCCATCATCCTGGTCAGGGGAGAGATGGAAATCACGAGCGGGTACGGCCAGGCACTGATCATCATGGACCTCTACAACGGCGATGGCGCCGAGTTCGAGCTGGAGCCTCCAGCGGGATCCTCGGTCACCTTCGCCGGTCTGATCCTGGGCTTCGGCTGTCCCGAGATCAACGCGACCATGTACGGGGCGTCCTACGGCGACGACGTCACCGCGAGCCCCACCTGCGGCAGCGACCGCACCCTGTACGTCGGCAAGAACCTCACTGCCTCGCTGCGGTGGAGCTCGTGCGTCGCCCAGATGGTGCTCGACCGCACCGGCGTGGCGGCGGCGAGCGGCGGCATTCCCATCGGTGGCGCGATGCGGATCGCGCGCGGCTTCCAGACGCGACTGCGCTAGCGGTCGCAACGCCCATACATGTGGCCCCTTGATTAATCGAGGGGCCACAGTCTTTTTAGCCAGCCCATGGGTGACTTCATCGATCCCATCGCGCAGTCGGACATCGCCCTGCTCCGGCTCCTCGTCGCCGGCCTGCTCGGCGGCCTGATCGGTCTGGAGCGCGAGCGCTCGGAGGCGCGCGCGGGCGGGCGCGCGCACTTCGCCGGCGTCCGGACATTCCCTGTGTTCGCGCTCCTGGGCGCCGGCGTCACCCTGCTCGCCGGCGAGATCGGGATCGCCACGGTGGCGGGCTTCCTCGGCGTCGCGGCGCTCGTCGTCGTGTCGTACGTGCAGACGAGCCGCCAGGGCGACCTGGGGTCCACGACGGAGATGGCGGCGCTCGCCACCTACTGGGCAGGAGCGATGGCCGGGGCCGGGGCCCTGGTGATGGCCGGCGCCATCGGCATCGGTGTCGCGGTGCTCCTGGCCCTGAAGATCCGCCTCGAGGCCTTCCCCCGCACGCTGACGAGCGAAGAGCTGGAGGCGGCGCTCACGCTCGCCGTCATTGCGGTGGTCGTCCTGCCCGTGCTCCCGAACCGAGGCTACGGGCCCTGGGGCGTGTGGAATCCCCGCCAGCTCTGGGGGATGGTCGTGATCGTCTGCGGGCTCTCGTTCGCGGCGTTCGTGGCGATGCGCCTGTGGGGCAGCACGCGGGCGGTGTATCTGAGCGGGTTGCTGGGCGGTCTCGTGTCGAGCACGGCCGTGACGGTGTCCTTCGCCGCGCGCTCGCGCGAGCATCCGGTGCAGGGTCTCCGGCTGGCGGTGGCAGGCGGCCTCGCGTCGCTGGTCATGGTGCTGCGCATCGGCCTGCTGACGGCGGTCGCCGGTCCCTCCGCGCTGGGGTCGCTGAGTCCCGTGCTCGGCGCCATGGTGGGGGGCGCGGCGGTAGCGGTGGCCTTCCTGGGGCGGCGGCATGCCGCCGCAGCCGGCAGCGAGCCCCGGGTCACAAACCCCTTCCGGCTCGGGCAGGCACTGCGGTTCGCGGCGCTGTACGCCGTGGTGCTGCTCGCCGTCGAGGCCGCTGCGCGCTATCTGGGCGCGTGGGGCGTCGGGGCCGCGGCCGTGTTGGCGGGGCTTACAGACGTCGATGCGATCACGCTCAGCCTGGCCGGACTGGCCGGTGCAGAGCTGTCTCCTGGTGCCGCCGCCGGCGGCATCGCCCTCGCCGCGCTGGCCAACACGGTGGCGAAGGCGGGCTACGCGGCATGGCTGGGGAGCCCGTCCTTCCGCCGCGGCATGCTGGCCATTCTGGGCGCGGCGTTCGCGGCGGGTGTGGTGGCCCTGGCGATCACGGGGCTGAGGCCCGGCGGGGAGGCCGGGCCCTGACCCTGTGCACCTCCCGCCTCAGGCGGGTTTAACGGGCGCCTAGCGCTTCCGCACCACTCTCCACCCGCCCGTCTGGGTTCCCGGGGAGTCGGAGACGCGCGTGGTGAATGTGCCCGAGATGGTATCGCCGTGCAGGCGGCCGTCGAAGGTGGTGACGAGCTGGACGCCCGTCGCCGGATCAGCGTAGGGTGCGAGCGCCCCGCTGACCCGGTTTTCCACCACGCTCACGAGCGTGATGGTGAGGGGCTCGGGGCCGGGGCGCGTGGGTGTCGTGGGGCCGCCTTCCCGCCAGGGCTCGAGGCGGCGCCCCCACTCGGCGGGGATCATGACCACGTCGCCATGCGCCGTATCGCCCCGCGCGGACGGCGTGAACGTGATACTGCCGCTGCGGCCGGTGGCCGGGCTCGAGTATTCGCCGACCCATTCACCGACGAGGGCGGCCACGTCACCGGCGCTGCCGGAAACGGGTACCGGCGGAGGTGAGCCCGCGCACGCGGCGAGGAGGATCGCCAGCGAGGATGGGCCACGGCGAAGCCAGGTCGGCATTGGATGACTCCTCTCACAAGGCGGTCACGGCGCTAATATCCACACCCTGAAGGGTGTGCTCGGCGAAGGCACTGCGCTGAAGCGCACGCGTCGGCACTCTAACCCGTGAACGGCCGGAGCGTCGCCGGCGTTCCGGCGTCCCGAACTGCAACGTCCCTTGAGGAGCCGCCATGCGTCGATCGACCGCGCCGCCCGTGTTGATTTCCGAGTCCGCGATCGCCGCCCGGGTGGAGGCCCTCGCCCGAGAAATCTCGCGCGATTACGAAACGGTGGGCGAGGTGCTGGTCGTGGGCGTGCTGCGCGGCGCCTTCATCTTCGTGGCGGACCTCACGCGGCGGCTCTCGCTCCCCTGCCGCGTGGATTTCGTCGCCCTTTCGCATTACGAACGGGGCGCGGCACCGACGGGCGCCGTGCGGCTGGCCATGGACCTGCGCGTGCCCGTGGCGGGACGGCACGTGCTCGTGGTCGAGGACATCGTGGACAGCGGTCACACACTCGCCTACCTGGTGGCAACGCTGCGCGCGCGGAACCCGGCGTCGCTCAAGACCTGCGCGCTCACGCGCAAGCCGGGACGGCTCCAGGTCGACGTGGCGCTGGACTATGTGGGGTTCGACCTGCCGGACCGCTGGGTGGTGGGATACGGGCTGGACTACGAGGACCGGTTTCGAACGCTGCCCTACATCGGCGTCGTGGATACCTGACCCGCCTGGGTCACGGGCCGCCGTGGGCACCGGACAGCAGCGCCGGCAGGCTGACGAGCGCGAAGCCGACGATCATCAGGATGATCTGCGACAGGCCTCCACGGGCGCTGCGCTCGTGCTGCAGCTCGGGGACGATATCCGAGGCGGCAATGTAGATCAGGGACCCGGCGGCGACGGGGAGCAGGGCCGTGGTGAAACCCTCCACCCGCTCGCCGATGGCGAGTGTCAGGATCGCGCCCGCGACGGCGGCGAGGCCGGACAGGAAGTTGAGCCAGACGGCGCGCCGCACCGGCACTCCCGCCCGGACCAGGATGGCGAAGTCGCCCAGCTCCTGGGGCACCTCGTGCAGGACGACGGCGATCGTCGCGGCGAGCCCGACGGTGGGATCGCTGGCGAACGCGGCGGCGATGACCATGCCGTCGATCAGGTTGTGCAGCCCGTCGCCGACCAGGTTGAGCGCCGCCAGGGGGCGAACGGTGGCCGGGTCGGCGACCAGGTGGTGACCGTGGTGCCACAGGAACTTCTCGATCACGAAAAACCCGAGGAAGGCCGCGACGAGGGAGAGAAACACTCCGGAGACGACGCCCTGGCGGATGAGCGCTTCGGGCAGCAGGTGCATGAACGCGCCGCCCAGGAGCGCGCCCGCCGCGAAGCTCGCGAGGCGATGCAAGCCCGCCTCGAGGCGCCGCTCGTCGCGACCGAGCACCAGCAGGCCGGCGAGCGGCAGGGCGCTGACGACCAGCACGGCGGCCAGGGTCGTCAGCCAGGGATCGAGGATAATAGGCGCGAGCTCGGGTACCGGGACGGCACCAATGTAGCACGAACCGTGAGATGACGGTGAACCCCGCGTCGCCGCGGGTTGCGCCGTGGCAGTGGCGGCGCCAGCGTGAAGGCCATGCCCGTCGAGAACGCCGCAGTCGCGCGGATCTTCCGGGAGCTGGCCGACCTCCTCGAGATCCAGGGCGCGAATCCATTCCGTGTCCGGGCGTACCGCAACGCGGCCCGCACCATCGAGGAGCTCCCCGAACCCGTGGCCGAGCTGGCGCGCGCGGGCCCCAAGCGGCTCGCCGAGCTGCCTGGCGTCGGCACCGACCTCGGCGGGAAGATCGTCGAGATCGTGCAGACGGGGACGCTGGCGGCCCTCGCCGAGGTCACGCGGGAGCTGCCCAAAGGGCTCGTCGCGCTCATGCGCGTGCGCGGGCTCGGTCCCAAGAAGGCCCGCGCGCTGTACGACGCGCTGGGCGTCAGCTCGCTGGAGGAGCTGGAGGAAGCGGCGCGCGCGGGTCGGATTCGCGAGATCAAGGGATTCGCGGCCAAGACCGAGCAGCACATCCTGGAGGAGCTGGCGGCGCGGCGCGGGATGGGCGGGGAGCAGCGCGTGCCCCGCGCGGTGGCCGGGCAGTACGGCGAAGCCCTGCTCGGCTACCTCAGCGCCGCCCCGGGGGTCACACGCGCCGAGATCGCCGGCAGCTACCGGCGTGGCAAGGACACCGTCGGAGACCTCGACATTCTGGTCGACGCCGCCGAGGACGCGGGCGTGGCCGACCGCTTCGTGGCCTATCCCGAGGTCGAGGAGGTGCTGGCGCACGGGCCCACGAAGGCGTCGGTGCGGCTGCGCTCGGGCCTCCAGGTGGATCTGCGGGTGCTCCCGGCGGAGAGCTACGGAGCGGGCCTGCATTACTTCACGGGCTCCAAGGCGCACAACATCGCCGTGCGCCGGCTGGGCCAGCAGCGGGGACTGAAGGTGAGCGAGTACGGGGTGTTCCGCGGCGAGCAGCAGATCGCCGGGCGCACGGAGGCGCAGGTGTACGACACGGTGGACCTGCCGTGGATCGCGCCGGAGCTGCGGGAGGACCGGGGTGAGATCGAGGCGGCGCGCGAGGGACGGCTGCCCCACCTGGTCGAGCTGACGGACATCCGCGGCGACCTCCAGATGCACACGACGGGCTCCGACGGGCGGGGCACGCTCGAGGAGATGGCCGAGGCGGCACAGGCCCTCGGCTACGAGTACATCGGGATCACCGATCACACGCCGGCGCTGCGCATGGTCCAGGGGCTCGATTCCGCGGGCTTCCGCCGCCAGATGAAGGCGATCGATCGGCTGAACGCGCGGCTGCGCACGCTCACCGTGCTGAAAGGCGCCGAGGTGGACATTCTCGCCGACGGCTCGCTCGACCTCGACGACGAGACCCTGGCGGCGCTCGACTGCGTGGTCATCTCCGTGCACTCGAGGCTCGACCTCCCCGAGCGCCAGCAGACGGACCGGATCCTGCGGGCCCTGCACCATCCCGCCGTGGACGTGCTCGGCCACCCGACGGGTCGCCTGCTGGGTCGGCGCGCGCCGATGCAGCTCGACCTCGAGCTGATCTGCCGGGCGGCGGCGGACCACGGCGTGCTGCTCGAGGTGAACGCCCAGCCCGAGCGGCTCGACCTGGACGACGTCCAGACCCGGGCCGCGCTGGATCTCGGTGCTGGGCTCGTGATCTCGACCGACGCCCATGCGGCGGCGGAGCTGCGATTCATGCGGTGGGGCGTGGATCAGGCGCGGCGCGGTTGGGCGGAGGTCCGGCAGGTGGCGAACACGCGGCCGCTCGAGGGCCTGCTCAAGCTGCTGCACCGGGGGCGACGCGCCTGAAACACGGAGGCGAACGCATGGCAGAGGGTAAGGTGGGCCGCAAGGCCACCGTGGGCTGCGTTTTCTGCGCCACGTTGAACCGCGTGGACCTGGATCGCCTGGACGACCGGCCGAAGTGCGGCAGCTGCGGGCGGCCGATTCTGCTCGACCGGCCGCTGGCCGTGAGCGACGAGAGCTTCGACCGCGTCATCGCTGACACCGAAGTGCCGGTCCTGGTCGATTTCTACGCCGACTGGTGCGGTCCCTGCAAGGTGATGGCCCCGGTGCTCGACGACCTGGCGCGCGAGCAGGCGGGCCGAGTGCTCGTGCTCAAGATGAACACCGACCACAGCCCGGCGACCGCGATGCGATTCGGCATTCGCGGGATCCCTACCCTGGTCGGGTTCGTGGCCGGTCGAGAAGCCGCTCGCGAAATCGGCGTGGTTCCGCGAGCAAAGCTCGATGGGCTGCTGGCGTCCCTGACGGCGGCTCCGGCCGCCTGAGCCGGAGGCGTTCGCTCGACACGCCCTGCTGTCGACCATCCGCCGCTACGATTCCGACTGGACGCCCGCCGGGAATCCCGAGCCGTGCACGGTGTGTCACGGCTCGGCCATCCCGACGCGGTGAGCCTCAGGGCTTGCGGCTCGTGAGCCGCAGGCTCCAGACGTAGGCCGCCACCGCCCGCACCTGCGCGTCGGTCAGTGGCATCCCCGCGCGCGGCGCCATCACGCCGCCCAGCTTGGACTGCTGCGCCGAGACGCCCGTCGTGATCTGCCGCACGATGTCGTCGTAGGTCCCCTTGCTGTGGAGCCACAGGGTGTCGGTCAGGTTCGGTCCCTTCACGGCCTCGATCCCCTTGCCGTCGGGGCCGTGGCACGCGTGGCACAGGCCGGTGCCCTTGAAGATCTTCTCGCCGTCGGCGATGAGGGCCGGCATGACGCCGGGCGGGAGCGAGTCAGCGGCGCGCTGCGCTGCCGCCGTGGAGAGCCCGCCGGGCATGAGCGCGGCGACGAGCACCAGCAGTGTCCGATCCATCGTGCGTGTCCTCCATCGTCTACCGGTGAGGCGGCCCTGAACGGGAACAGTAACGCGGTGCGGGTGGGGCGATGCCACGCGTGTGAAGCATTGCCCACGGGATTCACCGGCCCCTCACGGCCCAACCCGTAGGTTGCGGGCGCACCGTGAGGGGAGGTGAGACGCATATGTTCGGCATCACGCGCAGGACCCCGGACCCGATGCTCGACCTGCTGTACAACCTCGAGCGTCGGATGGGCAGATTCCCGGAGCCGTTCGCCGGCTTCGAGTGGCCCCTGCCGACGCTCACGACCGCAGCCTGGACCCCGGTCGTCGACATCGTCGAGGAGCCGGAGGCCATCCGCATCGTGGCGGAGCTGCCGGGCGTCAAGCCCGAGGACGTGAAGATCTCGCTGGAGGGCAATCTCCTGACGATCAGCGGCAAGAAGGAGCAGGTCGCCGAGGAGAAGGCTGAGAAGGTCCACCGCTATGAGCGGACCTTCGGCGCCTTCGAGCAAGGGCACGAAGACGCTCAAGGCCTGACCGGAGGACGGTGGAGGTTGGTGGAGGATGGTGGAGGTTTCATCGATCCTCCACTAGACTCCACCATCTTCCACCAACCTCCACGAGCCTCCACCACGGAGACGACGCGTATGAAGACGATGCCGACCGTAGGAACCCTGCTGCTCCTCGTGGCGCCGCTCGCGGCACAGCAGCCCGGGCGGCCCGACACGGTGCGCGGCATGATGGGTCCGATGCACATGATGTCGCAGATGATGGGGCACATGGAGCAGATGCACGAGATGATGCAGCCGATGATGCGGGGCATGGCGTTCGCGCCCGACCATCTCCTCGGGCGCAAGGATGCGCTTGGCCTCACACCGCAACAAGTCACACGCCTCACGGTGCTGCGGGACGCGGCCAAGACCGCGCACGATGCGGCGCACGCCCAGGCGCGGACGCAGATGCAGGCCCTGAGCCAGACGCTCGCCGCCGATGCGCCGGACACCGTCGCCGCCCGCCGGCAGTTCCGGGCGGCGCACGACGCCATGGGCCGGGCGCACTGGACGATGCTGGCCGCCGCCGCCCAGGCCAAGGCCGCGCTCACCGATGCGCAGCGCGGGCGCGTGGAGGGGTGGGTGGACGCGAGGGAGGGTCATCAGATGGAGATGCGTCAGGGCATGCCGATGGGGCCACGGCCGGCGCAGCCCCCGCAGCCCGCGCAGCCGCCGCGCTGACGAGGCACCGTCGCCCTGAGCAGGCCGAGGTGTTAGCTTTCGTGCGGAGCAGAGAGTGAAAGCACGCAAGAGGTCTCTGACCGAGCGCATGCTCGCGGGCGTGATGTCCGCGAGCGTCGTGCTGTCACTGCTTCTTGCCCCGCTGGCGGGTGGGCAGGCAGGCGGCTCGCGGGACTGCCCCCCGGCGGGGGACGCGCAGACCGCGCTCGTGCCGGCGACGGAGCACGGCTGCCACCATGCCGACATCGCCGTGTGCATCGCCGCTCTGGCATGCACCGGCTTGGCCCCGGCCCTGCATCCGCCGGTTCCGTCTCTCGCCGTGGCGTCCCCGCAGGGGTTGTCGGCGCCCGTTCTCACCCCACGGCTGGCCGACCTCTTTCAGCTCGGTCCCCCGACCCCACCCCCCAACAGCTGATCCTCCTCGCCGCACGGCGAGTCGTGTAGATCCCGGAATCCTCCGGGATCGGCTCTGACACGCATCCCGGCCAGCTGGCCGGGAACAGGAGGATCAGATGAACACGCAGCTCGACACCAGGGCCCTTGCGTTCGCGGGCGCCGCCGTCTTCGCGCTCGTGAATCTCCTCTGCTTTGCGATCTACGCCAGCGCGGGCCGCCCCGACCTGTGGATGGAGTTGTTCCTCGGCTCCGGCCCGACGGTCAGCGGGTGGCTCGTCGGCATCGCCTGGGGCGCGGTCATGGGTGCCCTGATCGGCGGACTGGTCGCGTTCTTCTACAACCGTTGGGCCAAGCCCACGGCGTCGGCCAGCTGACGGGACGACCATGAGGCAAACCATGACTCACCTGATCGCGGCCACGCTGCTCGCGACGAGTCTCGCGACCCGCGTGGCCGCGCAGGCCGCGCCCGCCGACACCCTGACCGTGACCCATGCGGTTCAGATCGCACTCGAGGCGAATCCGATGCTCGGGGCCGCCCGCTCCGCCGCGCGAGCGGCTGCGGAGGGAGTCGGGCCTGCGGGCGCGCTCCCCGACCCGCAGCTCCAACTCGCCCTGATGAACCGCATGGCCTCCGAGTTCGGGTCCACCATGGACCCCATGACCATGAACCAGGTGCAGCTCATGCAGATGCTGCCCTGGCCCGGGAAGCTGGGCGGCGCGCGGCGCGCTGCCCAGCACGGCGCCGCCGCGGCGTCCGCCGACGCGGACGAACAGGCGCGGATGCTCGCGGCACAGGTCCGCATGGCCTACTTCGAGGCCGCCTTCGCGGATCGGGCGCTGGAGGTGATGCGGCGCACCCAAGGCCTGCTGCGGGAGTTCCTCGAGGTGAGCACCGCGATGTACGCCGTCGGCACGGGGATCCAGCAGGACGTGCTCCGGGCCCAGGTCGAGGTCGCCCGCATGGGTGAGGAAATCACCCGCATGCGACAGGAGCGGGTCGCCGCAGCAGCGCGCCTCAACGCGCTTCTAGGTCGCGAGGCGACGAGCCCCATCGGGGCGCTCGAGCTGCCCGAGCCCGCGGGCGAGCTGCCCCCGGTGGACTCGCTCGTGGCGCTCGCGCTCCAGGCCCGGCCGGCGCTCGTGGCCGGCGCCGAACGGGTGGCCGCCGCGGAGGCGTGGCTGGCCGCCGCGCGCCGCGAGCTCTATCCCGATTTCGAGGTGGGCTTCGCATATCAGCGGCGGCCCGAGTTCCCGGACATGGTGAGCCTGATGGTCGGCGTGAACCTCCCGATCTTCGCGGGCTCGAAGCAGCTCCCCATGCGCCGCCAGATGGCCGCGATGCGCGACATGTCGGAGGCCGAGCTCCGGGGCCTGCGCAACGAGACCATCGCGCGGGTCGTCGAGCTTCGGGCCCGTGCCGTGCAGGACCGCAACCTGGGCCGCTTGTACCGCTCGAGCATCCTGCCCCAGGCCCGCGGCTCGGTCCAGGCCGCACTCGCCACCTATCGCGTGGGGCGCGTCACCTTCATGCAGCTCGTGGACAACCAGATGACCGTGAACCGCTACGAGATCGAGACCTACCGCCTGAACGCCGATTTCTACCAGACCGTGGGCGAGCTGGAGGCCCTGCTCGGGCGCTCGCTGACACTGAGCCCGGGCGCGCCCGGGGGAGGGGCGCCATGAAGCACGTCGTAGTCGCATTCGTCGCAGGCGCCGTACTGCTGCTCGGCGCCTGCCGCAAGGACTCCGAGCCCGAAGAGATGGCCGGGATGACGCCGGAAGAGCACGCCGCCATGACCGCGGCGACCGGGGCGGGCGTTGATACGGGTGCCGGCCTCGGCCGCGAGCCGGTGCACCTGACGGTCGAGCAGGCGCGCGCCATCGGCGTGACCTACACCGTCGTGCAGCGGGGCCTGCTGGCACGGCGGGTGCGAACGGTCGGCCAGGTCGTCCCGGCCGAGCCGGGGCTTGCCGACATCACGCCGAAGATTGACGGCTACGTCGAAGAGCTGCTCGTCAACGCCACCGGCGTTGCGGTTCGGCGGGGCGAGCCGCTGCTCACCCTGTACAGCCCGATGCTCGTCGCGGCGCAGCAGGAGCTGCTCACCGCCCGGCGGCTCGCGGCGTCCGTCGACTCGACCGAGGTCGAGGCCTGGCGCAGCGCCCGGGAGCTCGTCACGGCGTCGCGTCGCCGCCTCGCCTACTGGGACATCTCGGCCGAGCAGATCGCCCGCCTGGAGGAAACCGGCGAGGTCACCAAGACCCTCACGCTGCGCGCGCCGTTCGACGGCGTGGTGCTCGAGAAGATGGTCGTCGCGGGGCAGGCGGTGATGCCGGGGATGACGCTCTACCGGCTCGCCGATCTCTCGACCGTGTGGATCGAAGGCGAGGTGTTCGAGCAGGATCTCGCGCTGATCCGGCGCGGCGCCCCCGCTCAGGCCGAGCTCGCCGCCTACCCCGGCCGCTCGTTCCCGGGTCGCGTGAGCTTCGTCTGGCCGGTCGTGACCGAGGAGAGCCGCACCGCTCGGGTACGGGTGGAGCTCCCCAACCGGGGCGGGCTGCTCAAGCCGGGCATGTACGCCACGCTGTTGTTCGAGGTGCTGCTCGGCCGGGATGTACTGAGCGTCCCGGCGGAGGCGGTCGTCATGACGGGAGAACGGAATCTCGTCTTCGTCGTGCGCCAGGATGGCGCCCTCGACCCGCGCGAGGTGACGCTCGGGCCACGCGCAGAAGACCGCATGCAAGTCCTGCGTGGCGTGGCCGAGGGAGAGCGCATCGTGGCCTCGGCGAATTTCCTGGTGGACGCCGAGTCGCGGCTGGCCAAAGGCACCGGCATGGCCGGGATGCCGGGGATGCCCGACATGCCGGGGATGACCGGAGAAACGGAGAAGAAGCGGCCATGATCGCGAACGTCATTGCGTGGTCGCTCCGCAACCGTTTTCTGGTGCTGCTGGCGACCGCCGCCGTCGTCGGGGCGGGGATCTGGGCAATCGCGACCACCCCCGTCGACGCGTTGCCCGACCTCTCGGACGTCCAGGTCGTGATCCAGACCGAGTTCTCGGAGCAGGCCCCGCAGATCGTGGAAGACCAGGTCACCTACCCGGTCGCCTCCGAGATGCTCAAAGTGCCCGGGGCGCGGGTGGTGCGGGGATTCTCGTTCTTCGGGCTGTCGCTGGTCTACGTGCTGTTCGAGGACGGCACCGATCTCTACTGGGCACGCTCCCGAGTGCTCGAGTACATGAACGGGCTGCGCCAGCGCCTGCCGCGGGGCGTGGAGCCCACGCTGGGCCCGGACGCCACGGGCGTCGGGTGGGTGTTCGAGTACGTCCTGGAGAGCGACTCCCTAAACTTGGCCCAGCTCCGCACCCTGCAGGACTGGTACCTCCGCTACCAGCTCACGGCGATCCCCGGCGTCTCCGAGGTGGCGAGCCTCGGCGGCTACGTGAAGCAGTACCAGGTGGAGCTCGATCCCGAGCGGCTGCGCGCCTTCGGTATCCCGGTGATGCGGGTGATCGAGGCGATCGGAGCCCACAACGCGGACGTCGGCGCGCGCGTCATCGAGATGGGCGGGCGGGAGTACATGATCCGCGGCCTCGGCTACCTCCGCGGCATCGAGGACATCGGCAGCGTCGCGGTGGGCGCCACGATGACCGGGACGCCGATCCGCGTCTCCGATGTGGCCACGGTGGAAGTGGGGCCCGCCCCCCGGCGCGGCGCGGCCGACCTGAACGGGCGCGGGGAGGTGGTGGCGGGCATCGTGATCATGCGCTTCGGGAGCGATGCGCTCAAGACCATCGAGGCGATCAAGCAACGGATCGGCGAGATCCAGCGCACCCTGCCCGCCGGGGTCCGGCTGCGGCCCGTGTACGACCGCTCCGACCTCATCCACCGCGCGATCAACAACCTCAACCGGACGCTGGTCGAGGAATCGCTCATCGTCGCGGCGATCTCCATCCTGTTTCTCCTGCACGTCCGCTCGGCGCTCGTGGCGATCGTCACCCTGCCCCTCGGCATCCTGATCTCGTTCATCGTGATGCGGTGGATCGGCGTGAACGCGAACATCATGAGCCTGGGCGGGATCGCGATCGCGATCGGCGCCATGGTGGACGCGGCGATCGTCATGATCGAGAACATGCACGCGCATCTCGAGCGGGAAGCGCACACGCCCACAGGCCGCTCGCGCTGGGATGTCGTGCGCGACAGCGCGGTGCAGGTGGGGCCGCCGCTCTTCTTCTCGCTGCTCATCATCACCGTCTCGTTCCTGCCGGTCTTTTCGCTGGAGCAGCAGGAGGGGCGGCTGTTCAAGCCGCTCGCCTTCACCAAGACCTTTGCGATGGCCGGCGCGGCACTCTTGTCCATCACCCTCGTGCCGGTGCTCATGGGGTACCTGATCCGCGGAAAGATCCGGCCGCAGGAGTCGAACCCCGTGAACCGCTGGCTGATGCGGGCCTACCGGCCGGTCATCGCCTCGGTACTGCGACACCCGCGGCGCGTGGTGCTCGCCGGCGTGGTGGTGCTCGCCGCCACCCTGTTCCCCTGGAGCAGGCTGGGGAGCGAGTTCATGCCGCCGCTCGACGAAGGGTCGCTCCTCTTCATGCCCACCACGGTTCCGGGCGTGTCCATCGCCCAGGCGCGGGCCATCATGGTCCGCCAGGACTCGATCCTCGCCTCGTTCCCCGAGGTCGCCTCCGTGTTCGGCAAGGTGGGCCGCGCCAACACCGCCACCGATCCGGCGCCGCTCGACATGTACGAGACCACGATCGTGCTCAAGCCGCACGCCCAGTGGCGCCCGGGCATGACCACCGAGCGGCTGGTCGGCGAGATGGATCGGGCGGTGCGGCTGCCGGGCGTGGCCAATGCCTGGACGATGCCGATCAAGAACCGCATCGACATGCTGGCCACCGGGGTGCGCACGCCCGTCGGCGTCAAGATCTACGGGCCCAACCTCGACACGCTCCAGCGATTGGGCGAGCATGTCGAACAGATCCTCCAGGACGTGCCGGGGACGCGGAACGTGTTCGCCGAGCGCAACGTGTCCGGCTACTACGTGGACGTGCGCATCGACCGGGCGCAGGCGGCGCGCTTCGGGCTGAACGCGGGCGACCTGCACGACGTGATCATGGCGACGGCGGGCGGCATGACCGCCGCAATCACGGTGGAGGGCCGGGAGCGCTACGAGGTCAACGTCCGCTACCCGCGGGAGCTGCGCGACGACCTGGACAAGCTGCGCAGTATCGTGGTGCCGACGATGGCCGGCCCGCAGATCCCGCTCGGCCAGATCGCGGCGGTCAGCGTCGTCCAGGGGCCGATGGCGGTGAAGACGGATGACGCGTTTCCTGTGACGACCGTCTATGTGGACATCGAGGGGCGCGATCTCGGCGGCTATGTGCGCGACGCCCAGCGGGTCGTGGCGGCCGAGCTCACCCTCCCCACCGGTTACAGTCTGGCCTGGAGCGGGCAGTTCGAGTTCATGGAGCGGGTGCGGCAGAAACTCAAAGTGGTCGT
>Ga0187892_10005239_pt1 | contig 20621 bp, 20 predicted proteins | sample MA1701073metaG_FD_139345 | JGI IMG/M metagenome (GOLD analysis project Ga0187892, IMG submission 139345) | Bio-ooze microbial communities from a basaltic lava cave in the Kipuka Kanohina Cave System on the Island of Hawaii, USA - MA170107-3 metaG ... | reverse complement strand
CGAGAGTGTAAGAATCTGTTTCTATTGGTCGGGGTGACAGGATTTGAACCTGCGACTCCTACGTCCCGAACGTAGTGCTCTACCAGGCTGAGCTACACCCCGAGCGGAGCGCGGGAGTGTACCATTCCGCCAACCCAATCGCGCACAGGGCGGGCACTTCCCCATGCAGATTCCAAGATCGCAGCTCTTGATCCTCGGTGCACTGGCAGCCGCGATGGCACTGACTCGCCTGCCGATGACGGCCTCCGTGCTGCATTTGCAGGACGCTTCCTGGGCTGTCTTTTTCCTGGCCGGCTTCTTCCTCTCGGCGCAGTGGCGGTGGGCATTTCCCACGCTGATGGCCGTGGCGGTCGCCGTGGATTACACGGCTATCCGCTATTTCGGCATCCCCAACTATTGCGTCACAGTCGCTTACTGGTTCCTGGTACTTTCCTTCGCCGTGCTCTGGCTTGCCGGCACCTGGTTGCACCAGCGCCTGACGTTCGACCTGCGCGGCGCGCTGGCCGCGGCCGCGAGCCTCGTGGTCTCGGTCAGCCTCTGCTACCTGATCTCGAACGGCAGCTTCTACTGGCTGGGCGATCGGGTCGAGCCGAGCTGGAACGGGTGGATGGCCAACCTGGGCCATCACTACTGGTCATTCCTGAAAGCGTCGCTCATTTATGTGACCGCGGCCGTAATCCTTTACCTCGTCGGCATGCAGCTGGCCGGCAATGCTGAGCGGGTCAGGAGCTCCGGCTGACGGTGAACCGGGCGAGCGCGCCGAGGGCGTCCCGATACGGCGAAGGGCGCACTCCGGCCAGCGCGTCTTCGGCGCGTTCGGCCTCCGCCTCGGCAATCTTTCTGGTGTAGTCCAGGCCGCCGCTGCTCTCGACCGCGGCGCGGATCGGTGCCTGGTCCTCAGTGCCGCCACGTTCGATCGCGCCGCGGATGAGCGCGGTTTCCACCGGATCGGCATTGCGCAAGGCGTGGATCAGCGGCAGCGTCGGCTTGCCCTCGGCCAGATCGTCGCCCACGTTCTTGCCGAGCGCCTCGCTGTCGCCGCCATAGTCGAGCGCGTCGTCCACGAGCTGGAATGCGATCCCGAGATGCTTGCCGTAACGCGTAAGCGCCGCCTCGACCTCCGGCGGCGCGCGGGCGACGATCGCGGCGATCTGCGCGCCGGCCTCGAACAGGCGCGCGGTCTTCCGGTAGATGACCTCCATGTAGCGGTGCTCGGTGGTATCCGGGTCGCCGGCATTCATGAGCTGCATGACCTCGCCGGCCGCGATCGTATTGGTGGCGTCCGCCATCACGCGGATCACGGCCGGGGAGTCGAGCGATGCCATCATCTGGAACGCGCGCGAGTAGAGGAAGTCGCCGACCAGGACCGAGGCCGGGTTGCCGAAGGCCTCGTTCACGGTGTCGCGACCGCGGCGCTTCCTGGAATCGTCGACCACATCATCGTGCAGCAACGTCGCGGTGTGGATGAACTCGATCAGCGCCGCCGCCGTGACGTGGGCCGATTCGGTGGCTCCGGCGGCGCGCGCGGCGAGCACGACCAGGAGCGGACGGATGCGCTTGCCGCCGGCGCCGACGATGTATTCCCCGACCTGGTTCACGAGCGCCACGTCGCTGCCGAGCTGGCGCCGGATCATGGCGTCCACGGCGGCGAGGTCGACCGCGACCAGCGCGCGTATGTCCTTGAGTTGCATGGCTTCCCGGGACCCTGGGCGGGGGCTTGGCATCCTAGCCGCAAACGCGGCCGCGGGGAACGGCAAGGGCGGTGCCAAGGTTTGACCCGAGGGGGTCCCCTCACTACAATTGCCGGCTCTTTTTGGAGTCCAGTCAATCATGTACGCCGTCATTGCCACCGGGGGCAAGCAGTACCGGGTGAGCGAGGGCACCGTCGTGCGGGTCGAGAAGCTCGATGCCGACGCGGGCGCCACCGTGGAGTTCAACCAGGTGCTCCTGGTCGGCGAAGGCGCGGACGTCGCCGTCGGCGCCCCTTATGTCACGGGCGCGCGCGTGACGGCCGCGGTGCTGGGGCACGGCAAGGCTAACAAAGTCGGCATCACCAAGTTCCGCCGCCGCAAGCATTACCTGCGCCGCAAGGGGCACCGCCAGCCGTACACCGAAGTCAAGGTGACGAGTATCACGGCAGCCTGATTCAGGAGACGGAAATGGCACACAAGAAAGCCGGCGGCAGTACCAAGAACGGGCGCGAGTCGCAATCGAAGCGTCTGGGCGTCAAGAAATTCGGCGGCGAGCGCGTGCTCGCCGGCAACATCCTCGTGCGCCAGCGCGGGACGCCGTTCCGGGCGGGCGACAACGTCGGCGTGGGAACGGACCACACGCTGTTCGCGCTCAAGAGCGGGCGCGTGCAGTTCCGCAGAAAAGGCGCCGACGGGCGCACTTTCGTATCGGTGCTTCCGGACTGAAAAAAGGGGAAAAAAGGGGGACGCAACCCTTTTTGGACGGCGCGGAGAAAAAAGGGTTGCGTCCCCTTTTTGGTAAAGACCCCGGCCCGGCCGGGGTTTTTCGTTGGCAGCCATGAAATTCGTCGATGAAGCGTTGGTGAAGGTCGTCGCCGGGCACGGCGGGCGCGGCGCGGTCAGTTTTCGCCGCGAGAAGTTCGTGCCATTCGGCGGGCCCGATGGCGGCGACGGCGGCGTCGGCGGCAGCGTCTGGCTGCGCGCCCAGGAAGGCATCAACACGCTGGTCGACTTCCGGATCCGCCGCACCTTCCGCGCCCAGAACGGGCAGCCGGGCGGCGGCCAGGATTGCACCGGCCGGAGCGGGGACGACCTCACCGTGCCGATGCCGGTCGGCACGGTCGTGCTCGACGACGACACCGGCGAGACGCTCGGCGACCTCTCGAGCGCCGGCCAGACGCTGCTCGTGGCCCGGGGCGGCAAAGGCGGCTGGGGCAACCAGCGCTACAAGAGCTCGGTGAATCGAGCGCCGCGCCAGACGACGCCGGGATTGCCGGGCGAGACGCGCACGCTGCGCGTGGAATTGCGGCTCCTGGCCGACGTTGGCCTGCTCGGCCTGCCGAATGCCGGGAAGTCGACGTTGATCCGCGCGGTGTCGGCGGCGAGGCCCAAGGTCGCGGATTACCCGTTCACGACGCTGCACCCGCAGCTCGGCGTGGTTTCGGTCGGGCCGGCCAAAAGCTTCGTGATGGCCGACATCCCGGGGCTGATCGAGGGCGCGGCGGAGGGCGCCGGGCTCGGCATCCGCTTCCTGAAGCACCTGCAACGCACGCGGATCCTGCTGCACCTGATCGACATCGCGCCGCCCGATCCGGAAGCGGACCCGGTCGCGGGCGCGCGCGCGATCGTCAAGGAGCTGAAGAAGTTCAGCCCCGAGCTTGCCATGAAGCCGCGCTGGCTGGTGCTCAACAAGATCGACCTGCTCGCGGGCCGCGAGCGCGAGACGCGCTGCGCGGACATCGTGCGGCGGCTGCGCTTCAAGGGGAGGGTATTCCGGATCTCTGGCGCGACCGGCGAGGGCACGAAGGAACTGTGCCTGGCCGTCATGCCCGAGCTGGAATAAACAAATGGGGACAGGTACACATTACCGGCTTGGCCGGAAATGTGTACCTGTCCCCATTTCTTTCCTCAGGCAATCGCCTTGATCTGCGTCGCGAGGCGGCTCTTGTGCCGCGAGGCCTTGTTGCGGTGGATGATGCCCTTGCGCGCCATCGCGTCGATCACCGGCGATGCTTCCCGGAGCGCCGACTGCGCGTCCTTCTTGTTGCCGGCGCGGATCGCGGTGACCACCTTGCGCACGGCACTGCGGACCTTGCTGCGGTGGGCGACATTGCGCGCCCGGCGTTCGATCGCCTCGCGGGCACGCTTCTCGGCTGATTTGGTATTGGCCATAAGGGCGCGCATTCTCCGGATGCGGGCCGTCCTTGTCAACGCGGTATAGTGCCCGGCGCATGCACCGCGGATTCCTGCGCAATACCGCCGTCGTCGGTTCCCTGACCTTCCTTTCCCGCGTTACCGGCGTATTGCGGGACATGGTCTACCTGATCATGTTCGGCGCCGGGCCGCTGATGGACGCCTTCCTGGTGGCCTACAAGATCCCGAACTTCCTGCGGCGGCTGACCGCGGAAGGCGCCTTCTCCCAGGCTTTCGTGCCGGTCATTTCCGAGTACCGCGTCCGGCGCGAGCATGCCGAGGTCCGCGGCCTGGTCGCGGGCGTCGCCGGCGTGTTCGGCACCGTGCTCCTGGTCGCCGCCGTGCTGGGCGCCATCGGCGCGCCGGTGCTCGCCTTCCTGTTCGCGCCGGGATTCCGCGCGGTCGGCGGCCGCTTCGAGCTGACGGTCGAAATGCTGCGGTTCACGTTTCCCTACCTGTTCTTCATCTCGCTGGTCGCGCTCGGCAGCGGCGTGTTGAACAGCTACGGCCGCTTTGCCATGCCGGCCTTCAATCAGGTGCTGCTGAACATCGTCATGATCACCGCCGCGGCCGTGGTCGCGCCGTACTTCGAGCGGCCGCACTTGGTGCTCGCGATCGGCGTGTTCGTGGCGGGCGTGGTGCAGTTGCTCGCGCTGTTCCCGGCCATGCACCGGCTCGGCCTCCTGCCGCGCCCGCGCTTCGACCGCGCGCACGAGGGCGTGCGGCGCATCGCGCGCCTCATGCTGCCGGGCATCTTCGGCTCCTCGGTCGCGCAGGTCTCGCTCCTGCTCGACACCATCATCGCCTCGTTCCTGATGGTGGGCAGCGTCACCTGGATGTACGCAGCGGACCGGCTGGTCGAGTTCCCCATGGGCGTGTTCGCGATCGCGCTGGCGACCGTCATCCTGCCCGGGCTGTCCTCGCACCACGCCGGCGAATCGCGCGAGCAGTTCAGCGCCACGCTCGACTGGGCGCTGCGCCTCACGATCACGATCGCGACACCCGCGGCCGTCGGCCTCCTCATGCTGGCGGGTCCCCTGATCGCGACCATCTTCGGCTACGGCAAGTTCGGCGCGAACGACATCCGGATGTGCAGTTATGCGCTGATCGCCTATTCGCTCGGGCTGATCGGCTTTTCGCTGGTGAAGGTGCTCGCACCCGGTTACTTCGCGCGCCAGGACACGAAAACGCCGGTGAAGGTCGGCATCATCGCGCTCTCGGTGAATATGGCTTTCAACCTGGCGGTCGTGGTGCCCGCCCACCTTGCCGGATTTCCTGTGCCACATGCGCTCCTCGCGCTCTCGACCGCGCTGTCGGCGCTGCTCAATGCAACGCTGCTGTACCGGGGCCTGCGGCGCACGGGCGTGTTCACGCCCTCGACCGCCACCCGACGCCTGCTGCCGCAAGTGTCCGGCGCCGCGACCGCGATGGCAGCATTCCTGTGGTGGATCTCGGGCAACTGGGCCGACTGGAGCGGCATGGACGTCATCGAGCGGGCCTGGCGCCTCGCACTGGCCGTGGCCGGTGGCGCGGCCGTCTACTTCGCGGCGCTGGCCCTCATGGGCCTGCGACCGCGTCACCTGAAGTCCCTATAATTCCGGAGTTGCACCGATCCGGCGGTCCGATGCTGATCCGACGCGGCGAAGAACCCCACCAGGCGCGCCGCGATTGCGTCGTTGCGATCGGCAATTTCGACGGCATGCATCTCGGGCACCAGGCCATCATCGGCACGCTGCTGCAGCAGGGCCGGGCGGCCGGTCTGGCCGCCGCGGTGCTGAGCTTCGAGCCGCATCCGCGCGAGTACCTGGCGCCGCTGTCGGCGCCGGCCCGGCTGATGCGACTGCGGGACAAGGCGGAGGCGCTCGCGGCGCTGGGCGTCGACGAGCTGCGGCTGCTGCGCTTCGACGCGCGCATCGCAGCCTGGGAAGCAGAGACCTTCATCGAGCGCGTGCTGGTAGGCGCGATGGGAGCGAAGCGGGTGGTGATCGGCGAGGGCTTCCGGTTCGGGCAAGGACGTGGCGGCGACATCGCGCTGCTCGCGCGCGAAGGCGCGGCGCGCGGCTTCGCGGTGACGGCGGCGGCGCCGATCATCGCGGGCGGTCGCCCGGTGAGCTCGACGCGCGTGCGCGAGGCGCTTGCCGCGGGCCGCCTCGACGAGGCGAAATCGCTGCTCGGGCGCGAGTACCGCATGAGTGGGCGCGTGATCGAGGGCACCAGGCTCGGCCGCCGGCTGGGCTTTCCGACGGCGAACATGCGGCTGCACCGCCGCCTCACGCCGCTCGCCGGCATCTTCGCCGTGCGCGTGAGCGGCCCGGGACTCGCGCGCCGGCCCGGCGTCGCCTCGGTCGGCACGCGGCCGACCGTGGGCGGGAAGGAATGGCTGCTGGAGGCCCACCTATTCGACTTCGACCGCGATCTCTACCGCGCACGGCTCGTAGTGGACTTCGTTGCGCGCCTGCGCGACGAGCTCAGGTTCGACAGCCTTGAAGCCATGACGCAACAGATGTACCGGGATGCCGCGCGCGCGCGCGAGCTGCTCGCTGCCTGAGCATCGATCGTGGACTACAAGAGCACCATAAACCTGCCTGCGACCGAGTTCCCGATGAAGGCGGATCTCGCCAAGCGCGAGCCCGAGATGGTGGCCAGGTGGCTGGCCGGGGACGTTTACGCGAAGCTGCGTGCGCGTGCCGCCGGGCGGCCGAAATTCGTGCTGCTCGACGGCCCGCCCTACGCCAACGGCGCGATCCACATCGGTCACGCCGTCAACAAGATCCTGAAGGACATCATCGTCAAGTCGCATGCGCTCGACGGTTGCGACGCGCCCTACGTCCCGGGCTGGGACTGCCACGGCCTGCCGATCGAGCAGCAGGTCGAGAAGAAGCACGGCCGCGTCGGCCAGAAGCTCGACGCCGATGCCTTCCGCAAGGCCTGCCGCGAGTTCGCCGCGAGCCAGGTCGAGGTGCAGAAAGTCGATTTCCAGCGCCTGGGCGTCATCGGCGACTGGCAGGACCCCTACCTGACGATGGCCTCACGCTACGAAGCGGAGCAGTTGCGCGCCTTCGCCGACATCGTGCGGCGCGGTCACCTGGTGCGCGGCTTCAAGCCGGTGCACTGGTGCCTGGACTGCCGCTCCTCGCTCGCCGAAGCCGAGGTCGAGTACGAGGAGCGTACCTCGCCCTCGGTCGACGTGCGCTATCCCGTAGCCGACCCGATGGACGCGGCGCGACGCTTCGGCCTGCGGACGGAGGATCTCGCTGAGGCAGCGGTCGCGATCTGGACCACGACGCCCTGGACCCTGCCCGCGAGCCAGGCCGTCTGCCTGCACCCGCTCCTCGACTACGTGGTGGCGGAGTTCGAGCGGGAAGGCGGCCGCGAACGCATGGTGGTGGCGGAGGGCCTGCTCGAGGCGGTGGCTAAGCGAATCGGAGCCAGCGCCTGGCGCGTGCTCGCCAGGGCCGGCGGCGCAAAGCTCGAGGGCCTGCGGCTCGAGCACCCCTTCTACGAGCGTGAGCTGCCCGTGATCCTCGGCGAACACGTGACGCTCGAGACCGGCACCGGCGCAGTGCACACGGCGCCGGGCCACGGCGCGGATGACTACGAAATGGGGCGGCGCTACGGGCTGCCGATCGACAACCCGGTGGGCGCCGACGGGCGCTTCATCGCGGGCACGGCGCTGTTCGAGGGCCTGCCGGTATTCGACGCGAACGCGAAGATCGTCGACGTGCTGCGCGAGCAGGGCCGGCTGATCCACCACGAGCCCTACCGTCACAGCTACCCGCACTGCTGGCGCCACAAGTCGCCGGTGATCTTCCGCGCGACGCCCCAGTGGTTCCTGAGCAGGGAGAAGCAGGGCCTGCGACGGGACGCGCTCGCGGCCATCCGGAAGGTGCGCTGGGTGCCGGACTGGGGCGAGCAGCGCATCACCAGCATGATCGAGACGCGACCCGACTGGTGCATCTCGCGCCAGCGCGCCTGGGGCGTGCCGCTCGCGATGTTCGTGCACAATGAGACCGGCGAGCCGCACCCGCAGACGCCGGAGCTGCTCGAGCGCGTCGCCGCGCTGGTCGAGCAAGGCGGCATCGAGGCCTGGTTTGCGCTCAACCCGCGGCACCTGCTGGGCGACGAGGCCCTGGTGTACGAGAAATGCGAGGACGTCATGGACGTCTGGCTCGATTCGGGCGTCGTGCACCATTGCCTGCCGGCGCTGCGCCCGGACGTGATTCCGTTCCCGGTGGAGGTCTATCTCGAAGGCTCCGACCAGCACCGCGGCTGGTTTCATTCCTCGCTGCTCGCCGCGGTCGCGGGCAAGGGCGCTGCGCCATACCGCCAGGTGATCACCCACGGCTTCACCGTGGACGACAAAGGCCGGAAGATGTCGAAGTCGCTTGGCAACGTGGTCGCACCGCAGAAGGTGGTGCATTCGCTCGGCGCCGACGTGCTGCGCCTGTGGGTCGCGGCCACCGACTACAGCGGCGAGATGAACGTCTCGGACGAGATCCTGAAGCGCATGACCGACAGCTACCGTCGCATGCGCAACACGGTGCGCTTCCTGCTCGGCAATCTCGCGGGATTCGACCCGGCGCGCGACGCGGTGCCGCCGGAGAACATGGTCGGCATCGACCGCTGGGCGCTCGCGAGCGCAGCGCGCCTGCAGCGCGAAGTGATCGAGGCCTACCGCAACTACGATTTCCACCTGATCTACCAGAAGGTGCACGGCTTCTGCGTCGTGGAACTCGGCGCCTTCTGGCTCGACATCCTGAAGGACCGGCTCTACACGATGCCCGCCGCGAGCCGCGGGCGGCGCTCGGCGCAGACGGCGATGTACCACGTGGCGGAGGCGATGGTGCGCTGGCTCGCGCCGATCCTCTGCTTCACGGCCGAGGAGATCTGGCAGTACCTGCCGGGTCCGCGCGAGGAATCGGTGCTGTTCGCGACCTGGTGGGACCTGCCGGAGGCAGCGGCCGCCGGCGACGTGGACTGGGACGCGGTGATCGCGCTCAAGACCGACGTCGCGCGCGAGCTCGAGCGGCTGCGTGCCGCCGGCTCGCTCGGCGCGCCGCTCGAAGCTGGGGTGGACGTCTATCTGGACGAGGCGCAGCATCGGCGCATGGCGGCGATCGGCGATGAGCTGCGCTTCGTGCTGATCACTTCGCAGGCGCGCCTGCGCAGGGCTTCGGAGCGGCCGCCCGATGCCGTGCCCGCGCTCTCGGTGGCGAAGGAGGGCGCCTGGATCTCGGTGGCGGTGCTCGAGGCGAGGAAGTGCGCGCGCTGCTGGCACCGGCGCGAAGACGTCGGCAGCGACCCGAAGCATCCGGAGATCTGCGCGCGCTGCGTCACGAATCTCGAGGGCCCGGGCGAGGCGAGGCAGCACGCATGAACGATGCGATACCGCTTCGGCAATCCGGCCTCTGGTGGCTGTGGCTCTCGGCCGCCATCGTCATCGTGGACCAACTCACGAAATGGCTGATCGCGCGCGAGTTCGCGCTGTTCGAAATCCTGCCGGTCACCCGGTTCCTCGACATCACGCGCCTGCACAACGAGGGCGCGGCCTTCAGCCTGCTCGCGCAGGCCGGCGGCTGGCAGCGCTGGCTGTTCCTCGCGCTCGCGGGCGGCATCACGGCCCTGATCGCCTGGTGGCTCTCGACGCTGCCGGCGCGCGGGCATCCCTGGCTGACGATCGGGCTCGCGACCATCCTGGGCGGCGCCATGGGCAATGCGATCGACCGCGGGCGGCACGGCTACGTCGTCGACTTCCTGCACTTCCATTGGGAAGGGGCCTACTTCCCGGCCTTCAACGCCGCCGACATCGGCATCACGACGGGCGCAATCATGCTGATCATCGACGCGGCGATGCACACGCGGCGCGTCAAGGAGCGTGCCCGGTGAAGGTGCTGCTCGCCAACCCGCGCGGGTTCTGCGCCGGGGTGGACCGCGCGATCGACATCGTCGAGCGCGCGCTCGAGCTGTTCGGCGCGCCGATCTACGTGCGCCACGAGGTGGTGCACAACCGCTTCGTGGTCGACCGGCTGCGCGGCCTCGGCGCCGTGTTCGTCGATGAGCTCGACCAGGTTCCGGACCGGGCGACCGTGATCTTCAGCGCGCACGGCGTTCCGATGAGAGTGGTGCAGGAGGCGGAGCGACGCGGGCTGGCGGTGTTCGATGCGACCTGCCCGCTGGTCACCAAGGTGCACATGGAGGTCGGCAAGTACGCGCGCGAGGGGCAGGACGTGATCCTGATCGGTCATGCCGGCCACCCGGAGGTGGAGGGCACCATGGGCCGATTCGACGAGAGCGGGGGCGGGCGCATCCATCTCGTCGAGACGGTCGAGGATGCCGCGCGCATCGCCGTGCGCGACGCGGCGCGGCTTGCGGTGGTGACGCAGACCACGCTTTCCGTGGACGATACCGCGCGCGTGATGGCGAAGCTGCGCGAGCGTTTTCCCGCGCTTGCGACCCCGCGCAAGGAGGACATCTGCTACGCCACGCAGAACCGCCAGGACGCGGTCAAGAAGCTGGTCGAGCAGTGCGACGTGATCGTGGTGGTCGGCTCGCAGACCAGTTCGAATTCCAACCGCCTGCGCGAGATCGCGACCACGCGCGGCATCCCGGGTTATCTCGTCGACAGTGCGTACGACCTGAAGCGTGAGTGGTTCGAGGACAAGCGCGCGGCTGGTGTCACCGCGGGTGCCTCGGCGCCGGAGGCGCTGGTGCAGGAAGTCGTGGCGCGGTTGCGCGAGTGGGGCGGGATGGAAGCCGTCGAAGTGGTCGGGCGCGAGGAAAACGTGGTGTTCGGCCTGCCGCAATCACTGCGGCAGCTTGCGCGTTCACAGCCAGCCTGAGTCCCTGTCCCTACCAGCAGCGCGCCGTGCTGTCGCGGCCGGCGGAATCCTGCGCTGCGCGTCTTCCGCTCTCATCGATCGTGAACCGTGCGCAATGGGTATCCGCGTGGACTTCCACGAGTGTGGCGTCCAGGCGATAGGCGATGACATCCGCGTCAGCGACCACGAGCCGATAGCGTCCGCGTGGCGTGAGGGAAGCGACCGGCAGGCCCGGAGGTGCCGCACCGGGGTGCGCATCCAGCCGATCGCTGTAGCGGCCGTGCGCCAGGTGAAACTTCTCCTGCTCCGCCGCCGCGGCGAGGAGCGCCTGGACGGCCTCGATGCGCTCGCTCCTCCGCACGTAACCGCGGTACGACGCGGCTGCGAACGACATCGCGATCGCAACGATCGCCACCGCGATCATCAGCTCGATCAGGGTGAATCCGGCGGCAGTCTTCGCCATGAAGTCCTCACCGGATCGCCGGCGTAGCCGGCATCGAATACCGCGCTGCCCGCGAGGCCGAATGGCCGCGGCCGGCAATGCGCGCATTCGCCCGCAAGCCATGCCGGGAACCCGAAACGCAGGATGACCGGATAGCCCGGAAGCTCCTGTTCCAGTTCCGCCTCATCGGGCCGCTCCACGTGATTCAGGGGCAAGCCATTTCGCACGTCGCGCGCATACAGACGCGTCACCGAGCGCGGCGGACCGCAGGGTGCCTGATCCGAGTTCGGGAGGGGCTGCCAGGTCTGAAAGCGCAGCACGTGATCGAAGGTCACGGCGGGACCGGCAACACGTTCGCCCGCGCCATGTGTGTCGAGACGGATGTACCAGCCTGGCGCGGCAGGGGGCATCGGCGCATCGCGAGCGGTGGCGTCGTGCAGTTCGTCCTCGGCGATCGTGCCAGGCTGGTCGCGGTCGATGATCAGGTACACGCGATCGGTCATGGCTGAGGAGGCGCGGTCCGGCCTGCCCGAACCGGCCGCGAGCGCAAGCTCGCGGCGGCCGGAAATCATGGCGATCGATACGTCAGGAGGTGCGTAAAAACGTTGTCCTCCGTCGCCAAGACGCGCCAGCTTGCGCGCCGAGCCGAGATCCGGTGCGGTTGTCCCGTTCCGGAAGTTCAATCGCCACAGACCGCCACCGGCATCGAGCAGATACGCGCGGTCGATTCGTCCGTCGCCATCCAGGTCCAGGACCCGCGGCGCGGACGCCAGTCGTTCGCCGAAACCGGCGGGCCGCAGTTCCGCGCCCTCCCAAGGTGCGGCGCTCCAGAGACGGCGGCCGGATTCCGCGTCGAAGACGTGCAATCCGGGACCGCCGGCCAGCAGCACCACCCACTGGTCTTCGCTCTGCATGGTTTCGGCGATTGCAAGGCGTGCGATCACGGGCTCGGCCGGCGATTGGGCGTCGTCCACGCTGGGCAGCGCCACGGACCACCGCATTACCGGCTCGTCGGGCGTCGAGATGTCGAGCGCGACGTATTGATTGCCGCCGCGTCCGAAACCGAACATCAGCCACAGGTGCTCGCCAGCATCGCTGTCGATGTGGCCGTCGCCATCCGGGTCGTGACGGTGCAGGATCAGCGGGCCATCGATACCGTGACTCCTCACGGCGGTCGCCTCGTCGCGCATGAGTGCCGGCAGGCGCGGCAACAGCGCCTGCGGAATCCATGCCCAGCGCTCGATGCCGCTGTCGAAGTCGAAGGCGTGCAGCAGGCCGTCCTGGGTCACGGCAAAGGCGATGGCGAGACCTGCAGCGGGATATCGCGCGACGACGGGAGGCAGCGGTCCGGGGTCTCCGAGCCTGCGCGATGCCAGGAGCCATGCGATGACTTCATCCACCGATTCCGCGTCATGCAGCCCGAGTCCGAAGTGCCCGCGGTCGAACAGGTCCTGACCTGGCATGAGCCGGTTGCGCGGGTCCGTGATTTCCAGTGAAGCCACGTCGGAATAGATGCGTCTCGAGGCCGGCTCCGGCAGCCGGCCTGCGGCGCCGCCGGCGAGCAGGTTCGCGTCGGGCGCATCGCTCCAGGCGCTGCGCGTAGCGGATCCGGGCAGGCCGCTTGCCGCATCGATGGCGGGTTCGCCATCGCGATCGACAATGACTGGAGGCGTCAGTGGCGAATTCCCGGCGCGCATACCGTAGCGGAATAGGTTGCCGGCCCATCGCTCGCTCGCGATGGGCGCGCTGAGGCCATGGACGACGATGGCCTCATGCGAGGTGCGGGAGGCTGCGACGAGACCCGCAGCCGACAGGTAAGGACCCGCGGGTACGGCCACATCATGCTGAAGGCTGCGTGCGACGAGATTTGTGAAGGCAAGCGCGTCCTCGGCTTGCACACTGTGGCCAGTTGGCGCCGTCCGGGAATCCTGGATCGACGAGGGCACGAGCCAATGCACCGGCACCGCCTGCCGGCCGGGAAGGCCAGCGAGCAGGTCGGCCTGCTCCAGATATCTGGCGAGTGCGGCAAGGCAATTCTCCGCGCAGCCGTCTGTGAGCTCCATGAACCGCGGCAACGCTGCCGCAGCCGAGGCGGCGGACTCGTCACCGCTCGCCGAGCCCGCCGAGACGACGGCAAGCGTGAGGGGACGGCAGGGATGCGTGAATGGCGAACGGTAGCTCGACCTGCCTGCTTCGAAAGCGGCGGGGTCTGCTTCCGGCAATGCGCCAAAGCGCACGGCGCTGCCCGACAACCAGGACGCAGTTTCGGCCAGCAATTCGGCAAGCGGCGCATCCGTCGCTTCCGCATCCGCCTGGTGCAGCTCGATGAGGCCTGCCGCGGTCGCAGCGGATCCTCCCGCCAGCACCGCAAAGCCGCCGTCCGCTCCGGGAGCGAAGCGCCAGATTGCGGCCTCGAGGCCGTCATTGGCGCGCAGGGCGTCGACCAGCTTGCGCCGCACCAGTGAAGCAAAGGGCTCCGGCTGCGGCGACAGGCCCGCCCGGAGGTAGTTGAGATAGTTGCCGGCATAGAAAATGTAGGGACTCGCGAGTGGCGCCCGGTCCCAGTCGAGTTCGCGCTCCGCACGGCATTCGACGCTGCCGACACCGTCCGCCCGCAAGGCATCCCAGCGACCGGGATCTCCGTCCCGCCACTGTGCCGCACGCGATGCGACGAAGTAGCCCGTCTCGGCGAGCGCGGCGCGCGCGGCCCGGCACCCGAAGCCTTGATCCGCGCGCGCCTCGACCGGCACTCCCGCCTGCTGCCGGCAATCGGGCGCCGATCCGGCTCCGCGACGCCAGTAGATGCGGGAGCGATCGCAGCGTGATTCCGGCGCGAGATCCCGGCCGTAGTCGCGTCCCGGCTCGTAGGGTGGCAGTGCCTGCACCAACATGTGCGAGGCCGGGGAGTTGTCGACAAGGAGCACGAGTAGCGGCCGGACTTCCGCCGGCAGCGCGGAGCGCAACAACCACGCCTCATCGACGTCGGCGAACGCTTGGCAGGCAAGGAGTGCGGCCAGCAGTACGACCAACCTGTGCTTTCGCATGCGGCGCGTGCTCATGATCCGGCTCCGGACACGACCAGGTAGAAGCCCTGTTCGATGCGTGCGCGTGCGCCGCGCGCGGAGTGTCCGTCGGCGATGATGAAGTAGTGCTCTGCTGCAAACGCGCCCGCATGCTCCCCGATGCTGAAGCCCGGAGGCAATGCGCCCGGTGACTCCGCGGCGATGATCCGGGCCTCGTATTGCGCTCCATCCGCGCCTGGTTCCGGGTTGAAAGGTTCGATCGCACCGGCGGCACGCGTCCTGGTGGCAAGCATGAGTGCGTGCGCGACGCCCGCTTCGGCGGCTTCGAAGGCCTGTTGTGCGGATTGTTGGTGCCCGGCCAATGCCAGAGCCGCCGCCGCTGCCGCGACGGCCGTCAATGCGAGCGTGCCGAGTCCCGCGAGCAGGAGCAGCACGATGGCGAGCGCCGCACCCCGTGCCCTACGCTTCATCCACCGGCTCCCGCATTGCGCAAGCCGATTACGCGCGTGACGCGCTTGCGCCGGCTGCGCCCGGGCTGTCCCGCCTCGGGAATGTCGCTGCGTGCTTCCAAGGTCAGTCGCAGCGCTCGCAAGGTGCCGCCCGCGACGGCCCCAGCGGGCGATACCCAGCGATCCACCGCGTCGTTCGCGTCGACCTGGTCGTCGAGCCCGAACTCGATCTGGAGATCGGAAATGCCGGCAACGAGTTCCTCGTCCTGGAATGCGGGGCGTGTGCCACCGACCAGGCGCTTCCGTCGCAACGAGGGCCAGCCATTGCGGCCCGTCGCATCGGCACTGACGTAATAGACGCTGACTTCCAAATCGTGCCAGCGCGCGGTGGCGCCGAACCTGGCTACGCCATCCGCAACGAGCCGCGCCGCGCGCAAGTTGGTCTCGAGCTGCAATCGCCCGGCGGCCGGCATCGATGCAGAGGCCGCGCCATGGCGCAGGACCAGCACGTCGGTGCCGGCCAGCTGACGCCCGTGTGGCGAGGGTCGGCAGCCGAGCGGCAGACCGGCCGCGGCATTCCATGCCCCATCGGCCGCGGTGACCGCTGCGGGATCCAGCGCGAGCGACTGGCCGCAGCCGCCGCTGACTGCAAGCCCGGCCGATTCCGGAGTTCCGGCCGGTGTGGCGCCTTCGGCGATGGAGCCCGCGGGTGTAAGGCCCAGGTAGCCGGCGAGCCGGATCTCGTCGACCAGCAACGCAAATGCGGCATCCAGCGCTTCTTCAAGACGAGCAAGCGACTCACCGCTCCGATGTGCGGCTCGGCCGCGTGCCACGAATGCGAGCGCAGCTGCGCTGACGACGAGCACGAGGAGCAATGCGACCTGCACTTCGACGAGCGTGAGACCTGAGGAGCGCCTCATGTCGTCACCGCGAGCGTCAAGCGCTGCGTGCCGCTGCCAGCAGCCGGCCATTCGATCGTGATCCGATAGGCGGCGGGCTCGCCACCCACGGCGTCGACACGCGCCACGGCTGTCTCGGGAAGCGCGGCACGCGCCGCGGCGGTCCAATCGCGTATCACGTCTGCATCCGGCGCAAGCGGACGGCCGTCCGGCGGGCGCCGGACCCGCAATTCCTCCGCCAGCGAGCCTGCGAGCCGGATGGCCATGCGGCGCGTGGCCGATTCTCGCTCGTGCTGCAATCCCTGCAGCAGCAGCATGGCGGCGCCGGCGATGCCGGCGAGCATCAGGCCAAGTGCGACCAGCGCCTCGATGATCGTGAAGCCACGGTCGATACGCCGCTTCAGCACGGCGCAGGGTCCCGATGTGCTACGTGGTCGAGACGTGGCCGGCCGCTGCGGCTGATGATTACGGCGCGCGCGCCAGTCCTTCCGCGCCGGTCGCAGATCGTGACGGTGGCCGGGCTCGCAAAGCCCGTTCCTCCCTCGAATTGCACCACGGTCCGGTTCGAATGCAGTCTGGGAGTATCAGTGCGCCCGCTTGCAGGCCAGGCACGCCGAAAGCTGCCGTCGCGATTCGAGACCAGGAGACCGCCGGTCCATTCCGACAGACCCGTGCAGCGCAATCCCTCGCGACTGCCGCAGAGTTGCATGGCTTCACCGCGCGTCGCCGCAAGTTGGCGCGCCAGGTGAATCGCATGCAGCACGGCGATGGCAGCGGCATCGCGACGGCTGTCCTGAAGCCATGTCGCGAACGAGGGCACGGCGAGCGTCGCGAGCAAGCCCGCGAGGCCCAGAACGACGAGCATCTCGACGAGTGTGTGGCCAGCGGCGGTTGCGGTTCTGCCAGGCATGCGCCGAGGCTAGCGTCGGCGGCGGCGGCGTCCCTGCTCTTATTGCGTCGCGTTTGAGCGGATATCCGGGCGGGCGTATATTCGCCGCCCATGGACCATCGCGACCCCACCGGCGCCCGGCGCAGGCGCATTCCGGCGCTCCTCGCCGAGCACGGCGTCCAGCCGACGCGGCAGCGGATCCGGGTGGCGGAGCTCCTGCTGGCCTGCCAGCAACACATGACGGCGGAACAGGTGATCCAGGCGCTCGGCCTGAATGGCTCCCGCGTTTCCAAGGCGACCGTCTACAACACGCTCAACCTGTTCGCGCGCAAGGGGCTATTGAAGACGCTGGCCGTGGACCGGGAATGCTGCCAGTTCGACTCGAATACCGGGCCGCACCATCATTTCCACGTGGAAGGCACGGGCGAGCTGATCGACGTGCCGTCCGGTTCGGTGGAGATTTCGCGCCTGCCGCCGCTGCCGCCGGGCACCGAGAAAGTCTCGGTCGAAGTCCTGATCCGGGTGCGCCGGGCCGGCTGACTCGTTGCCGCGGCCGCGGCCCTTGCCTATACTTCGCGCCCCTCGCCGGTGTAGCTCAGTTGGTAGAGCAGTCGCTTCGTAAGCGAGAGGTCGGGGGTTCAAGTCCCTCCACCGGCACCATCACCCGCCTGTTCGGAAGTTTCGGCGCACCGACGCTCGCGGGAAAGCTGCTGCTGGTCGGGCTGTCATTCGCAGCGTACGTCGTCTTGTCCCTGCCTTACCTGGAAAACCGGCTATGGCCGCGCCTGCCCGGCGTCTGGCCGGGATGGTTCGCCGGCGCCGCCTTCGGCGCACTCGTCATGGGCCCGTACCTCGCGCGCCTGGAGCGGCCGCTGCTCCGCATCGCCGGCGCATGCGTCGCGGGCGCGCTGATCTACCGCCTGGCGATCGAATTCGCCGCCGACGGCCCGGTCGGTGTCGGTACGCCGGCGTCTTTTGCCTGCGCCGGTGCCGGGGCCGCGGCGCTGGTCGCACTCGCCACCGCCTTGCTGACGCCGGCACGCTTTCGCTGGCGCGTGCTGCCGATCGCGCTCCTCGCCGGCGCGCTCGGCGGCCTGACCTTCCCCTGGCTTTCATTCACCGAGCAGGCTTACGAAGGCCACCTGGCGTGGCAGCTGCTCGTATGTCTCGCCCTGCATTTCGGGCTGCGAAAAATTATGTGACCTAGTCCACGCATCGCGGGATCGCCGGATTTGCCGCGTTGACACCGTTCACAAGCGGCGCGCACCCTGTCGTTCGACTGCCAAGAGCACACCCTGCGAAAGCAGGGGTCGCAAAGCCACCGGTCTAAAGGGCCATTCCCTACGACAGCGGGGTTGCCAGTTATGTCCATTTCAATGCTGCTCGGGATTACGCCGTGGCCGTTCGTGTCGGCCGCGATCTGGGCCGTGCTCCTCGTCGCAATCCTCTACCTCGCCCGCCACACGGCCCACCAGGCGATCGCGACCCTCACCGGCGCGCTCTCGCGCGGCCTGCGCCTGGCGGCGCACGCGGTCGCGCATGGCGAGACGCGCCTGGCGGAACGCAACCGCGAGGTGCTGCTGGCCGCGGGACGCGAGGCCAAGGAGCGCATCGTCGAGCGGGAATTCGCGCGGGTCGGCGAGACCGTGCGCAAGGATCTCGCGAACTATCCGCACCTGCATCGGGCGCTCGCCGAGGCGATCGACCACATCGAGAAGGACCACCAGCAGGCGGTGGAGGTGCCGCCCGAGCCGCCGGGCTGGGTCAAGGCGGTCGAGACCGTCGCGAAGCTCGACGCCCGCAATGGCGGCGGCGGCGAAGTGCTCGCGGACATCCACAAATCGCTGATCAAGGCGCACAAGGAGGCGATGGACTCCTATCGCCAGGCCAGCGCCGAGCGCCACGAGCTGCTGCGCGGCATGATGCCGCGCTGGCGCGACGTGCAGGTCGTGCTCGCCGAGGTGAACAAGAAGGTCGAGAGCCTGCTCCAGCGCGCCGCCGGCATCGATCGCCAGATGCAGGAGTACGAGGACATCGTCAAGCGCGAGGACAAGGCGATCTCCGTGCTGTCGTCCTCTTCGCTGATGCACTTCTTCGTTTCGACGCTGGTGCTGCTGGTGGCGATCGGCGGCGCCGCGATCAACTTCTCGCTGATCGCGCGGCCGATGGCCGAAATGGTGGGCGGCACCAGCTTCATCGGCATCTTCAAGACCGCCGACATCGCAGCGCTCGTGATCATCATGGTCGAGATCTCCATGGGCCTGTTCCTGATGGAGAGCCTGCGGATCACGCGCCTGTTCCCGGTGATCGGCGCGCTGCCCGACAAGATGCGCGTGCGCATGATCTGGATCACCTTCTGCATCCTGCTCCTGCTCGCCAGCATCGAGGCGGGCCTCGCCTACATGCGCGAAGTGCTGCTGCAGGACGAGCTCGCCACGACTGCGCTCTTGCGAGGAACCGAGGCCACCGTCGATAACGAGTTCCTCTGGATCACCACCGCGGCGCAGATGGGCATGGGCTTCATCCTGCCGTTCGCGCTGGTGTTCGTGGCGATCCCGCTCGAGACCTTCGTGAACTCGCTGCGCACGGTGGTCGGGCTCCTGGGCATCGGCCTGCTGCGGATCTTCGGCTTGCTGCTGCGCGTGCTCGGAAACGGGGCGCGGCATCTCGGCACGCTGATGGAGCGCCTCTACGACCTGCCGCTGTTCGTGCCGCTCTGGCTCGAAGGGCGGTTCCAGAACAACGGCAGGCAGCGGGGACACAAGGTCGAGAATCTCCGGGAGGCCACGCCATGAAGCGCGCGCTTGCGGTCGCGGCGCTCGCGCTCACCGCCGCGTGCGGGGCGCCGACGTCCCACAACACCGGCGTCTACCTGCTGCTCGACACTTCGGGCACCTACCGCGAAGAGCTGCGCAAGGCCGAGGACGTGATCCTCTACACGCTGTCGAGGCTCGAGCCCGCGGACAGCTTCGCGGTGGCCCGCATCGACACGGGCAGCTTCAGCGAGAAGGACATCATCGCGAAGACCAGCTTCGACGAGCGGCCGAGCACCGCGAATGCGCAGAAGCGCGCCTTCGCGCAGCGGGTTCAGCAGTACATCCGGAACACGGCCCCGGCAACCCACACCGACATCACGGGCGGGCTGCTGCAGGCCATCGAGTTCCTGAACGAGAAGAACTCGGGCCGCAAGACGATCCTCATCTTCTCGGACCTGGAACAGGATCTCGCGAAGGGCTACGTGCGCGACATCCCGCTCGAATTCCAGGGCTTCGAGGTCGTCGCACTCAACGTGATCAAGCTGCGCTCGGACAACTACGACCCGCGCGGGTACCAGGGGCGCCTGGAAGCCTGGCGCGCGCAGGTCGAGAAGGGCGGCGGCAGCTGGCGAGTGGTCAACGACCTCGACCGGCTCGACGGGATCCTCTGAGCGCGCTGCCGTCCGCCCCGCCGGCCGCCGGGCCGGCTGACGGGCCGTTCGCCGCGGCACACTCCGCGATTCCTTGCCAATCCCGGTCCTTGTGGCTTTAATGCCCGCTGGCGGTAGCCCAGACTCCGCCCCGATTAGCCATAACTCGATAAAGACCAGTCGCGAGGGGACCAGCAATGCGTGGAACGATCATCATGTGGAGTGGTGAGAAGGGAGTCGTGACCGCGGGCGGGCAACGCTACGACTTTGACATCCATGTCTGGCAGGGCGCCGTGGCGCCGGCCGCCAACATGACGGTGGATGTGACGGTGGACGGCAGCCGGGCGATGGGAGTCAAGCCGGTGGACGAGACCGAGCTGGCCAAGGAAAAGCTCGCGGCCATGACCGGCAAGGGCGGCGAGATGGCGAAAGCCGTGTTCGCCAATGTCGGCAAGGACGTGGCGATCGCCTATGCCGTGTTCCTGGTCGCCGCACTTTTCTTCAGCATCGTTTCGACCAGCGGACTGATCGGTTGCTCGATCAAGCTTGCGGATGCGCTCGGCGGCGAAATGGCCATGGCGAAGGCCTGCCTCGGTGGCGGCAGCAGCGGCGGCGGTATCTTTCTGATCCTGATCGCCGCGGCGACCATCGCCGTGCCGTACTTCTGGAAGCACCGCTTCGCGCCGCTCGCGTTCGTCGTGCCGCTATTGGTCACGCTGAAGGGCTTCTGGCCGATGTGGGAGCAGTACCGGGAGGCCAAGAGAGCGGAGGAGGCGATGGGCGAGGAGATGCGCCAGCTTTCGGAGGCCTT
>Ga0187892_10005238_pt1 | contig 20624 bp, 18 predicted proteins | sample MA1701073metaG_FD_139345 | JGI IMG/M metagenome (GOLD analysis project Ga0187892, IMG submission 139345) | Bio-ooze microbial communities from a basaltic lava cave in the Kipuka Kanohina Cave System on the Island of Hawaii, USA - MA170107-3 metaG ... | reverse complement strand
TTTCACTGGCAAAGTGGCTATGGCGCTTTTTCGATAGGCCAGTCACAGGTGGTGAATGTGAAGCGTTACATTCAATCTCAAAAACAGCACCACCGACGAGTCACATTCCAAGACGAGTTTCGAGAGTTTCCGAAGAAGTATCAGGTTGAATACGACGAGCGGTACGTTTGGGATTGAACCATCTGCCGAGTCTGACCGTGTTGTACGACAAAACATTATTACGCCCTTTCAGGGCTACAACGCTCCTGACTCTTAACCCAGGGGCGACGCGCTTCGCTTCGCTGCGCGCTTGCCCCTGGCTGTAACATTTCGCGCCCTTGGCGCTGAGGACCGGCACATTCGACGGGAGTAATTTCGTCAGTTTGGCCGGAACATAGTTGATCCGCCCAACACCCCTCAAACCAATTCAAAACGTTCGCCGTAGGTGGGCACCTCGGTGGTCCAGCCAAACCGTTCGCTGATGTGTCCGGCCATCGCAGCTGCCGCCTCAGGCTCACCGTGGGTTAGAAAGGTGCGGCGCGGTGCTGAAGGCATCCCTTCAAGCCAGTGAAGAATCTCCTTCCAATCTGCGTGGGCAGAAAAACCGCCGATTACTTGTAATCGGCAGCGGACCGGTATCATGCGGCCCATTATTTTGACTTCGCGCTCTCCGTCGAGAATTCTGCGGCCCACTGTGCCGGCAGCCTGAAATCCGACGAAAACAATCGTGGCGTCCGGATCTGGAAGGATCCGCATCGCGTGATGAAGTACACGACCTCCCGTCATCATTCCTGATGAGCTGATGATCACGCGCGCGCCTTTCAGGTCATTGAGCCGTTTGGATTCTTGTCGCGAAGACGCCGTGATCAAATTGTGCGGGCGCAACGGATGCCGTTTCTGAGCCAGGACGCTGGCGTAGGCTTCATCTTGCTCTTCGGTGCGCTTACCGTATGCGGTCGTCGTCAAGGCCGCCATAGGTGAGTCTACGCAAATAGAAATTACGGGGATGGCGTTCTCATCCTCCAGCTCACGAATTAGATACAAGAGTTCCTGTGTTCGTCCCACTGCGAATGCCGGAATGAGCACGGCGCTTTGGCGCGCCACCGCATCACTGATTATTCGCTTGAGTGCGTCTTTCGGATCCTCCGGATCGTGCAACCGATTACCGTAGGTCGACTCCACCAACAAGTAGTCGCACGCGACCGGCGCCACGGGATCGCGGATGATCGGCTGATCGTAGTGACCCAGATCCCCGGAAAAGAGAACTCGACGGCCTGAGTGATCTTTACCCGCGCCTTCAATCTCCACCAGTACCAGGCTGGAGCCCAGAATGTGCCCGGCGATGCGAAAGCCGGCGCGGATACCCGACGCAACTTCTATGGCTTCCCCGGTGTTTGGCTGATCCTGAATTAGCTCTAAAGCCGCCCGAGCATCTTTCTCCGTGTACAAAGGCAGCGCAGGATCGTGACTGGTGAGCTTGTGTCGATTGCGATAGTCGGCGTCCTCTTCCTGCAAACGCCCAGCGTCAGGCAAAAGGATTCGGAGCAGGTCTGCCGTGCCTCGCGAGCAATAGACAGGTCCCTTGAACCCTTGTCTGACCATTCGCGGCAAGTAACCTGTGTGATCGATGTGTGCGTGAGTTATCAGAACGCAATTTACCGCACGCGGATCGAACGGAGGATCCTTCCAGTTCAGTTCGCGCAGCTCCTTGAGACCCTGAAAGAGCCCACAGTCCACCAGCACGCGTGCGGTGCCGGTCTCGATCAAATACTTCGACCCCGTGACTGTACCAACGCCGCCCCAGAACGAAAGTGTCGCCAAGAAACCTCCTCGTCGATTAGAAAGATGTCTGACTTACGGTCTCGGGCGCAGGCTGCGCGCGGGTTGAGCGCGTCGCCCCAAAGAACACAAGGATTGCCGGGATCAACAACGCGAGATTGCGCAAGGCCGTGGTAACGCCAAGCTGGCTGGCAATAATTCCACCGAAGCAACCGCATTCCAGCGGCTCACCACTAAGTATGTAGACGTAATAAAGGGCATAACCCGCGAAGCCCACCAGGAGGGCCGCTGCACAAACCGCGCCGAGACGTACCGTGCGCGGGAAGAGCAGCAACGCTGCGGTAACCACTTCCACCACGATCACGCCGACAGTGACGGGCCACATCCAGCGCTGGTAGCTAAAACCTGATGCGCTGAGCAGCTCGGCGACGTTCGCGGCAAAGGCCTTCACGATTACTAGCTTTGCTATTGCGGTAAACAGAAACAGCGCCGCAAGACCATAGCGGCTGATGACAACCAGCACTCGAATCAATCGTCGAAAACGCATACCTCAATTGCAAATCGCGTACGGAATCAAGCAGCAAGTCCTACCACTTTCTCAGCTGCGTCTTTCATTCCGTTTGCCACAGTGAAATTCAAACCCGATTCACGAATCACACGTTGACCTTCCTCCACATTTGTTCCCTCTAAACGAACAACAACCGGGACCTTGATGTTGAGCTGCTTCGCAGCTTCCACCACGCCGCGCGCGACCATGTCGCAACGTACGATGCCACCAAAGATATTGATCAGTACTGCCTTGACGTTCGCGTCCGCCAGCAGGATTTGAAAAGCAGCCTGCACTCGTTCCTGCGATGCACCGCCGCCGACATCCAGGAAGTTTGCCGGTTCGCCGCCGGCCAGCTTGATGATATCCATCGTCGCCATTGCCAATCCCGCGCCGTTTACCATGCAGGCTATGTTTCCATCAAGCTTGATATAGTTCAGATCAAATTTCGACGCCTCGATCTCCAGGGGGTCTTCTTCGTTAAGATCACGCAGATCCAGAAACTCCTTATGCCGAAACAGTGCGTTGTCGTCGAAGTTCACCTTTGCGTCGAGCGCAATTAAACGATTGTCCTTGGTTAACAGAAACGGATTGATCTCCAGCAAAGAGGCGTCCATCTGCTCATAGGCTGCATACAGAGATTGCATGAATTTCACCGCCTGATTTACCAGCCCGGCTGGAAGACCTAAACCGAAGGCCAGCTTGCGCGCCTGAAACGCGCGAAAGCCAACCGCGGGGTCAATTGTTTCTTTCAAGATTTTTTCGGGAGTCTTTGCGGCAACTTCTTCGATGTCCATGCCACCGGCAGCTGAAGCCATGAAGACAGGCCGACCTGATGCGCGATCGAGAACGATCCCGAGATAGAACTCCTTATCGATTGGTAGTCCTTCTTCAATCAGAAGCACACGCACTTCCCTGCCTTCAGGTCCGGTCTGATGCGTGATGAGATTCATGCCTAACATTTGCAGCGCTATCTCGCGTGCTTCGTCGGCACTTCTGGCGATCTTGACGCCACCACCCTTGCCGCGGCCACCAGCGTGAATTTGTGCTTTTACCACGACGACTTCACTGCTCAATTCCTTGGCAGCGTGATAAGCCTCCTCAGTCGAACGTGCGACTACTCCACGTGGAACAGCGACACCAAATTTTTTCAGGAGCTCTTTCCCCTGATACTCATGGATCTTCATTGAATCCTCATTGATCGGCTGCTGAGCGCCGCGTGCGAATATTTTGTGTGGAGCGAAACGAGTTTAGCGGCCAAAGGCACGCGGAGCAAGTTGCCTGTCCGCCCGATTCTCCCTTAAGACATCTGCTATTCTCTCTACGTCAAAAGGAGGTGATTCTATGAGCGACGTCACGGTAACTTCCGGCTCAAATCTTCAAAATCAAGTGCGCTACAACAGCCACACCTTCGTCACGGACGAACCCGTTTCGGCCGGAGGCGACGATGCCGGTCCCGATCCTTACTCACTGTTACTTGCCGCGCTGGGCAGCTGCATCTCGATGACGACAATGCTCTACGCCAAAAGAAAGGGTTGGCCGCTTGAGCGCACCATCGTCCGTCTCCGTCAACAGAGGATTCATGCGAAAGATTGCCGGGAATGCGATCAGAACACCGACGGATATGTCCATCGCATCGAGCGATCGGTTACATTTGAAGGCAATTTAAGCGATGAGCAACGCGAGCGTTTGAAGGAGATCTCGCATAAGTGTCCGGTTCATAAAACCCTGACTTCGCCCATAGTTATTTCGGAGCTGGAGGAAACGGGTCTGGAGGCGGTTCAAGGAACTTTCAAGTGAGTTGGAGCGTGGGTCGCGGGTTCCAAACGAAAGGGCTTCCGATCTCTGATTGGATCGAAAGCCCTTTGAAATGGTCGGGACGACTGGATTCGAACCAGCGACCTCACGCACCCCAAGCGTGCGCGCTACCAGGCTGCGCCACGTCCCGTGATTACAAATTCAAGTATGTCTGGAAAAGCTCAATTGTCAAACCGCCTCAACCACCGCCAGACAGACTCACTTCTTCGACGAGCCTGAAGGTTTGTGTCCCTTTTCCAGCAACGAAAGAAGCTCTCTGAGTTCCGAGGCCAAACGTCGTAGCGCCTTTCGATCTTCCTCGGTCTTTGCACCATCAGCCGCACTCAACCTGGCGCTCATCGCTTTCGTGGCTCGCGATGCGGAAGGATGTTCATTACTCGCGTAGCCTTCATGGCTGTCGCCGGCGCTAGTTCTTATTTTGCCACCACCACGCAAATCATTTGTCAGTCTTTTCTTGGCGCCGGCTATCGTGTACTGATCTTCGTACAGCAACTCTTTGATCCTTAGCGCCATTTCGACGTCACGTTTGCGATAGACTCGTTGACCCGCGCGATTCTTCTGCGGAGCGAGCGTGGGAAACTCAGATTCCCAATAACGCAAAACATGTGCTTGCACTCCTACCAGTTCGCACACTTCGCCAATCTTAAAGAATAACTTCTCGGGTATCACAACGGCGCGAGAACTCATATTGGGTTAAGGTGCAGTAGCAGGTGCAGCGGTCGCAGCAGGTGCCGGATTCCGTTTGTTGTAGTCTGCGATGAATGCTTTAGTGAGGTCGACGCTGTCGTTGATGACAAACATCACTTCACTTAACTTGCTGACATCGAAGACGACGCTGATGCCGCGCTGCCGGGCATAAGCCTGAAGCGCCGGACCAATGTCGTTGTAAATCGGTTCCGTTATTTCCCGCACTCGTCTCTTGTAACGATCCTGCGCGTCCTGCGTCTTGCGTTCGATATCCTTCTTGAGCGTTTCTCCCTGGTCCGCTTTGGCGACAAGCGTACGCTGGTCTACTACCGCGGCATTTCTCATGGCCTCGATTTCTTTACCGAGTTGATCGAATAGCGCCCTTTGCTTTTTAAGATCATCGCCAATCTGTTTGAACTCCTTCTCGATCGCTTCGAAGGCTCGAATCAATCGAACAATTCCGGTCTTTGGATCAACAAAGGCTTCCGTATCGATGATCGCAACCTTACCCTCGGATTGCGCATTAACCGGAGGCGCGGTTGCCGGCGCCGCGGCGGCTGGTGGCTGCGTCGCCGGCGTGGGAGTCGGGCTCGGTGCGGGTTGTTGCCCGCTCACGTTGACTGCAGCAAGTCCCACAATGGTGGCTGAGAGAATTAGTGAACGAATAAGTCTCATCTCTTTCGACGTGGCCAGCGCTGAAACCTCGACGCTTTCTGGTCGGAGCTCCATGGGAGTTCGCTCATGAAAACCATTTCCAACGCTGACTACGGGATACTTCAGAAATTAATGCGGCGAGTCAGCCCATTTGCCGGGCGCGTCGCGTCATGTTACTCGGCACGTGTTTGCCATGTCAACAGTTACAGTTAGCGGTTCTAACTTAAAATGAAGTCTTAAAGGTAAGGGTTGAGCTTTTTAGCTTCGTTCACCATATTCGACCGGGCATAGCAAGGCGGCTGCTCTTCCGCAAGGCGGCTGGTATTCGGTCTTATTCTCGGCGCATTCTTTGCGCTCTCAGCGTCTCGGCGGTTAAACGCCTTTCGCCTTTTTCACCGCAGAGTCGCAGAGAGACGCAGAGGTCGCACAGAGAAGAAACTAGTTCCGTTGAACGTTTCAGAATGGAAGCGCCTATCCTCAGACGCGGTCGGTAGACGACACTCAATGGTCAAGTTATAATTCGTTCATCATTCCCGCATAATCAGCCGCAACTGGAGGATCATTGCAAACAGTGACCAGGTCGCCCACCGTGTTTCGCCTCGCGACGCGGCTCGATGAAATTGGCTTTTCCGACATCGTAAACATTCGAAACCGAATCATGAAGCTGCGCGCGGCTGGCGCCACCGTCTATCAGTTCGAGGGCGGTGAACCCTACATGGACACGCCGGAGTCCATAAAGTCAGCGATGGTCCAGGCACTCAAAGACAATCGCACTCGTTACGCACCCTCCTCCGGTATTAACGAACTTCGCTCCGCTATCGCCGAAAAGCTAAGCGAGAAGAACGGCATCCCTGCAAGTGAAAATGATGTGATTGTTTTGAACGGAGGGATGCAAGGTCTCTTTGGCGCATTTCAGTCGGTGGTTAATCCTGGCGACGAGGTTCTTGTCTTCTCTCCTTTCTGGACCCCGATCAGAGATTTGATTTCCCATTGCCAGGGAAAGACAGTACTGGTACCAACCAGCGAGGCCCGGGTTAACGGATTCGAAGAGACGCTGGCAAGCTACGCTACAACCCAAACCAGGGCCATCTACTACAACACACCTCAAAATCCTTCCGGTGTTGTGTTCACTCCGGATGAAGCCAGGGCGGTGGCGCGTTTTGCTCAAGCTCGCGATCTGATTGTTATCGCTGATGAAGCGTACGAAGACCTGGTCTACGACGGCGAGCACTTCTCGATTGCTTCGCTTGACGGAATGTGGGAACGCACGATCACGTGCTTCACGTTCTCGAAGTCGTATGCGATGACCGGATGGCGACTTGGCTACGCGGTTGCCAGTGAACCGTGGATGACGGGTTTGCGAAAGACGATTCTTTATTCTTCCAACGGCGTCTCCACACCTACTCAATGGGCTGGGCTGGCGGCGATCAATATCGACTCAAACATTCTGGAAACTCATCGCGGCGCATATCGCACTCGGCGAGATTTGCTTTTGGCAGGACTCAATGAGCTGGGGTTCACCTGCGACAAGCCGGCGGGCGCGTTCTACGCTTTCCCTGACGTGAGTCGAATCAGCAGCGACAGCCGTGAAGCGGCTGAGTTGCTGCTGGATCGCGCTCAAGTGGCTACCGTTCCGGGAGTCGTCTTCGGTGAACACGGCGAAGGTCACTTGCGCTTTTCGTTTTCCACCTCCACCGAAATGATCGAGGCTGGACTGAACTCGCTGCGCCGGAACCTTTGAAGATTTCGAATTTCGAATTTCGAATTTCGCTGCGTCGAGAGTCCAAAGTTCTTCCCCCGATTCTGAGAGTAGTAGGTGTTGGATAAACACAAGACAACTTCCGTAATCACGAAATCCGCAATTCGAAATCCGAAATCCGAAATTCTATGAACGAGTTTGATTTCATCGAGCGCCTGCGAAGGCATGCAGAAAAGCGCGCGTCTGCGCCCGAGTTAGTTCGCGGGATCGGCGATGATGCGGCAGTTATCAAACAGTTCAGCGGTAGAGACACTGTAATCTCCGCCGATCTCCTGATCGAAAACATCGACTTCCGGCTGGAAGTAAATCCACCGCGATTGCTGGGTCACAAAGTTCTGGCCGTGTCGCTCTCGGACATTGCCGCGATGGGTGCACGACCGCGTTGGGCGATGCTTTCCTTGGGAGTTCCCCAGGAAGTTTGGGAGACCAATTTCGTAGAAGAGTTTTACGAAGGATTCTTCGGCCTGGCAGATCGTTATGACGTGCGCTTAATTGGAGGCGATCTCTCTCGCACAGGCGAGAAAGTTGTTGTTGATTCAGTAGTCTTAGGCGAATGCGCCAGCGGCGAATCCGTCTCTCGCTTTGGCGCCAGGCCGGGTGATTGCCTCTTCGTGACCGGCGCACTGGGCGGTTCCGCCGCCGGCCTCCGGCTGCTCGAGCGTGGCGCAAGCCTTGGGAGTCATGAAGCAGACGCGGCCGACATTCACGCCATACAGGACTTGCTCATGAGGCATCTTCGTCCTGAGCCACGGGTAGGCTGGGGCCTCGTGCTCGGAGAGGAACATCTCGCCACGGCGATGATCGATATCAGCGACGGCCTGTCGTCTGACGTTCACCACCTTTGCCACGAGAGTAATGTAGGAGTGAAGATCCAATCAGCAAGTATTCCAGCTGATCCTCTTGTTGCCGGCCTCTCCGGACGTCGGGCGCTCGATCCGCTGATGCTGGCTCTGAACGGCGGCGAAGACTTTGAGTTGTTGTTTGCGGTCTCGCCTGACAATATCTCAAAACTTCCCACCAGAGTAGATGGCGTGGCGGTAACAGAGATTGGAGAGGTAAAGCCGGCTGCGGCTGGCATTCTCTTGTCCGAAGGCTCGCGTGACTGGGACCTTCAGCCTGAAGGATGGATGCACTTCAAGTGAAATTTCGAATTGCGGATTTCGAATTTCGGATTTTGCGAATTCTAACCTGTTTTGTTAATGCTATCTTGGAAGCACGTTGATGCTGTCTTGGAAGAACCTTGAACTCTGAACCGAGGAAATTCGAAATCCGAAATCCGAAATCCGAAATTATTTGACCCGATGCTCAGATTTCGTAACACGCTTTCCGGAAAGATTGAAGAGTTTCGTCCTATGAACGAGGGCGAAGTGCGCTTCTATTACTGTGGGCCAACCGTCTGGGACTACGGCCACGTGGGTAATTTCCGTTCGGCAATTGCGGCGGACATCGTCGTCAGGTATCTCGAGTTCAAAGGCTACAACGTAATTCACGTGATGAACATCACCGACGTTGAAGACCGCATAATTGCCAAGTCCCAGGAAGCCAATCTCAGCCTCGACGATTACACCGCAAAATACATCGACGCTCTTTGGGAAGACGCCGACGCACTCGGCTGTAAGCGGCCCGACATCGTGCCGCGCGCCACTCGCCATATCAATGAAATGGTCGAACTGATTGAGAGACTGCTGGCTAAGAATTATGCCTACCGGTCCGACGGTTCGATTTACTATCGAATCACCTCATTTCCCGAATACGGCAAACTCTCGAAGATCAATTTCGCCGGCAACATTGTGGGCGGCAGCGAGCGGGTAGACACAGACAAGTATGAGAAAGAAGACGCGCGCGATTTTGCTCTTTGGAAAGAACCGACCAGCGAAACCGAACCGGCCTGGGACTCGCCTATAGGTCGCGGTCGACCCGGCTGGCACATCGAGTGTTCCGCAATGTCGATGAAGTACCTCGGTGAAACTTTTGATCTTCACGCCGGCGGCGTCGATCTCATATTTCCTCATCATGAGAATGAGATTGCTCAGAGCGAGGGCGCCACCGGAAAACAGTTCGTTCGCTACTGGCTTCACTTTGAACATCTCAAGGTCGAAGGTGAGACGATGTCGAAGTCGAAGGGCAACTACTACACACTGCGCGACCTCACCGCGATGGGCCATTCACCGAGTGGCATTCGTTACTTTCTCTTAAGTGTCCCTTACAACAAGCAGCTCAATCTCACCTTCGATGCGCTGGGTGGGGCGGAGAAAACGGTTGCCGGCTTGCGCGACTTTCACTCCCGCCTGCGTGATGCCCGGACGGAACCGGGAGTTACCGAAAAACTGCGTGAGACTGCGAAGCGGGCGCTGAATGAGTTTGAAGCCGGCATGGACGACGACTTCAATACCTCCGTCGCGCTGGCGGCGGTTCATAATCTGACTCGCGAAGTGAACTCGGCCCTGGCCCGCAAGCAGGTGCGCGCAGATAACCAACGGGAATTGTTGGAACTGATAAGTCGCTTCGACTCAGTGCTCAACATTTTCGGTGAAGAACAGCGTGAGATACTTGACAGCGAAGTCCAGGCGTTAATTGATGAGCGCCAGGAGGCTCGTCGGCGAAGAGATTTCACCCGCGCCGACGAGATTCGCATAGAACTCCAACAGCGAGGCATCATCCTCGAAGACACCAAAGACGGCTTACGCTGGAAGCGAAAATCGACATCTTCCACATGACAGAAGTGAGACTGGAAACTGAGCGGCTCTTAATGCGGATGTGGCGGAAGGAAGATTTCGAGCCCTACGCCAGAATGTGCGCCGATCCGGAAGTAATTAGTTTGATTCATCCAGAGAACCAGGCATCGATACGTGTGGCTGAGCGTCTGGGCGAAAAGGTCGAGGGCACGTCGGAAATCCTGGGCATGCCGGTCCTGGTCTACGGTATCGATCGAGGCGATAGTGGCCGCTAGGGATGAAAAGCAGAGTTTGATTGCAATTCTGCGACTGGCGTATTCAGGCGAGTTGGCCGCCGGCTTTGCTTACCGCGGTCACTGGCACTCCGTTAGAAATCCGGAAGAACGTGCCCGCATCGAACAGATCGAGAATGAAGAGTGGCATCATCGCCGGCTGGTAGGTGAGATGCTGCAAAACCTTGGCTCTGGTCCGAGTTTGATCCGGGAACTCCGTGCAAGGATCCTGGGTCGAGTGTTGGGAGTGCTTTGTCATGTAACCGGATGGCTAGCCCCAATGTATGGAGCTGGCCGGCTGGAGAGTCGCAATATCATGGAATATGAAGTTGCGGCACGTTACGCCCGTGATTGCGGCCGAAACGATCTTGTTGATTGTCTCTTGACGATGGCGGAAGTGGAATGGGAACACGAACAGTATTTTCGTTCACGCGTCCAAACTCACCCCTGGGCTAACAGGATTTCCATCTGGCCACAGCCGCCGGCAAAGGCAAACATCAGACGGTCATTCGCCGAAGAATCCAGGGAATCTCAGACGGCAATCGAAGGAGTGTTGGCGACATGAATAAGGTTTTTCCGGAGTGCATCACTTCCCTGCCCGAAGTCGAAACGAATTTCACCGGCGTACAAGGCTGGTTGGCACAAGGGGAAACAACTCAAACCGTTTTCTTTGATATTGAGGCTGCCGGCGATGTGCCGCCGCATGCACACGGCGAACAATGGGGTATCGTGGTTGAAGGTGAGATCGAATTTACGATTGCCGGTGAGACACGCACCTACGGCAAGGGCGACAGCTATCACATACCGGCCGGAGTGATTCACTCGGCGCGCTTTCCAACTCGTTGCTTCGTCATCGATTTCTTTCCGGATCCTGACCGTCATAAAGTGAAGACCGTTTGACTATCTTTCGCTGACCGACCAGATTCGCGAAATCGGGGCGACCGCAGTTAACCGTCTACGGTTATCCTGATCACTAAAGTCATGCTGCGACTAATTGCCAGCTTACTCGTCCTCTCGTTCTCGGCGTCGACAGCGCAATCACAACAGCGCATCAACAAGCAGCAACTTGCCGCGCAGGTGAAGGCGGAGTTCCTGCATGCCTGGAACGGATACAAGAAGTATGCGTGGGGTCACGACGACTTGAAGCCCTTGTCTAAAACTCACCACGACTGGTATGCCCAGCCGCTCTTGATGACGCCGGTGGACGCTCTGGACACCATGATTCTCATGGGATTCAAGGACGAGGCGCGCAATACGAGAGAATACATAGTTCGCAATCTTTCTTTTGACAAAGACATATCCGTTCAGAACTTTGAAATCACGATTCGGCTTCTCGGCGGCCTGCTGTCGAGTTATCAACTCACCGGCGACAAACGACTCCTGGCCCTGGCGGAAGACTTAGGTAATCGACTTTTGCCAGTCTTCGATTCGCCTACAGGCCTTCCCTATCGTTTCGTCAATCTCAAGACCGGCAAAGTCAGAGGCGAAGTTACCAACCCAGCAGAGACTGGTACTCTCCTGATCGAATTCGGAATGCTGAGCAAGCTCACCGGCAATCCAGTGTTTTTTGACAAGGCCAAGCGCGCCCTGGTTGAAACGTACAACCGGCGCTCACCGATCGGACTCGTCGGCACAAGGATCAACGTTGAGACCGGCAAATGGACGAACACCGACAGTCACATCAGTGCGGAAATAGACAGCTACTATGAATACCTTCTTAAGGGTTGGTTGCTCTTTGACGATCAGGATTGCAAGCGAATGTGGCTAGCCAGCATTCAGGCAGCAAACAAGTATCTCGCCGATGGATTCGATCGTGAGGTCAAAAGAACGCGTGACTGGGAGCTTTGGTATGGTCACGCTGATATGAACACGGGAAAACGGTCGGACACCTCGTATGGTGCCCTCGATGCTTTCTTCCCGGCTGTACTCGCTCTATCAGGCGACCTCAGGCGAGCGATGCTGCTTCAGGAATCCTCTTTCAAAATGTGGAAACTCAATGGAATAGAGCCAGAAGAATTAAATTACCAGACGATGGCGGTGGTACACGCCGGCTATCCGCTGCGACCGGAAATCGTGGAGTCGACCTACTATCTCTACCACTACACCCGACACCCGAAGTATCTCCGCATGGGCAAAACTCTGTTTGAAGACTTCGTCAAACACTGCAAGACTGAAGCGGGTTATGCCGCCTTAAAGAGTGTCGTTACGAAAGAGAAGTCTGACTCAATGCAGAGTTTTCTCTTTGCCGAAACCTTCAAGTACTACTATCTGCTTTTCGCTCCACCCAAAACGCTCAATTTCAAACACGTGATCTTCAATACCGAAGCCCATCCGGTGCGACGGACTAGATAATCTTCGACCGACAAGATGGCGTGGTTTTGGAGTGCGCCGGCAGAGCGAAGCGGCGACACCGCTTTGGATTGTCCGACACACTTTTAGTTTGTCGTCGTGCTACGTCACCAATGAGTCAACCTGAATCGGGTAAGTAATTACATCCCAAGGAGTCCATAGCGCAACTCAACGACAAACTAAAGGAAGCTCTGAATAAGTAGACACTGAGCGGAAAGACAAAACCGCAAGGCGGTTCCAGAACAAAGCCCAGGGTTGCCGCGCTTTTTGCGGCTACCCTGGGTAAATGGTGATATTGAGAAACGTACCCCATCGGGGTTTCGTCAAAGGTGGCCCTGCAACCTTAGATCTTGTGGCCAAAAGCCGAAACCCCGTTGGGGTTTTCGTCTCTATTTCTCCAGCTTACCCAGGGTAGCCGCAAAAAGCGCGGCAACCCTGGGCTTTGTTCTGGAACCGCTTTGCGGTTTTGTCTAGTTGATGAGTGCTTCACTTAATCAGAGCTTCCTAAAGTGTGTCGGACATGAAGCGGTGTCGCGCTGCGCTTGCCACCGCACTCCAAAGAGTGTCACTACTCCGGGCGGGGTGGTCCGGATCGACGCATTGCTCCACCGTGTGGTCCGCCATGTCGTCCCATGTGTTTGTGCATCTCGTCGGCCTTCACTCGCTGCTCTGGAGTCAGGATCGCGTAGATCTTTGACTTGACGCGCTCGTGTTCGACTATCTGATCAGCCATCAGCTGAGCCTGTTGATTCGCCAACGTTCTTACCTGAGTTTCGTCGAACTGCCCGTTGGCGGTCGCCGCCTCAAGCTGTTTCCTGAGCTCATCCATCTTGTTACTGATTGACTCGTGCGTTCCTTGCGCTGATTCAAAGATCGATTTCATCTGCGTCTGCTGAGCATCAGTGAGAGTCAAGGCTCGCGTCAGGTGCTCAATCATTTCCGGACCGGGGAATCGCTTTCGCGGCAGTCCCTGGCCACGGTCCTGCGCATGCAGGCGCGGAAGGGCGTGGCCCACGGCGAACACCGCCAATCCGATCACCAGGGCGGCAATGCCGCCGAACATAAGAATTCGCTGTCTCATTTTTGTCTCCTCTAAATAAACTTCGATTCAGTTACTGATCATCCATGTCTGTTCTGACACGCACCCTTATACGCTGAATCGATTACCTGGGACGTAAAGAGTCGGTTAGTGCTGTGTAAAGTTTTGTAAAGACGGCGAATCGCGATCAGCCTGGAAGTTTTGCGACAGGATTAACGGGATTCACAGGATGGAAGAAACCCGACATGAGGCCCGGTTAATGTTTCTTAAGAATCGTGTCCATCATGTCGCCTATCCGCCTAATTCATCTTCAGGCCTGGGAAAGGCCTTAACCATCAGATTTGATTGACACTTCTTTACAAACCTTCGCTCCATATTCAGGCTACAATCGCGCAGCTTTCTCTTAACGACCATGGACCGGATACTGATCATTGACGACGATGTTGCCTTGTGCGAACTGGTCACCGAGTATCTGGAACCACTCGGATTTGAAATTGAGGCAGTCCACCGTGGAGATTCAGGCGCTGAACTCGCGCTCGCCGGCCAACACTCACTGGTGGTGCTCGACGTAATGTTGCCCGGGCTTAATGGCTTTGAAGTCCTCCGACGCATACGTGCCGAGTCGGCCTTGCCGGTACTGATGCTGACAGCGCGCGGCGACGACGTAGATCGCATCGTCGGCCTGGAGATTGGAGCTGACGATTACCTGCCCAAGCCATTCAACCCGCGCGAACTGGTTGCCCGCATTCGTGCGATCTTGCGTCGGACCGGGAAAGAGTTGCCAGACAATAACTCGGCCGCCAAACCGCTGATTGTCGGCGATGTCGAACTAAACATGGGCACGCGCGTCGTCCGATGCGCCGGCAGGATTGTGGAACTAACCGCCGTTGAGTTTGATCTCCTGGAGAAATTGCTTCGCGCCGCGGGCCGAGTGATTAAGCGCGAGGAGTTGTCCAAAGAAGTACTGGGCCGAAGCCCTTCACCGTTCGATCGCAGCATCGACATGCACATCAGCAATCTGCGCAAAAAGCTCGGTTCACAAACGGGCGCCACCGAACGTATCAAGACAGTGCGTGGCGTCGGCTACATTTACGCCCAGGCTGACGACTCGGAAGAAAAGTAAAGAATTTGATAAGAAGTCTCTTCCTGAAAATCTTCTTGTGGTTTAGCGCGGTGGTGGTGACTGTAATTCTTGGCACCTTCATCGTGGGCGAAATGATGCGTCCAGAACCATCAAATCCGCCGCGCAGACCGATGGAGTTAACGATCGGGAATTATGCAGAGACCGCGGCTGACACTTTTGAGCGAAACGGCCAGGTTGGCCTGGTTGAATACATCGATCGGATTCACAACGAGTCGGGTTTCCGCATCCTACTTTTTAACAGTCAGGCTCAGAACCTCTCCAATCACAAAATGCCGGCCGGCGCGCCAGCTCTGGCCGAACGCTCTCTCGAAGGCCGACAACCTGAGATGGCTTCTGAAAGCATCCCACCCATTACGGCCCGACTGGTTGTGAGCTCACGGGGTGAAAGATACGTGTTGGTTGCTGAGCTGCCTATGCGTAGACGGTCGGGTCCCTTTGGATTCCCGGGACCGATCCTTCACATTCTGGGCGTCAGTTTGGTTGGCGCATTGTCTTGTTACGGCCTCGCCAGATATTTGACCTCTCCGGTCAAGAAACTTCGCACTGCAACTCGAGAATTAGCTCAAGGAAATCTCGGAACCCGTGTGTCGGCGGCCATGGGTAGCCGGCAGGACGAGCTAGCCTCGCTGGGAGCGGACTTTGATCTCATGGCCGAACAAATCGAGGGGCTGGTCAATCGTCAGCGCCGTCTGCTGGGAGATATCTCTCACGAGCTTCGTTCTCCGTTGGCGCGTTTGAATGTGGCGCTGGAACTCGCGAAACAACGTGCGGGGACGGATGCCGCTGTGGCGCTGGAACGCATTCAGAGTGAAGCGGAAACCCTCAACGAGATGATCGGACAGCTCCTCGCGCTAACTCGGCTCGAGGGTGCAGCTGACGGACTGCCCAAAACAAGTCTCGATGTGTATCAACTCGTCAAAGAGATTGTCGATGACGCAGACTTCGAAGCCCGTGGCCGGAATCGCTCCGTGAGCCTGGCGGCGGGCGGTCAATGCCACCTTGTCGGTTCTGAGCAATTGCTCCGGCGGGCGATCGAGAATGTCGTACGCAATGCCGTTCACTACACCGCTGAGGGCACTGACGTCGAGGTGCGATTGGTGGTCGATTCAGGCGAGGCTTGTCGAAATGCGTCTACCGGTTCTCCTGTGCAGGTGAATTCTGCAACATCCAATGGGTCAGAACGATGCGTCGCAATTACGGTGCGCGATCGCGGTACCGGAGTGCCCGAGTCGGCGCTCAAGGAAATCTTCCGTCCGTTTTATCGAGTAGACGAAGCCCGAGATCGCGAGGCCGGAGGTGTTGGTCTGGGGCTGGCAATTGCTGAGCGCGCTGTGCGATTGCACGGAGGGGAGATAGTCGCAACCAACGCACCGGGAGGTGGCCTGTTGGTGACGATCACGATTCCTGTTCGCGAAGTCTAACCTGATATAAGTTACAAAACCTTGTGTCGGAAAGGGCGGCCGAATCGCGCAAGTTCCACAAGCTTGTGTTGGGAAGGGGGCAAGCGAAGCGCGCCCCCGCTGACTCTCGTATCAAATTCAACTTAGAGTCGATAAAGCTTGCTAGTAGACTCAAACTTGGATTGTGCCGGATCTTGAGCGGGGGCGCGCAGCGCTTAGTTCAACACAAGCTTGTGGAACTTGATCTGCCCCTTCCCAATAAGCTTATGTGGAAGTCTGCCCCGCCTTCGTTTTGAGTTGCACAAAAAAGATCCACGAAGTAACACGAAATCACACCAACAATTCTTTGGTGTCTTTTCGTGTTGCTTCGTGGATCGTTATGGGTTTACGCCTGACTACTTACTTCGACGTCACACCGAGGTTGTACAGGATGAACGCGTAAATATCCGCATTCGTCTCGATTGCCTTTTTCGTGTTGCTTGCACCGTGACCTGACTTGGTATCGATGCGAATCAGCACAGGCGCATCGCCACCCTGCGACGCCTGCAACGTTGACGCGTACTTAAATGAATGGGCCGGAACAACACGATCGTCGTGATCGGCCGTCGTGATTAGTGTCGCCGGATATTTGCCTCCGACCTTTATGTTGTGCAGAGGTGAATATGCACGCAGTGCCCGATATTCAGCTTCGTTATCACTCGAGCCATAGTCGGCAATCCAGCCGGCTCCCACCGTGAACTTATGGAAGCGCAGCATGTCCATCACCCCAACCTGTGGAATCGCCACTTTGAAAAGCTCGGGCCGCTGATTCATTACCGCGCCAACCAGCAGGCCGCCATTTGAGACTCCCTGGATAGCGAGCTTCTGCGACGACGTATATTTGTTCGCAATCAGATACTCCGCCGCAGCAATGAAATCGTCGAAGACGTTCTGCTTTTTGAGCTTCGTGCCGGCTTCATGCCATTTTTCGCCGTACTCCCCGCCGCCCCGCATATTTGCTGAGGCGTACACGACCCCCTGCTCAAGCAAAGCCAATCTCATCGAGTTGAAGTTTGGCGATGTCACGACGTTGAAACCACCGTAGCCGTACAGGAGCGTTGGATTGTTGCCGTCGAGCTTGAGTCCCTTCTTGTGGGTGATGAACATCGGCACCCGCGTGCCGTCTTTGCTCGGATAGAAAACCTGTTTGGTTTCGTAGTCGGTCGGTTTGAAGTCGGGAATTTCGGGCGAGCGAAACAAAGTCGACTTTTGCGTGGCAATGTCGTACTTGAATATCGTCCCGGGGTAGTTAAAGCTGGTGAATGTGTAGAAGAGGAACTTATCGTCGCGCCTACCACCAAATCCACTGGCCGAGCCGAGTCCTGGCAACTTGATTTCGTTCTCCAGCTTGCCATCGAGACTGTAGACGTAGGCTACGGTGGCAACGTCTTTAAGATAAGTAACGAAAAGTTTGCCACCCACTGAATTTACAATGTTCAGCGGCTCCGGTTTCTCTGGAATTACTTCGGTCCACTTTTGCGGTTCTTTTGGATCCCAGATCACGACCTTGCCCTTTGGCGCACCGTGATCGGTATAGAGAAGAAACCTTTCACCGATGTTGTCAATGATCCCGTACGAATCGTCTGTAATCTCGGCAACGATGGGCTTGAACGTTTTCTCAGCAGTGGAAAGATCGCGGTAAAAAAGCGAATTCCCTTTCTTCTTGCTCCGGTCCGAGATGCTCAGATACGCATAGCGTTGATCTTCAGTGGTGCCAATCCCATGAAAACGTAGAGGATTAGCTTTGTCGGCGTAAACCAGCTCGTCTTCGGATTGTGACGTGCCGAATTTGTGGTAGAAGACCTGCTGATTTTCGTTCTGAGCGGTTTTCTCCTTGCCTTTTTCCGGCGCGGGGAAACGGCTATAGAAGAATCCGTTTCCAGCCCAGGCGACTCCTGAAAACTTAACCCATTCCAATTTGTCGGACTGCGTTTGCCTGGTGGCTACGTCAAACACAAAGAACTCTTGCCAGTCTGAACCGCCTTTCGAGATTCCATAAACTGCCGTCTTTCCGTCTCTCGCAAGGGAGAATGTGCTCAGTCGCGAGGTGCCGTCAGGAGAGAATTTGTTCGGGTCAATCAACACTTCGGGCGTACCGTCTAAGCCTTTTTGAATATAGATCACGTTCTGGTTTTGCAACCCATCGTTCTTGGAGTAAACGAAATACTGACCTCGACGCGATGGCGAAGAGTATTTGGGATAGTTGAAAAGCCTTTCGAGCCGCGCTACGAGTTGTTGCCTAAAAGGGATTTTCTCGAGATAGGAGAAGGTAACTCGATTCTGGGCCTCTACCCACGCAGCCGTTTCGGTCGAGTTTTCATCTTCCAACCAGCGGTAAGGATCGGCCACTCCCTCATTGTGGTAAGTATCTACGTGGTCGACTTTCTTCGTTACTGGATAAGTCGGTCTCGGGTCAGACGACGTGCCGGTAGTAGCGGTAGACGAAGGAGCCGCTACCGGAGCCGATAGCTTCTGAGCATTCTGCGCGCCCGCGTAGGGAGCCAGTGTCGCAATAGCAGCAATTACAAATGCAGTCAGAATTAGAGTCAGCGGCAGTCGCTGAAGACTTGGGGAAAGCTCAGAATCTCTGTTCATCACTTCTTCTCCTGGAGTGTGGGTTGAAAACGGAAACCTGAACGAGCTGGCAGTTGACGCCCCTTACTGTAATTCGATTCGCGCAGAAAGCAAAGCTCAGACGGGCTCGTACACAAACTTGCAGCGGGCGTACTAAATTCTGGTTCCTACTTTTGGAAGTTCAGGTATTATTAGGCGCACAACCCCCGCTTAGGAACTTCCCCCACGAACCCCCAGACGGAGTTAACACCGAGTTGCGAATGTTTAGGTGAAGCTGTCAATGAAAGGACAACCATGAAGAGCACAATGCGAACAAAGTTATTAGTCGCAATAGTTTTTGCGTTGGCATCAATCGCATCGATGCTGGTGGCGACCGGCGCGGGCGCTCAGGATCGACCTCGTCCGCAACCCGCAACGCCACCAACGTCGTTCATGCCCGTTATCGAAGAACCGTTTGACGTAGTGCTGCGACGTGACAAAGCCAACAGAGCGCGAGTGAATGCCGCCGCTCGGAAGCTGCTTGAAGACCGATACGATCTCACGCAGCGGGTAGACGCGGAAGTGAAAATGACACGCGGGAAGCCAATTCCGGTCGGTCCCACTGCCAGGCTTAAAGGAGGAGTGTCCTGGGATCAACTGGGACGGATGTCGCCGGATGAGATCAGGGAGAAAGGACTGTTTCCCTACTTGCCGTTACCGCACGCTAACCATCCCGTCGGCGGAATGGTATTCCCGCAGATGCATATTAAGCAGCAGCCGCGGCTGGAACGTTTCGACCTCGATTTCGACATACCCGAGCACTTTCTGCCGGAGTTTCCGCCTGCGATCTTCCTGACGACACGCCCAGATCTGGGCGATGTCTCAAAGGGACAACTCGTCACGGTCAACAACTTCTACGAACTCTTCAATGGCATTCTCAATCCAAAACAACTTGATGGCCTGCGACTGCTGGTGTCGCAGTTTCCGCAACAACAGTTCAATGCCACTGCCGATCGCAAGACGGAGCGCAATGACGGCATGCAGGGAGTTGCGTGTTTCGACTGTCACGTCAACGGTCACTCAAATGGAGCATTTCATCTGGTGGGCGATATCCGTCCGCAAGAAAACCGGCGGCGCATCGAAACGCCGACTCTCCGTGGCGTAAACATCCAACGATTGTTCGGGTCGCAGCGAGCTTTGAAGACGGTCGAAGATTTCACTGAGTTTGAGCAAAGAGCCGCATACTTCGATGGAGATCCGGTCATCGCCACCAAGAAGGGAATAAATATTCTCGACCGCGGTCATCAGGTACACGAAATGTCGGAGTTTCAAGCGCTGATGGATTTTCCGCCGGCACCCAAGTTGAATGTGTTTGGCCGTCTGGATCGCCGGAAAGCTACGGCAGCGGAAGGGCGCGGTGAGGATCTGTTCTTTGGCAAGGCAAACTGCGCGTCATGTCATACGCCGCCTTTCTACACGGACAATCTAATGCACGATCTGATGGTTGAGCGATTCTACAGGCCGCGCATGGAGGGCGGCATGATGATTACGAAGCAGGGTGCGATCAAGACTTTTCCGTTGCGAGGCATCAAGGAGTCGCCACCTTATTTGCATGATGGACGGCTGCTGACATTGGAAGACACCGTTGAATTTTTCAATCTGGTGCTGGAACTGAACCTGACGGCTGACGAGAAAAAAGACCTGGCTGCGTTTCTGCGCGCACTCTAGAGACGAGAGAGCAGGAGGCAGACGGCAGACGGCAGGGGCAGGAGGCAGACGGCAGGGGCAGGAGGCAGACGGCAGGAGCAGGTGGCAGACGGCAGGAGCAGGTGGCAGACGGCAGGAGCAGGTGGCAGACGGCAGGAGCAGGTGGCAGACGGCAGGAGCAGGTGGCAGACGGCAGGAGCAGGTGGCAGACGGCAGGAGCAGG
>Ga0187892_10005237_pt1 | contig 20627 bp, 19 predicted proteins | sample MA1701073metaG_FD_139345 | JGI IMG/M metagenome (GOLD analysis project Ga0187892, IMG submission 139345) | Bio-ooze microbial communities from a basaltic lava cave in the Kipuka Kanohina Cave System on the Island of Hawaii, USA - MA170107-3 metaG ... | reverse complement strand
GGAGTTCTGACCTCCTCCTGGGCCTGGATCTCCACCGTGACATCGTAGGTTCGTCCGCCATCGTTGATCGGAAATTGCACCAATTCTCCCACCCGAAGGTTCTTCGTTCGGATGACATAGAGCGCCGAGATGACATCCTGCACACAGGATGGAAGCGGGGACTCAGTTCGTTTGGGGGGCAGATCAGGCCGGTTCAGATCGCGGTCTTCCATTCGCGCTTGACGTGCCTTCGCATCGAACGTCACCACGGTTTCGCGATGGCGTCGGCCTTCCTGGATCTTTTTGGTGATTCTTCGCGAACACAAATCCCTGGCCTGAAAGAACGACTCGAAAACGTCCACAACCTTGAACAAGGTCGAGACAATCCCGGTGGAATAAACCATTGCGTTGATCCGGTAAGTGTCTTCGTTTTGAAGGGACGTCTTTTCTGCCAGCGTCATCGTTGCGATTCCGGCGTCAAAAACCTTCCAGGACACGTTGTAGGTAAATCTCTCTCCCACTTCGAACGGCACCGTACTGGCAGTGAGGCTGGGTTTCTGCGCGGACGCTGCAGTCCAGCGGGGAACAGCCATGCGCAGGAACAAATAGCCGGCAAATCCGGCGAGAACTGCCAAAAGCACCTTCTGCACGTCTCGGACATGCGGACGGAAGTTCATGCGAGTCCTCAGGAAATATGAAGCTTCAAGATCAAGAAGCTGATCGCTGCAACGAAACCCGCCAGCGCCTGGTACTCGCGGTGCTTCATATAGCGGTGAAAACTAAAATGCCCTTGCCCAAATCTTTCCGGAGTCAGCCTCGGAAAGAACAAGGGCACAGCGGCCTGATAGCGCTCATACTCGCCGGGAAACTTGTGCTTCAAGTACTCCATTTCTCGCTGCATCACGGGAGCATAGATAGCCGCGAAGCAAGCCAGGAACAGAGCGGGGATGATGAGATTGCCGCCTGCGATCGAGAATCCCAGGCCGATCACGAAACTCCCAAGATAAAGAGGATTGCGGGTCAATGCGTAGGGGCCAGAAACGGTCAGTTCATCGTTCTTCCGGATATGACCGGTGGCCCAGCCCCTGATGAGGATCCCAACAAAAGCCAGACCACCCCCAAGCCAAAGACTCCGATTAGATGGCGTGGAGTAATACAAATAGAGCGCGGCAAAAAGGAATCCTGCAGGAACGCGAATTCTGCATAGTAACGCCTTGGGATCAAAGGTCATCTTTTAAGAAATCGGGACCTGATGGAGCCTGGAGCTGGGAAGCACTGCGATCTAGCGCGTGCTCGTAACGAAGGATCGATGGATCGGACAAAGCAATTTGTCAGTGGTCATTGGTCATCTATCATTGTGGGCTGTTGAGGGTTCTGTCGTCCAAATGAAAAATGACAAATGACCGCTGACCAATCACAAATTCGCTTTACGCTTCACTCATGCCTCTGCTAACGGTTTGGGTCGAGGCACATTTCGTAGAGAGTGGTTCCAAGCACGAGCCCTCCTGGCCCTGCCACTCAACGAGGGGCTCTTCCAGCGAAACATTGCAATCCAGTTCCGTGCGGGTAGAATCACCGCATGAAAGTGATTTCCATTGACGCACCTTGCAACGGCTCCGGAAAGACCTCTCTCGTTCTTTCCATTTTGAGTGCCTTTCCGGATACTTTCGCGTTCACCAAGTTTACAACGATTTATGGTGACGAACAGTTCTGCCCAGCCAAGGACCACGATTGCGCCTGCCATCGGTTGCAGGGAGACTATAACATCTGCACCGACGCCGAGGTACTGTCCAAGCCCGATACGGATACTGGCAAGATCTGGCGGGCTGGCGCGCTCCAAACGCTTTGGTGTGTTTCCAGGCCGGAAGGGTATCCGGAAATGCTGCGCGAGTACACAACGAATCACCTGCGAGCGGACACGCCGCTGCTGGTAGAAGGAAGTACCGTGGCCAGACACCTAAGACCCGCCTTGCACGTGGCCGTTGTGAATCCTTTGCTACCTAAATCGTGGTGGAAAGACCATGCGGAGCAGGTGCTCTATGCGGCCGATTTTGTGGTCGTCAACCCTCATCAAACAGAGCTGGAAGGTAGAGAAAAGGTCTCGACTGACGAGATCGGTGATGTACTGGAACGAGTGCGCGAGAAATCTCTGAGAGGGTCCCTGGCGCCGCTAGGCCAATGGGAAGATCAGAGACTGTTCGAAATGGTTGCCCAAGTTCTCAAAGAGTGAGACAGAGAGGGCGTGGACACGCGACGGCACCCCTCCATCCGTTCCGTGTGATCGTAGTGAATGTGGAATGTGAGCGAACGAGGGTGAGGGCGCGAATGCCTACTCTTGATGGGGCTGGCCAGAGGCTACGGTCCCGCGCACGAACCAATCCCAGAGTCTGGGTTCACTGGAGAAACGAACGTCACCATCTTCTTCGTGCCAGGGGTAGAGTACTTTGCCGAACTGCAGGCCTTGGAAGCCTACTTTCTGCAAACGACGGCGCAGCTCGAAGGAATAGTAGAATTTCTGGCGGTCTTCGCCCTCAGTGTAGAGCCCTGCAATAAAGTCGTAACAGCTCCGTTTTGCCTTTCGCTGGGCGCGGCGCAGAGCTTGTTCTTCGTTGTCAGTCCGTTCGCGTTCCCGGTCGAGAATCAGTCCGCCTAGCGCCGCAGTCTTGCGATTCAGAAAACGAAACCCCTCAGAGCGTCCGCCGTGGGCGCGCGTTAGCGAATCCCTGCCTTCGAGTTTTCAGCTGTTGCGATAAAGGCAACTGCCTGGGAGCGCGGACGTCTCGTCCGCATTTAGACAGTCCCTTTAGGCCGAGCGGACGAGACGTCCGCGCTCCCAGCGATCTGCCGGATCGCGGTCCTCTCTCTGTTCTGGTGTGCTGTATGAATGAAGACCCTCAGCGGATTCCACCGACAGTGCCTGGTGATATGAAGGAAGTAGAAGCTATTCGAAAACTGACCGACCAGGCTGTTGCTGCCCTGAATCGGGGAGATGTCGAGGCTAGCCTTGCCTTGCAGGCTTCCGATGCCCTGGTATTGGCGCCGCTACGCCCTGCTGACGTCGGGTCGCCGGCCATCAGAGCCTCGCTTGAGAGTTTGTTCAAGCAGTATTCGGTTCGCGAAACCCGCACCCTGGAAGAGGTGGAGGTACACGGCAACTGGGCGTTCACCCGAGGCTCTTACCGATCTGTATTGATTCCGAAAGATGGAGGGCCAGCAGCTGAGGAGTCTGGCAAATACCTCGAGATCCTGAAGCAAGACCCGACCGGAACCTGGAAATACTTCAGAACCATTTGGAACAGCAATGAGTAGCGAGCGACCTCAGAGGGCCGACGGTTCCGTCTCCCCTGTAGACTCACCCCTCACCCGGCCTTCGGCCACCCTCTCCCAATGGGAGAGGGGCTGGGGTGAGGGGGCAGCAGGTTAGCAAACTTGATCGAAGTTTGATCTTCGCTACCAAGTGACACTAGGCGGAGAGCCCGCCAACCCAGGTGGCCGATTCAGGTTCAGGCGTTAGCGCCACTACAAGTAGCCGCCGGCGTAAGGAGGCGGATGCTCTGACTTCGGGCATTCTCCGCCTCCTCATGTGGGCGGGTACGCGACTATGTCCCCGGTTCGACGATGACCAGGTCGTGTTGCCAGGCTGCTGGCGGATCGAGAACCGTTCACTCATAGTGGATCTCAAACCGTTTGTTCGTGATAAACAAAACGGTCGTGTCTCCGCTGGCACTGGCGCCATGCTCCATGGTCGTGCCTTCAGGGAACCAGACAAAAGTTCCGGGTCCATAACTGCCCGCATGGGTCACCAGGGTCCCTTCCAGCACAAACATGCCATGAGCACAGGGATGAGTGTGCCGTGGGTTGATGACGCCCGCTGGGTATCGCACCAATCGTACTTCCATTCCGGTCTCAGCATCTTCCATCAAGACCTTCCGGTAAAGCGCCCGCCCAATCTTTTCGTTGAAGCGCTCCTCCCACGGCATCGAGTTGGTGTCGATTGCAATTAGCGATTGGTTGTTCATGAGTCTCCTTTACCCTCCTCGTCGTCGTACGCTCGTCCTCGACGAATGTCGAGCACCAGAACGAGGACGAAAGCGAGGATGTTAATCAGGTCATTCGGCGTGCGCCTCAACCAAAGGTGTTCATGGCGAACTGAGACCGACTGAATCATAGCTACAGCGAATCCGCTCCAGGCATTCCTGCGGGGTGTCCACTCCTCCCTTCCGGAAGGCCAGCATCAGCGCGCCGACGAGCGGTGGAAACACCGGGGCTACGACTTGGGCCCGCGGATACTCGGTTAACACAAATTCCCGGTAAGGTTTCCAGAGAAGATCGCCCGATTCGAAAACACCTCCTACGCCTGAAAAGGTGGGTGACGATGGCATCACTATCTTTCGGGCCGCTGCGCAAGCCATGGACCCGAGACCGCGTCCAGCCTCCTCAAAGATGCCTATTGCCACCTTGTCCCCAGAGGCTGCTGCGGCGGCAACGGTGGAACAGACACCGGCAATGCGTAACTTAGGCGATACGTCGCGATACACCACTTGAGTGATCTCGGAGGCATCGTGGATGTCGAGAGCCTGCAACAGCACAGAAGAGAGCAGCGTCGCAGGTCCAGTGCCGTCATGGGCCAGCGCGACGGCGGCCAGTGCGTGGCGCCCGATTTCATAGGCGCTGCCTGGGTCCCCAAGCAGGTATCCCCAGCCGCCTGCACGCGCGCTTGCGCCACGGGCATCCATCGCAAATGCAATCGAACCGGTACCAGCAATCGCAATCACTCCCGTCATCGATGGAATGGCGCCCGCCAGCGCGGTGCGAGCGTCATGATCAATGAAGATAGACCGTACGGCAAATTGCTCTTGCACGACTTCGCAGTAGGTCTTCGCCGCGGGAGCTTCAGGCCCCGAAACCCCGCTGAAGCCAAGAAATGCGCATGCGATCTCGGTCGCATCAGCCAGCCCCGCCTGGTGTAATGCCTCATGAATGGCTTCGTACAGAGCCTTGCGCGCGTGTTCCCGAGTGGCTCCGTCTTTCAGGTGAATGGCTGGACCGCCGCGACCCCCGCCAAGCACCTGTCCCGAAGCGTCGGCCAGAATGCTCTTGGTAGCAGTTTGGCCGCCGTCGATGCCGAGAAAGAGTTTCATGTCCCCTAGTAGCAACCCGAACCGGAAAGTACGCGAGCCAGTGTAATCCAGGAGGGTTGCTGCAACAAGACAACCTCGCCAAAAGTACCGAATTTGGGGCCGGCCCCTGGTTTCCGTCGACGGGATGGAGAACTCGATGCAAGCCGCTGTCGCAACCAACAGGTGATCACGAGTGCGTGGCAGCCGTAGGGTGTGCTGCTTCTCATGCGCACCGCTGGAGTTTCTACATTCTCGGTGCAGGCGAGACGCCTGGCGAGACGCCCGCACCACAACCGGAAGCAATGGACAGCCAGCATTGTGGTCCAGGCCTCTAGCCTGCAAGGGGTGCGCTGCTTCTCAAGCGCACCGTTGTTCCAGCAGAGCCCCAATCGCTCCCCGGAAGGCAATCGTCCTGATCCCTCGTATGCTAAGATGGCCTTCCCACTGCAGTTGCACAGAGTGATGAAGAATCGACACATTGTGTTTTACTTAAACCTTCTGGGAATCCTGGGTCTTACCGCCTGGGTCGTCCGGTCTTCGGCGTCAGAGCCACAACGCGCAGAGCCTGCCGTCCGTGTCTGGGTGGAAGAGTCACTCACACGCGTGCAGCCGACGACGCCAGCCGGGTCGAAGGAGATCGTTGAGATTGCGGCCGCACGAAACGAAGTGGAATCGTTTCAGATCATCGTCTCGTCTACCGGGCCGAAACTGGAAGGTGTGATGGCGTTCGTTTCAGATTTGAGTGACGGGGCGGGCCATCACATTTCAAATACCCACATCAAGCTATACCGTCAGGAGTACGTGTATCTGCGCAATCCCAGCCCATACTCCTCCGAACCTCCTGGCTGGTGGCCCGATCCGTTGGTACCTTTTCTGAACCCTTACGATGCCAAGCCGGTTTCGCCGATGCGCCTGAACCGCGAGGAACAGGGCGGCAAGGTCTCTTACCAGTTGTCGGGTGCACGGTTCGCCGGAAACGGTTTCAGAGTCTGGCCGGAAAGAAACCAGCCTCTCTGGGCCGAGATCGCAGTGCCTGCTAACCAACCTTCCGGAAAGTATCAGGGCACCTTCTCCGTTCAACTGGCCGAGACCGAAACCGTTGAAGTTCCCCTGAAGCTGACCGTGTGGGACTTTACCTTGCCCGAAGGGTTGCCGCTCACTACCCAGTTCGGCGCCTTGGAGGGTGTCTCGGCGAAACACGGGGTGCCCGAAGGCTCGCCACAGTCGCAGCAGATTGAGGAGCGATATGCCGCGGTTTTGGAAGAACACCGCATCGCCGCGCCGATTCCCCTTGCGTTGCTTCCAACAATCCGCGCTAACGGCTCCATTGACTCGAAGAAAACTCACGAAACACTCAAGCGGTTCTTGACTGAGCATCGTACAGGCCCGTTTCGTATCCCAACCTTTCCATGGGCAGAAGTTTCGGGAAAAGGGAAAAAGGCCTTGGTGCGTTATCTCCGCAGCTACTTCGCTTATCTAAAGAGCAACGGGTGGGAACAGGGAGCCTATTACTTTCCGATTCCAGAGCCGAACGGCAAAGAAGCCTATGACCGTGTTCGAGCCTTCGCACAAGTGGCGCGTGAAACGGAGCCTGGCATCCGTTTTCTTTGCACTGAACAGCCCTACACCCAGGACACGGCTTGGGGAGATCTGCACGGGGCAGTTGATATCTGGTGCCCGCTGTTCACTTTCTTCGACGCTGAGAGCGCAACCCGCGCCCGCGAACGCGGAGAAGGCCTCTGGACATATACGGCGCTTTGTCAGAAGGCTCCGCCCTATCACCCCAACTTTGCAGCTGTCAGCGGCCAGCCAGGAATGTTTTGGCAGATCGACTTTCCCTTGCTCAACTATCGCTTGCCGCTTTGGCTGAACTGGCGCAATAAGGTTGAGGGGCTTCTTTACTGGTCCGCGGTGCACTGGAGTGACCCGGAGCGCGACGTCTGGACAGATCCGGGATTCCGCAATCGTTACAACGGAGAAGGCTACCTTCTCTATCCGGGCACTGAGGCTGGTATTCCCGGCCCCGTGCCGTCTTTGCGTCTCAAGGCCCTCCGCGACGGACTCGAAGACTACGCTTACTTCACGCTGTTGGCCGGTTTGGGCGAAGGCGATTTCGTGGAGAAAGAAGCCGCCAAGGTGGCGCATTCGTGGTGGAAATGGGAACAAGACGCGGAGCGCATCTATGCCGTGAGGGCGGCCATGGCCAAACGCATTCAGGAAAAGCAGAGGAAGCTGGCACCGTAACCGAGCGGAGATGAGCGAGGTTGGACGCAGATTTTGCGGGTTGACGCAGATGAGGTAAGGAAACCGGGTACGCTGGAACCGACGAGACTGCTGATCAGGGAGGCATTTTTCAGGTGGGCTCAACTCTTGTTGCAAAACTACACCTGATCTGTTGATTTTCCGAAGGGTCGTTTGCCGGAGAGATCGATCTGTATGAGACAAGTGAACTTCTTGAATTTTCCACTTCTGGATAAGTCTCGAATGGGTCTTATCTTTGGCATCCTCGTTTTTTCAGGAGCGCTGGCTTTCTCACAGTCAGTTCCAGACAAACACCGCATCACTCACGAAGATATTTGGCTTATGAAGCGGGTGGGGGCGCCTGTTCCGAGCCCTGACGGCAAGTGGATCGTGTTCTCTGTTACGGAACCCGCCTACACTGAGAAGGATCAAGTTTCGGATCTGTGGATTGTTAAAGTCGACGGAAGTGAGAAGCCGCGACGGCTCACGCACACTGCGAGCGGCGAAACTGGACCCGCGTGGAGCCCCGACAGTCGCAAACTTGTTTTCACTGCCAAGCGGGAAGGTGATGAGGTCAATCAAGCCTATGTGATGGATTTGGCATCAGGCGGCGAAGCCACGAGGGTGACTTCTCTGTCTACAGGTGCGTCTTCGCCGCGCTGGAGCCCTGATGGAAACATGCTGTTGTTTGTCAGTTCAGTCTTTCCGGGAGCTGGAGATGATGAAACCAACAAAAAGATTGCAGCTGAACGCAAGGCCCAAAAATACAAGGCCAGAGTTTACGAAGGCTTTCCAATTCGGCGCTGGGACAAGTGGCTCGACGATACGCAGACCCATCTTTTTGTTCAGACTCTGGAACCAGCGGCCAGGGCAAAGGATCTGTTGGCTGGCACGAAGCTTGTCGCCGAACCTGGTTTTTCGGGAAAGTCGGCGGACTCTGGTCAGGACCTCGAAGCGATTTGGGCGCCCGACGGACAGTCCATTGTGTTTACCGCGACCACGGTAAGAAACACGGCCGCTTACGCGCGTGCCAATACCCACCTGTATCAAGCCAGCTTGTACGGTGGCGAGCCTAAACAACTCACAACCAGTTCGGACAGCTTTGAAAGGCCAGCCTTTTCGCCGGATGGCAGAGCCCTCTTCTGTGTTATGACCCGAGAAGGTGAGAAGGTCTACAACCTGGACCGGCTTGCTCGACTCTTGTGGCCGCAACCAGGCCAGCCCTTGGTTCTTTCAGCCGGATTCGATCGGTCTGTTGGCAGCTTTGCGTTTTCTCCCGACGGCGGTACGATTTACCTGCTGGCGGAGGAGGCCGGCCACGAAAAACTCTTTTCCGTGCCGGCAACTGGGGGCGAGGTGCGACTCGCGCTCAAGATGGATCGAGGTGTTTTCACGAAACTGGCAATTCCAGCGAAAGCCTCAAGTACCGTGCTGCTGGCGAACTGGGAAAGTGCGGTGAATCCCGGTGAGCTGTTTCGAATCGATCCGGTCCAGCAGAAACGGGTGCCACTCACTTCTTTCAACCGTGAGCGCGCCGCTGCCATCGATTGGCAACCCGTGGACCACTTCTGGTTTACCAGCAAAGACGGACGGCAGATCCACAGCATGCTGGCGCTGCCACCCGAATTCGACCGCAACAAGAAGTACCCCCTGCTTGTCCTCATCCACGGCGGGCCACACAGCATGTGGCGCGATCAGTTCTTTCTGCGGTGGAACTATCATCTGCTGGCGAGTCCAGGGTACGTTGTGCTGTTGACCAACTACACAGGCTCAACCGGCTTCGGCGAGAAGTTTGCCCAGGACATTCAGTTTGATCCTTTTGGCCGGTGCGGCCGTGAAATCAATGAAGCTGCCGACGAGGCCGTTCGCCGCTATCCGTTCATCGATGGTAATCGACAAGCTGCTGCAGGAGCCAGCTATGGAGGACATCTCACCAATTGGCTGCAGGCAACCACCAATCGCTATCGGTGCCTTGTCAGCCACGCCGGACTCATCAATCTAGAGTCGCAGTGGGGCACCAGCGATACGATCTATCTCCGTGAACTGAACAATGGAGGGCCGGTCTGGGAACAGGGAAAGGTTTGGCGAGAGCAAAACCCGATTCGCCGCGCGAAGGATTTTCGTACACCCATGCTACTCACGGTCGGAGAAAACGACTTCAGGGTGCCGCTCAACCAGACACTGGAAAATTGGAGTGTGCTGCAGCGGCTTCGGATTCCAAGCCGCCTAATTGTATTTCCGGAAGAGAACCACTGGATACAGAAAGGTGAGAACAGCCGGTTTTTCTATCAAGAACTCCACGCGTGGCTGAGGAAACACCTCGCACAATGATTCGGGTCAGAAGAGTGAACCGCCAGGACGCCAAGAGCGCCAAGCTGAAAGCTACGAGAGCACGATCCGCCTGATGCCTTCCTTCAGAAGTGGGACGTTGAAGTTGATGAGAAGACCGAGGTGATGTCCGGTTGCCCTCAGGTAGGAGATCATTTGGGCCGAATGCACAGGGCCAAGTGCATCGACGGCTTTCAATTCCACTACCAAAGTGCCGCCAATGAGCAGATCCAGTCTGGACTCACCAACCGGATGTCCTTTGTAGTCGACCGCAACAAGAACCTGTCTGAGAAACGGAATTCCACGCAGCGCAAGCTCAACGCATAAAGCCTCCTCATAAACCGATTCCAAGAATCCAGGCCCCAGCATTCGATGAACCTCAATCGCAGCGCTAATCACAGCACGGGCTAATTGATCCAATGCTCCGCTTGGTTCAATTCTCTTGGCGGCCGTGGCGTCTTGGCGGTTCATGTACCTACTTCCTCGCAGGTTTCGGATCCAGGTTCATCTTCAGATCGTCTTCCGTCAGCGTGGAAGACACACCTTCAGCAGGCACCTCTAATTTCGCGGTCCAGAACAAAGCGTTTAGAACCAGCTTGCGAAAGTTCGGGTCGCCCCAGTTCTTGTGGGTGTGTCCACCTGTAAAGCCCACACCGCGTCCTTTGTCTGGCCGCTCGACGGCCCACATCAGAATCTCATCACGCCCTTTGTCAGCTACAATGTGCGGATACGGACCGCGTGGTGAAGAAGTCTTGCCTTGACGGTCTTCATCTGACGGCTTAGCAATCAGGATCGGCGTGCCCCCTTTCATTCCCGGTCGAAAGCGCATGTTGTAGTACCACTCGTCTCGAATCTTAAACGGTGTGACACCGCGGGTGATCGGGTGTTTGGGCAGGCTCTTGATGTCAGCATCCCAGTGCGGGTTGGTTGAAAAACCAGTTTCGTAGTAGCCGCCAATCCATTGTAGGAACTCTGGTCCACCTTTGTCTTTTGGCACCTCCACCGCATAGTGCGCACAGACCAGGCCGACCCCTTGTTTCATGAGTTGGCCTATTTGTTGGAGGTGGTCTTGCTGAATGACAGGATGGTTTGCACCGCCATCCATGTAGAGCAGAATGGTGTCGGCCGCATCAAAGGCGGAGGGATCCTTGGGCCAACCGTTGAGGTAAATACTGGCCTGGACTTGGGGCTGGCCGTCGAGACAATTCTTAAGCGCCAGACTGCCGGCGTTGAATTCGTGATCTCCCGGCGCATGACTGGGAGTGCCAGCCACCAAAACAATGCGCTTCTGGCCTTCCGGCTTCAGCCGCTTTAATTGGATATTCTTAAACTGCACCAGCATTGGCGGTCCGGCGTGCAATTGAAGCGCGAGAATGCCTGACGGGGAACGTTTCTCGGGCTGCTCGTCCGTCACCTCAGACGTGACGCGTCCGTTGATTTTGTGAACCAGATGATTGCCTTGCGCCACAACGACATAATCGTTCCAGTCCTCGTTCCTGATCGCAGCCTGAATCTCGTCCGACTGGCCCACCGATCCAACCACCTTGGGCTTGCCATCGGTGCCCACGACGGTCTTCTCACCGCGCTTTGCCAAAATGCCCCGGCCCTTTTCCTCGTAGACAATTCCGGAGTAAGTTTTGCCGGCCTCAAAGTCGGCCTGGTAGCCGCCCGCCACCCAGTTGCCCAGATCCTTGCTGCGATACTGGATGCCTGAGTTTCCACCGACAATCCGATAGGACAGCCGGAGCTCGAAGTCTTCAACCGTGCCATCTCTCCAAACTAAAAATGTATTGCCCTGAGTCGGGTTTTCAGCCGTCGTCTGCCCGGTGACCAATCCATCTTTCACAGACCAGAATTTGGGGTTGCCGTCCCAACCAGAGAGATCCTTGCCGTTAAACAAGCTCTTGAATCCGGCGGGGTCTTCAGCGGCAGAACTGCTGCTGAGAGACAACAAGGACACGAGACAGAAGGTAAGAATGCGATTGTTCATTTGAGATTTCTCATTTTGGGGTGAATAGTTTCGACGACTTTCTTGCAGCAACAATTGCCGGAAAAGGCAATTCACTTTTCCTTATCTTCGGTTTTGCACTTCTGCATTTGCTCCTCAAGCACCTGGAGTTCGGCCCGAAGGTCAATGCGTTCAAGCGCGAGCTTCTCGAATTCACCCTGTAAAAACCGCAGCTGTTTCTCAACCGCGGCGACCCGCGCATTGAGCAGTCCGCGCAGTTCCTCGAGCAGAACCTGGCGCGGTGCGGCCACCAGAGTATTTCCCAGCATCTTTGCCTCCATAGCTAAACCACTTGTCACAGTCGAAAGCAGGCGCAGGGGAACGGTTTCAACCCTTATCCCCATCATCGCAGAGGTCCTACTTCAAAGTTTTTTTCAAAAACTTGAGACCCCGGATTGCAATGTCGTTCTTATTGGGTTCCATTTCCCGCCAGATCGAGGCAGCTTTCGCAATCACCAGTACATCGGGAGTAAATGACTCGATCACAACATCACCCTTGTAGCGAATTTTTTTGAGCGCTTTCGCGATGCTTTTCCAGCGAATGTGATCGTTGCCCGGGGTACCGCGGTCACTGCCGCAGGCGTGGAAATGTCCCAGCATCTTGCCGGCTTTTCGGATGGCTTTGGCCGGTTCCTTCTCCTCGATATTCATATGGAATGTATCCAGATGGATGGAGAGAGCCGGACTGCGCACATCCTTGATCATCTGAATTGCCTGGTCGCACGTATTGATGAAGTCGGTTTCAAAGCGATTCAGCGGCTCCAGGGCAATCCGTTTTTTCTTCTTTTGTGCGTACCTGCAAACCGTCTTCAGATGCTGCACCACTTGTTTCCATTGTGCTTTACGTTCCTTTTCGGGAACAAACTCGGCACGTCCGACAGCCGAATAGATCGGGCCGACCAGAATGGGGGCATCAAGAATCGCCATCATGTCGATGAGCTTGTGAACGTAATCGAGGCAAGCCTGTTGCTCCTCGGGCGTTCCGCGCAGGTCCCGACCTGGACCGAAGGCTCCACACAAAGTTCCGCAAACCAGGCCATTGCGGTCGAGTTCCGACTTGACGTAGGCTGGATCGATGTGCGATTCATGCTCGACAGCGATCTCGACCGAGTCAAATCCCCAGGACTTGAACCTCTTGAACCACTTGGTGCTGTCATCGGTGAAGGGCGAAGTGAACAGAAACGTGTTGATGCCGAATCGCATGAGCGTGTCCTCGCTGGAAATGTCTGATGCGGAAGCCTGCGTTTTGGAAGGCGTTATTTAATCATCAAGGACACCCTTGCGAAAAGGGTTTTCTGGCGCGTGGTTAGAACAATCCAAGGGTTCCCCTCCGGAAGATGAGTCTTTAACAAGAGACCAGACAACATCTGGCATCGGGCCGCCATCTGAGCGAATTGTGACGGTTTGCATCTGATAATTCATTGCCGCAAGTCGTTTCTGCTTCTCGCGGCAGGAGGAATCGCATGAACCCTAAGAAAGCAAAGTTGCTCCTGGCAATGGTGTTAGCGTCCGCGATGTTAGTCCTTGTTGGCTGTGAGCATAAGACCATCAACCAGATCATGGCCGAGCCGCAACGTTTTGCCAACCGCGACGTCGGAATCACTGGAAACGTCATCCGCAGTTTTTCGGTGTTGGGAGCCGGGGCGTACCAGGTTGATGACGGCACTGGAAAGATGTGGGTGGTTGCCAAGAACAACGTACCTCGGGAAGGTGCCCGAGTGGGTGTGCAAGGCAAGATTCAGGACGGCTTCAATCTCGGCGGTCTGGTGAAACTGCCCGAAGTTGTCAGGTCTGGAATGGTGATGATAGAGTCTAAGCATCGCGCCAAAGACTAGCCAGAACGTCGAGTGACGCATTCGAGGTTCCGTCTAGTCATCAACCTCGCCGATGCTGACGCAGACTGCGAAAGAACCCGTTTACGATGCCGTTGTCATTGGTTCTGGTGCCTCGGGTGGCATGGCGGCCTGGAACCTTACTCGGCAGGGTGCCCGCGTCCTGATGCTTGATGCGGGCACCCATTTCCACCGGAAGGACTTTTGGACGCACGTCCCACCCTATGAGTGGCGCGAACGGATACAGCGCGGCGAGCAGCCGCCGCCGTTCCGGCTAAGTTCCCAAGAGCAGCCCTACCTCACACCTCCCGAAAAACCTTTCGATCTCTGGCGCGTCTGGGGAGTCGGCGGCAAGACCAACGTCTGGGGCCGCGTCTCGCTCCGATTCTCCGACTTGGATTTCAAAGGCGCCGATCGCGACGGTTGGGAAATTCCCTGGCCCATTTCTTACAAAGACATCGGTCCATATTACGACCGGGTCGACCAGCTCATCGGCGTTTGCGGTGGCGATGACCACTCGGATTCTCTGCCAGGCAGCCGCTTCCACTTGCCGCCCCCACGCCCGCGTTGTGGCGAAGTGCTCTTGAAGAAAGCTGCCCAGCGCGTTGGCATTCCCATCGTGGCGGGCCGCCGCGCCGTCTTAACGCGTCCTCACAACGGATTTGCTCCCTGCCATTACTGCGGCGCCTGCGGCCGTGGTTGCGACACTGCGTCGTTCTTCAATTCTGCTGACCACCTCATTCCGGCTGCTCTCAAGTCGGGGCGTCTTACGCTGCGGACCAATGCTGTAGCCGCACGGATATTGCCCAATGCTGAAGGGCTGGCTGGTAGCGTCCAGTATTTCGACCGCCAGACCAAGGAAGAACATCACGCCTTCGGAAAAGTGATTGTTCTGGCCGCTTCTTGCATTGACTCGACGCGTATTCTCCTGAACTCCAAATCGGACCGCTATCCGAACGGTATCGGCAACGGAGCAGATGTCATCGGTAAATATCTGTGCGAGCAGGTGCGTTTTCACGTGCGGGGATTTCTGCCTCAGCTCTATGGCCGGCCAGCCAGCAATGACGACGGCATCGGCGGCGAGCACATCTACATGCCGCGCTTCAACCACCGGGGTAAAGCTCGGAACTATCTGCGTGGATTTGGCTCGCAGTTCTGGGGCATCGGCTGCCAGGCCGGAGCAGGCCACTTTGCAAAATACCTCGAAGGATTCGGCTCCAGTTTCAAGAAGGATGTGAAGCGGCACTATCCCGCCTGGATCGAAATGCATCCCTACGGCGAAGTGCTGCCCCGGGCTGACAACTTCGTGACCGTCGAAGGCACGCCACTCGATGCTTTCGGTGTGCCGCTGCCCAAGATTGTGCTCTCCATCGGCGACAACGAACGAGCCATGATCGAAGACATGTATGACACGGTCTTGGAGATCATGCACGAAGCCAAGACCGAGCTCGTCCACTTCAAACGCGGCACCGTCGATGTGGCTGGCAGCGCGATTCACGAACATGGCACTTGCCGGATGGGCGAGGATGCCAAGCGTTCGGCGCTCAATGGATTCTGCCAGATGCACGAAGTGAAGAATTTGTTCGTGGTCGATGGCAGTGCCTTTCCCACGGCCACCGAAAAGAACCCTACCTTGACGATTCTCGCCCTCGCATGGCGTGCCACCGACTATCTAGCCGAGGAATTGAAGAAGGGGAATTTGGGGTGAGTTTCAGAAAAGCGAACCGCAGAGACGCCGAGACGCAGAGGGAAAATGGGACGCAGATGACGCAGATGAACGCAGATGGCGTGGCGAGTATTCGAAACCGATGTAGTTGAGGGATCACAGGCTCTCAATGGCGAACCTCTTCAACTGTGGAGAACCTCAATAGACTTCGGTTCCCTTCGCCCCAAAGCTGGAGAGGGGCTACTAGGGGTGGGGGGCGCGTACAGCGCCTGGTGCAGTTGCGACGCCTGCTTGCCGACATAGCTTCACTCAAGAGACACTAATCTGCGTTCATCTGCGCAATCTGCGTCCAACACTTTACGGTCGTGAGCCCTTGCCTTTCGTTCCGAACTCGATCATCACGCTAACGACAGACTTCGGGCGGGACGACCCCTTCGCGGGGATCATGAAAGGGGTCATCCTGTCGGTGAATCCCAACGCACGGATCGTCGACATCACACATGGAGTCCCCGCCCACGACATTCTCGCAGGTGCGATCGCTTTGCAGTCGAGCTATTCCTATTTCCCGAAGGGCACGATTCATCTAGCTGTAGTCGATCCAGGCGTGGGCAGTGGCCGTCGCCCTTTGCTGGCGATCTCCGACGACTATGCGTTTGTAGGCCCAGACAATGGGCTCCTGGCTCACGCAATTAATTCGGAGCAAAACGTCAGAGTTTTTCACCTCACGGAACCAGAGTACTTTTTCAAGCCACTAAGCCAGACGTTTCACGGAAGAGATATCTTTGCACCGGTCGCGGCGTGGCTTTCGCGCGGAAGGCTACCCGAGTCGTTCGGCCCATTGATTGATGACTGGATTCGGCTTGATTGGCCAGCTCCTCGACGGGTTGGGGAAAGCCTTTTCGGGACCGTACTCCGAGTCGATCGATTCGGCAACCTGATCACCAACATTTCGCCCGAGGATTTGGGCTGTCCAACCAGTGCGCCCCAGGCAATTGAGATCCACATCAGAGGAAGAACAATTAGACAGGTTTGCGGATCCTACGCAGAGGCTTCCGGCGACCAGCCCTTCGCAATTATTGGCAGTACAGGCTTGCTGGAAATTTCGGTGTGGCAGGCTTCTGCGGCTGCGCTCTTGGGCGCTGGTCCACTGGAAGAGTTTGAAGTGCGCTTTTTCTAGCTGCCGGCGACTGGGACCGCAACACTCTGTGAGCGTAGGCGTAGCGCTTCTGGCAGTCGGTGGCTTCTTGTCTCAACTGCCGCAGTCCGTTGCACATGAGAATGTGGGGTTACACCGCAGCTAGGCTCGCTAGTCCTGGTCTACGGTCGGTGCGCTTGAGAGGCAGCGCGCCCTACTATATCTTGGAGCGGCTGTCATGCCGGCGGCGCCACGTTCAATGAAAACAAGCGTCCCCCCTTGGACAAGGGGGGACTTCAGGGGGGTGGGAGATCAGTTGCAAGGGGGACGAGCGTCTCTTTCAGAGAGAGGTGAAGAAGTGAAGCTCAAGAATTCGCCGTCACGGAATCTACACCGCCTCGGATTGGCGCTGTTGTTTAGTTACGGGCTTGCCGCGCCAATCGTGATTGGCCTTTCACAGGACCAGCCACCGCAGGTGAGAACGACGCATGTTCCAACTCGACAGCCAGACCTGGTTGAGTTGATTTCATTGGACCCCACGCTGCGGCTCGATATCCGCTACGCTACGTCCAACAATCTGGTGGGTCGCCCGGTTTACGATGAGGCCCGAGCGTTTCTGCAACGTCCCGCTGCTGAGGCGCTGGTGCGGGCTCACCAGTCACTGAAGAAACAAGGATATGGGTTGCTGATCTTCGATGGGTACCGTCCTTGGTCGGTAACAAAGATCTTCTGGGAAGTCACTCCTCCAGAGAAACGACAGTTTGTTGCCAATCCGGCGCAAGGTTCGAAACACAATCACGGCTGTGCGGTGGACCTTTCCCTGTACGATTTGAAGACAGGACAGGAGGTCACGATGCCTAGCACATACGACGAAATGACCGAACGCTCCCACCCCACCTACAAGGGCGGAACAGTCGAGCAACGGGCCGCCCGCGACCTGCTGCGAAAGGCTATGGAGGAGCAGGGATTCACGGTTTATCCCATTGAATGGTGGCACTTCGACTACAAGGACTGGCAGCAATACCCCATCCTGAACATCCCGTTTCACCAGATTGCTCCGGCACAGAAGCGCTAAGAACTCGCCACACCTGACTTCTTAGGTCTTCATACCTCGTTGCCGCGCCACAACCGATAAAAGTGTGGGAGGCGCGCTCCGCGCGGCGATCTTTTTCAGTGATCAGACCTTCCGGGTCGCCGCTGGGACTGCGCCTCCCACATTCATCAGCTATTTTCGCGGGAGATTCTGCTCCGGGGAGGAGGCGCGGCTGGCGCAGGCAGCGAGGGTGGGTCGTTGCTTAGAGGTTTTTCAGACAGGATTAGTTTGAAGAAATCAGAGACATGATATCCCCCGCCTAAGACGGGCACTTGAAGGCGAGTTTCCAGGTCCTCCCGAACCCAATCGTCGAGAAAGAGTCCGTTTTCGCCGGTCATGCTTTCAGAAGGAATCACCAGGAAATTCCCGTGCATCTGGTTTTGAACGGCTGCGAAAATGTCGCTGCCGGTCAAGAGTCCAGCCACTGTAATGCCTTTGCCGAAGTAGAGATTCTCTGCTGGAAGGCATCTCAGCTCGAGGTTTAGCTTGGCGTTCATCTGATCGATGCTGTCTTTGAGAATCGGGTGAAAGATGCGTCCAGTCACCACGGTGCCTCGAACTGTGCGTTCCGGCCGCTTGCGGCGCTTCTTGATGGCTGAAGCAAACTCGTCCATGAAATTGCGAATCATTCCCACGCCGTTCTCCACCAGGGGAAAGTCGCCGTAATGCGACCGCGGCGGAATGGGATGTCCAGCCATGATGTAAAACTCGTCCCCAAGAAAGCAGAAGGGGACGCCGATCGTTTCGATGTGCCGCTGTTGCAGGCGCGAGACGTGGTCAATGGCTGCTCGTGCGTAGTCTGCATCGACCGCTCGGAGTTGCGGAAGTCCTTTGCGATGGTCGGTGAGTCCCAAGGGCACAATCGAGACGCTCATGACATTCGGGTAAAACGGCAGGAGGTCGCTGAGGCTGCGCTCCAAATTCGCGCCGTCGTTGATACCAGGCATGAGCACGATTTGGGTATGCAGCTTGATGCCACCTTCAATGAGTCGGCGCATGTTCCCGAGCAGATCGTCGGGCTTGCGATTCTGCAGGAGGTATTGCCGCAGCCCCGGCTCGGTGGCGTGAACAGAGACATATAGCGGTGAAAGCCGCTGCTCGAGAATGCGCTCAAAGTCGGTCTCGGAAAGGTTTGTGAGCGTCAGGTAGTGGCCGAACAGAAAGGACAGCCGGAAGTCCTCATCCTTCACCCGCAGTGTGCGCCGGACGTGTTTGCCCCTCGGCAATTGGTGAACGAAACAGAAGATGCAATTGTTGTTGCAGATGCGGGTTTGAATACCTTCCAGATCAAGTCCCAGATCCTCATCTTCCTCTCGTTCAATCTCAATGTCCCAAAGCTCTCCCGAAGCTTTGCCAACCTTCACGACCAGTTCACGATCAGCAAGGGAACTCACATAACGATAGTCGAGAACGTCCTCTATCAGACGGTCGTTTATTGCCAGAAGCCGGTCGCCCGCTTCGATGCCAACTTCCTGGGCGATCGACCCTGGCTCGATTCCCTGAATCAGAACTCCCGTGGCCTGCCGAACGGACATTCTCTAGCTCCTAATTTCCTGACGCAGCTGATTCTGAGAACAGCTTCTTGCCACGGTAGATGTAATCCAGGCCGGAGTAGACTGTCACCGCGGCCGTCGCGACAAACAACCAGTGCAGCGCCCAATGCTGAATATTCCGGTAGTTCAAATACAGCACAACCACGATGGTGAAGATCTGGAGAAACGTGGTCGTCTTTCCATAAATGGAAGGTGGAAACCGGCGGTGTCCGGTGCTGATAACAATGATCAAGACACTGGAAATCATGATGATGTCGCGGCTTATCACCAGAATCGTGAGCCACAGGGGTACCAGATTGGGCAGCCCCATGCCGCGAATCGATAACACCACAAAGGAGGTCACCAAAAGCAGCTTATCGGCAATGGGGTCCAGGTAAGCGCCCAGCGACGTCTTCTGGCGGAACCAGCGTGCGATCAGCCCATCCAACCCATCGGTCAACCCGGCCAAAATGAAGATAGCAAAAGCCCAGCCCAAGTGGTCGTAAACCAGCAGAATGACGAACACCGGAATGAAGATCATCCTCAGGATCGTAAGTTGATTGGCCGGCGTCAGGACTTCGAGTGACATAGCGCTAATGCGAACATCGCAACATGAAAAAGCTTTGAATGATAGCGAACCCTCAAAATCAGTGTCAACGGTTTTAGTCGCGAGGGATGGCGATCAACACGCGCTAAAGCAAGGATGAGGCTTCGTTCAGCAAGGCCATTAGATCGCGTGCCCCCGCCCCTGGAACCGATTGCGATTCCGCAGTGGGCCAAACTAGGCGCCGTCATTCCCGCGAAAGCGGGAATCCAGACTGTCGTCGGAGACTCTGGATTCCCGCTTTCGCGGGAATGACTATGAGGGAGGTTCGCGCACAATTCACACAAAAATCCTTGCAAGCTTCTGGAGTGGACTCGTCTAGAACACAAGGCCTGAATCCTAGTTTGAGAGGAGCATTCGACGATGAAAACGATCCTAAACCTCAGCTGATTGATTTTATTGGCCTGTGCCGCTGCGCAGTCGCATGATCAAGCAGGTTTTCAAATGGAAGTACTGGTGAATGGAAGTACGGCACCCAAGTACTTTCACTCCGGTAAGGTCTATATTGAAGCGGTTAGGAACCAGGAATACTCCATCCGGCTTACCAATCCCTTGAACACGCGCGTCGCCGTAGCCTTGGCCGTCGACGGACTGAACAGCATCGACGCCCGCGTCGGCGACGCTTTGACGGCCAAGAAATGGGTTCTCGGACCGTACGAAACCATCACGATCAACGGATGGCAGGTAAACCAACAGCAAGCAAGGAAGTTCTTCTTTACCACTGAAGCCAAGTCTTACGGGCAGTGGTTAGGCAAGACGCAGAACCTCGGAATCATCAGCGCGGTTTTCTACCGTGAACGCCCGCGATGGAACGAGCATCACGAAATCAATCGCAGTGCTCCCAGAGAGGACTCGTCAGAACGCCGCTCTTCAGATCGTGACGCCCGGCAAGAAGCGCCTCAAAACTCAGCCGGAGCTGCTTCCGAACCGGCTCCCTCGACTGCACCGTCGCAGAAAAAGTCGGAGGACTATGCGGCGACTGGAATTGGGCGGAGAACTCAACACGAGGTTCACTGGGTCAATATGGAACTCGATTCAACGCCTGTGGCGACCGTCAACTTGCGCTACGAGTTTCGGCCAGTGCTGGTG
>Ga0187892_10005236_pt1 | contig 20630 bp, 11 predicted proteins | sample MA1701073metaG_FD_139345 | JGI IMG/M metagenome (GOLD analysis project Ga0187892, IMG submission 139345) | Bio-ooze microbial communities from a basaltic lava cave in the Kipuka Kanohina Cave System on the Island of Hawaii, USA - MA170107-3 metaG ... | reverse complement strand
GCTCCTCGGGGCGGCACCCCTACCATCGACGTGAGCGAAGCGAGTGACAGCTCTGCTGGCACGAGCTTCGCCGCGACAAAGGCGCTACGTGTTCGTGTTACCTTGATTTGAACCGTGCCAAAAAAAGCGTTCCTTCCGAGCTCGCCGGCCGCCGTCCCGTGGATCGGTGTCCATCCTTCTATTCGTGCTCGCCGGCACACGAGGATTTTTGACGGTCGGGCGGCCCAATCTTTCCCTCGGGCTCAGTGGCCCAGGGAGTAAGGCGGGCTCACCCGACCAAAGCTTTCTTCTCGTAGAGTTCCTGGTAGCTCTTCCTCTGGCTCCACACCCGGTGGATCGTCCGAAGCAGGGCCCGCGCCACCGGCACGATCGCCCGCCCGCCCCCCTTCTTCTTCCGGTGCCGCTCGTAGAGTCTTCCGAAGAACTCGTGGTGGATCGCCGCGATCCAGGCGTCTTGGACCAGCGCCCACCTCACCAGCCGGTTCCCCGTCTTGGTCATCCGCCCCTGCCAGAGCGTCTCCCCCGTCTGGTGTGTCCCCGGCACGAACCCGATGTAGCTCGCCAGATGCTTCTCGTCGCGGAATCGCGCGATGTCCCACAACTCCAGGACGAACAGCGCCGCCGAGAAGGTTCCGACGCCCGGGATGCTCTCCAGGAGCTTCACCGTCTCCAGGATCTTGGCCTCCTCCTGGAGTTCCTTCTCGAGCGCCGCCTCCAGGACCTTCTCCTCTTGCTTGAGTGCCTTCTCCGCTCGGAGCAGGGCCTCCGCGGCGATCGACGCGGGGGCCACCAACTTCGCTTCGGCGACCAGCTCCCCGAGCTTCGGCCCCTTCACCTCCGAGCGCTTGTACGGTATGCCCTGGCGCCCCAAGAGACCGTGCACGTGGTTGCGCAGCCGGCCCGCCTGCCTCCGCAGTCGGATCAGCCCCCGCACCAGCTCACGGAGATCTCGGACGCGCCTCGGCGGGATCGCGATCGACGGAAACAGATCCGCCCTCACCAGTTCCGCCAGGATCCTCGCATCGATCTTGTCCGTCTTGATCCGCGCCTCCGCGATCCACCGGATCTTCGTCGTGTGCCCCACCAGGATCTTCTCGACCAGCGGCTCAAGCGTGTCGGCCACCCAGAACGCATTGCTCGACGCCTCGCAGGCGGCCACGATCTGTCCTTTGTACTTCCTGAAGATCCGTCGGAACGCCTCCGGGCTGTTCTCGATCTTCAGGTCTTCCAGCACCTTCCGCTCCGCGGTCATCACGGTGATGTGGCTCTTCCTCTTGCCCAGGTCGATCCCCGCGTAATACACCATCGCCGCGTCTCCTTTCCTCTCTGCCTGCGGTAATTATCGCAGGCAGGTTGACGCAGCGCGTCTTCCCCTGCATATCATCTTTCCCTTGGCTGAGCCAGGGCTCGGACCCCTTTTCGGCCTTCTCCCCGCAGAGATGAGCTGCAGGAGATCGCGCTCGCGGGGCCGCGCTATCAAGCGCAAACGGAAATCGCCCCCGCGACGTTCATCATCCCGATCCTGATAGCGGGCAACAAGCCGAAGATTTCCCAGCTCATCGCCTTCGAATTTATCCACCATTGGGAAGCCCTCTGGGCGATAGGGGAGGCGGACCTTGAATATCCCGATGCAGACTCGATCATCAAAGAGTACTGCACGCACATTTCCGAGGAGGTTTATAGGGACGGCCACTCGCGCGTTTTCCTCGCCAAGGCGGCCCAAGTCGCCCGAGAATTGGGGGGCCTTTCGGCCGAGGGGATACCCCAATCATGTGGTATGTAAGGTCTAACGAATGGAACAACCTGACGTACGCGGCCTACGATTCGGAGTGCTAATGGCTTTCTTGGTATCTTTGGTCGCCTGGCGAGTTCTTTCCGTTCCGCCATCGGGTCTCTGGAAAGACTGGATGGTCATCCTTGCGGTTTACTGGGCTGTGACCGTCTTCGTTCGCAAGAGCCCTGCCTGGCCCGCGCTAACCGCGAGCACGTCGATCTTTCTCCTCATCGTTCATGCCTGGGGTCATCTGCCGTTGACCTTTCGAGTCCTTGGGTTTGTGCCATGATCCTCGGGCTTCTGTGCATGATCGTCGCCAATGCGGCCGTGCTTCTCGGCACGCAGGCCATTCTCACCAGTTTGCGCGTCGCGGAGCCATGCCTCAGGATTGTCGCCTTCCTCCTCCTGCGATTGCTGCTGATTTCGCTAGCGGTGCTCACCCTGGGTTTTTGCGGCTTCCTACACCCCGTGGTCATCGGGGCCTTGGGCGTCGTCGCCCTCATCGTGCTCCTCGCCAATGGATGGCACCGAAGGATTCGCCTTCCCCGGCTTCCCGATGTCCATCCGGTCCTCGGCGTTTTCCTGGCGCTGGTTCTGGCTCGTCTGCTGGCACAAGCGTGGTTCTTTGCGCCGTATCCGGGGGACGCTCTTTCGTACCATTTGCCTAAGGTCGCAGAATGGGTCCGCGCCCAAGGATTCACGCGAGAAATGGGTCTGGATACGCATGTAGCCTTCCCCGCTGGATTCGAGCTCATTGAAATGTGGTGGGTCGTATTCTTGCGGCACGATGTCGTCATTGAGCTGGCCGGGATTGAGTTCCTGTTCCTTGGCTTCGTGAGCGTCTACGCTACGGCCCGCCGTCTCGATCTCAATGAGAATCTCTCGGCTTTTGCGGCCGTCGTCTACTGCTTGACGCCGGGACTCTATTTTCAGGCGACAGCGTGTGTGAATGACGCTCCCGTCGCGGCGCTCTACGTGGCAACGATCGCCCTGGCCGTCGGGAACGCTTCATGGGCCACGTGGCTGCTGCCCATCGGTCTGGGAATCGGGATCAAGGCCACGTATGCCTATGCCTGCGGCGGCATCGTGCTCCTGGGGTTCCTCTCGCGCCGCGAACAGAGACCGTACTCTACGCGCGTGGACTGGCTCTTGTCCGGGCTATCCCTCGCGGTCGGATTCTCCTGGTGGGTGCGGAATCTGGTCTGGTTCGGAAACCCCATTCATCCGGTAGGCACGCGCGGGCTGGCGGGCGCCAATCCTATCCAATTCGGGCCCAAGACTGATTCACTCTTCGGCAATGTAGGGGACTTGGTTGAGAATCGACTCTACGACGCGGCGACCGCTTACGGTCCTTACGTTAGCGATATTTCGGGATGGGGCGCGGCGGTGTTCTCGTGTGGCCTCCTTGCGCTGACGGTGGCCCTTCGGGAAGATCCTCGGATCCGGAGGCTGGGCGCAGCTTTCTTCGTATCGCTGATCGTGACGCTGGCGCTAGTTATCCGCGACCCGTGGTCGATGCGGTTCGTCCTGTTCTTTTCCGCCTTGCCCGCCATTGCGATGGCACACTTGGGGAGTACAAGCCGCACGATCTTTTTCGCAGGGTCACTGGGGGTTGCGCTGACGTTTGTGGGAACGCTGCTTCCGAAGGAACTGCCGCGGGACGTTTTCCATGAGGTAGCTCGTCAAGACTGGCGTGACAGAAGCCTGGCTAAGCTTCTCCAGGTTGACGTTTCCTCAGATTCCATTGGCTATTATGTTGATAGCAGGAATATTGCGTACCTGCTTTATAGGCCAGATTTCTCGCGCCGCGTCGTTTACCTGCGCGCCAAGACGGCCGATGAGTTCCTGCGGCAAGTACAGAAGGAGCAGTTGAGATTGGTTTATGCGGCTCCTTCAAAGCCTGAGCAGTATGAACTTCTTAAGGAATGCGTCGCGCGTGGTCGGTTGCGAAAACTCCAGGGCTTCATATACGCCGTTGAATGACCAAAATCGAACGCGAGTGATGGGACTTGGATGAGATGAATCAATCTCGCATGAATCTGAAGGTTACCCTGTTCATCGCCGCCCCTCTACTCGGACTGGTCGTATTCCTGGTCACGCTGTTCTCGCGGAACGATAATCCGACATTCGAACGCCGACAACGTGAACGCGAAGAACTCGAGCGCCTCCTCACGCGAAACGATTCTCCGAAGCAGGTCAGTGTCGAAGAAGCTCTCGGTGCCTTTCGAAGCGCGTATCGGGAGTCGATCCACGGCGTTCCGCAGCCCATGGTCCAAAGGGCTCGAGAAACAGTCCTAAAGCTCGGTGATGCTTCCTTGTCAGAAATCCGGAAGTCAATTTTCAGCAGTGCCGAGCCGGCCCAGTGGCGCATGGAGTTGATTGGTCTTGTAGGCGACATGAAAAGCCGAGAAGCAGAAGGGCTCCTTCTTTCCGTCGTTGCCGACCGGACGATGGATGAGCGGTTGCGCAACGTCGCTCTCGCGAAGCTTGTGGGAACCCGGTCGGATGCCGCTTTCCGAATGTTCTGCGAGCTCTACGAGGAGGGTTTTGGCGGCAAGCCCCTTATCTTGAAAGCCATCGGAGATAGCGGGCATCCGGAAAGCGCGGATGTTCTGATGAAGGCGGCTGGCAACGAAAAGGATGTCTCCGCCAGAATACAAGCAATAGACTCGCTGGGGTCTCGCCCGTTGGCACCAACGGTTCTTGATTTTATCAAGAACATCATGTTCCGAGAATCCGATGAAAACACTCGTGTGGCTGCGATAGCGGCTCTGGGAAAGGCAAGCGACCCCGCGGCTGACCAAGTGCTGGATGAGATCTCCAAGAATCCCGAAATGTCGGCGTCGCTCCGCAAGGCGGCCGCGAACTGGCTTCAGCGTCGCGCCCCCAAGTAACGCGTAGTTCAATTCAAATTTTTTCGAGAACCCGCCTTGACAATGCATGTTTTATAGATACTGTTAGCTGTAGGTTCCCCCACGGGGGATAAGGCACACCGGGGTTCGAAAGGGCAGGGTTGCAGAAGGGCAATCCAAGGCTAGGGTGGGAGGATAGTCCGTATGGTGGCACGGAGCGCTTTTCTTTTCGGCCTACTCTTGACTTTGGGCGCGACTTCGGCTTTGTCCCCTGAGCCTCCGATTAAGAAGGAAGTCGCACCCTCGGCCGGCGATCCCGATACGGTAGCCATTCAGGGCGTCTCCGCGATGCCGGGAGGCCTAGTCGCCCCTGTCTCGAGCATCGCCGTCAGCCACGACGGTCGACATGCCTTTGTCCCCAGCCCAGACGGTCTGCAACTTTTGAGAATCAATACCAACAACGGGAAAGTCAGTCACACGGTACGGCTCTCAACGTCATTGACCTGCATCAAAGCTTCGCCGAATGGGGCCTTAATCGCCGCCGTCTGCGTCAGAGGGAACACGGTTACTCTGTTCGATGCCAGAAACCTATCTCAACTTGTCGTTCTCGTAACGGCCTCGGGGCCTCGGACCGCAACGTTTTCGGCTGACGGGACACGGCTGTTCGTCGCGTGCGGTGCGAGCAATACGCTTCAAGTCTTTGACGTTGCTTCGGCGCAACTCATCCAAGCGACATTGCTGCCCGGCTCGCCTTCCGCTCTGTCATTCTTGAATGACGGCGTGCGTATCGCCGTTGCGCTATTTGATTCAACTCAAGTCAGACTGTTGGATGCCTCTCACCTTTCTGAAGTGGGTTCGATTTCTGTCCCCGCGGGACCCTCCGCGCTGTTGTCCCACGTCCAGGACGGGAAGAACCTGTTGGTCGTCGCTTCGGCGCTCACGGACCTGATTTGCGTCATCGATGAAGATACGCTGGACATCCTGAAGACCATCAGATCGAGCAATCCGCTTCAGGCGGAAGGCAACTGGAATCTTGCCGGACTTGCCCTCATCTCGAGTGAGAGAAGATTCGATGCTATCCCGACGAGCCCTGTCAGCCCCGACTTTGGAGAACTGCGCGTCAGAGTTTTTCCAGGCTCCGCCATTGAGGCGTTTGCAATCTCGGCTTCCGGAGCATGCGTCGTTCAGTCCGCCGACCATCTGGCTCTGGTACACGTTGAGCCGAATGCGATCATTAACGCGCCCTACACCGAATCCCTCACGCCCTCTCGGGGATTGCCGGGTTCCTTTGCGACGGCAAGAGGACGTTTCGGCCGCGATACCTCAGCCCTCCTGACGCGGGAAGAGGTATTGGAGTCCGTCGCTCAATCGAGCAACAACACCTCCAGCTCCCTCGATTTCGAGATCCCTCTCGAAAGTCAGCCCGGCAGGGTGGAGATCTGGGCTTCAGACTCAAGCCCCAGGGCAATCGCATCGGGATCCTTCCTTGGGGCGACACCCGCGGTTTTCGATGTCGTCGGAAGCCTTGAGGCTCTCGAAGAGCTCATCGGGGAAATTGAAGCGGCGTTGCGGGACGCCACATTGCTGCAGGCGGCGCGGCACGCCCTAGAGGCGGCGCTCGACAGTTTGAGAAACGCAAGCGCTTTGTTAGGGCAGGGGAATTGCGGGCCTGCACTGGATGCATTGAAGGCCGCTTCAAACAGCATGGGCAGGGCAAGGGACGCCGGCGCCCCAGTAGGGTCGATGCCCGGCGCGATCGCCCGGATCATTCAGTTCACGGTGTTCGCGAAGCTCCGCCCGGTCAGGGCGATCCTGGGTTCAAACGATGGTGATGTGAGACGGGCGCAGAATTCGTTCGATGCCGCACGAGGGATTCTCCGCGGCGGCAACCTGGACGGGGCGATCGACAGGTACCTCGCTAGTTTCGAATACGTGGAAGACGCCATCGTCAAGGCACGCCGGCTCACGGCCGTACAGGCCGTTGTGATCCTCGACTCGGCGATGTCGGACCTTTTTCGACTCAGGGGGAGGGTTCATTCCAGAATCCTTAGTCACGACGATCGGGGTGTCTCCAGGTTGGTCGCTGCATTCGATGAAATAGGTCCCTTCGGGCAGCCTGAATCGACCTGCCTCGGCAACCTCTCGAAGCTTGACATAAGAAAAGCGCTGGCCAACCTTAGAAACGCCGTCCGAGAACTCGGGGTCGCCGCTCCTCCCGCAGTCGACCTTCAGTCATCCGCCTTCTGGACAGCCCGTCGGATGGTCGCGGCGATTGCCGATGCAGTTGACCACAACATAGGCCCATTCGACGCGGCCGTAGTTCGGGCTCGTCGATACCTGGCCGAGTGCGCGGAACGGTTCTCCTCAAACGATGTGATGGGGGCCCTGTCGAGTCTGGAACAAGCCCTAGGCGACGCTTTGCCGGCGACTTCTCAGAGCAGCAGCATGGAGCTTTTCCAAGCTACGGGAACGGATACTTCCTTCTGTCGGCCTCGCGTGCAAGTCAAGGAGACGGATGACCTCTGCATTGATCCTGTTGACGGAATCATCAATCCAAATCCGCATCGAACCAAAGTGCTCGTAACCTCGAATCCATCCGGAGCAACCGGCGAGCTTCACTCATGGATCGCACGAGCTGGAAGCGGTGAGGTTGTTAAGGATTTCGGAACCCTCATCATCACGACGCCGCGAGAAGAAATCTACCACTGGGACGGACGGGATAATGCCGGAAACATCGTGGATTTGAAAGGCAACACGAAGCAGGAATTCTTCGTGTTCGTCTCGGAATTCATCTGCATTACTAGCGACGGGCATCGCGTGCCTGCCATTGACGGGAAGCATTTCACCGTCACGGAACACGGCGGCCTGGTTGTCAAGCCCAGCACGGCAAACAAGTGCGCTTCCACGCCCGAGCAAACGGTGACGCAGCAGTTCCGGGCGTACAAGTGCGAGGACGGGGCGGTGCTCGAAGAAGTGACCGCGCAGTGTCACTGGAGCCTGGACAATGCCGAAGTCGGCAGCATCGGTGCGAACACCGGACTCTTCACCGCCGCCATCAACGGGAGGGGAAAGGCGAAAGTGACGGCGGTTCTCCTGGGCACCGAGTGTCGAGGCGAGGCACGGGTGACGGTCACGCCCGAGAGTGGCGGCATCGTTGAACCCAGCGTTGAGCTCTGCGTGAACGGCACGTACGACTTTGACGCGCACAAGGAATGCGATGCCGAAGGCAACTCCGTCGCCCAGGATGATCAGGACTTTCAGTGGGCGGTGAGCGATCCCGCAAAGGGATCCATCAACAACAACGGATTCTTCCGCGCGCTGGCGACAGGAACAGTAAGCATTACGGCCACTGCCCAGGATGGAACAGTCTACACAGCCACGGCCATCATCGGGGGTGTGGACGACATTGCGATTATCAGAGCCCCGAGCCGAATGTGCGCCTTCGATGAGGATCCGCAGGTATTCCAAGTGCAGGTCTTCTGTAACGGTCAACCTGAAGCCGGCGTCACGGTGAACTTCTCGTCAGGCGCGGCGGTGACCGTCAATCCGGCAAGCGCGGTGACCGACGCGGCCGGGATGGCGACGACCCTCGTCGCGCCGACGGGCGTGGTGCCCCCGGCCCCGGGGATCGTCTTCCTCTTCGCGCGAGCCGAAGCGGTTTCCGCTACAACGGTCATGCTTGTCGAAGGACCGACCATCCAGATTGTCCAGGCGCCCACCGTGGCATGTGCATCAGATCCTACCCCGCAACCCTTCAGCGTCAGCGTGACTTGCGGCGGTAATCCCGTTGTCGGCCGGACGGTCGCGTTCTCCTCAACGGGCGAGGTGAATATGGTTCCTGCCTCGGCCGCAACCGACGGGGCAGGAATTGCCGCAACGACTGTCGTAACCAAGGGAATCCCCTCCGCCGCGCTGAATTCGACACGGCTCTTCGCCAGCATGGACGGGACCCAAGCCACAAGTTCCATGACCGTTTTCTCGATTACCGCATCTCCCCCGAATCCGGCGGCGCTCTGCGCCGACGGCGTCGATACGGTGGTGGTCACTGCGGAAGTCCGCCCTTCCGGAGGTACCGTTGACTGGTCTGTGGGTGGCGGCGCTTCCATAACAAACGTCACCCAAACCGGCGGCATTTCCAGGGCAACGGTCAAGGCGGGAAATGCCGGCGGCCAAGTGACCGTTCGCGCTACGGTACGCGAAATGTCCAGCTGCTTCGACGAGGTCGACCTGGACCTTGTAAAGATCAGCGCCATTGCCTTTGACGTGCCCGCCCTCTGCGCCGACGGCTTTGACTTCGGAAGAGCAACGGCAACAATTGTTCCAGGGGAACGAAGGATTAGATGGTCGATATCGGCACGAATCGGAGCCGCCGGGACGGCCATCAATCCTGACACGGGGGTCATTACGGCAGGATTGGACGGGGGCATCATCAATGTCCGCGCCGCTGATTCGGAACTCGCGGATTGCTTCACCGAGGCACCGCTGGATATTGTCAAGGTAACGATTACCGCGTTCCCTGCCGAAGTCCTAGCCGGCTCTACTTCGACCCTCACCGCTCAGATCACGCCTCCCGACAGACAAGTGTTTTGGAGTATCGCCGGAGGCGATCCCACCGGAAGCACCATCAATCCAGTTCCGTTCTCGAACAATGCCACCCTTACGGCGGGGTTTTCCCCCGGCACCATCATCATTCGAGCGGAGGATACCCAACTGCCGCACTGCTTCGACCAAGTCTTTATCCAGGTCCTTCCACGACCGCCGACTCAAGTGGAAATCGATCTCGATATCGCGGGAGTTCCCGACAATCTCGAGGACTCCACCGGCGGAACGGTGTGCCTCAACAACGACGATGATGACAAGAACGGAACACCAGACATCTTCGAAAGAAGAGTCACCGGCGAAAACGACCTCGTCGAGCTCACACTGGCTTTCACGTCGCCACCCACAGCCCTCGGGTTTGTCACAGTCGAGATTGCCGAAGGCAGCGGCGTTCTATTGTGGAATGCGCCCGACAAGAGAGGCGGACCTTCAACAATATTGGTGTTCGACCCCTTCAGACTGCCGGTCAGATTCTATGCTGAAGGCGTTGCTCTGGGGGCGTCCGTGCGGCTCCGGGCAAGCTATGAAGACTTGCTTGGGCTTCCCAAGTCGCAGGACCACGTTCGCCTCCACGTCGCGGGCATCGAATTCACCACGACGAAAGAGCCCGTAGGCGACAGGATCAGCACGCTGCGCACACTCAATCCTCATCCCGTTGTCGAGCTGAGCCTCCCTGCATCGCCCGGCGGAGGTCAGACCGCAACGCTCAATCTGGAAGGAATCACTCGCGATGCCATCGCACCCATCGAGTTCGTGCGGGTCAACGGCAAACGAGTCGCCGTCACCACGACGTCCAGGGGTCCTAAAGAGGTAGGACCTTTCGAGGGGAGATTCAGTGCCCAGGTCGAATTGACCTCCGAAGAAATCGTCATTGAGGTCGCAGCCATGAATGCCGTCAGCGGCCTTGGGGCCGCGCGGCTCAAAGTCACCCCGGTTTGGGCGGAGCCGGCGCAAATCGTCGATCGAACCGTTACTCGCGCCGGCGGATTCTCTCCAGGCTCACACTTCATGGACGGTAAGCTTCAGCCTCCCTCGCAGGAACTCAACGGCTTCAAGATTCTTGTTGCTGATCCGAGCCTCTCCGGGGACGCCACAAGCGTGACGCTGGACTCCAAAGTTGCACAGAGGACGGTTTCGCTCCGCCGGATCCCCGGGACACGCCTCTTTACTTCAAAGGCTCTGTTGGCGATTCCAAACGTTCTGACCGGGCCTTTGCAGGGCGAAGTGCACCAGGCCAGGCTTCCTGTGGAATTTGGAAAGACGGCCACCGCGAGCTATCAATCAGGCAGTCTCACGTGCGAGGCATCGGCCGTGGTGACGGGCGTCCTCCTCCTAGGCGAGGGGGAAAACGGCCAGAAGGACCAGCCGATGTTCCAAGTCTATACCAGCATCGAGGCGGACCTGGGACTCGAAGGCACGCCCGCGGACACTCGCAACGCCCTTACGCTGATCGCAGGGTATCCCGGGACCTCGGGCCGGAAGATCTTCGTCACGCTCAATAGCTTCGGTCGGACCGGAGACCTCACGACGGTCCCGAATTTCCCCAATGCGCTCAAGATTACGCAGGCGGTTCCCTTGTTCAGGCAGTCCAATGATCACAGGGATCCCGACTACAACCTCTACAAGATGTCGGCACCCTCGGACCCGCCGGCCGAGCCCGTCATTCTTCTGACCGTACCGCTGCCGCACAGGTCCGCGCAGCCTCCCTTCAAGCTCCATGGCGCGCAGGCGGGCGGTGTGATTACGGCAACCGGTCCTGACGGGTTGCAGAACTCCGAGTTCGTGGCGGGCATCGCGGCCCTGGATAAGGATGGCAACGAAGTGGACGAGCAACCGGCGTCAGATCCGAGACCGGTCGTCAAGCTTGAGCCGGTGACAGACCTTTCCTTGCAAGTGGACAATATCGTTGAGTTCACCATCCAAGGTGAGGTGACTGATGCCATAGCGGACATAGTCGAGGAGAATCTTGCAGACATTACGAGCGTCAGAATCCATGGCACTCTCGATCCTGCCCTGACCGCAGAAGTGACTCGCATCGATGTGCCGACAACCAGGTTTCGCCCCTATGCCTTCAAAGGACGATTCACCGCTCGCGTCACGGCAAAGGTGGGAGAAGGGCGCAATCTCATTGTCGTCGAGGCGGTCAACGCCCTCGACAATCCGGGATGGGCGGCCATCGCAGTCCCTGCGGAAATCAGTATTGCGACGGCCGCGCTGAATCAGGCACTTTCGGACCCGCCGGCACCCAAGTTCTTCAACGGCGACCGCATGCCGGTCCAGGTTCGGCTTTCCACCCCCGAAGTAGTTGACGGACCCGTCGGGGAGGGCACGCACCATCCGCTCGAATTCCACATTTTTGACCATCGTATCACGGAAGAAAGCTTGGGCTCGCAACGCCTCGTCATCAACGACCAGGAGTTTGCCCTCAAGTTCGGAGGGAGCGTCATCTCGGACAAACTGATCGAGGCTGCCGTCAAGAAACTCAAAGAGAACCTTCGCGAACGGGTGAAGAACGTGATGACCATCGTAAAGGACCCCTTAGGCATCCAGGAACTCAAGGCAAACTACGAAAGAATGAAAGCGATCGTGGTCGACTGGGTCACTCAGGGGAAAAAACGCGCCCGCGGAACTCAATCAACCGTAATCGCGGCAAGAAACCTGCGACCGGGCGTACTGGTAGAGTTGCGGGTGGTTTTCGCAGGCACCACCCAGGAAGATTCCGAGATCAAACTTCTCCGGCCCGATGCGCCCCTGACTGGCTCGAACGGCGGCTTCTACAAGGTCAACGACAAGGGAGAAGTGCGCGTAACGATGGATATCTCGAAGGATGCCAGGGTCGGCGGACGCAACTTTGAGAGCACCCGGAGCATCAAAGCGTCCCGAGTCTTTGTCTCTGAAATAGATGTCGTTCCTCTCAAGACGATTGTCCTGGCGATTGACGGCGTTGGGCGTGCCGCATTCGACGGAGCCGTGGCAACGTCCCTTGCCGCTGCACCGCCGGACATAGAAATCAAGAGAATCCTGGAAAGCACCTACAACATCATTTCGGACACCATCAAAAAGCAGTTGGATATCGGCGACGGTCCGCCCGGCAGGTCCTTCTTCAATGACGTTAAGGCACTCGTCAGCCCTCTTCCCGCAGGGGGGCTGGGAAAAGTCTTCGGCGATGCAAACAAGACGCGGTCGCGGGATGCGAGGAACTTCTTCCCGACCGTTACTTGGACGAACTGGGCCAGCATTTTCACCGGCACGGCACCCGTAGACCATGGCATCACGGGACTTACTTTCTTTCCGCGGGAAACAGCTGCCCTTCAGCCGGTGTGGTCCGCGGGAGGGATGATCAATGGAATGTTCGACATCCGGAACATCTCGGACACGGCGGACTTCGTCGGAATGGCGACGTTAGGGATCTTGAACGACCGGGATTTTCTGAACGTCAATGCCAAGACGCTATATGAGAGCTCCGGACTCGGCGAAAAGAAACAAGTGTCCATCCTGAACATGGTGAATCGAGGAGCGACGAATTTGAGCGCTCCCGGAATTGCCTGGAAGGTGCTGATCGGAGCCAGCTATCTCATGCTGCCGGAGACGTCCGTCGATGGTCTGATTCGTGACAGCTCTGCGGGCTGGGCTGCCCTCACCCAGCTGACCAAAAAGGAAATACCCGACCTGATGACCGTGTACCTGCCGGGCCCGGACACGGCGGGGCACGGAGAAGGCTCCGCGCTCCCTCGGCAGTTCTTGGAAGAGGTTACCGACAGAATTTTCACCGCGTGCATTCTCTCGCTGCTGGAATTCCGCGGATGGGATACCGCGACGCTATTTGCACTCACGTCCGACCACGGAATGAGCGAAGTGAACCCCGCCTTGGACCACGTCGTGGCTCTGCACGACAACGACAACACCCGCGACGACGTGGACGAGCTTCTCAAGAAGCAGCCCCTGGGCCTTCAAGTGTGGGGATCGCCAAGCATCAATCCGGGTGACCTGCCGGCGAACCTGCATGCCGTCTACTCGCCCAACGGCGGAATGGCGCACGTCTACCTGCGCGGTACAGGGGATTCCTGGCAGCAAGCGTCGAATATGCCGCTGGTTCGTCAAGTGGCAACGCAGTTTGTCCGCGCGAACGTGGCCGACAAGGATCCGGCAACCCCCGAAGTTGACTTCCAAAGGGATTTGAGAAACAGAATTCGCACCGTTCTTTTCAGGGAAAGGTCAAACTTCGGCTCCGGCTACAAGGTACGCGTAAGGACAGATTCGGGACTGTACGGAGACCAAGACTTGAGTACGCTACCCGCGTCCTGGAATCTGCCCGTCCGTTTGGACAAGGAACTTGCCGGATCGCGTAGCGGCGACGTTATACTGGTGATGTACGACGATGAGGAACCTGTCGGAGGCCGGTCGATAGCGTGGAACTCCGACAAGACGCATTACAAGGGATGGCACGGTTCCGCAGGTTTGAATGATTCGAGAGTGCCTCTCGTGTTCGGATGGCCGGCCGGGGGGAATCTAAGATTCCTCGATCAGGCCATCAACGCGGCCAAGCCCGTGGGTCAAGGCGGGCCAACGAATGCGGATCTAACTCCGATTCTGCTTGAGATCCTTAAGCGGAGACAATAGTCGGCATGCTGTTCTCGGTCCTGCTCCTAGCCGCGACGCCTGCTCCAGCACAGGCCCAGGGCCGTGATGACCTCCGGCCTTGGGAACGCCTCGAGGGTGAAGTCTTTGTGGGACGCAAGGAGGTAAGCTTTTCCTCCGAACAAGAAGCCAAGAGCTATATCCTGCGGACGAAGATCCAAGTCGGCATCGAAAAAGAAGCGGGCGAGTTTGTTGTCAGAGCCCCGGCAACGGTTTACCTCATGCGGGATCTAATGGGCAGGACCCTGGATAAGAATGAGCGGCTCGATCACGGAATTCTCTCAACGCCGACGGGCTCAATCTTCGATACGAAAGAAGAGGCGACCGCGTTCGCCGGACAAGACCCCGACGTCGAAGCGATCGTAGAAGACAGCATTGTCGGCCGTAAAGTCTACGTGGCGAGGAAGACGACGAGGCAGGATCTTGTCATACTGGCGCGGAAAAAGCTTTGGCAGGAAGGTCTGGGCGACCGGTGGTTGGTCCGAGAACGAATCGGTGACTGGCCGTTCAGTTTTGTCGTGGGCGACGAAGAACTGCCATTCCAGGACACGAAAGGGACCAAGGTCCGGGGGTACTATTCCCACTTCGCCCGCCGAGACATCGAGGTCCTGGTTTACCTGACCCAGTCCGGGGCCGACCTGGACCACCAGTTCATCGGGTTCGCATTGGGAAACAAGGCAAAGCCGATCCGATCAAAGACGGGCACCGTTCTCGAAGCAGTATTCCCCCCCGGCTGGAGCGTTTACTGGAAGCATCGCGACGGCGTGTTCTTCGTCGCAGGGGGACAGGGCGACGTACCCCGGGATTTCATTGACTCCTACGTCAACCGATTTGGAAGCGCTTGGGACGCGGCGTTCGAAGTAGACCGGCTGGCGTGGGCGAAACGGGAGGTCCCCCGGAGGTTCGACCGGATGAGGCGTTGCCTCGCGCAAGACGCCCCGATCGAGAACGCTCCGCTCCCCTACAACATCGAATTCGCTGAAATCTGTCGGTGGTTTGACACGCCTCATTCTTGGAATCTCGCAGTGTCTGTATCTGTCCCACAGCGAGAGGAACATCTCAAGAACTTGCGAAGCTGGTGGCAAGCGAACGCATCAAGCGTGGAACTCCGTCGCGACGCGCCGCTTACCCTTCAAGGTGTCTATCGGCTTTCTCGGTCAAGGGGCGATTAGCCGCAGCACCGGCGTGTAGCACTTCTTGGCCGCATAGGGTAATGTGTTCGCATGGGTCGTTTCCCAGCCGTATTCCAGCTCCTTGTCGGAGCGCTTCTCGGGTGCGCGAGCACCCGCTTCCCGGAGAAGGACCCTTTCGGTGATCCTCTCCCTGCTGACGCTCGAGGGAGGCTTGGAACCGTACGCTTTCGACATAGCGGCGCGGTCAATTCTGTCCTCTACTCGCCCACGGGTGAATTCATTGCATCGGCCGGTGATGACGGGACGGTCAGGGTATGGAATGCGGCGACTGGCAAGCTCGTCCAGCTCTTTTGCGCCGAAAGCTCGGTTCTCTGCCTCGCCCGCTCTCCCGACGGCGCCACGCTGGCCGCAGGCACGGGCAACGGATGGATCCTTCTCTTGCAGCCATTGAGGGGCAAGGAGTTGCGACGCTGGCAAGCCCATCGAGGATCCGTAACCGCCATTTCCTTCTGGCGCGATGGAAGTCGCCTCGCTTCTGCGGCGTGGGACCACGATCTGGCCATTTGGGATGTCAAGACCGGAGCGAAGGAAGGCACGCTTACGGACAAGGCCTGTTTTGCTACTTCGTTCGCTTGCTCCCAAGGCGGAAACCAGGCAGCCTATATCGGCCTCGACGGCAGCCTTCGCATTGTGGATCTCCAGGCCCTAAGAGAGATCGACAAAGTCGTCGGACCTCCCGCAACGTCGGGCCAGTTCCTGCAAGTCGCATTCGCCCAGGATTTTGTCGCATTCAGTCGGGGCGACCACTCCGTCAGATCCTGGGAACTCGGGAATCGTGAAGGCCGACAGATCGTCCCTCCACAAAAGGCAGCCATAACATCACTAGCGCTTGCCTCCGATCTGCTCGCCGTCGGATTGCAAGACGGCACCCTCCAAATCCACGACATTACCTCCGGGAGGGAGCGGCGATCGTTCAAGGCTCACCATGATGCGCTTACTTCGATTGCGTTTTCCTCTGACAGAAGTTCAATCGCTTCGGCAGGCAGGGACAACCTGATTCGCGTCTGGAGTACCGGGGACGGAACGGAGCTCGTCGCGGGGATGGGTCATGAGGGGGAAGCGGACGGCGCCGCGTTCTCGGGGGACGGGCGCATGTTGGTTTCGGGAGGGCGTGATCGAACCGTGCGTCTCTGGGACGTCTCTACAACAAGGCACCTGCAGATTCTCTACTCCCATGACTCTGAGGTCTCAGCCGTCGCCTTCTCGAAGGACGGCGCCTATGTGGCATCGGGGGGCTCGCGAGGAACAGCGGTTCTCCATAGCCTCGGCGCCAAGCGGGAGAACATCACCCTGACAGGTCACGAAGACCGCGTGACGGATCTGATATTCTTGCCGCAGAAGACGCTGGCAAGCTCCGGGCAGGACGGCACGCTGCGCTTCTGGGATTCGCGGGGAACGGAAGTCCATAGGATTGACGACGTGAAAGCACCCCTAACTTCGCTCGCAATTTCCCCGAACCAGGATTTGCTGGCAGGAGCGCAAGGGCAGATGGCCAGGATCTGGCAAATCGAGAGCAGAAGGGAGGTGCGCCGCTTTCATCTCGCCGAACTTACCGTCTCTGCTGCATTCTCGCCCGACGGAGGTCTCCTTGCCGTGGAACGCCAAGACGGAATTCTGGAACTGTGGGAAATCGCATCCGGTGAAAAAGTCTTTACGATGAAGTACGACACGTACCGACACCATCACATAGCTCTGCTGCCCAATGGAAGAATAGCGGCTTCGATCCGAGAGCCCAAAGGAAACCTGGTATTCTGGGATACTTGCACCGGACTACCTCGAAACGAAATAAACGTCGGGACTGCAACGACGAACAGGCTCGTGCTTTCGCCTGACGGCTCGACACTGGCCCAGGCGCGAACGGACACAACAATTCTTCTCTGGAAGTCACCTGAAATCCGTGAACCTTTGAGGAGTATGGCACTGGGTCAAGAGCAGCTCGGGATTCTGTGGCGCGAATTGATTGGAACCGATGCCAAGGCGGCATTCCACGCAACGTGCACGTTGTCCTCGGGAGGCTATGAAGTCGTGCAGTTCTTGGCGGAACGCCTGAAACGTCCGAAGATCGACGAAGCTGAACGCTCGAGGTTAAATGAAGCAATCGACAGGCTGACGTCGGAAGATTCGGCCAGCCAACAGAAGTCCCTCAATAGCCTTCGTACCGCTGGGCTTATTGGAGAGCTGATGCTGAAGCAACGACTCGAACGACCATGCGACGAAAAACTCAAGTTGGCGATCCAACACTTTCTCAGAGCCGCCGAACAGTCGGTGGACATGACATCTGGAGTGACCCTTGGAAGGTTGCGGGCTCTGCGGGCGCTGGAACATCATGGAAGTAGCGAATCCAGAAAGCTCTTGGAGCAGCTCAGTCGAGGGTCCGAATCATCGCGCGAGCGTCTGATCGCCCAATCGGCACTTCGCCGGGTTGCCAAGTCGACCAAGGATTGATCGGAAAATAATTAGGACCCGACCCTTCATTCAACGACATCCGAAGGAGGCGAAGCGCCAAGCCAACTTCAGCGCGTAAGTCGGATTCCCGCAGCCGGGACAGAGGAGCGGCTCGTACTGCCCGAAGACCGGTGGTGGATGAGGCCTCCCGCTACCTCCTCTCCGCGATGGTCGGGGAGGCCGAGACCCCTTCGGGAAAGCCCGTGCCGCCCCACCAGGATTTCATCACCGACTCGCTGGAGCTCTACAACCGCCCGAAGGACGTCCTGGCGGAGCGGGGCGTCCGGGTCGCGTACCAGGAGGTGGTCGCGCCCCTTTGTCAGCGCCGGTGCTCCAGGGGGTGCTCATTGTTCCTCCCGTAGGCCTCTCGCATCCCTCCGAGCCTCAGCGAGATCGAAGGGACAGTCCTCGGAGCACCAGGTCGTTTCTGCCCGTCCTTTCGCGGGAAGACCCCCTATCGGTGATACCTTTCCTACCTGTGGGTATCCTCTGAGCTGCTCCTTACGCGGCTCCTTCAAAATCTGCTTGGAAATGGGCCTGTAGGGCCCTGGATCTCCTTCGCAACAACGAAACGGACCACCGACGGCATTGAGAATGGGACAATCGGCCATGACACCTTGATCGGGCGAGGGAGAGCCTGAGCGACTTCCTCCGGCGGAGGCTGTGATCTCGTGGGTCGTGCCAAAAAGCCGGGGCGCCTGGGAAAACCGTCATTCCTCCGGCCATCGTCTCCTCGGTGAGCCGGCGCCTGGTCAAAGTCTTCGCCGGGAAGGGCTTCGCGTCCCAGGTTCTTGACTTTCTATATAGAAACTCGGTAAACTGTGTCACCGCCGGTGGTCCATCTGAGACGACGCACCCTAATTGAGACCGCACCCTCTATCCTGAGTACCAAGCACTTGGGAAGCGATAGGACCACCCGACCGTCTCGAATTGAGATTGAGGGACCGGCATCTGCGCGGATCACCGCCTAGTCAATGGTCCCTTTCCTACCGCCACGTAGCCTCGGAAGCCCTTCAAGCTTGAGGGCTTCTGAATCTGCTTGGAAATGGCCCTATGAGGGCCTGGATCTCCTTCGCAATTGAGACCGGACCACCGACTAACCTCCGAAAACGGACCAGCGGCCGTGACAACTGAATTGTGTTAGAGGGGGAAATCATGGCAGACCCCATCGGGAAGGCCCTAGGCTCGGGAAGGGCCGGGGGGACGCGCCTTTTCGTGCTCTTTGTGCCGAGCGTGGACCGAGACGGAAAGCCCATTGAGCACGACCGCTGGGTGGATAGAGCGCTCACGATCCTGGGCACGCTCTTTCGAGGGGCGACGGCCTACCCTCGCGGACGAGGCAAGTGGCGCGACGATGAGCGGGGCGGGAAGCTTGTGACGGACGAGCCGACTATGGTGATTTTGTACGCCGAGCCCAAGGCGGTGACGCCGGCGAACCTAAAACGCCTGCGGGAATTCCCGCACCGCCCGGGGCGGGAAGCCAACCAGGGGAAAGTTGGAATCGTCATTGACGGCGAGTATCGAGGAATCACGAAGTACGACAAGGAGTCATGACCATGGCCAAGAAGGACCGGATCGACGAGATCCTGGGGGCTTCGGTGCGCTTCCCCGTGAAGGTGGGCCATGCGCCGTGGGACCTGTACAAGCTTCTGGATACGCTCAAGGCCCGCCTCAGGCCCGGCAAAGGGACCGGACGCCCGACGGACGAGGACTGGACGGTGCGGCGGCTCGTCGGATTCCGCAGCCGTACGTGGAAGCGGCTCCAGCGTCTTGCAGAGGCTTCGGCGAGAAAGGGCGGACCGCGTCTAAGTCCGGCCCAGATCGCCGCCTTCCTCATCGAGGAAACGCTGGACAAGACGGAGGTCGGATAGCGGGCCAGCGGCGGGCGAGGGGGAAGGACACTCGATCAGGCGGCTGGTCCCAAGTAGCATGCCGCCTGGTCGGCCCGGTCGCGGCTGTGCCCCAACCGCTCGACCGCCTCCGCGCGGGCTTGCCGTCGGGCCTCCTCGGGCGAGAACCCACCTGCGGTCATCCCGGCGTAGGCCTCGGAGTAGAATCCCCGGGCGGCCCGGCGGCGAAGGCCGTGGGTGCCCGTTGCCCTCCCCCGAGCGACCTGGACGGCCCTGCGCCAAGCCATCCGATAGCCGTCCCGATCGGCCAGGGGCTTCCCTGTCCTCTCGAGGTGCTCCGCCACCGCGGCGGATAGGTCAGCCGGCACTTGAGCGACGATGAGTCGTCCCGACTTGCCCACGCACTCGATGGCGTTGGCCCCCTTGAGACAATCCCGCGTGAGGCGCTCCGTTACGGACACGCTCCGGGCGGCCGTCTCAAGTTGGAGTCTGGCCGCCAGGTGGTAGGCGCGAGGCCTGCCCGTCCTGGCCTCGTGCCTCTCGTCCCAGGAGCGAAGGATTTGGATCGCCCGTTCGGCCGTCTCCCGGGAGGGGGTTAGGTGCTCGGGTTGGGGGAGGGTGCCCTCCACCTTCAGTTCCCGGATCCGGCGCTGGAGCTTGTGTCCGAGGGCGATGGCCGATTGCGCTTGACCCGTCAGGCAGCCGAACTTGACGAGGTGGCTGCACCGCGCCTCCAGCGTACTCGCCGCCAACCCGCGGGCGATTCCATCCTCGATAAAGGCCTTGAACTCGCGCTTCCCGATCTCATCGAGCCGCTGTGCGCCGAACCGCTCATGGGCGAACTCGACGAAGCTCTTCAACGTCTCCTCGACAGCCCGCTTCGTCGCACCCGTGAAGACGAGCGGGCGGAGATGGAGATTGGGATCTGCGGCCTCCCGGAGGCCGCGGAGCTTGAGCTCCCTCTTCGAGATCCCCTGGTCGCGGAGCGCGAACCACCGCTGCTGCGCCTTCCACAGCCGGTCGTGCAGGTCCTGTTTCATCGCCGCGAGCATCGTGTGCCCCCTTCGACCCCCCTGGGTCAGCCTAGAGTTTCCACCGTCTTTCCACCCGACGCACCGTTCGTTTTTCGCGCGGTTTTCGTGTTCAGCGCGGAACCGCCTCGGGCGATTCCGGAGAGGCGGCTCTTTTTCGATGGGAAAGCGCCGCAAAACCCGGGTGCGTGCCACGAAACGGCCGCCCTCCGGCGCCGTTACGTGCACGCACCACCCGTCCCCTCGGG
>Ga0187892_10005235_pt1 | contig 20632 bp, 22 predicted proteins | sample MA1701073metaG_FD_139345 | JGI IMG/M metagenome (GOLD analysis project Ga0187892, IMG submission 139345) | Bio-ooze microbial communities from a basaltic lava cave in the Kipuka Kanohina Cave System on the Island of Hawaii, USA - MA170107-3 metaG ... | reverse complement strand
GCTGCTCATGGGCAGCGCCTTCCCGTTCGCCCAGGCCCTGGTGGCACGCCGCATAGACACGCTCGGGCGGCAGACGGGGCGCCTGCTGTTCGCCAACATCGTCGGGAATGTGACGGGCACGCTGGTCGTGGGCTTCTTCCTCGTCGACCGCATCGGCACGTCGGGCGTGTTCCGGCTCCTGGCCGCCCTCCTCCTCATCCCCGGCCTGGCGGCGGCGGCCATGGCGAGCGAGCGGAGGCGCAAGGCCCTCCTGGCGGGGGGAGCGGTGGTGGTGATGGGCGGGGCCCTGGCCGCCTTCCCGTCCAACTACAAGCTGTGGTCGTTCTTCCACAGCGCCCAGGACACCGACTTCTCCCTGGCCGAGGACCGGGCCTGCGTCAACGCCCTGCGCCGCAACGGCGACGAGTACCTCCTGTTCATCAACGGCGCATCGCAGAACGGCTACCCCTACGACGACTACCACGTGCTGATCGGCCTGCTGCCGGCCCTCATGCATCCCGACCCGACCGACGCCATGGCGGTGGGGCTCGGGATCGGCGCCACGCCCTACGGGATGCTGCTGGACGACCGCCTGGAGAGCATCGACGTGGTCGAGCTGTGCGGGGGGGAGCTCGACCTGCTGCGCAGCCTGGCTGACGGCGGGTCGCAGGAGAACCGGCGGCTGTTCGCCGAGGACCGCATGCAGATGCACGTCGGGGACGGGCGCAAGTGGCTGCTCAAGACCGACGAGCGCTTCGACGTGATGACCGTCGACGTGATCCGGCCCCAGTCGGCGTTCAGCGGCAGCCTGTACTCGGTGGAGTTCTACGAGCTGGTGCACAGCCGGCTCGCGAAGGGCGGCGTGTTCGCCCAGTGGCTGCCCACCGACCGCACCGCCAACGGGGTCACCGAGGTGTTCCCCCACGTGCTCGCCTTCACCGTGCCCACGTATAACGACTCCCAGTTCTTCCTGGCCTCCAACCAGCCGCTGGACTACGACGGGACCCTGCTGCAGCAGCGGCTCGACGCCCTGGTCGCCTCGGCCGGCGGGCGGTTCACCCTGCCCGAGGGCAGGCTCCAGTCGATCCGCAAGGTGCTGGGCGAGGCCCGGCCCGTGCCGCTGCGCGCCGGCGAGCTCACCACCGACGTGGGCGGCGACCAGGTCAACCGGGACCTCTTCCCGCGCGACGAGTACTTCCTCAACAACCCGGTGGTCGTGCCCCGCCGGCCGGCGCCAGAGACCTGACCCGTTCTACCGGACCAGCTCGACGGTGTAGCCGGCCTCCCGCAGGCCCTCGACCACGGCGTCGCGGTGGTCGGGGTCCCGGGTCTCGACGGTGAGCACGACCTCAACCTGTTCGACGGCCAGCTGCATGCCCGAGCGGTGGTGTTCGACAGCCAGGATGTTGAGCTCCATGGCGGCAACCCGGGCGGTGAGGGCGGCGAGGGCCCCGGGCCGGTCACTGAGCAGGACGCGGAGGATGAGGTAGCGGCCCGAGGCGGACAGGCCCCGGTCGACGAGGCGGAGCAGGAGGAACGGGTCGACGTTGCCGCCCGACAGCAGGGCGACGGCCAGGCCCGAGCCGCCGATCTTGCCAGCCATCAAGGCGGCCACTGAAACCGCGCCGGCCGGTTCCACGACCGCCTTAGCCCGCTCCAGCAGCAGGACGACGGCCCTGCTGATCTCGTCCTCGTCGACGGTGACGACTTCGTCGACGTGGGCCTGCACGAGCTCGAAGGTGAGAGCGGAGGGGCCCTTGATGGCGATGCCGTCGGCCATGGTGGAGACGCCGGGAAGGGTGACGGGACGGCCGGCGGCCAGCGAGGCGCTCATGCACGCCGCCCCCTCGGCCTGCACGCCTACGACCCGGACGTGAGGCGTGGTGGCCGCCAGGGCGGTGGCCACACCCGAGATCAGTCCGCCCCCGCCGACCGGCACTACCACGACCTCGGCGTCGGGCGCTTCCGCGGCCAGCTCGAGGCCGACGGTGCCCTGGCCGGCGATGACCAGGGGGTCGTCGAACGGGGGCACGAACCGGGCGTCGGGGCGGGCGGCGGCGTAGGCCCGCCCGGCGGTGATGGCGTCGTCCACGGTGTCGCCGCCCAGATGGATCATCGCCCCGTAGTTGCGGGTGGCCTCGACCTTGGGGAGGGCCGCGCTGGTGGGCATGAAGATGGTGGCGGCCAGCCCGGCCCGGGCCGCGGCCAGCGCCACGCCCTGGGCGTGGTTGCCGGCCGAGGCGGCCACCACCTCGGTACCGGCCGCCAGCCGGGAGATCAGGTTGGTGGCGCCCCGTATCTTGAACGAGCCCGTCCGCTGGAGGTGCTCGGGCTTGAGGGCGACCGGCCGTCCCAGGAACCGGCTCAGGTTGTCGGAGCGGTCAAGGGGCGTGGGGCGGATGGCGCCCTTGACCCGCTCCGCGGCCTGGCGGATGTCCTCGATGGAGACCATGTCCTGGGCACGGTAGACTCGATCGGTTGGCGCGCCGCCGACACAGAGGAGCCTGCGTGCGTACCTACTCGCCGAAACCTGCCGACATCACCCGCGCCTGGCACGTCGTCGACGCCGACGGGCTGGTCCTCGGCCGCCTGTCCACCGAGGTCGCCCGCCTGCTGCGGGGCAAGCACAAGCCGATGTTCGCCCCCCACATGGACACCGGCGACCACGTGATCGTGGTGAACGCAGCCAAGGTGGTGCTCACGTCGGGAAAGGCGGAGAAGAAGGAGGCGATCCGCCACTCGGGCTACCCGGGCGGGCTGAAGCGCCGCAGCTACGTCGACATCCTCGAGAAGAACCCCGAGGAGGCCATCCGGCGGGCGGTGCGGGGCATGATCCCCCGCGGCCCCCTTGGCCGTAAGCAGCTCAAGAAGCTCAAGGTCTACGCCGGTCCCGCGCACCCGCACGCCGCCCAGATGCCCCAGGCCCTGGAGCTGGGTCACGCGCGCGCCCGGTCATAGCAGGAGGACGAACAGGTCATGCCCAAGCCGCTCGTGCAGGCCACCGGTCGCCGCAAGGAGGCAGTGGCGCGGGTGCGCATCCGTGCCGGTGGCGGCCAGATCACCATCAACAAGCGGCCGCTGAAGGAGTACTTCCCCACCGAGACCCACCGCATGATCGTCACCGAGCCGCTGCGGCTGACGTCCACGGGCGAGGTCTACGACGTGGACGCCACCATCGACGGCGGGGGCGTGTCCGGCCAGGCCGGCGCCCTGCGGTTGGGCATCGCCCGGGGGCTGGTGGAGCTCGACGGCGAGCTACGCCCCCAGCTGAAGAAGGGGGGGTTCCTCACTCGGGACGCCCGCGAGAAGGAGAGCAAGAAGTACGGCCTGAAGAAGGCCCGGAAGGCGCCCCAGTACTCCAAGCGGTAGCGGTCAGCCGGGCGGCGCCATGACGCTGCGTTTCGGCACCGACGGCGTCCGGGGGGTCGCCAACACCGAGCTCACCCCCGAGCTGCTGCTGGCCCTGGGCCGGGCCGCGGCCCGGGTGCTGGGGTCGGGGCCGTTCCTCGTCGGCCGTGACACGCGCTGGTCGGGCGAACTGGTCACCGCCGCCGTCGCCGCCGGGCTGGCCGCCGAAGGGGCGCACGTGGTCGACATGGGCGTGCTGCCCACGCCCGCCGTCGCCTGGCACTCGAAGGCCGAGCGGCTGCCGGCGGCCATGATCTCGGCCTCCCACAACCCCTTCGGCGACAACGGCGTGAAGTTCTTCATCGCCGGCGGGCTCAAGCTGGCCGACGCCACCGAGGCGTTGCTGGAGGCGGAACTGGGCCGGGACGCGGCGGCGGGGACGCCCCCGACGGGCACGGGCGTGGGCCGGATCACCGAGCGGGACGGCCGCCCTCCCTACCTGGAGTTCCTGGCCGCCAGCCTGGGAGGGCGTCGTCTCGACGGCATGCGGCTGGTGTTGGACTGCGCCAACGGGGCCACTTCGACGGTCGCGGCCGAGCTGTTCCGGTCGCTGGGAGCGGACGTGGAGGTCCTGTTCGCCGAGCCGGACGGGCGCAACATCAACGACGGCTGCGGGTCCACCCATCCCGAGGAGCTGCAGCGGGCGGTGGTGGTGGCTGGCGCCGAGGCCGGCCTGGCCTTCGACGGCGACGGTGACCGGGTGGTGGCGGTGGACGCCACGGGCAGGCTCGTGGACGGGGACGAGATCATCGCCCTGTGTGCCGTCGACCGGCGGGGCCGGGGCCTGCTGCCGGGCGACACCGTGGTCGTGACGGTCATGGCCAACCTCGGCTTCCGCCAGGCCATGTCGGCCCGCGGCGTGCAGGTCGTCGACACCGCCGTCGGCGACCGCTACGTGCTCGAGGCCTTGGAGAAGGGGGGCTGGGTGCTGGGCGGGGAACAGTCCGGCCACGTGATCTACCGAGACCTGGCCACGACCGGCGACGGCATGCTGACCGGCCTGCAGGTCCTCGACGTGATGGCCCGCACCGGCCGGCCGCTGGCCGAGCTGGCGGCGGTGATGACCCGCCGGCCCCAGGTGCTGCGCAACGTGCGGGTGGCCAGCCGCGACCTGGCCGGGGCGGACGGGCTGTGGGCCGAGGTGCGGGCGGTGGAGGAGCGGTTGGAGGGGACGGGGAGGGTGCTGATCCGCCCCAGCGGGACCGAGCCGCTGGTGCGGGTGATGGTCGAGGCGGCCACCGTCGAAGAGGCCGAGGCGGCCTCGCTCCAGTTGGTCGACGCGGCGGTGCGGGCGCTGGGCCCAGCCGCAGGCGGCTGACCGCCAACTGAGGTCTAGCCTGGGCGGCCGTGCTGGGCATCGGGATCGACGCCGTCGACATCGACCGGTTCCGTGCGTTGCTCGACCGTCGGCCGGAAGCGGCGGCCCGGTTGTTCACCGATGGGGAGCGGGCCTATGGGGCCCGCTGGAACGACCCTGCGCCCCGCCTGGCGGCCCGGTTCGCGGCCAAGGAGGCGGTCATGAAGGCCCTCGGCGTGGGCATCGGCGCCTTCGCGTTCCGGGATGTGGAGGTGGTGTCGGCGGCGTCCGGAGCGCCGTCGCTCGTGTTGTGGGGGGCGGCGGAGGCCAGGGCGGACGGGCTCGGGGTGGCGGGATGGAAGCTGTCGCTGACCCATACCGACGCGCTGGCCCAGGCCGTGGCCGTCGCCCTGTAGGCCTTCGTAGGTCGCGACGACCGTGCAACCCATCGTCACGCCGGCGGAGATGAAGGCGATCGACGAGGCCGCCCCCGAGCCGGTCGGCGTGCTGGTCGAGCGGGCCGGCGCAGCGGTGGCCCGGGAAGCGCTGCGCATGATGGGCGGGGGGTACGGCCGGAGGGTCGTGGTGGTGGCGGGCAAGGGCAACAACGGGGCCGACGGCCGGGCGGCGGCGGCGCGCCTGGCCCGGCGGGGGGTGCGGATCCATCTCGTCGACGCCGCCTTCGCCCCCGAGGCCCTCCTGCCCTGCGACCTGGTCATCGACGCCGCCTACGGCACCGGGTTCGGCGGTGAGTACCGGTCGCCCGACCCGGGCGACTCGCCGGTGCTGGCGGTGGACATCCCCTCGGGGGTCGACGGGCTGACCGGCGAGGCGGGCGAGGAGGCGGTGTGGGCCGACCGCACGGTGACGTTGGCGGCGCTGAAGCCGGGGCTGTTGCTGGGCGAGGGCTGCGATCGGTCCGGCCCGGTGACGGTCGCCGACATCGGCCTCGACGTCTCGTCGGCCCGGGCGGCCCGGGTGGAGAAGGCCGACGTGGCCGCCTGGCTGCCGCCCCGGGCGAGGGAGTCGCACAAGTGGAAGTCGGCTGTGTACGTGGTGGCGGGGTCGGAGGGGATGGCGGGCGCCGCCCACCTCTGTGCCCGCGCCGCGATGCGGGCGGGGGCGGGGACGGTTCGCCTGGCCATACCGGGTGCCCCCCCGGAAACGCCGTTCCTGGAGGTGGTGGGCCGGACGGTCCCGGCCACGGGCTGGGACGCCGACGTGGTCGACGACGCGGCCCGGGCCAGGGCACTGGTGGTCGGGCCCGGCCTCAGCCGCACCGACAGCACGGCCGAGGCGGTGCGCAGCCTGCTGCCCAAGGCGCGGGTGGCGGTGGTGCTCGACGCCGACGGGCTGTTCGCCCTGGGCTCGGCCGGGGCGGCCGGCGATGTGCTGCGCCAGCGGTCGGCCCCCACCGTGCTCACGCCCCACGACGGGGAGTTCAAGCGGCTGATGGGGCGCCCGCCGGGCCCCGACCGGCTGGCCGACACGAGGGACCTGGCCGAGCGGACGGGGGCGACGGTCCTGCTCAAGGGGTCGACGACGGTGGTGGCCGACCCCGACGGGGCGTCGCTGTGGAGCACCGAGGCCGACGCCCGCCTCGCCTCGGCGGGCACGGGCGACGTGCTGGCGGGGGTGATCGCCGCCTTCCTGGCTCAGGGGCTGCCCGCCCTGCGGGCCGCCGGCCTGGCCGCCTACGTCCACGGCGCGGCCGCCAACCGCGGCTGGCGGAGAGGGCTGGTGGCGGGCGACCTCCTCGACGCCCTGCCCGCCGTGTTGGACGAGGCAGAGGCGCCGTGACCGGCCGCCCGGTGTGGGCCGAGGTCGACCTGGGCGCCATCCGCCACAACGTGGCCGTCCTGGCGGAGCGGGTGGCGCCCGCCGCGGTGTGCGCGGTGGTCAAGGCGTCCGGGTACGGGCACGGGCCGGTCGAGGTGTCCCGGGCGGCGCTGGCGGGCGGGGCGACGTGGCTGGCGGTGGCCCTGATGGAGGAAGGGGCGGTGCTGCGGGAGGCGGGCATCGCCGCCCCCGTGCTGCTCCTGTCGGAGCCGCCGGCGGGGGCTATGGCCGCAGTGGTCGATCTGGGCCTCACGCCGACCCTCTACACGGCCGAGGGCCTGGACGCGTTGACGGCGGCTGCGGCCGGGCCCGTCACCGTCCCGGTCCACGTGAAGGTGGACACTGGCATGCACCGGGTCGGGGCCGCTGCGGACGACGCGGTCAAGCTCGCCCTCGCCGTCGAGGAGCGCACCCACCTGCGCCTGGAGGGAGTGTGGACGCACTTCGCGGTGGCGGACGACCCGTCCGGCGACTTCACCACCGGCCAGTTCGCCCGGCTCGGCGCGGTGGTGGACGAGCTGGCCACGGCCGGCATCCGTCCCCCGCTGGTGCACGCCTGCAACAGCGCCGGGGCCCTCGGCTTCCCGGCCTGCCACGGCGACCTGGTCCGCTGCGGCATCGCGGTGTACGGCGTGGCCCCCGCCCCCGGCCTGATCGGGGCCGCCCCGCTGCGGCCCGCCCTGGCGCTCAAGGCCCACGTGTCGTTGGTGAAGGAGGTCGAGGCGGGCGAGGCCCTGTCCTACGGGCTCCGCTACCGGCTCGGCCACCGGTCGCACGTGGCCACCGTGCCCATCGGCTACGCCGACGGCGTGCCCTGGCGGCTAGGGGTGACCGGGGGCGAGGTGCTGATCGGGGGCCGGCGGCGGCCCCTGGCCGGGAGCGTGACCATGGACCAGGTGCTGGTCGACTGCGGCGACGACGGCTCGGTGGCGGCCGGTGACGAGGTGGTGCTGCTCGGGGCCCAGGACGGCGAGCGCATCGACGCCTGGGAATGGGCCGCGAAGGTGGGCACCATCGCCTACGAGGTGCTGGCCGGCATCGGGTCGCGCGTGCCGAGGGTCTACGTGGGCTGATCGACCCGGTGGGTGTCGATGTCGAGGCCGCCCCGCAGGCGGCCTCCGGCCAGGTGGGCCACGTTCTCCAGGAACGACGTCCACATGTGCAGTTGGACCTCCTTGGCCAGCGGCACGGTCTGGTACAGCACGTTCGACAGGCGGTCGCCGCTGCGGGCCCAGGACTCGATGGTGAAGACGAGGGCGCCGCCCTCGTCGGCGGCCCGGAACTCGATCTGGCCCGCCTCCAGGTGGGTGTCGAGGGTGGCCAGGCGGAACGACGTGCGGGTGACGTGGACGACCCGCACGGGCCCATTCCACGGCCCCGGCATGCGCACCGTGTACTCGTCGCCCACCGCCATCCGGCCCTCCTCCCCGTACACCTTGGTGAAGCGGGCGAACTCGGTGGGGGCCACCTCGTCGGGGTCCGACGAGACACGCCGCATCACGTCGGCGGCCGGGCTGGAGGGCTTCAAGACCCACGCCGTGTACCGGCGGTGGAACAGGGGGCCCACGCCGTCCTCCGGGTACTGGATGCGGTCCCGGGACACGTCGGCGGGGAGGGGCGGCGGCCCGTCCTCCTCCATCGTGCCGGCCCGCTCCCGGCGGTGGAGCGGAGTCGTCCGCCACATGTAGTGCCACGCCGTGAGGCCGACCCCTGCCGGCCACAGCACGGTGGTCGCCAACCATCCCGCCACCCCGGTTCTACCGCCAGCCGTGTGGGTACGTGCCGACCATGCTCATCGGGTTCCTCCATACCCTCGGCCTCCGGGGCTGGCACTTCCACACTGCCTCCATGGGCGGTGTGGGGCTCTGCATCGGCCTGTGGATCCGGGCCAAGACGGTCGACCAGGAGGAGCGGGGGAACGCCGAGCGGCGGGCCCTGTTCGTGGGGCTGTGGCCGCCGACCCTGTGGCTGATCGGCGACTCCCTCGAGCTACGGGGGTAACCCCCGGCCCGTCAGGCCGTCAGGCCGCCGGCCGCCAGGCCGGGGTGGTGAGGCAACCCGCCTCCCGGCCCAGGAATCGCAGGCCCTGGAGGTCGGGCTCCTTGAACTCCGCCGGCCGCGACGTCTGCTCAGCCGTCTCCGGGTACATGATGGCCCCCTTGTCCCGGGTGTGGCCCAGGCCGACCACGTGAGCGAGCTCGTGGAGGATGATCCGTCCCCAGGTGACCTGCTGGGGCCCGATGGCGCCCACTCCGGACCCCACGGGCGGGCCGAACCCGCCGGTCACGGGCGTCCGGGCCTCACGGTCGGTGACGGCGTCCACGTTGAGCATGAGCTGGCCCGACACGATCACGCCGTCCACGATCGATCCGATGCCGCGGCCGACGGCCTGGATGGTGGGATCGTCGCCCTGGTTGCCGAAGCGGGTCCAGTTGACCAGGATCGGGGCCCACCGCTCGCCGTAGCGCTCGACCACCGAGGCGCCCCGCCGCCCCACCTCGTCGGTGGTCCCCTCGTCCACGAAGGCGATCCCGGTGGCCCGGGACAGGAGGGCGAAGGCCTGGCGGACGTCGTTGGCGCCGGTGGGCGGGGCGAGGGCCACGTTCTGCACGTAGGGGACGGGCTCGCAGGGGTTGAAGCGGATCGGCGTGCAGTTGTCGCGGTTGACCCGGAAGAACGAATAGGTGTTGGGCAGGGTGGGGATGTCGTCGGGGCGGAGGCCGTTGACCCCGAAGCGGTCGACGTGCCCGTCGGCCGGGCAGTCCTCGCTCGCGGGGGCGGACGCCGGCACGGTGCCGGGGCGGGCGCTGGCCGACGTGGACGCGTCGTCCCCACCGGTGAAGGCGATGGCGGCCACCACCAGGGCGAGCACCACGACTCCGGCCACCATCCCGCTGCGCACGAGGGTGGCCGTGGCGTAGGCCGCCTTCTGCACGACCCGTCCGGCCAGCTCGACGGGCGACGACCCCTCGGCGGTGGCCACGACCGTGAACGCCAGCTCGCGGTCGGGCCCCGTGAAGGGACGCTTGCCGGGGTCGATCTGCACGACCGCCCGGGCGGTGGTGCCTGGGGTGGCGGTGATGGTGGGCGGGTCGACGGTGATGGCGAGGCCGTCGGCGGCGGGGGCGGCGATGTCGACCCTTACCGGGGCATTGCCGCGGTTGCCGACGCAGACCTCGTGTCGGCTGGGACCGTCACCGGTGGCCTCGGGCGGGTCGAGGGTGGTGGAGAGGATGCTGAACGCCGTCACCTCGACCACCCCCTCGGCCACCGTGGGGGCGGCGGCCAGGGCCGACGCCTTGCGGCTCTCGGGCGCGGACGGGTCGAGCACCTTCACCTCGAAGGGCAGGGGGCCGGCCGGGGGGATGGATGCCCGCGGCATGCGGAAGCCGACTCGGACGGCGGCCTCGCCCCCCGGCTCGACGGAGACGGTGTCGGGCACCACGAAGGAGAACGGGCCACCCCGGCCGCCGACCTGCACCCGGACGGTCTCGGGCGCCGTGCCGTCGTTGCGCAGCGTCAGCTCGACCGCGCCCGAACTGCCCGGCTCCACGGCGAGCGAGCGCGCCGCCAGGACCCCCACAAGCCCCATGGGCCAGAGGGTACCCAGGACGACCGCCCGGCGGGCGGCGAGATTCGGGTGCGGCGATACCATCGCGGCGATGCCGACGCTGGTCGACGTTGAGCGGGAGGCCATGTCGTGCACCCGCTGCGCCCTGCATCGGGGGCGCACCACTGTCGTGTTCGGGGTGGGCGACCCGCACGCCGAGCTCATGTTCGTCGGGGAGGGGCCGGGTGAGCAGGAGGATCTCGAGGGCGAACCGTTCGTGGGCCGGTCGGGACGGTTCCTCGACCGGCTGGTGCAGGAGGAGATGGGCCTCACCCGGGACCGGTGCTACATCGCCAATGCCGTGAAGTGCAGGCCTCCGGGCAACCGCGACCCTCTTCCCGCCGAGATCGAGGCGTGCCGGCCGTTCTTCGACGCCCAGTTGGAGCTGGTCGACCCCAAGGTGATCGTCACTCTGGGCAACTTCGCCACCAAGCTGCTGCTGTCGACGGGCGAGGGGATCACCAAGCTGCGGGGCCGGGTCTACCCGCGGGGCCGCCGCCTGGTGGTGCCGACGTACCACCCGGCCGCCGTGCTGCGGGGCGGTGGCGAGACCCGGGCCCAGATGCGGGCCGACTTGGTGCGGGCCGCCCAGTTGCTGGCGGCACCGACGACGGTGCCGGCCGCCCCATGATCGAGGTTCGCACCAAGTCGGTGGACGACACGCGGGCCCTCGGGGCCGAGCTGGCGGCGTTCGCCCGGCCCGGGGACCTCCTGCTGCTGGAGGGCGGCCTGGGCACGGGCAAGACGGCCTTCGTCCAGGGCCTGGCCAGGGGCCTCGGGGTGGACGAGCCCGTGACCAGCCCGGCCTTCGTGCTCATGCACATCTACAACGGGCGGGTTCCCCTCAATCACCTCGACGTCTACCGCCTCGACCGCCTGCAGGAGCTGGTCGACCTCGGGATCGCGGAGATCCTCGACGAAGACGCGGTGACGGTCATCGAGTGGGGCGACGTGGTCAGCCCCGCCCTCCCGTCCGACTTCCTGGCCGTGCGCATGGAGCCGGGCGAGTCCGACGACGAGCGGGTCGTGCGCATCCGGGCGGTGGGACCGTCGTGGCCGGCGCGGGTGCGGGCCATCGGCGAGGCGGTCAGCCGGTGGGCGGCGGGGGCGTGAGCCGGTGCTGATCCTCGGGATCGAGACGGCCGCCGTCCAGGTGGGCTGCGCCATCGGCGGCCACGAGGGCGTGCTCGCCTCGTTCCACGCGGCGCGGCGGCGCCGCCACGTGGAAGCCCTGGTACCGGCCATCGAGTTCATCTGCCGGCAGGCGGGGGTCGAGCTGAAGGAGCTGGGGGCCATCGCGGTCGACATCGGGCCCGGCCTGTTCAGCGGCCTGCGGGTCGGGGTCACCACCGCCAAGACCCTGGCCCAGGCCCTGCGCCTTCCCATGATCGGGGTGGCGAGCCTTGACCTGCTCGCCTTCCCCGTCCGCCACAGCACCCGCCTGATCGTGCCCGTGATCGACGCCCGCCGGGGTGAGGTGTTCTACGCCTGCTACCGCCAGGTGCCCGGCGGGGTGCAGAACCTGTCCGGGTACGAGATCGGCTCGCCCGACGACCTGGCGTCCGAGCTGGAGGCGAAGGGGGAAGACGCCCTGCTGGTGGGCGACGGGGCCCTGCGCTACGCCTCAAAGCTGTCGGGGGTGGCGGGCAGCCAGATCACGGGGCCGCCCAACGTCTACCCCTCGGCCGCCGCCCTCGTCGCCCTGGCCCACGCCCAGGCCCTGCGCGAGGACTTCGTGTCGCCGTCGGAGCTGGAGCCTCTCTACCTGCGCCGCACCGACGCCGAGCTGAACTGGAACGCCACCGCCGGATGGGGGCGGGGCGCCCCGGCCCGCGCCGCCCGCTGATGGTCAGGGCGAGGGACGACCGTCGCCACGCGGCACCCGCTCGACCGGTGGGCGGGGCGCCCGCGCTCACCGTGCAGGTGGTGCCCATGCGTCGCCGCCACCTGCGGTCCGTCCTGCGCATCGAGGCGGAGACGCACCCCCGCCCCTGGTCGCTGAGCCTGTTCATGAGCGAGATGGCCCTGCGCACCAGCCGGGCCTACTACGTGGCGCGAGTGGACGGGCTGGTCGTGGGCTACGTGGGGCTGATGATGAGCGGCGAGGAGGGCCATGTGACCACCGTGGCGGTCGACCCCAACTGGCACCGCCGCAAGATCGGCACCCGCCTGATGCTGGTGGCGGCCCGGGAGGCCGTGCGGCGGGGGGCCGCCGCCCTCACCCTCGAGGTGCGGATGAGCAACGCCGGCGCCCAGGAGCTGTACCGGCAGTTCGGATTCCGCCCTGCAGGTGTCCGCAGGAACTATTACGTGGAGACCAACGAAGATGCGCTCATCATGTGGGCCGAGGACGTGAACGAACCGGCCTACGGGGCCCGGCTGGACGCCGTCGAGGCGGCCGTGCCGGGCACCACCGTCGTCGACGAGGGCCGGCCGTGACCGCCCCCGTGGAGGCGGGAGCGCCGCGGGACGAGCCGTTCCTCGTGCTCGGGATCGAGACGTCGTGTGACGAGACGGCGGCGGCGGTGGTGGCCAACGGCTCGGCCGTGGTCTCGTCGGTGGTGTCGAGCCAGGTCGACCTGCACGCCCGCTTCGGCGGAGTCGTGCCCGAGCTGGCCAGCCGGGCCCACGTGCAGCTGCTCACGCCGGTCGTGGCCGAGGTGCTGGTGGAGTCGGGGCTGGAGGGAGACGGGATCGACGCGGTGGCGGCCACGGTGGGCCCCGGCCTGGTGGGGGCCCTGCTGGTGGGGGTCAGCGCGGCCAAGGCCCTGGCCCTGGTGTGGGACGTCCCCTTCGTCGGAGTCAACCACATGGAGGGCCACCTGTACGCCGCCTTCCTGGAGCAGCCCGACCTCGAGCTACCCACGGTCGTGCTGCTCGTGTCGGGCGGCCACACCATGGTCGTGCTCATGGAAGGTCACGGGCGCTACCGGCTGCTGGGGGCCACCGTCGACGACGCCGTCGGCGAGGCCTACGACAAGGTCGCCCGCTTCCTCGGCCTCGGCTACCCGGGCGGGCCCGCCATCGACCGGCTGGCCCCGGAGGGGGATCCCGAGGCCATCCGCTTTCCCCGTCCCATGCTGGCCGAGGGCTACGACTTCTCCTTCAGCGGGCTCAAGACGGCCGTGGTGAACCACGTTCGCAACCATCCCGACCACAACGTGGCCGACGTGGCCGCGTCCTTCCAGGCGGCGGCGGTGGACGTGCTGGTGGCCAAGGCCCGCCGGGCGGCGGCCGACACGGGGGCCACCAGCCTGTGCATCGGCGGCGGGGTGGCGGCCAACTCCCTGCTCCGGAGGCGGATCGTGGAGGCCTGCGAGGAGGACGGCCTCCGGGCGTTCGTCCCCAGCCGCGAGCTCTGCACCGACAACGCGGCGATGATCGCGGCCGCCGCGTGGTGGCGCTACCGGGCCGACGGGCCGACGCCTCTGGACGCCGGGGCGGTGCCCAACCTGCGCCTGGCCTGAGCCGGCCGGCTACGGCTGCGGCAGGCGCCTGTTGCCGCAACCCGCCTGCCCCGACTATCGTTAGCACTCGATACCTGAGAGTGCTAACGCGCGACACGGAGGTCGATGCCGCAATGAACCTGAAGCCCCTCGACGACCGCATCGTTGTCCGGCCCCGCGAGGCGGAGGAGATGACGGTGAGCGGGATCGTCATCCCCGATACCGCCAAGGAGAAGCCTCAGCAGGGAGACGTGTTGGCCGTAGGCCCCGGCCGCCGGTCCGAGCAGTCGGGCGACATCATCCCCATGGACGTCAAGGTCGGCGACGTGGTCGTGTACAGCAAGTACGGCGGCACCGAGATCACCATCGACAACGAGGACCTGCTGATCCTCAACGGTCGCGACGTCCTGGCCGTCGTCGAGAGCGCCTGAGCGTGCCCAAGATCCTCCGGTTCAGCGAGGACGCCCGGCACAGCCTGGAGGTCGGGGTCGACAAGCTGGCCGACACGGTCAAGGTCACCCTCGGCCCGCGCGGCCGCAACGTTGTGCTGGAGAAGAAGTTCGGCGCGCCCACCGTCACCAACGACGGGGTCACGATCGCCCGCGAGGTCACCCCGCTGGAGCACCCCTTCCAGAACATGGGGGCCATGCTCGTCCGCGAGGTGGCCATCAAGACCAATGACGTGGCCGGCGACGGCACCACCACCGCCACCGTCCTGGCCCAGACCCTCATGAAGGAGGGCATGCGCTACGTCACCGCCGGCGGCAACCCCCTCGCCCTCAAGCGGGGGGTGGACCGGGCGGTCGACGCCGCCGTCAACCACGTCCAGTCCCAGGCCAAGGACGTCGACGGCCGGGCCGAGATCGCCCAGGTGGCCGCCATCTCCGCCGGCGACATCGAGATCGGCGAGATGATCGCCGATGCGATGGAGCGAGTCGGCAAGGACGGGGTCGTCACCGTCCTGGAGGAGAAGCATACCGTCGGCATGTCGCTCGAGTTCGTCGAGGGCATGGCGTGGGACAAGGGCTTCCTGTCACCCAACTTCATCACCGACCAGGACCGCCAGGAGGCGGTACTGGAGGACCCCTACATCCTCCTGCACAACAAGAAGATCTCCTCGGTGGCGGATTTGGTCCCGGTGCTGGAGAAGGTCATGCAGGCGGGCAAGCCGCTCGTGGTGGTGGCCGAGGACGTCGACGGGGAAGCCCTCTCGACGCTGGTGGTCAACAAGCTGCGGGGGACCTTCTCGTCGGTGGCGGTCAAGGCGCCGTGGTTCGGCGAGCGCCGCCGCCAGCTGCTGGAGGACATCGGCGTGGTCACCGGCGGCCAGGTCGTCAGCGAGGAGCTCGGCATCAAGCTGGAGACGGTGTCGCTCGACATGCTGGGCCGGGCCCGGCAGGTCAAGGTCACCAAGGACGAGACGACGATCATCGAGGGCCTGGGTGATCGCTCGGCCATCGAGGAGCGCATGCGCTACGTCCGCATCCAGCTGGAGGACGCCACCTCCTCGTGGGAGAAGGAGAAGACCTCGGAGCGCCTGGCCAAGCTGGCCGGGGGCGTTGCCATCATCCGGGTGGGCGCCGCCACCGAGGTGGAGCTCAAGGAGAAGAAGGCCCGCATCGAGGACGCCGTGTCCGCCACCCGGGCGGCCATGGAGGAAGGCATCGTGGCCGGGGGCGGCACCGCCCTGCTGCGGGCCCGGGCCGCCCTCGACGAGCTGGAGGCCGAGGGCGACGAGGCGGTCGGGGTAGGTATCGTGCGCCGCGCTCTCGAGTCGCCGCTGCGGTGGATCGCGGCCAACGCCGGGCTCGAGGGCCCGGTCCTGGCCGAGCGGGTGGCGGCCCTGACCGACGCCCGCCAAGGGCTCAACGCCGCCACCGGCCAGATGGAGGATCTGGTTGCGGCGGGGATCATCGATCCCGCCAAGGTCGTGCGCTCCGCCTTGCAAAACGCGGCATCGGTGGTCGGCATCCTGTTCACGACCGAAGCGATCATCACCGACAAGCCCGAGCACTTCGAGCCCCACGGCATTCCCGCCCGGGGACCCATGTCCATGCAGGGCATGGGAGGGGCCGGCGGCGCCATGCGCCACATGGGCGCCTGAGAGTCGATCCGTTTCGCCGGAGAACGGTGGGTCAGGCCAGCGTCTCGCCGTCCTGGGTCACCGAGATGGCACCGGTGGGGCAGCACTCAGCCGCCTCGACCAGGGCTTCCACGGGCTCGGTGAGGGGTAGGCGGACGGTGGCCACGCCGACCGGGTCGAGGGCGAACGTGCCCGGGGCGGCGTTGACGCACGACTTGGAGCCGATGCAGCGGGCCCGGGAGACCTCGACCTCTACACCCATGTGCGAAAGCCTATAGCGGGCGGCGGCGGTACCCTCGCGCCCTTATGTGCGGCATCGTCGCAGTCCTTCGCCGCCCCAGCCGCCGGGAGCCACCGCCGAGCGACGGGCTCGTGGCCGGCCTCGACTCGGCGCTGGCCGCCGCCGCCGAGCTGGGAGGCTGGTGTCTGAGCCGGCCGCCTCGGCGCGTAGCGCCGAACGCGAAGGACACCAGCCTCCTGGGGACCCTGGGTGACGCGGCGTCGGCCGTGGAAAGCGTCGACCGGGCCCTGCGGGGCGTGCCCGGGGTGCGGGCCCTGCTGGCCGACGCCCGGCTGCCCGCCTCCCTCGTCGCCCGCCTCGACCGCCTCGACGCCGAGGTGGTGGCCATGGAGCGGTGGCTGGACTCGGGTGAGCCCGAGGTGCGGGGCGGCCCGGCTGGGATCGAGGCCTTCAACGCCGCCCTCGTCCGCCTGAAGGACGCGGCGTGGGCGGTCCGCCACGACCGGTTGCGCACGGCCGAGGCGGTGCGCGACCTGGCCGGCCCCGAAGCGGGACCATCAGCCCTGGAGGGCTACACGTCCATCCAGACGGCCCTGTCGGCCATCGATCGGCTCGAGGTGCGGGGCCGTGACTCGGCCGGGATCCACGTGCTGGTGGAGGGGCACGGCCTCGACCTGGCCGATCCCGCGATGGCCGCCCTGCTCGACGGGCGGGCCGACGACCGGCTCTTCACGTCGATGGCGGTGCGGGCGGCGGGGCAGCATCTGGCCTTCGTGTACAAGGCGGCGGCCGAGATCGGCGAGCTGGGGGACAACACCCGCCGCCTGCGGGACGCCATCCGCGCCGACGACCTGCTGCGGCGGGCCCTGGAGGAGACGTCGGCCCGGGCCACCGTCCTGGGCCACACCCGCTGGGCCAGCGTGGGGATCATCTCCGAGGCCAACGCCCACCCCCTCAACCACGAGGAAGAGGACCGCGGCGCCGGGCCCTACGTGGTCGCCGCCCTCAACGGGGACGTCGACAACCAGGCCGCCCTGAAGGAGCGGGAGCAGCTGAGCGTGCCGGTGGAGGTCACCACCGACGCCAAGGTCATTCCCGTGCTCGTTTCCCGGCAGTTGGCCGGCGGAGCCTCCCTGGAGGGTGCCTTCGTCGCCACCGCCCGCGCCTTGGAGGGCTCGGTGGCGGTCGGGGCGGTCTGTGGGGACAACCCGTCCCGGCTGCTGCTGGCCCTGCGGGGGAGCGGCCAGGCGTTGTACGTGGGGCTGGCGGAGGACGCCTACGTGGTGGCCAGCGAGCCCTACGGCCTGGTGGAGGAGACGTCGCAGTACCTCCGCATGGACGGGGAGGCGGGCTCGCACCCGGGCCAGGTCCTCGTGGTCGACGCCGCCGGGGCCGGCACGTTGGAGGGCATCCGCCGGCTGGGCTACGACGGGGCGGCGGTGCCGGTGCGGGCCGAGGAGGTGCGCACCGCCGAGATCACCACCCGCGACGTTCACCGGGCCGGCTACCCCCACTACCTCCTGAAGGAGATCTCCGAGGCTCCCCAGTCCGTCCAGAAGACGCTGCGAGGGCGGCTGGTGAGCGCAGGCGGGCGGCTCGCCGTGCAGCTGGGGGAGGAGACCCTTCCCGAGGCGGTGCGGACCCGCCTGCGAGCGGGCGAGGTGCGGCGGATCGTGACCATCGGCCAGGGGACGGCGGGAGTGGCGGGCCATGCCCTGGCGGCCGTGTTGGGCCCCCTGCTGGCGGCGGCCGGCGCGGGCGGGACCCACGTGGAGTCGACCCTGGCCACCGAGCTGTCCGGGTTCGGCCTGGCCGACGACATGTCCGACACCTTGGCGGTGGCGGTGAGCCAGTCGGGCACGACCACCGACACCAACCGCACCGTCGACCTGGTGCGAGCCCGGGGCGGGATCGTCCTCGGAATCGTCAACCGGCGCAACTCCGACCTGGTCGAGAAGGTCGACGGGGTGCTGTACACATCCGACGGGCGCGACGTGGAGATGGCGGTGCCGTCCACCAAGGCCTTCTACGCCCAGGTGGCGGCGTGCGTGCTGCTGGCCGTGGCCCTGGCCGACGAGCTGGGGGCATCGACCGCCCGCGGTCGCACTCCCGGTCGTGGCGTCAAGGCCACGGAGGCGGGCCTGCTGGCCGGCCTGCGGGACCTGCCGGCGGCCATGGCCCAGGTCCTGGAACGGCGGCCGGCCATCGCCGCCGCCGCCCAACGCCACGCCCCGCCCCGCCGCTACTGGGCGGTGGTGGGCAACGGGGCCAACCGCATCGCCGCCGAGGAGGTGCGGATCAAGCTCTCCGAGCTCTGCTACAAGTCGATCGCCTGCGACCTCACCGAGGACAAGAAGCACATCGACCTGTCCTCCGAGCCGTTGATCCTCGTCTGCGCGGCCGGCCTGCCGCCCGGCAACGCCGACGACGTGGCCAAGGAGATCGCCATCTACGGCGCCCACAAGGCGGCCCCCATCGTCATCGCCGACGACGCCCGCACCCGATTCGACGCCGCCCTCGAGGTTCTCCTGGTGCCGGCCGTCGAACCGGCCCTTGCCTTCGTGGTGGCCGCCATGGCCGGCCACCTGTTCGGCTACGAGGCGGCCTTGGCCATCGACGCCCAGGCCCGCCCGCTGCGAGAGATCAGGGCCGGAGTGGAATCGGTGCTGGGCGACGGCGAGCTGGGTGCCGTCGAGCGGCTGCGGGCGGCGGTGGCCCGTCCCGCCGCCCAGTTCCTGGGCGACCTCCAGGCCGGGCGGTACGACGGCCACCTCGAGGCCAGTACCGCCCTGCGCACGGCCAACCTGCTGCGCCACGCCACCCTGTCGACCATGGCCGGCCTGCGTGGCCCGAACGCCATGGCCGGCCTGGAGGCGTACGAGGCGGAGACGGGGCGGGTGGCCACCCCGACCACGTTCTTCACCGACCTCACCGACGCCTTGACCAAGGCCATCGGGGAGCTGACCAGGCCGGTCGACGCCATCAAGCATCAGGCCAAGACCGTTACCGTGGGCATCTCCCGCTCGGAGGAGGCGCTGTACGGGAGCCGGCTGGTGCAGGCGGTGCTGGGTGCGGGGGCGACCCGGGACCGGCTGGGGTACCGGGTCCTTCGTACGCTGGCCGGCCTCGAGCCGGCCATCGAAGAAGTCGTGGGCTGGACCCGCTACCAGGTCGAGGGCCGGGTGGACGGGGGCGCCACCGTCCGCGTCGTCGACCGCGGGGGGATCGCCACCGGGATCCCCACCCGTACCGACGGCGACCCCCGGCTCCGCGGGTCCAAGCACCGGGCCGCCACGCTGCGCGAGGTTCTGGTGGCGCGGGGTGGAGCCGACCAGCGCACGGTCGTGATCGTCCCGGAGGTGAAGGAGGGCGAGGTCACCGGGCTGTGCCTGCTCCACGCCCGCTTCTTCGACGGCCTGGCCGCACCGGTGGCCCAGGCCGTGCTGACCGCCTACCTCGACCGCTTCGACGCCTTGGTGGACGCCGTCACCGAGCGGGAGCCGGCCTTCGACGAGGCGGTGCTCGGGCAGGTGCCCATCGTCGACCTGCTCACCCAGCCCGTCCACCTGCTCGCGCAACACTGGCGGCAGGGGTAGCCTCGGCCCTCCTATGGACCGGCCGCCCCCCGACCCTCAGAAGCTGCTCAACGCCTGGATGGAGTGGGAGCGCGGCGAGACGCCTCCCGGCCGGGTGCTGAGCAACCTGAAGACGGCGGGCATGCGAGAGGTCCTGGAGGAGTTGGCGGCCCGGTCCCCGGCCGGGTCCTGACCGCCCGGGCGGCGCCCACGTCCCGACAGACCGTCCCCCGCCCGCCCGGCGCCCGCCCGGGTGGAGCGCCGCCCTGGGAGGAGCTCCCCGTCCGAGCCCGGCGCACTCCCGTCGGCATGGCGCGGGCGCTGCTCGATGACCGGCGCCGCGAGGGACAGCCGCCCATCTCGCCGGCGGCCGCCCTGCTGGCCCTGTTCGAGGAGTGCGGTGACGCCCGGGTCGTGCTCATCCGCCGGGCCATCGCTCTCCCGACCCATCCGGGGGAGATCGCCCTGCCCGGCGGCAAGGTCGATCCGGGCGAGTCCATGGTGGACGCCGCCCTGCGGGAGGCCTCGGAGGAGGTGGGGATCGTCCCCGCCGCCGTCGAGGTGGTGGGCTGGCTGGATCCCGTCGTGGGCGGCACGTCCGCCTCGGTGGCCACGCCGATCGTGGGCCTGTTGGGGGAGCGGCCCCGGCTGGTGGCGGCGCCGGCCGAGGTGGAGGCGGCGTTCGACGTGGCCTTGTCCGACCTGATGGCCGTCTACCGCGAGGAGCGGTGGGACATCCCCGTGCCCGACCTGGCCATGCACTTCTTCGAGCTCCCCGAGGACACGGTCTGGGGGATGACCGCCCGCATCCTCTACCAGTTGCTGGCCGACCTGACCGCCCGCAAGCTCAGCCGCTAGATCGAGGCGCTAGCCTCGCCAGCGGCGGCCCCAGCGGCTTCCGGGCGACGACGAGGGAGGGGCGGGTGGCGGCGTGGCCTCGGTCCCCTCCAGCAGCCACACCTCCTCGTCGGCGCTCATGCTCAGCTTGGTGGGGCCCAGCAGGTGGTTGTAGGCGTCCATCTGGATGGTTTGAGCGCCGGGATAAACCGGCATGGAGAAAGGAATGAGAAAGTCCAACATCGAAGGAGTAGCGACCCACGGTGGCCCCGAGTCATGCGTCGACGTCCGCAAGGGCGACGGTGAAGCGTTGACAG
>Ga0187892_10005233_pt1 | contig 20634 bp, 19 predicted proteins | sample MA1701073metaG_FD_139345 | JGI IMG/M metagenome (GOLD analysis project Ga0187892, IMG submission 139345) | Bio-ooze microbial communities from a basaltic lava cave in the Kipuka Kanohina Cave System on the Island of Hawaii, USA - MA170107-3 metaG ... | reverse complement strand
GCAGAACGTGGGCGACGGCTCGCTCTTCCACTCGAGCTATCTGAACCTGCGGTTCTGCGTGGCCGCCGGCGCCAACATCACGTTCAAGATCCTCTACAACGGCGCGATCGCGAACACCGGGGCTCAAGAGATCGTGGGCGCCAAGTCGGTGCCGGCGCTGGCGCGCCTCCTCGAGGAGGAGGGCGTGCGCCGCATCGCGGTGGTCACCAAGAACCCGCCCGCCTACCGCGGCCAGCAGCTCGGCCCCAACACGCGCGTGCATCCGGTGGCCGAGCTCGAGCGGGTGCAGGCCGAGCTGGCCGGCGAGGGCGGCGTCACGGTGCTCATCTACGACGAGACGTGCGCGAACGAGCGGCGCCGCCGTCAGAAGCGCGGCACGCTGCCCGCGCCGAACCGCTTCGTGGTGATCAACGAGGAGGTCTGCGAGAACTGCGGAAACTGCGGCGAGGTGACCAATTGCATGTCGCTGCAGAAGGTCGAGACCGAGTTCGGCGCCAAGACCCAGGTCCACGCCTCGACCTGTAACCAGGACTACAGCTGCCTGCAGGGCGATTGCCCGTCGTTCCTGACCGTCGAGACGCGCGCGGGAACGGGCTATCGCAGGCCGTCGGTGCCGCGGCTCGACGCGACCGCGGTGCCCGAGCCGTCGGACAAGGTGCCGCTCGACCGGGCGTACCACATCTACATTCCGGGCGTCGGAGGCACCGGTGTCATCACGATCAACGCGCTGCTGTGCTTCGCCGCCTTGATGGATGGCCAGCGTGTGCTGAGCTACGACCAGACCGGCGCCGCGCAGAAGTGGGGGCCGGTGCTCTCGAGCCTGGTGCTGGCGCCGCACGACGAGCTGGTCGCCGCCAACAAGGTCGGGCTCGGCCGGGCCGACCTCTACCTGGCGCTGGATCTGCTGACGAGCGCGACGCCGGTGAACCTGGACCGCTGCGCCCCGGAGGTCACGGCCGGGCTGCTCGTCACCGACCTGTTCCCGACCGGGGAGATGATCCGGAACCCCTCGGCGGCGCGGCCGATCGAGCCCGTGAAAGAGGCGATCGCGCGGGTCTGCCGCCCGGGACAGCTCGTGTCCGTGGACGCGCGGCGGCTGGCCGAGGGGCTCTTCGGCGACCACCTGATGACCAATCTCTTGGCGATCGGCGTGGCCTACCAGTCGGGACTGCTGCCGCTCACCGCCGAGAGCATCGAGGGCGCGATCACGCTCAACGGCGTGCAGGTGGAGGGCAATCTCCAGGCGTTCCGGTACGGGCGGCTCCACGCTCACGACCCCGAGCGGGTGGAGGCGCTCGTCAGGCTGCGGGCCGGCCACGAGGAGGAACGGCAGCGGGCGATGGCCGCGTTGTCGGCCGCCGGCCGCCGCGAGTACACGCGGCTGCTCGAGCGCTGTGAGGCGGTGGACGAGGAATCCCGGCGGCTGCTCGCCGTGCGCATCGCGGAGCTGATCGACTACCAGAGCGCGGCGTACGCGCGCGCGTACGTGGAGTTCGTGCTGCGGGTGAGCGCGCGCGAGCGGGCGGCGCTGGGCCGGTCCGGGCGGGTGACGCAGGCGGTGGCGCGGTACCTCTACAAGCTGATGGCGTACAAGGACGAGTACGAGGTGGCGCGCCTGCACCTCAAGCCGCGCCTCCGTGATCAGGTCCGTGGCCTCTTCACCGACCCGTGGCGCGTCGCCTATCACTTCCATCCGCCGCTTCTCCGCGGGCTCGGGCTCGAGCGCAAGCTCGAGCTCGGGCCCTGGTTCACGCCGGTGCTGGGCGCGCTCAAGGCCGCGCGCCGGCTGCGGGGGACGGCGCTGGATCCCTTCGGCCAGGCCGCCGTCCGTCGCGAGGAGCGGCGGCTCATCACCTGGTACCGGGAGCTGGTCGAGGAGGCGCTGGGGCGTCTCACGTTGGAGAGCCGTGACGTGGTCGTTGCGCTCGCGGAGCTTCCGGACGGCATTCGCGGATACGAGAGCATCAAGCTGCGCAACGTCGAGACGGCCAGGGGACGGGCGGCCGAGCTGATGTCGCGGCTGCGCGGCGCCGTCTGAGCGCCCGCGCGCGGTGACAGCTCTGGTGGGGGCGGCCGCGCAGATCGCGCTCTCGGACGTCAGCAAGCGGTACGAGACCGTCAGCGGCGCGGTCGACGCCGTCGACAGCGTCAGTCTCGCGGTCAAGCCGCAGGAGTTCGTCACGCTGCTGGGGCCGAGCGGCTGCGGCAAATCGACCGTGCTCGGCATGATCGGGGGCCTCATCCGTCCGGACCGGGGCCGCATCGTGATCGACGGCGAGGCCTGCACCGGTCCGAACCCGCGCAAGGTGGCGCTCGTCTTCCAGGACCCGGGTCTCTTTCCGTGGCGCACCGCGCTCGACAACGTGGGCTTCGGGCTCGAGCTCCAGGGCGTGCCCGCGGCGCGGCGGCGCGAGATCGCGCGGGGCCTGCTCGAGCCCATGGGGCTCCGCGGCTTCGAGCAGAAGTATCCGCGCGAGCTCTCCGGCGGCATGCGCCAGCGCGTGGCCATCGCCCGGGCCCTGGCGCTCGACACGCCGATCCTCCTGATGGACGAGCCCTTCGGCGCGCTCGACGAGCAGACCCGGCTGCTCATGGGCGAGTGGCTGGTGGGCATCCGCCGCCGGACCCGGAAGACCGTCGTGTTCGTGACCCACAGCCTGCTGGAAGCGATCACGCTGTCGGACCGCATCGTCGTGATGACCTCGCGGCCGGGCCGTGTCAAGGACGTCGTCGAGATCACGCTGCCGTACCCGCGGGACCTGAACGCTCCCGAGATCGCCGATGTGCGCGCCAAGCTGTGGGAGCAGGTCCGCGAGGAGTCGCTCCGCGCCATGGAAGGCAACGCGTGAAGGTGTTCCTCTGGCGCGCGGCCGTCCTGGTCGGCGCGCTCGGCGCCTGGGAGCTCGTGGCGCGGCCGCTCAACCCCGTGCTCTACATCGCCCCCTCCCGGCTACCCTCCGCGCTGATGCGCATGCTGAACGTCCCGGAGTTGCCGCCGCTGAGCCAGCATCTCTGGCTCACGCTGCAGGAGATCGCGGTCGCGTACGCGCTGGCTGTGGCCGCCGGGCTCTGGCTCGGGTTCCTCCTCGGCTTGCGGCGGAGTGTCGGGCGCGTGTACGAGCCGCTCCTGGCCGCGCTCTACGCGGTGCCCAGCGTGGTCTGGTACCCGTCGCTCATGCTGTTCTTCGGGCTCGGGCCCGCGTCCAAGATCGCGTTCGGGTTCCTGCTGGGCTTCTTTCCCATCGTGCTCGCGGTGCTGGCCGGGATCCGGCAGGTGCCCGACCACCTCGTCACGGTCGCGGTGTCCATGGGCGCGCGGCCGGGGGCCGTTTTCACGAAGGTGATGCTGCCCGCGATGGCGTCCACCATGGTCGGTGGCTTTCGCGCCGGCCTGGCCCTGAGCGTGGTCGGCGTGCTGGTCGGCGAGATCCTGGGCTCGCGCGCCGGGATCGGCTACGTCATCAACTACGCCTACGGGCTCCTGATGACGCCGGAGTACGCGCTGCTGGTGGTGCTCGTGGCGGCCGCGGTGCTGGCGCTCGATGGCGCGGGCGCGCTGCTGGAGGCGCGGGTGAAGCGATGGGCGGGCTGATCGCGTGAGTCGGCGCGCGGTGCTCGCCTGGCAGGGGGCTACCCTGGCCGCGCTGTTGCTGGTGTGGGAGGCGGCGGTGCGACTCGGCGTGGCGGATCCGCTCTTCGTGCCGGCTCCGTCGGCGGTGCTGTCGGCGCTCGGCAGCACGCTGGGCGAGGCGCTGCCGCGGCTCGGCGAGACCCTGGTGAAGACGCTGCTCGGGTATGCGCTCGCGGTGGGGCTGGGGGTGACGGCGGGGCTCGTGATCGGCTCGCGGCGGATGCTCCATCAGATCGCCATGCCGTACGTGGTGGCGCTCTACGGCGTCCCGAAGATCCTGATCCTGCCCTGGATCGCGCTGATCTTCGGCCTGAGCCACTCGACCGGCGTGCTGACCGCGGCGCTGTTCGCCGTGTTCCCGATCCTGCTGATGGTGGCCGCCGGGACCCGCGACGTCGACGCGACGCTGATCACGGTCGCGACGTCGATGGGCGCGACGCGCTGGCAGATCGCGCGCAAGGTGCTGCTGCCGGCGATCGTGCCGTCGGTGCTGGCCGGCATGCGCATCGGGGTCGTGTTCGCCATGCTCGGCACGCTGCTGGCCGAGATGTTCGCGGGCAACCGCGGGTTGGGATTCCTGATGCAGCGGCTGGCGGTGGCCTTCCGGGCGCCGGAGCTCTTCGCGGCGACCGCGATCGTCTCGGCGCTCTCCATCACGGTGGTGCTGTTTCTCGAGCATCTCAATCGGCGCTTCGGGCAGTGGCGCTGACAACCGGCAAGGAGGACTCAATGGGCACGACGCGTCGAGGCTTTCTGAAGACGATCGCGGGAGGAACGGCGGCGGCGGCCGCGGGCCGGATCGGCCCGGCGGCGGCGCAGGCGACGGCGCCGGTGAAGATCGGGTGCGTGGTGCTGGGTGACTTCGGCATCAACGCGCCGACGCTGGTCGGCCTCGAGAAGGGCTTCTTCAAGCAGAACGGGCTCAATGCCGAGATGATCCCGTTCAAGGGCGGGCCCGATCTGCTCAAGGGCGTGCTGGCCGGCGCGGCTGACATCGGCCTCACCGGCGCCACCGACCCGCTCGTGTTCCGCGAGCGCGGCACCACGATCCGGGCGATGGCCACCATCCTCGAGAAGAATCACTTCACGCTCACCGTCACGCCGCAGGTCAAGCGCGTGGAGGATCTGAAGGGCGGGAGCATCGGCGTGACGAGCGTGGGCGCCACCACGTGGGTGTTCGCGCGCATGCTGTGCAAGAAGATGGGCTGGGACCCGGACCGGGACGTGAAGATCGTGGGCATCGGTGGTATCGACGCCCAGGCGGCCGCGCTCCGGCGTGGCGAGACGCAGGGGGTGATCTTCGGCGATGCCGGCGCGGTGCTGGAGGCGCAGGGGATCGGGCGCATCATCATGCGCCTGGACGAGGTGACGCCGAAGTGGATCAGCTTGAGCGCGTACTCGACCGATGAGCTGATCAAGTCCAAGAAGGAGGTGCTGCAACGGACGATGCGCGCGATCTTCCAGGGCCACAAGTTCTGCCGCGAGAACCCGGACGAGAGCATCCGCATCGCGGCCAAAGGCATCGGCTGGCCGGAGCCGGCGGCGCGCCGGGCCTACGAGATCGTGCGGCCGCTGCTGTCCGTCGACGGCACCATCGATCTCGACGCCTTCAAGTTCATGCAAGACGCGTTGCTCGAGCTGGGCGTGCTGAAGACGCGCCTGCCGCTCGACCAGCACTACACCACCGAGTTCATCCCGGTGAAGGTCTGAGGCGCCGATCGTGATCGACTACGGCGAGTACCGGCACTTGCTGTTCGAGCACCGGCCCGAGGGCGTGGTGCAGATCACCATCAACCGGCCCGACGTGATGAACGCCACGAATGCGCGGCTGCACTGGGAGCTGACGCAGCTGTGGCTGACCATCGATGCGGATCCGAAGGCGCGGGTGGCGCTGATCACGGGCGCGGGCAAGGCCTTCTCGGCGGGCGGCGACCTGGAGCTGGTGGAGGAGATGGCCGGCGATCCAGAGGCGCTCGTCCGCACGATGCGCGAGGCCTCGGATCTCGTCTACAACCTCATCAATCTCGAGAAGCCCGTGGTCTCGGCGATCAATGGGGTGGCCGTCGGCGCCGGGCTCGTGGTCGCACTCCTGGCCGACGTCAGCGTGATCTCCGAGAGCGCGCGGCTCACCGACGGTCACACGCGCCTGGGCGTCGTGGCGGGCGATCACGCCGCGATCATCTGGCCGCTCCTCTGCGGCATGGCCAAGGCGCGCTACTATCTGCTCACCTCGGAATTCATCGACGGCAAGGAGGCCGAGCGCATCGGGCTCGTGAGCCTCTGTACCCCGCCGGACCAGGTGCTGTCCACCGCCTCGGAGATCGCCGGCAAGCTCGCCAAGGGCAGCCAGCATTCGATCCGCTGGACCAAGCGCGCCCTCAACAACTGGCTCCGCCAGGCCGGTCCCATCTTCGACCAGAGCCTCGCGCTCGAGATCCTCAGCTTCACGCTCCCCGACGTCCGCGAAGGCGCCCGCGCCCTCCGCGAAAAACGCCCCCCAACCTTCCCGTCCGCCCAGTAACGTCGAGGCTCGGGGTCAGGCTTTTACTTCTTAACATTTCCCGCCCGGCGGTAGTGCACCGAGCGCGAAATGTTAAGAAGTAAAAGCCTGACCCCAGTTATGACCCAGTTAGAGGGTGAGGACGGCGGTGGCGGCGATGCGGCCGGTGGCGAGGTCTTGGAGGGCGGTGTTCGCGTCGGCGAGGCGGTAGCGCTGGATCTGCGGGCGGATCGGGATGGCGGCGGCTTCGGCGAGCAAGGCCTCGCCGTCCTCGTGGGTGTTGGCGGTGACACTTTGCACGGTCTTCTCCCAGAACAGGTGAGGGTCGTAGGGCATCGGCGGCAGCTCCGTCATGTGGATGCCGGCCAGCGCGACGGTGCCCCCCTTGTCGAGGTTGCGGAGGGCGATGGGCACGAGCTCGCCGGCAGGGGCGAAGATGATCGCGGCATCGACCTGGTCGGGCAGGGCAACCTGTGCGCTTCCCGCCCACTCGGCGCCGAGTTCGAGGGCCAGGCGCTGGTGCCCTGGGTTGCGGGTGACCACGTAGACGCGGCAGCCCCAGTGGCGGGCGACCTGGAGCGTGATGTGGGCGGAGGAGCCGAAGCCGTACAGCGCGAGGCGGCCGCCCCGCGGCACCTGGCTGCGCCGGAGCGCGCGGTACCCGATGATGCCAGCGCAGAGCAGCGGCGCGGCGTGGACGTCGTCGAAGACCGGGGGAATCGCGTAGACAAACGCCTCGGGTGCGCAGCAATACTCGGCGTAGCCGCCATCGTGAGTCCAGCCGGTGTAGGTCGCCGCGTCGCACAGGTTCTCGCGGCCGCTCTTGCAGAAGCGACAGACGCCGCACGTGGAGCGGAGCCAGGGCGCGCCCACACGCTCGCCCGCGCGGAACCGGTGCGCGCCCGCACCGAGCGCATCGACTGTGCCGACCACCTGATGGCCGGGAACGAGCGGCAGTCGTCGCGGCGGCAGGTCGCCCTCGATCACGTGCAGGTCGGTGCGGCAGGTCGCGCACGCGCGCACGCGCAGCCGGACCTCGCCCGGACCGGGCTCGGGAGTGGGCACGTCCCCCGGCCGCAGAGGGGCGCTCGCGATCGGCGCCTGCGCGCCGAGGAGCATCACGCGCATCAGGCGAGCTGGGCGAGTTTGCGGCAGCGCTCGCCGAGCGGGCCCATGCCGAGCGCGGCGGCGATCGCGAGCGCGTCCTGCAGGTGGCGGCGTGCCGTCGCGTGGTCACCCCGCCGCCCGGTGATCTCGCCGAGCGTCGCGCGCGCGTAGGCCTCGAAGGCGCGCTCGCCCAGCCGCTGCGACCACTCGATGGCCTCCTGGGCGAACGATGCCGCCTCATCCAACCGGCCTGCCGCGAGATAGGCCTCGGCCACGCCGACCAGATGATAGCCGCGGATGACGGGTGCCCGGGCGGCGTCCTTCACTTTGACGCCCTCGTGTGCGGTGGCGATGGCCTCCTCGTGGCGCGCCTGCCTCGCGTAGGCCTGCGACAGGACCGTGAGCGCGAGCATCAGCTGTCCCACGAACTTCTTCTCGCGACAGACGCCGACCACGTGCTCGGCCAGGCGGAGCGCCTCGTCGACGCGCGACTCCTGGAGCAGGGCGCGGCTGCGGACGGTGGAGAGCGGCACCGTGCTGTAGAGATGTCCCGTGGCGATCGCGACGAGATCGCCGCGATCCAGGTACTCAAAGGCGCCCGGCAGATCCCCGAGCTCGACAAGACACCAGGCCGCATGCGTGCACGCGCCGCAATACGGGAGGCCGGACAGACCGAATCGCTCGGTGGCGAGCGGGCCTTCCAGCAGATCGAGGATCGCCCGCTGGTGCTCCAGACAGCGCTGGAACTCGCCGCGCACGAAGTACGACCAGCCGAGATAGTAGTGAGCCGTGACCCGCAGCCCGAGGTCGTCGCGCCGCGCCGCCGCCTCGAGACAGCGCTGTCCGTAGCGGATCGCCTCCGGCTGCTCGCCCTTGGCCCAGTGGTACTGCAGGAAGAAGGCGTACACGGTATCGAGGCGGTGCTGCTCGCCGTGCGCCGTCGCGAGCGCCTCCACCTCCTTGAACACGCCGAACAGCCGATCGAGCTGCCCGCCTCGCCAGAGCGGCGCGCGCAGCGCCAGCCGCACGTCGATACCGAGCCGCGCCGTCTCCATGGTCTCTGGGAGCCGGGCCAGCGCGGCGAGCGCCTGCTCGTAGAACTCCACCGCTTTGTCGTCCAGGCAGAAGCCCGCAGCGCGATCTCCGGCCTGCAGGGCGTATCGCGCGGCCTTGTCCCACACCTCGCCTCGGGTGAAGTGGTAGGTGAGCTCGTCCACGCGCTCCTCGAGCCGATTCGCGTAGACCTCCTCGATGGCGGCGCCGATCCGCGCATGGAGCTCGCGCCGGCGCGCGTGCAAGATCGACTCATAGGCGACGTCTTGCGTCAGGGCATGCTTGAAGACGTACTCGAGGTCGGCGGCGGCGAGCCGCTCGTAGACGAGCTCCAGCGCCTTCAGCTCACCGAGCGCCTGCTCGACCCGCGCCGCGCCGTCCGTCACGCGACGGAGCAACCGGAGGGCGAACTCCCGGCCGATCACGGCGGCGACCTGCACGGTGCGCTTCTGGTCCTCCTTGAGCCGGTCGATGCGGGCGGCGATCACGTCCTGGATCCGGTCCGGCACGACGATGGTCGAGGCGGGCCGGGTCAGCGTCAGCCGGCTGTTCTCGGCGCGGACCGCGCCCGTCTCGAGCAGGGCCCGGCCGATCTCCTCCAGGAAGAACGGGTTGCCTTCGGCCTTGCGCGCGATGACGCCGGCGAGCTCGTCCGGCACGTTGTCGATACCGAGCGCCACGCGCACGAGTCGCAGGGCGTCCTCGTCCTCCAGCGCGTCGAGCACGAGGCGGGACACGTACGTGTGCTCGTTGAACGGCGGCCGGTAGCTCGGGCGCCAGGTCAGGATCACGAGGGTCGGTTTGCCGCCGAGATCGTCGATGATGCGCGTGAGGTATCGCTCGGACGCGCTGTCGATCCAGTGCAGATCCTCGATCACCAGGACGCCGCGCTTGTGGCCGGCGCGCGGGTAGAAGAGCTGCTGGACGCCCTCCAGGAGAATCCCGAGCCGCTCCTTCGGATCCATCGTCCGCACGCGCGGGTCGCCCGGGTCCAACGCCAGCGCGAATCGGATGTAGGGCTCGAACTCCACGGCGGCCGGGCCGAGCACGGCGAGCTCGCGCCGCACCTTGTCGATCACCTGCGACTCCGAATCGTCGGGCTCGATGCCGAGTAGATTGCGCAGCACCTCGAGGAACGGCAGGAGCGCGGTCGACTGACCGTACGACACGCAGCGTCCCTCCACCCAGCTCATCGTGCCGCCGAGGCGCTGCCGCAGCTCGAGGAGCAGCCGCGACTTGCCGATGCCCGCCTCGCCGACGAGGTACACGACCTGTGGCTTCCCGCTCTGGACCGCGGCCACGGCACGCTCCAGCCGCGCGAGCGCATCGTCCCGCCCGAGGAGGGGCGCGAGCGCGCGGCTGCGGGGGGCGTGCGGCACGGGCGCGCCGAGCTCCCAAGCTGTGACCGGCTCGGCGCGATTCTTGACGGCCACCGAGCCGAGCGGGCGCCACTCGAACTCGGCCTGGATCGCGCGCCACGTGGCCTCCGCGACCAGGATCCGCCCCGGCTCGGCCAGCTGCTGCATCCGCGCCGCGACGTTCGTGGTGTCGCCGACGGCCGTGTAATCCATGCGCAGGTTGTCGCCGATGGCGCCGACCACGACCAGGCCCGTGTTGAGTCCCATGCGCACGCGGAAGTCGATCCCGCGCTCGCGCTGGAGCTCGTCGCGGTAACGGGCGAGCGCGGCCTGCATGCCCCGCGCGGCCAGCGCCGCCCGGCGCCCGTGGTCCTCGTGCGCGACGGGAGCCCCGAAGAGCGCCATGAGGCCGTCGCCCAGGAACTGGTTGACGGTGCCCTCGTAGCGATGGATCTCGGCCAGCATCAGCTCGAAGGCCCGGCTCATGAGCGCGTGGACCTCTTCGGGGTCGAGCGCCTGCGCGATCGAGGTGAAGCCGGAGACATCGGCGAAGAGCACGGTGACCTGCTTGCGCTCGCCCTCGAGCGCGGCGCGGTCTTTCAGGATGCGCTCGGCGAGGTGGGGCGGCGTGTAGCCGCTGGGCGAGGCGTGCCGCTGGACACCCCCGGCCGGATCCGCGCCAGGGGTGGACCCGGCCGCGGGCAGGCGAGCGCCGCATTCAGCGCAGAATCTCTGGTCGGGAGTAACGGCCGCGCCGCATGCCGGGCACGACGACTCGATCCGGGCCCCGCACTCCTGGCAGAACCTGGCACCGGGGTGTGCGGACGCTCCGCACGAGGCGCACGTCATATCCCAAATCATGCCACAGAATCGCCCTTGCGGCTTCCCAGCCCCCGGGGTTACGCTGGCAGCGCACGCACTGGCCTGAATCAAAGGAGATCCGACCATGGGACTCGGCGGCAAGGTGGCCATCATCGGCACGGGCACGATCAAGTTCGGCGAGAACTTCCATCAGAGCCTCACCGATATGATCTACGAGGCCGCCACGCTCGCGATGGCCGACGCCGGGATCGAGTCCCGCCAGCTCCAGGCCGCCTGGCTCGGCTGCTACGAGCCGATGCTCTACGGGTTCGAGGGCAACTCCGGCACCTTCGTCTCCGACCCGCTGAACCTCTTTCCGATTCCCGTGACCCGCGTGGCCGCGTACTGCGCCACCGGGATCGAAGCCGTGCGGAACGCGGCGCTCGCGGTGGCCTCCGGCGAGTACGACCTGGTGCTGGCCATCGGCGCCGAGAAGATGCGCGAGGTGCCCTCGCGCGGCTCGCTCGTCGCCCAGGCCGTGAACCGCGGCCATCCCGTGCTGGCCAAGGGCCGGACGGCGCCCGGCATGTTCGCGCTGCTCGCCGCGCGCTACTTCAAGGAGTATGGGGGCGGCGAGTCGACGCTGGGCGCGGTGGCCGTGAAGAACCACTACCACGGCTCATTGAATCCGCGCGCGCACTTCCAGAAAGAGATCACGCCCGACATGCACGCCAGGGCGCCGAAGGTGGCCGAGCCGCTGGGGCTCTACGACTGCTGCCCGACGACCGACGGCGCGGCCGCCGCCATCCTCACGCGCGCGGACCTCGCCCCCCAGTTCACCGACCGCTACACGGTCATCCGCGGGATCGCGTATGCGGTCACGGCGGGGTACTGGAACACGCAGTTCGATCCGTCGTGGAACTTCACGTCGTTCCGCGCGACGCGCGAGGCGGCGAAGGCCGCGTACCAGATGGCCGGGGTGAAGAACCCGGCCAAGGAGATCAAGGTGGTCGAGTGTCACGACTGCTTCACGATCACCGAGATCATCAACTACGAGGACCTCGGGTTCTTCGAGCCGGGCACGGGCTGGCGGGCCGCGCAGGCCGGCGAGACCCGGCTCGGAGGCTCGCTGCCGGTGAACACCTCGGGCGGGCTCAAGTCGTGCGGCCATCCCATCGGGTCCTCGGGGGTCAGGATGATCAACAACATCCATGATCAGCTGCTCGGCCGCGCCGGCAAGATGCAGGTGAAGAACGCCGACATGGGGCTCGCGCACAATCTCGGCGGCCCGGGCGCGGTCTCCGCGGTCGCGGTGCTGTCGCAGCCGTAACGCCGCGCCCGGCGCTCGCTCCGCATCTCGACCGCGCGACCTCGCGCGGCTTCTTCGGGACCGATCTCGACCAGGAGGCCGACATGCCGGAACTGACCTGCCGTTACGTGGTGATGGCGATGGCCACCGAGGGCCCGTTCGACATGCGCGATCCGGACGCGCCGTTCGTGCTCAAGCCGTGGAAGGACCCCGCGGCGCTCAGGGCGCTCGAGACGTACCGCGACTACTGCTATCCCGAGCTCGCCCGGGAGCTGACGAGCTGGATCGAGGTGGTGAGATCGGGCGAGGCCCGGCGCGGCGGAGTCGGCGCCCGCAACGAGCAGCACATGGGGGCGCGATCCGCGTCCAGCTCCGGCAGCGCCAGGTCCGGCAAGGCCGGGTCCAGCCGGGCCAACGCCGGCAAAGCGAAAGGCGCCCCGTCCAGGGCTCGAGCAAAGCGGCCGGCGCGGCCGGCAAAGCGCGCGAAACTCAAAGCGAAACGCCGCACGTGACACCGACCGATCGCGCAGCCGAGCTGATCGCCGGGGCCCAGCGTCTCGTCGCGTTCACGGGAGCCGGGATGAGCACGGAGTCCGGGATCCCGGACTTCCGCAGCCCGGGCGGCGTGTGGGACCGCTTCGACCCGAACGAGATGACCTACCAGAACTTCATGAGCGGCCTCGAGGGCCGGAAGCGCTACTGGCAGTTCGGCCGTCAGGTCTACCCGGTGGTCCGGCGCGCCGAGCCCAACCCCGCCCACCTGGCGCTGGTCGGCCTGTGGCGCCTCGGCAAGCTCGACTGCGTGATCACCCAGAACATCGACAACCTGCACCAGCGCGCCGGGCTGCCCGCCAACCGCGTGATCGAGCTCCACGGCAACGCCACGCAGGCCCGCTGCCTCTCGTGCGATCGGCCATACGCGCGCGAGCAGGTCCAGGTCTGGCTCGACTCCGGGGTCGAGGTGCCCGAGTGCGAGGCGCCGTGCGGCGGCATCATCAAGCCGCGCACGATCATGTTCGGGGAAGCCATGCCGCGCGAGGCCATGGACGAGGCGGAGCGCCGCGCGCGGCATTCCGACGTGTTCCTGGTGGTCGGCTCGTCGCTCGTGGTCTATCCGGCGGCGTACATGCCGCTGCAGGCCAAGGACGCCGGGGCCGCGCTGATCATCGTGAATCTCACAGAGACGCCGCACGACCGCCACGCCGACCTCGTGATCCGCAGCAGCGCCGTCTCGGTGCTGTCGGCGATCGCCGGGCGCGTCGAGGGGTGGCTGGTGCCGCGCTGAGGAGGGACGCCGTGACAATCATGATGGACAAGCTGATCGAGCGTCTGCTCAAGAGCCGTCTCGGCCACGAATCGGTGGCCCCGCTCGGCGACGAGGCTGCGGATCTGACGCTCCAGGAAGCGTATGCCGTGCAGCAGCGGCTCGAAGAAGCGCTCCTGCAGCGGGGCGAGCGCGTGGTCGGCTGGAAGGTCGGGTTCACCGGCGCCGCGCTCCAGGAGAGCTACGGCGTGACCGAGCCCGTGCTGGGGTTCATGCTGGACTCGGGTGTGTTCGGAAGCGGCGATGCGGTGCCGATGTCGCGGTTCGTAGGCGTGGGGGTCGAGGCGGAGGTGGCGTTTCTCCTGAAGGGCGACCTGGCCGGACCCGGCGTCACGCCCGTGTCCGCACTGCTGGCCGTCGAAGGCGCGATGCCCTCGCTCGAGCTGATCGACTTCCGCTTCGCGAGCAAGGCGCGGGGCACGGATATGATCGCCGACGGCGTCGCCACCAACGCGATCGTGCTCGGCCGACCGCTGTCGCCGGTGGCGGGACTCGATCTCGCGCTGGAGGGCGTGGTCCTCGAGGAGAACGGGCAGGTGGTGGCCACCAACACGGCCGCCGAGGTCATGGGCAACCCGCTCAACTCCCTCGCCTGGCTGGCCAACACGCTTGGCCGCATGGGACGCGGCCTCCGGGCCGGCGACGTGGTGCTCACCGGGAACATCTCCAAGGTGCTGCGCCCCAAGCCCGGCGATTCCGTGCGCGCCTCCTTCACGCGCCTCGGCTCCGTCTCCTGCCGCTTCGTCTGACACGATCCCTCTCCCCTTCGGGCCTTCGGGGAGAGGGCAGGGTGAGGGGAGAGCTGAGGGGAACGCCGGTGAGCAGACACGGATGAGACTCCGGAGTGCAGTCGCCGCCCTGACCGGAGCCGGCAGCGGCATTGGCCGCGCCATCGCGCTTGCCTTCGCGCGGGAAGGCGCGCGGCTGGTGCTCACCTCGGACGTGGAGCCGCAGGTGCGGGGGGTGGCCGAGGAGGCGCGGGCGCTCGGAGCGTCCGCCGTCGCGCTGCGCGCCGACGTCACGCGGAGCGAGGACATGGCCGCCATGACGGCGCGCGCCGTCCAGGAGTACGGCGCGCTGGACGTCCTCGTGACGTGCGCCGGGCTCGGGGCCAGCGGGCTGCTCGCCGAGCAGGACGAGTCGACGTGGCTCCGCATCGTGGAGGTCAATCTCAACGGCACCTATCGGGCCATTCGCGCGGTGCTGCCGCAGATGATGACGCAGAAGCAGGGCCGCATCATCACGATCTCGTCCGTGTTCGGCAAGATGGGCGGCTACTCCTTCATCACCGCCTACGCGGCCTCGAAGCACGGCGTGATCGGGCTCACGCGGTCGCTCGCCGCCGAGGTCGCCGCGCAGGGCTACCCGGCGATCACGGTGAACGCGATCTGTCCCGGGTACATCCGGGCCGGCATGGGCGTGGCGCCCCAGAAGGTGAAGGCGCGCGAGGGAGGAATCCGCGAGATTCCCGGCGACGAGCTGTTCGAGCGCTATCTCAAGCGCCGGGTGCCCCAGCGCCGGATGCTCGAGGCCGACGAGGTCGCGCACGTGGCCGTGTTCCTCGCGCTACCCGAGAGTCACGGCATCACCGGCCAGGCCCTCAACGTGGACGGCGGGTTCTTCATGAGCTAGGGTGGCGGTCCTCGGGCGCCCCTCGCCCTGCCCTCTCCCCGGACGGGAGAGGGATACTCGAATGGGAGACTCCTCATGTCGTCATCGGTGATCTACGAGCAGAAGGAGCAGATCGTCACCATCACCATCAACCGGCCGGAGGCCTTGAACGCGATCGATCCGGAGACGCACCAGGCGCTCATCGACGCCTGGACGCGATTCCGCGACGACGACTCCGCGTGGGTCGCCGTCCTGACCGGGGCGGGCGAGAAATCGTTCTCGGCCGGCGCCGATCTGAAGAAGATGATTCCCGCGACGTTCAGCAAGGCGGGCGGCGGCGGGCGGCACAACGATTACGGGCTCGGCGGGATCACCCGTGGACTCGAGATCTGGAAGCCGATGATCGCGGCGATCAACGGCCACTGCCTGGCGGGGGGACTGGAGCAGGCGCTCGCGTGCGATCTCCGGATCGCGGCGCCGCACGCGACGTTCGGGCTGCCCGAGGTCCGCTGGGCCATCATGCCCGGCGCCGGCGGCACGCAGCGGCTGCCGCGCACGGTTCCGCTGTGCAAGGCCATGGAGATGATCCTGATGGCGCAGACCTTGACCGCCGAGCAGGCGCTGCAGTGCGGGCTCGTGAATGCGGTGGTGCCGCTGCCCGAGCTGCTGGCGACCGCCCGCAAGTGGGCCGACACGATCTGCGAGCGCGGTCCGCTCGCCGTGCGCGCGGCGAAGGAAGCCGTCCTGCGCGGGCTCACGCTGCCGCTGGCCGACGGGCTCCGGCTCGAGGCATTCCTGTCCGGCACGCTCCGGGGCACGGAAGACGCGGTCGAGGGGCCGAAGGCCTTCGCCGAGAAGCGAAAGCCCGCGTTCAAGGCGCGGTAAGCGATCGGAGGGGGCCGTCGAGGCCCCCTCCGAGACCTCCCCCCGAAAGGGCTTGCGCCGGCGAAGCCGGAGGCTCGAAAGTGGCACACCGAGTGCGCGGACGAGTGACCAGTGCCGGGGAAATAGCCGGACAGAGTGCGGGTATAGCGAGCGTTGGGATCACGAGGCATGGGACTGAAGGAGCTCAGGGCGCGGCTCGACCGCGGCCTGAGCCGGCGCCCCCGGCGGGCGCTCGATCGCAGCGACCTGGTCTCGGCGGCGGTCCTCATTCCGATCACGGACCACGCGGGGCCGCACCTGCTCTTCACCAAGAAGACCGGCTCCGTCCCGCACCACAAGGGACAGTTCGCGTTTCCCGGCGGCATCGTGGAGGAGCGCGACGGCTCGCGGGTCGAGACGGCGCTGCGCGAGGCCTGGGAGGAGATCCGGTTGCCGGCCAAGGCGGTGGAGGTGCTCGGGCTCCTGGACGACACCGAGACACGCGCCACGCCGTTCGTGATCACGCCCGTCGTGGGGCTGGTGACGGAGCCCGTGGACCTCGCGCCCGATGGGCGCGAGATCGAGCGCATCCTCGAGGTGTCCCTCGATCGGCTGCGCGACCCCGCGATCTTCCGGACCGAGCTCTGGGAGCGGAACGGTGCGCCGCACCCCGTGCATTTCTACGAGGTATCCGCCGACGACGTGATCTGGGGCGCCACCGCCCGGATCCTTCACCAGTTCCTGGGGCTGCTGGACGAGGAGGAGAGGCTCGCGTGAGCTACGAGACGCTGCTCGTCGACTCGCGTGACGGCGTGGGCACCGTCACGCTCAACCGGCCGGAGGTCCGCAACGCTCTGAACCCCACCATGCTCGGTGAGCTCGAGGCGGCGCTGGGCGCGCTGGAGACGGACGCGGCGACCCACGTGATCGTGCTCCGGGGCGCCGGCGACAAGGCCTTCTGTGCCGGCGCGGATCTCAAGGGCGTCGGCAACCGGGGCACGACCCTCCAGGCGCGCGAGTCCTTCAGCGGGCTCCAGCGTGTGCTCGAGTCGATGGCGCGGATGAAGACGCCGCTCATCGCGCAGGTCCACGGGTTCGCGCTGGCTGGCGGCTGCGGGCTCGCGGCGGGCTGCGACATCGTGGTGGCCGCGGACGATGCGATCTTCGGACTGCCCGAGATCAAGATCGGCTTGCTCCCGCTGATCGTGATGGCGCCCATCCTGCGCTCGGTCGGGCGCAAGCGGGCCATGCTCATGATCCTGACCGGCGAGCAGGTGCCGGCGCGCGACGCGTACACGATGGGGCTCGTGAGCCGGCTCGTGCCGCGCGCGGAGCTGGAGAGCACGGTGGGCGCCCTCGCGCGCACGCTCGCCGGATTCTCGCCGACCGCGCTGGGCGTCGCCAAGGAGGCAGCCGCCATGGTCCCCGACATGGAATACGCGGCGGCACTGCGCTATCTCCGCGAGCTCTTGACGCTCGTCGCGCTGTCCGACGACGCCCGCGAAGGCATCGCCGCGTTCTTCGAAAAGCGGGCGCCACGCTGGACGGGGCACTGAAATGCAATCCAAGGTCTTCCGCAGGAGCCCGGGCCCGAAGCCCGGACGGACTCAACCGGAGCCGGGGCTCTGCGGCAGCTGCCGGCACGGCCGATCCATCGTGTCGCAGCGGGGCTCGGCGTTCTGGCTCTGCGGGCGCGCGGCGGACGATCCCTCGTTTCCCAAGTATCCGCCGCTGCCCGTGCTGCGCTGTCGCGGCTACGAGCCGGCGCCGGGCGCGCCATGAGCCGCGGCCCGCTTCCGGCCGGCGCCGAGCTCCCCGAGTACCGGACGAGCGCCCGGCCGCCGGCCACGCACGGCGAGAACAGGATCCACGAGGACGGGTTCGCGCGCACCTACGGTTTTCGCGGCGGCCTCGTCCCCGGCGTCACCGTCTACGCCTGGATGACCCATCCGATCGTGGCCGCGCTGGGTCTCGAGTGGCTCGAGCGCGGCGATTTCTCGGCGCGCTTCGCGAAACCGGTGTACTTCGGCGAGCCGGTCACCATCGTCTCGCGTGTCGCCGATCGGGCGGACGAGGGTCTGGGCATCGAGAGCCGCGTGCTGAACGCGGCCGGGGAGATCTGCGCCACCGGAGGCTTCTCGCTGGAGTCGCGGGCACCGGCCGCGCCGGACGTCGCGGCGTATCCGCCGGCGCCGCTGCCCGACGAGCGGCCGCTCGTCAGCCGTGAGTGGCTGGCCGCGCGGCCCGTGCTGGGCACGCCGGTACTCGAGCTCAGCGAGAGCGTGGCGGGCGAGTTCCTCGACCGCGTGAGCGAGCCGTTGCCCATGTTTCGGGAGCCGCGGGCGCCGGCCCACCCTGGCCTCTATCTGGATCAGGCCAATCGCGGGCTCGACCGTAACGTCAGGGTCAGCCCCTGGATGCACGTCGAGAGCCACGGCCAGCACTTCGGCCTCGCCCGCATGGGTGAGCGACTCGAGACACGCGTCAGGGTGAAAAGCCTGTTCGAGAAGAAGGGCCACGAGTTCGTCGAGCTGGACCTGCTCCTGCTCGCCGACGGTACGCGGCCGGTGGCGTCGGTGCGCCACGTGGCGATCTACAAGCCGCGCCCGCCGGTCCGAGGGCGGTAACGACTTGCCGCGGGAGGAAACCAGGCTACGGCCACCACAGATAGAAGAACCGCGGGCCACCCGTGAGGAGGGAGGCGAGCTGGCCGAGCGAGGTCTCTGGAAGCGTGCCGGTCGGCGCCGCGGAGTAGATGTTGGACACGTATTCCTTGGGGCGGTGGTACATGACGACGCGGGCCTCGTCGAGGTTGGCGGCGCGCTTGGCCATGAGCACCACGTCGTCCAGATACGCGACGCGGTCGATCAGCCCCAAGGCGAGGGCCTGCTCCGCGGTGTAGATGCGGCCGTCCGCGAACGAACGCACGCGGTCCTCCGGGATCCGGCGCGACTCCGAGATCAGGCGCACGAACCGGCCGTACATGTCGTCGATGACGCCCTGGAAGATGGTGCGCTCCTCGGGCGTGAGCGGGCGGAACGGGGAGCCGGCGTCCTTCTTGTCCCCGGACTTGATGGCGAGCGGCGAGATGCCGATCTTCTCCATCAGGCCCTGCGCGTTGACGGCGAGCATCACGACGCCGAGGCTGCCGGTCACGGAGGTCGGATGCGCCACGATCTTGTCGGCGGCCAGGGCCACGTAGTAGCCGCCGGAGGCGCCCACGTCCATGATCGACGCGATCACGGGAATCCTCTGCCGCCGCTTGAAGTCGAGGATCTCGCGGTAGAGGATGTCCGACGCCGTGATGGTGCCGCCCGGGCTGTTGATCCGGAGGATCACCGCGCGGACCGTGTCGTCCGTCTCCGCCTTGATCAGCTCCTCGCGCACCCGCGCGACCAGCGGCACGCGGGGCGGCGGCGAGCCCAGCGACAGGCTCGGGGACTCGTCCGCGAGCACCCCCGAGAGCTCCAGCATCAGGATCTTGTCCGGGCCCTTGCCCTGGACGGTGTCTTCCCGGAGCGGCCGGATGCGCGGCTGGAAGTCGAGCGAGATCACCGAGCAGCCGGCGATCAACAGCGCGAGCAGCAAGACGTGCGGCTTCACGCGACGCATGGGCGCAGTATACAATGGGCGGCATGCCGCGCCTGCTCGAAGGCATCCGCATCGTCGATCTGTCGCGTATCGTCGCGGGACCGCTGGCCACGCAGATCTTCGGCGATTACGGCGCCGAGGTCATCAAGATCGAGCAGCCTCGGGTCGGCGACGACAGCCGCGCCTGGGTGCCGCCGAAGGCCCCCGACGGTTCGGCCGGCTACTTCTTCTCGATCAACCGGAACAAGAAATCCGTCACGCTGAATCTGAAGCATCCGCGCGGCAAGGCGATCGTCAAGGCGCTGGTCGCGAACGCGGACGTGGTGATCGAGAACTTCAAGCCCGGCACCATGGAAGATCTCGAGCTCGACTACCCAGCCCTGCGCGCGGTCAATCCGCGGCTCGTGTACTGCCAGATCTCCGGCTTCGGCAACTCCGGCCCCGACCGCGAGCGGGCCGGCTACGATTCGATCCTGCAGGGGATCACCGGACTGATGTCGATCACCGGCGAGCGCGAGGGCGCGCCCGTCAAGGCCGGCGTCGCCCTGATCGACGAGATCACCGCGCTGTACGCGCACGGCGCGATCCTGGCCGCGCTGCTCCACCGCGAGCGGACCGGCGAGGGACAGAAGATCGAGTGCTCGCTGCTCGAGTCCGGCGTGGCCGCGATGATGAACGCGGCCACCGCCTATCTGCTGGCGGGCCTGGTGCAGGGACGCTGGGGGAGCGCGCACGAATCGGTGGTGCCGTACCAGGCGTTCAAGGCCCGGGACGGCTACCTGATCATCGGCGTCGGGAACGAGCGCCTGTGGAAGGCGTTCTGCGAGGTGATCGGCGCGCCCGAGTGGAGCGATGACGAGCGCTTCAACGACAACCAGAAGCGCGTGGCGCGCCGCCAGGAACTGGTGGACCTCATCGAGGGGCGACTCGCGGCCCGGAGCCGGGACGAGTGGATCGCGGCGTTCGCCGCGGCCGGGCTGCCCACCGGCCCGATCAACACCGTGGACCAGGTCTTCAAGGATCCGCAGGTGCTCCACCGCGGCATGGTGCAGGAGGTCGAGCATCCGACCGCGGGCCGGGTGAAGCTGGTCGGGATCCCGGTGAAGTTCTCGGCGACGCCTGGAGAGATCACATTGCCGCCGCCCTTGCTCGGCCAGCACACCGACGAGGTGTTGACCAAGCTGCTCGGCATGAGCAGGACGGAGCTCGACTCGCTGAGAGCCGACGGCGTCATCTAGCCGTCGGTCGGACCGAGGCGCGGCATTCGACAGGGAGGTCGCCATGCCGGACAAGACCTACAAGATGATCGAGCTGGTCGGCGTGTCGGGGGATTCCATCCAACAGGCGGTCCGGAACGCCATCTCCCGCGCCTCCCAGACGCTCAAGGGCATCGATTGGTTCGAGGTGGCGGAGGTGCGCGGGCTGGTGAAGGAGGGACAGGTCAGCGAGTTCCAGGTGAAGGTCAAGGTGGGCTTCCGGATCATG
>Ga0187892_10005232_pt1 | contig 20635 bp, 17 predicted proteins | sample MA1701073metaG_FD_139345 | JGI IMG/M metagenome (GOLD analysis project Ga0187892, IMG submission 139345) | Bio-ooze microbial communities from a basaltic lava cave in the Kipuka Kanohina Cave System on the Island of Hawaii, USA - MA170107-3 metaG ... | reverse complement strand
GTTGATCGATGGGCATGGTTTGACTCCAAGGCATCGGGCACCTCCACTGGTGCCCAAAATCCTGTCAAAACTGTTACCCATGTCTGGCGACTAATCTGTTACCTATCTGTGGCGACTGTACCGTGAGCGCCGCCTATCTGCTCAATGAAGCTGACATCGCTCCCTGCGGTCGCGACTCCGCTGCGCTCCGTCCCTGCCGAAACTCGGGGTGCACCTTATCTCGCGCGCCGTTGGGCGGAAGTCTAAGTCGGGTAACTATAAGGGAAGAGACTTCAGCGGCTGCAGAAGGTAGCAATGACTGGCAGAATTCGATCTCGAGCGTTTGCGCGATCCCTCGTGATCTCTACGAAGGCGGTGATTTCGTATTTGCTTGGGGTGTTTGTCGCCTTGTGCTTGTTCAGATTGACTTTCTCGGCAAAAGCTACCTCAGCTCTTTGGCAGGTTCTAAAATTGCCCTTAGTGCCTGGGCTCTTTTTGGGTGACGTATTACTCCCTCGTATCGAGGACATCGAACAACCGAGACCTATCAAGTTCTTACTGTCAATCATGCTCAATATTGCACTGTACATGGTCTGTATCTGCCCGATCGTGGCGAGTTCCATCGAACTACAGACAAGAGACTAGATTTCTCGCGCTGCCTCCGTTTCTCCCCTCGACTTCCAAGACGCGCAGCACAGGGAAGACGAGGCTGCCCAACCCGCCGCTTGCAGCCGATCCACCGCCAAAAGCAGCGGTGGCCGGCTGAAGCGGGAACGTTAGACGGAAACAGAACTGGAACTCCTGCGCGAGTGGATTCGGTACGGTTGCCTTTGCGTCGGAACTTCAGAGGACGGTGCCATGAAAACATTAACTGGCGGATCGTGCGCGGTTCTCCTTGCACTCATACTCATGATGGACGGGCACCCGCTCAACGCGGCGTCGTGCGAGAGCTTGTCGTCCCTGTCGCTCCCGAACACGTCGATTACCTTGGCCCAGATGGTGCCCGCCGGACGATTCAGTCTGCCTGGGACGGGCCCGGCGGTGCCGCAATTCAGCCAATTGCCGGCTTTTTGCCGTGTGGCGGCCACGCTGACGCCCTCTTCGGACTCTGACATCAAGATTGAAGTCTGGCTGCCGGCCGCGGCGTGGAATGGCAAGTTCCAGGCCGTCGGCAACGGCGGCTGGGCGGGAACCATCAGCTATGGCGCGCTGGCCTCCGCGCTGCAGGAGGGTTACGCGACGGCATCGACTGACACGGGACACGTCGGTGGGAATGCGTCGTTCGCGCTTGGGCATCCGGAAAAGGTCATAGATTTCGCGTATCGCGCCGTCCACCAGCTGGCGGTGACATCGAAGGCCGTTATCGCAGCGTTCTACGATCACGCGCCACGGTTCTCGTACTGGACCGGTTGTTCCACAGGCGGGCGACAGGCCCTGATGGCGGCTCAGCGCTATCCAGAAGACTTCGATGGGATTATCGCCGGCGCTCCTGCGAACAATCAGACGCAGTTGTGCGCCTGGCGGATCGGGGTGGAAGCCAGGATCCTCCAGGAGCCGGCGAGTGTTGTCCCCCGCACTAAACTCGCCCTGGTCAATAGGTCTGTACTGGCCGCTTGCGACGCACTCGACGGAGTGAAGGACGGGCTCCTGACGGACCCGAACCAATGCCGTTTTGATCCTGCATCACTCCAGTGCCGCGGGGTCGACAGGGACGATTGCCTGACGGCGCCACAGGTCGAAGCCGTGAAGATGGGCTACGCCCCCGCCAGACGAAAGACGGGGGAGTTGATTTACCCCGGGTTAGTGCCTGGCGGCGAGATGGAGTGGGCCATGCTGACAGCCGCCAGCCCGGAACCTGGAGGGATCGACGTGGGCATGTTCAGGTACCTGGCACACGAAGACCCGGCGTGGGACTGGCGCAGGTTCGACCTGGATCGCGACACCTCCCTGATCGACAAGAAAGCGGGCTTCATCGACGCCGTGAATCCGGATCTGTCGGCCTTTCGGGCTCGCGGCGGAAAACTTCTCATCTACCACGGCTGGAATGACGGTGGCTCGGGTGGGGCGATCTCACCGCAGAATAGCGTCAACTATTATTCGAGCGTGTTGGCAAGGATGGGGCCGCGGCAAGAGGATTGGCTGCGCCTCTTCATGGTGCCCGGTATGGCGCATTGCGGGGGTGGGCCGGGCCCCAACCAGGTGAACTGGATGGCCGCGCTGGAGCGCTGGCGCGAATCCGGAGTCGCGCCTGATCGGTTGATCGCATCGCGAGTCAGCGACAACCGGGTCAACATGAAGCGGCCAGTCTGTCCCTATCCACAAGTCGCGCAGTACACCGGCGTGGGCAGCACGAACGACGCGGCAAACTTTGTCTGTAAGGTGCGGTGAACGTCTCGCTCCCTATTGAGGCCGCCTAACCACTAAGGATAGAGGCGACCTTCAGGGTCGCTTTCTATCCCGTGTTCAAGTAAGCCCGCCGAAGGCGCTTGAGGATGTATGGGTAATGCTTCGGGATGAATGACTGGAGCGAAGGCTGTGAGGCCTCAGGGATGGAGCGGTAGAAGTGGGTGCGATGTCTGTCCTGGGTGGATGAAAGGCCTGCAGGCGCACAGAATCCGGCCGCCGGGCCACCGCATGGATCGAGCAGACACAGTTCGGCCGGGGCGTCTGGAACAGGCACGGATGGGGAGTCCGATTTCCGCTGGAACCTTTCTCTCCCTTAACCGGTGTTGGCCAGGGGAGGCGGAGGGCGGAAACGATGGGCGGGCAGTTGAATGCCCAGCAGGCGCAAGCGCCCGCCGCAGTGAGGACAAAACGGGCCGGGCGCGGGCTGCGTGGTAGACAGATCCAACAGCCTAGGACGGCCGGTCTTGTGGGCGATCAGCAGGCGGATGCGTTCGAGTGAGAGCGAGCAGGTAGGGCTGAAGAAGCCGTAGTGACGCACCTTTTGAAATCCGCTGGGGAGCAGAGGATCCAGGAAGCGGCGGATGAACTCGACGGCTTGCAAACGCACCCGGCGAGAAACACCGGTCTTCTTATCCCGGAAACTGAAGGTCACCACGCCGTCCTGACAGCTGAGGATACGGCTGTTGGCAATGGCCACGCGGAAGACATAACGGGCCAGATACTGCAAGGCGCGGGTGCCATCGCCGACCGGCTGACAGTGCACGACCCAAGGCTGCTGCCAGACTTGGGAGGGGATGCGATCGAGCAGACCGGCATTGTCGATGGCGGCGCGGAACTTGGCGCGGAAGATGACTGACAGTGGCAGGACCGGCAGGAAGAAGTTTTCTGAGGTCGCAAGCCAGTGTTTTCGGTCCGGACTGACGGCGCCGGCTGGAACCAGGTAGTGAATGTGGGGATGATACTGGAGCTGGCGTCCCCAGGTATGCAAGACGCCGGTAAAGCCGGCCAGATCGGAACCCAGCAGGCGGGGATCGCGAGCCAGTTTCTTCAGAGCTTGGGACGAGGCCTGAAACAGGGCCTCATAGCCCGGGCGCTTATGCGAGCGGAGAAAGCGTCGGAGAGCCTGAGGGACGGTGAAGGTGAGCAGGAAATAGGGAACCGGCAGTTGGCGTGACTGTTGGTTAAGGACCCACTGACGGGTCTTATGCTGCTGGCATTGGGGGCAGTGGCGGTTGCCGCAGGAACGGTGAATGAAATAGGAAAGCTCTCTCGTACTCGCAAGAGAGCGGGTTGGCAGACTCACGGATGTTTTGAAGACTACGAATCCTCAACTTGAAGTCTCTCTCGAAACGCTCTGGAAGTTTCTACCTGAGTAGCCTTACTCTTTCCTCGGTTGGCTCACAAAATGGCGCAGTGTGCCACCTGCACGGACCGCCCGCATACATCGCAAGAAGCACGATGTATGCGCCACCCAGAGAAACTCAACACAGGTAACGTAGGTAGTGGGGATCGTTAGACAGGTTGAAGGGAGTGGTCGCGACTGCTTTCTGTCAACGGTGACTTGCAACCTTCAACGACTCCTCCACTGGCTTCGCAACAATTCCGTGTACTCGCTCCATCAAGGCGTTGATTTCTGGCTTGGACAGGCCTTGTGTGTCGATGGTGTCATGCAGGAAAACGGTAATCTTCGACGGCCGCAGCATCCAGTCGCCTTTGCGGTTGAATTGGTAAGAACCGCAAATGCTCATCGGAACAATCGGCGCGCCAATCTGGTGAGCCATGACAAATCCACCCTTCTGAAATGGTCCCACGCGGCCATCGCGCGTGCGTGAACCTTCCGCAAAAATGATCACGCTGATGCCGTTGCTGATGTGCGAACGGATGTGTCCCAACGTCTTCTTGAACTGGGACGGCCCTCCGCCACGGCTCACCGGAATGTTTCCAAAGCGCTTCATCATCCAACCGTAGGCTGGAATTTTGAAGTGACTTTCCAACTCCAGTCCCCGCACAAACTGGGGAATGGCCGAATAGATGACGAAGGCATCAAAGATGTTGACGTGATTGCAGATGAAGATGCTGGTGCGCTTGCGGTCGAAGCCCGGAGCGTAATTGACTTCAAACCCCACACCGGCAACTCGAAGGATGTTGCGGAAGAACCAGCGTTGTGGCCAGTCGTTCCAGCGCGGGTCAAAGAAAATGCCAAGAAAGACGAGAAATATACAGACCGCGAAAAAGTGCAGAGCACTGACGAGCCATAAGAAGGCGCTGCGAATGATCAAGTAAGTTCGCATTGTTAGGGCGGTCGCAGGTTCAAGGCTCAAGAAACAAGGTTGAAAGTTCCCTCCCGTTTTGAGCCATGGACCTTCGGTTTGACCTAGCGCGCTGAACCTTGCAGCAGAATCAGACGATCACATCCAGGGCCGATGGCAGTACGTCGAGGCACCGGGGAACACAGCGTACGATCTCGCCGTCTATCATGATGTCGATGGGAGTCGGCACTTCGAAGTCCACACGCCGAACAGCCCAACGCGAGACCGCCGGATGCTTCAGGTGAGTTCCGGTAAATATCTTCGGGAATGTGCGAAGAAAATCCAGACGCCCCACCGGTCCCACGCGTGTGACCTCAATCAATCCATCTGAGGTGTCGGCAAGCGGCGATATCATCAGCTTTCCGCCAGTGAACCGGCTATTCGAGAACGTGAGATAGGTACAAGGCTGCCGGTCGGCTTCGGCGCAACCGTCCAAACGGTACGGGAAGACAGGAAAGTGCAGCCGTCCCCAGGTGAGCAGGGTCGCCAGCAGATAGCCCGCTTCGCCAAGTGGTTTGAACTGCCGATTGGTCAACTCGCCAGCCTCGGCAGTAAATCCCACACTCAGCAGATTGATGTAATGCAGCACTCCATCGCCATGGGTAAGGCGGATGACGTCGCAAGGGCGCGAACGGCCGGCCACGATGGCAGACACAGCGTAGTGCTCAAGTCCTTCATCTGCAAAGTCGCGCAGAAAGGAGTTGCCCGTTCCCAGCGGCAGGAAACCCAGCAGGAGACGTTCTTCGCTGTGGTTGCGTGGAAACAGACCATTGATCACTTCGTAGCTGGTCCCGTCGCCACCGCCGGCCAGAAAGTGTCGAAAGCCACAAGCGAGGCCCTGCCGGGCTAGTTCTGTCGCGTCCCCAGCGCCCCGTGTTTCGGCCACTTCCAGGTCGATGCCTTCTGAACGCAGTCGTTGGACCGTTCGTGGCACCAGTTTGCCGCAACGGCCACCCCCGGCGGCAGGATTGATGATTGCCAGATAGCGGTTCATTTGAATGTCTCGATACTGCACCGGTTCTCCACTTCACGAAGTTCACGCTTCACTTACAGTGCCCTGAGGGCGGTTTCATGCTGGAGGCGGCCTGACATCTGCTCTGCCAGAGCATTCCGTTTGATCTTCATCGAGGCGGTTCTGGGGAAATCATCCTCCCAGACGACATAACCGCTCAGTCGCTTGAAATCGGCCAGGCCGCGATTGCGCAGCTGAATATCTTCAAACAGTGCGGGCGAGAACTGGGCGCCGGGATCCAGGCGAAGCACGATCATCAATTGCTCGCCCACCATCGTGTGCCGCTTCCAGACGTAGTTGACTGCAAACACGCAGAACTCCTTCACGCGCAGTCCGGCAAACGCCGACTCGATGTCTTCGGGATAAATGTTCTTTCCGCCTTCTGTGACAATCATATTCTTCAGGCGTCCGAAAAGCTGCAGATGTCCGTGCGCATCCAGCCTGCCCAGGTCGCCTGTCAGGAGCCAGCCATCGGCCAGTACTTCAGCGGTCTGTTCCGGATCATGCAAGTATCCTTTCATCACCATTCTGCTGCGAACAGCAACCTGCCCGATGCCATCCGAATTGAAGTCGACTATCTTGAGCTCGACACCGGGCAGCGGCTTGCCCACAGTATCAGCGCGGAAAGGTCGCAGATCGTTGACCGTTACGGCAGTTCCCGCTTCGGTGAGCCCGTAGCCATTGGCGACCGGAATGCCGAGGTCGTAGAAGAACTGTAGCGTCGAAGCTTCGGCGAAGGCGCCGCCTGTGATCAAGGCACGCAACTCCCCGCCAAGAGCCTGGTGGACTTGCGGAAACAAACGGCGGCTCAGTTCAGGACGTGGCTTCCTTCGAGTGAGCAGGCGGTTGAGGCTCATCAGCCGCTCGAGCATCCAGCGACGGAACGGCGCCAGCTCCCTGAATCTAGCCTTCATGCCTGATTCCATCGCTTTCAACACCATGGGTACCACGCTGGCATAGGTGATTCGGAAGCGCGGGAAAGCATCCTTCAGATACTCGGGTCGCAGTGTTCTCAAATGCACGACCGCGGCGCCACAAACAAAGGGGCCGATAAAGCCGACCATGAAATCGATGGCGTGGTTCGTAGGCAGGATGCTGAGGTAGCGAACACCGGGCCAAAAAGGGTACCATGTCATCAGCGATTGGCACTGCTCGAGGTAGTTGTCATGGGTTAGCATGCATCCCTTCGGACGGCCGCCGGTTCCGGAGGAGTACACGATGCAGGCAAGTTCATCGCGCCGTCTGGGTATGAAACGCGGTTCGGACGGGTCATTGCAGTCCTCCCAGCGCCGCGCTCCTCGCAGGTCTGCACTCTGCGGCGCTTCAGTCACTAACACCTGCGGAACAGCAAAAGAGCCAAAACCGGGTGACTGCAACAGCGCACGCCACAGGGGATACTCGATAATGAGAGCGCTTGCGCCCGCGTGAGCCAGCAGAGGGAGTTGCTCGCCTGCGGTCAGCTTGAAGTCGACAGGCACCAGCACGCCGCCGGAATAGAACACAGAATAGGCGGCAATGAGCCACTTCGACTGGTTCGACATGATGATAGCGGCGCGATCTCCTGCCGCGAGACCGCCTGCCTGAAGTGCCTGTGTCAGGGGAAGAGCCGCCTGTTTGAAGTCCTTGTAGGTGAGGCGGCAGTTCTCCCGATCCCGATCTGCTTCAATCAGGGCGAGCCGGTCTGGCCACTGCTCCAGAGCAGAACGAAGCGCTTCGCCGAGAGAGGCGAAGGAGGAGAGATCGGGGGCTTTGGGCGGGGTCACAGTCGAGACTGAATCCGTTCGGCAAGAGTCCGAAAATCGGTCACTCCCTGCAGTTCATAATCAGGAAGCTCCACATTGAAGTGATTCTCCAGCTGGGTCAGCAAATCCAGCGTCTGAAGGCTGTTAATCTTCAGTTTCTTGAAGAAGTCATCATCGGGATTCAGCTCGGCCGCCGGCACCTGGAAATGCTGCGAGGCCAGCTGCAGGAGCTGCTGAAGAGTATGGTCCAGATCTGTCATTCCTTGTGCCTTTCGTGATCTCAATCCGTCGCAACTGAGAAACAGACAACTTACGGCAAGTATGGCTGCGGGCCAGCATCTTCGACAAATTTGCGCAGAGCTGCTTCAACGGCAGGCTGTGTCACCAGCTCGCAGAAGATGCGGATCTCTTCCTGGAACTCGGCATTGGGAATTGGCTTGATGAACCGTTTGGCCGCTCGCATCGTTTTAGCGTCAAACTTCGCGGCCTGCGCGGCTACCCCCCGTGCAACTCGAGAGGCCTCGCCCGGGCTTACAAGCTGGCTCACAAGGCCGATGGCTGCCGCTTTGGTCGCATTGAAGCTGCGGCCTGTCAGGATCAGATCGCGCACCAAGCCGTTGCCAAGTTCTCGCTTCAGGCGCGGAATGCCGCCAAAGCCAGGGATCAACCCCAGCCGCAGCTCCGGAAAACAAAAGCGTGCCGTACGGTCGGCGACGATCATATCGCAGGTGAGTGCGAGTTCGAAGCCACCGCCGAAAACCACTCCATGAACCGCCGCCACGGTGACCAGAGGCGAGCTGTCAATCCAGCTGAAGACCTGATGAATGCGAGTGAGGAACTCGCGCACTTCCATCTCGTGAGCATCGGCCTTGCGTGACTGCATCCTCCGGTATAGCTCGCGAAGGTCCGCGCCGGCACTGAAACCAGCAGCCATCCGGCTGTAGATGACCAGCGAGCGCGCCCGGCTAGCGAACCCGCTCGCGGTTTCAACAAACCGCTCGAGCTCTTCCAGTGTCGCCGAGCCGATTTCGTTGCAGGGTTCACGATGGAGGGCCAGCTCAATCGTTTCTCCAACCAGAGTCCAGGAGAGTGTTTTGCCTTCGAAAGAGTCCGTAGCCACGCCAGCATTGCCCTCATTGGTTGGAGCGGCTGGTTCAAGATGCAGAACCATACCGCCGAGAATCTCCAGGGTAGCGGCTCCCAGCCCAAGGACGACCTCGCGCTCCCGATCCAAGCTCCCTTATGAACCAGCTTGAATGACAGCTGCAGCGGTCGATCTTAGATCCTCAATTCGCGATCTGCAATCCCCTGGTGCGCCTGGGCCAGCGAAAGGGGGCTGAACCGAGCAGCGCTAGATCTCCGACTCATAGAGCGCGCCAATCTCTTCCCGATAACGCCCCTCAATGGCGGCGCGCTTCAGTTTCCGCATAACAGTCAGCAGGCCGTTCTCTTCCGTGAAGGGTTCAGGGCTGATATGGAACTTCCGTACCTGCTTGTAGTGCGGCAGATCCCGGTTAACGGTTTCCAGCGCCGCACGGACACGCTCAGGCGCCAGGTTGCCTGTTACGATAGCTGAAAGAAACTTGCGCCCGTTGCCGACAACCATGACCTGCTCCGTCTCAGCCAACGCACTGAGAATCATCTGCTCGATGGGCTCCGGACTGATGTTGTGACCGGAAGTGGGGATAATGAGGCTCTTCAGCCGGCCAACGATCATCCAGTTGCCGCGATCATCCACTTGGCCCTGGTCACCGGTGTGGAACCATCCGTCTGTCATGACTTCGGCTGTTGCCTCTGGACGATTCCAATAACCTGAGAAGATGTTGGGACCGCGCACCAGGATTTCGTCGTTTTCTCCCAGCTTCATCTCAATTCCCGGAATTGCAGGCCCCACACGCCCGGCTGTGTACTCGTCTACGTCGTCCATCGTGCAGATGGCTGTGGTTTCAGTGAGGCCGTAGACTTGAAGCACCGGGATGCCAATCATCTGGAAAAAAAGTTGGGTCTCTTCCGCCAGAGGCGCCGAGCCGCAGATCAAGGAGCGCAGATTTGGCCCCAGCCGCTTCTTGATTTTTGGAAAGACCAGCGAGCTGGCCAGGAGTCGCCAAATCCAGTCGAGCGCGTTTCCCTTCCCACTCCTCCGCCACGCCGCCTGACCCCGATCAAACATCGCCAGCGCGATGCCGCCTTTCTTGTTCAACTGGCCGAGTACTCCACTGCGAATTCGATCGAGCAGTGCCGGAACATTCAGCATGTAGTGCGGTGCTGCTACTCTCAGCTCGTCAGCCAGCTTGCTTCGATCCGTCGACATCATCAAGGCATTGCTGCGGTAAAGGCACGTCAGCAACAGGATCCAGGAACCGGCAAAGCAGAAAGGAAGATAGTGAAACACGCGGTCGTCGCCCTGTTTCGACACAGTGGCCATCAGCTCGTCCAGCCGCGCCGTCGTGCGCCCGACCATGAAGCTGATGTTGCTCACGTTCAGCACAACTCCCTTGGCATCGCCCGACGTTCCCGAGGTATAAATGATCGTGACCGGTGTGTCATCCAACAGTGGTGTGATGTTCTTCAAATGCTCCGGATCTGCAGCGGGTACACTCTCAGCAAAAATGTCGTTGTAGAGCAGTGTGGCAGGTGCTTGCGGCCAGATCGAAAGAATCGACTGGCGCAACTCTTCGTCAGAGCACACCAGCAGTTTCGGCGCGCAATCCTTCATCAGGGTCACGAGCTCGCCTGGCGCCTGGCGCGAGTAAAGGGGCACGACAATGCCACCCTCAGCCATGATCGCTAGATCCACCGCAACCCAGCGGTTGCTATTAGGTGCCAGCAAAGCGCAGCGATCACCTGGCTTCAGGCCAGTCTTTTTGAGCGCCTGACGTGTTTGGCTGATGTTGCTCAGCAACTCGGTAGAGCTGACAGCCGCCAGTTGCCCGTCAACAACCTCAGCCAAAGCGGTCTTCTGGGGAGTGCGCGCAAGGTTGGTGAAGATCTGTTGCAGGAAATTCATTGCCCCTCGGCTAAAGCATTCGCCTGTAATCTGCCGCTTCAATTCCGAAGATTCTGTTCTGCGTCTTTGCGTTTCACCTTGTGGTGCGCCGTACCCAATGTGTTTTCGGGAAGGCGTGCCCTGCCTGGTGAGTGCTTGGGCAAGAGAACGAATATTGCACCCTCAGAGTGATCGCTCGAATCCTACTCGAATTCTTCGACCAGCTTCCTTAGCCCTGGGCTCAATGGCGGCAAGAAGTCTTCCCACGATAGATGCCCTGTTCGGACCGGGAACGCCGGATACCGCTGCTGCAGATGCTCCTGAAAATAGACGCCCATCCTGGCCATGACTTTCAGGTTACGAACGGCCGTCTTCCCGATTCCGTGGCGGATCGACTCCGCTTCCTTGAACAGTTTGTTCAGGATGACCACCAGCTTGCCGGCGAGATCAGGGTCGTCGACTTCTAAAAACAAATCCGAGTGCCCGCGCTCACGCATCAGGTTGCGAATGCGTTCGTCCATAGTCACACCCGCCGAGGCCACCAAAGAAGGCATGCACGTGACGATGCCATGGTAGCGAGAAGAAACGAGCAAATTGCAGCAGCGCAGAATGCTTACAAGCTGATACATGTTGTACTGGTCTGAGATGAACATCGGAACACCGCCCAGCATGCGGCCCATGATGTCACAGGCCCGCCGGTCCAGTGCCTCCATCCCAATCATGATTGGGAAGACACGGTGGTCGCGCCGGAAGCTCTGCACGCCGTCAGCAAAACTCTTCAAATAGCGGCGAAAGTCGCCATTCACCCCATTGCCGTTCCGGAAGAAATAAATGGATCGGTAATGGCTGTCTCGGTAGAGGCCCAAAGAAGAGTGTAGCGCCAGCTTTGCCAGCGAGGGCCGCACCGGCCACCAGAATGGGTTGATGGGACACAGTCCAAGAACCGGTGTCCGTCCGTCCCACCCAGCATCGAGCAGCACCTTGTGGCCATACTCGGGTCCCCGCGGCTCGAACGTCCACGCCGTGTCTGTGCCCAGTTCTGTGGGCACGCCCAACCGACCCAACACGGCTTGCGACTCCTCGTTGCGGGTAATTACGAGAGAGCCTGAACAATAGCGGCGGCTCATTCCCTGAATCAGGCGATCCATCTGTCCGGCCTCAGCCCCATAACCCACTGACAGCTTGTTCTCGGCCGCCGCTATGCCCAGGGAGCCAATCATCATTGCGGTTAGTGCATTGGCAAACTTGCTTTTGAACATCGAGCCTTCGCAGGCGACGACGCCATGGTACTGGTTGATCTCCCTGAAGAGGAACGGTGGAAACAGGTCGGGAAGCTTCACCTGCCGGGTTCCCCAGAAATAACCTTCGGAGAGTGCCAGGTTGTGCGACAGCACGCTGAAATCGACGTGCTCGTTGCCCAAAATGCAGCGCACCTGCCGGATCATTTCTTCCACACGCACATCGGCGCCGGTGTTGCGGTTCCCATTGTAACCGGTGAACAGCAGTCTGAGCGGTGTTCCGGGTTGCCAGGCTTCTCCGATACCCAGCAGCCAGCGCACCTTCGAGAGTTCAATCAGGCTCCCGACCCACACGCCCAGGGCAAAGTCCATCATCGCGCCACCCTCCCCTGAGCTTCCGGCCATTCCTGATACGGGAAAGTAAAATTGTTCTTCGTGGAAAATTCGAACAGCGGGAAACCGTACTGCGTGAAGTTAACTGGCGCTTTGCCGGTTTCCTGTACGGCACGCTGATTGTCGAACACCGTGTTCCAAAGCAGATAGGGTAGGAAGACTTTAAGCAGGGAAGCCATCTGGCCCACAGCCGTGCCTCTTCGGTTGGAAAGCCAATGGACTGTTCCTTCGAATGGACGAGTCAGAGCGGGCAGGTACAAAGGACCTCCCTTGCCGCGCGCTTTGCTCAGAGCCCGGGTGATGTCGCGGCAGGTGGGGGAACTGACTCCCGAGGACAGATGATACGTGTCGTACAGGGGCTTTGCTTTCTGATGCAGTGTGACAATCGAGTCGGCTACGAAGTCCACGTTGACAATGTCGAGCCGGTCGTTGGGTCGCAGCGGCAGGACGGGGAGCTTCGCCAGAAACACAAAAGCTCTCACCATGTCGAACTGTGTGGTTTCCCCATGACGGCTGTCACCCAGCACAATGCTTGGCCGAAAAATGGTCAATGGCACATTGGGCAGCAATTCGCGAGCCATGTGTTCGCAGAACTTCTTGGTGCGGGCGTAGGGGTCGTAATCGGAGCGGTCCCAATCGATGGCTGCGGATTCTGTCACAACTTCATTGCTCCGTATTCCGGCCACAGCTACGGTGCTAACGTGGCTGTAGCGGCGAAGTCCGTGATCTGCCAGCGCGCGGTTAGCAAACTTCAAGACTTCCAGGGTCCCACGCTGATTCACATTGAGGCAGGTCTTCTCGGACTTCCGGTTCAGAGAGGCAGCGATATGGAGCACCGAATCTGTTGTCCTGACCAACCGCGCATAGTCACTTTCGTTCAACCCAAATCGCGAAAGGGTGATATCTCCGAGGAAGATCTGGATGTGGGTGTTCAGCCACTGGTGGAAGTGCGGGAAGTTCAAGTGCAGCTGCATGGCGCGCCACAGCTTCATCTCAGCGGCTCGCTGGTCTTTGGCTCGGACCAGCAGGTTCAGCTTCTCGCTGTGCCCCTCGAGCAGGCCGCTGGCCACATGCCCACCCAGATAACCTGTGGAACCGGTGATGAAAATTGCCATGTGCGGTTGTTACTCTCCTACAGCGCGGTTGACGGGCTCAAACGGCTTTGTGGAGGCAGCGCCAGGCTGAGATGCCTTCGCCGTCTCCTCCTGCGATTCTGCAGGAGTTTCCGGTTTCGAAGGCAGTTTGAAGTTTCTGGGAAGCAACCCGGTTTCTGGCCGCCGGCCTTCGATCAGCGGATAAGTCCACCGGCGCAGTGCGGGCACGTGCAGATTGATCCAGTAGTCGTACCAGTCGATACCCTCGGCATCGTAGCTGAAAGCTGCAATTTCATCGTCCGGCAGGGTTTGGGCAAGGGTCTTAATATGGTCGGCGGCGAAGAAATACTCGTTGTCCAAAATAAAGGGCTCGTACAGTTCAATCACCTTCTGGACTCTCTCGAGAGCCCTCTGTTTGCGGGCCAGTGGATCACCCTTCGACGTCAGTGGCGAAAGCACCTTCTGAGCACCTCCGATCAGCCGCTGAAAGCGCGGCAACGACACATTGCGGTAGCGGGCTTTGGAGACGGCAATGGTGTCAAACCGCGCCCGCAGCCAATGTTCCAGCCCTTCCAACGATCGGTAATGTTTTCGATGGGCGAGTCCAGTCAATTCTATGGTGCGCCGCATGTCAGCTGGGTTGGTGGCTGAAGTTGCCAGCTGGTACACCTTCTCGTGGCAACGCTGGACCACGGCTGCCGAAATCAGGGTGAGCCCGCGGCAGACGAGGTCTACTGGAATCACGTCGAGCCGCTTTCGCTTGTTCGACGGCAACTGGCGGAAGTAGGTCCCCAGCAGGTACGAAAGCGGCGCCGTCGTGTTCACCCCTTCGTTCCAGCCCCGGAAAGGTTGGCTGACCGATGACTCCACAATTGATGGGCGGGCAATACTGACAGGCAGTTGACCGCCTTCGGCGGCAAGCAAAGACTCGCCGAGACTCTTCGTAAACGTGTAGATATTCGGCCAGCCCCAGTGCTGGGCCCGTTCTATGCCAAACTCAATCAGGCGATCTCGAACCCAGCGGGTCCGGATTTTTCGTATCTGATTTTGCAGACCCTTCTCCGAGTCTGGCCCAGACCCTTTCGCTCGCGAAAGCGCTTCCCGGCGAAACTCAGCCATTCGAGTGGAACTCTCCCCCTCCTCAGCGACTCGGCACACCTCCGCGTGCAGCTGTTCCCATTCACGGCGAGCCTCAAAACCGGAGTTGGGACGAGGCGTGTAATTGGGCTGCAGTTCTTCGGGCACGCGTCCGTCGGTCCGTCCATTGACGAAACAGGTAGAAACATGCACAAGCCCAGCCCGCTTGCAGTTGCGGAGAAATTCCACCAGGTGCAGGACGCTGTCAGCGTTGGTCGCCAGCGCCAGGCGCAAATCAGGATTGAAGTCTGTCAACCCGGCTGAATTGACGATGAGATCCAGTTCAGCGCAGAGCCGTCGGGCCGTCGCCGCGTCCAAACCCAGCCCGGGCTCAGACACATCTCCCTCCAGCACCTCGATGTGCTCTGCCAGCCAATCACCCAGCCCGTCGCCGTGGCGGTCGTGCAGGGTCTTAAAGGCCGGCGATTCCGCAACAATCCGTTCAAAACGCTGTAGTGCGCTCCGCAGACCCTGCCGCCTCACGAGCAGGAAGATACGTCCCAACTCCGGCAAATCCTCCAGCAGCATCGTTAACCAGACTTTGCCAATGAACCCGGTAGTGCCGATGATAAGAATGTTCTTGCCGGCCAGAGCTTTGCGAACCGAAATTACGTCCAATCTGCGCGGCCGGCTTCCAAAATGCACCACCGCATGCTTCGGGACCCACGGCCGGCGAGCGGCCGGGAAAATCAGCCTTTCCGGTGGGCACTGCCTCCAACGCAGTTCAAGTTGTTCCCTCACCACTCTCCATTCCGTAGTTTCAGCCCGCTCTTTTGGGGACAAGTTTGCGGCACCGCCCAGCGAAGCTATCACCGGCTCCAGCAAGCGTCCAGTGGCCAGGTCATCCCGGAACTCCAAACGGTTTGTCAGCAGGTGTTCAATGCCCAGATGCAAAGCCAGCGGGCGAATGAAGTGGTCTAGTTCCTGACTCACCAGGACCGCTGTCCGTCCAGACTTCCGAAGGGATTGGATCTGTTCGATCACTTCCGGGCGCAGCTTGGCTTGGACGAAATAGTTGAAGTATTCCTCGCCGAGCAGATCTAACCGGTCGCGACTCATTCGGCGCAAGGGCAAATGGTTGAGACGGCTGGCGAAGGCCGGGTTTTCGAGGGTGACGAATGGACGCACCATCGCCAATCCCGCTACGGCCGCCAAGCGATAGCAGCGTTCACTGAAGGCTTGCGCGTTGCGTGCAAAATGGGCAGTGACGGCTGTCGCACCCAGCGAAAACAGCAATCCTTCGGCCCGCAGAAACGCAAACTGTCCCGCTGACGTTTCGTTTTCCCGAGACAAACTTCGACTCTTCAATGTGGAATCACCCGGGGGTTCTATCTCAGCTGCTTCCAAACGGATCTACTGAAAATTGGAACGCGAACTCTGAAAAGGAGAGAGGCCCTGCGGTGGTCTCGTGTTTTGTCTGGTCTTGAAGAACCCCGCCAGAAGCCATTGGCAGGCCAAAGGATACGAAAGGCAAGAAGGTTTTTCAAGACAAAAGGCGCCTGGGGCGCCAGCCATCTTCAGACAACATGAGGAGCGCGCCTGCGCCGGGAGCAAGAGTAGTGCGGCGAGCCAATTCGCTCTACCCGTCAGGGGAGTCGCTAGGTTTATGAACTTGACTTTCATTTTCATCTAAGTTTTCATAGACTCGGGTCTGGCCGTAGACTGGCCGGCGATCAAGTCGACCCAGGTATTGTTCAAGGAGGTTCAGTGCTGGAAGGGTTCATGATTACCTTGCGTGAGGGCATGGAGGCTTTCCTCATCGTAGGGCTTTCGATCGCTTTTCTACGCAAGAGTGGCAGGAGGCGGCTGGAGTCTGCTGTCTACTGGGGTATTGCGGTGGCGGTCATCGTCTGCCTGGCTGCCGGAGTTTTGTTGTACGAAGTCGCCTTCAATCAAGCTTTTTGGGAGGGAGTTCTCTCTCTAGTTGCGGCGATCTTCGTGGCAACGCTAACAGTCCACATGTGGCGGCATGCGCGAACTATCAAGAAAGACATTGAAAACCGGCTCGAGGTGGCTTCAACTCAACAAGTGGGAACCGGTGCCTACTGGGCAGTGTTTCTTTTTACTGTTTTGATGATCTCCCGCGAAGGGATTGAGACTGCGCTGTTGCTCAGTTCGCTGATGTTTCAGGTGGCGACGCGGCCGATGTTCATCGGAGCCGTTCTGGGCGTGGTGGCAGCCGCCGTGATGGCGTTTTTGTGGACCCGCTTCGGGTATCGCGTGAACCTGAGCAAGTTCTTTCAGGTGACGGCCATCTTTCTGCTGGTCTTTGTCGTGCAACTGCTTATCTATTCGTTCCACGAGTTCGCAGAAGCTTCGCTGCTGCCGAACAGCGACTTCTTCCACGAACTGACTGAACCTTACGGCCCGGATGGAAAATACGGAAAGCTGATCACTTACTCACTCGTTCTATTGCCTGCGGGATGGCTGCTGATTTCTTCGGTGTTCGATCGAAAGCCTCTGATGCAAAAACAGGTGGTGGGAAAAGGAGCCTAACAAGCAGGTAGCACTCCTCACTTTGCCGCGCTGGCCGGAACCTCACTTCGCCTCAAACTTCGAATACTCTTGCACAACTCCGTAGACTCGATCTTTCAGCTCAATCTTGAGTTCGGCGCGAACTGGAATCGACAGGCTTCTTCCAAATAGAGCCTGGTTGCGGAATTCCATCCGATACTCATAAGATCTACATCCCTTCGGCAACTTCAGCTGCTTGGCGACGAGACGAACCAATTGGTGTGTCTTGGCATCGACCCACACGCGACCGCGCTGGCGCAGAGGCACCAGGTTGCCCAGAATTGTGATTCTTGATCCGGAGATCTCCGGAACCGTCTCAAATGCGAATAACTGGCACGACCTCCCATCGACCTGTTCTGATGGTAGCTTCTTAAAATCATTCGCCAAGCGGTTTTCCAGCGAAAAGGCTTCAATCCATTTCCCGGTAAATGGGTTTTCGAGCAGCGGGAAGCCGCTGTCCTCTTCCGCCGCCGATTCACCGGAAGCAGGGCTGCGAGTCTCTGAGAAAATCAGTTTGTCGTTTACCCGCTGGTCTGGCTTGCGCTCGACCGTGTAGCTGTGGAGTGCTTGATGTTGCCGGACAGATTTCGATTTGACTACCGTTTCGATGACGTGGAGCCGTTCCTCGCAGCGAAAACTCCTGAGCGACAGTCGATCGATTGTGATCTGCTCGCTCAGTTGAGTGAGAATGAGCAGGCTGTCTTCGAAGCTCTCGAAGTCTGCCTCGTCCGGCTTCTGGGCCTGCACGGGAAAGCCGGGAGTGAGAAGGATGAGGAGGAAAGTAAGGACGGCTCGATATGTTCTCAGCATGTCCCGCATTATAGCGGATGTGCCTTCCAGTTGAGACGATCGGTAGCAAATTCCAGTGATCGTGTTGCCCAGCCTCACGGTATAGTGTACGGTAACACCGGGGGTTGGCATCATGGGCGCCCCAAGAACTCTGCACGGCGAGTCCCAATGAAATTCTCCATCGGCTTGGCCCAGCTTGCGCCAAAGCTGGGAAACTTTTCTGATAACCTCGAGCAGCATCTACGCTGGCTCGAAAGGGCACGCAGCGCCGGTGCGGACCTGGCAGTTTTTCCTGAACTCTCACTGACAGGCTATATCCTGCAGGACCTGGTTCCTGAAATCGCTGTTCCGCTTCCCGACACTGCAAGGCTTCAGCCGCTGCTGGATGGCTGTCGCGGCATTGATTGCGTGTTCGGCTTCGTTGAGGTCTCCAGCAATTTCAACTATTACAATTCGGCCGCCTACGTTTCGGAAGGGAAGATCCTGCATGTGCATCGCAAGCTCTACTTGCCAACCTACGGGATGTTTGACGAGATGCGTTTCTTCGCCATGGGCGAGAATCTTCGCACGTTTCAGACTCGATTTGGTGAGATCGGGCTCCTGATTTGCGAAGATCTCTGGCATCCCTCAACCATCTATCTTCACGCCCAGGATGGGGCCAAGGCAGTCATTACCATTTCCTGCAGTCCCGGACGAGGCGTCCGGCAGGGTTCGCTGTTTGCAACTTCTGAGGGCTGGGAAAACCTGCTCAAGACCACTTCTCAGTTCCACACCGTCTTCAATGTCTATGTGAATCGAGTTGGCTTCGAAGATGGCGCACATTTTCCCGGAGGGTCAATGGTAGTCAATCCGTCCGGTGAGATCACCGCGCGGGCCCGGTATTTCGAAGAGGACTTTGTTGTCGCTGAAATGGACGTTGAAGAAGTGCGTCGCGCGCGGCTGTTTACACCCGTTCTGCGCGACGAGCGTCTGGAACTGACCCTGCGGGAACTGACTCGAATCGTCGGCAAGCGCAATGCGCCACATTGAGGTGCAAGCTTTGCGGGTTCGCCGTGCAGACTGGCAGCCCGGGCAGATTTTGAGAGGTGCTGTGCCCGCGCAAGGACTGAAGCTTCGCTCCTGATGGCCGGGGCTGGATGTTGATGGCGTCTTGTCATTCTCATGAAACTCAACTGCGAACTGACCTCGAGGGTTCTGGAAAGCTTCATTCGCGACGAGTTGTCCAAGGCCGGCTTCTCGCGGCTCGTCGTGGGTTTGTCTGGCGGGATCGACTCGGCTGTCTCCTGTGTGCTCGCCGCGCGGGCGCTTGGCTCCAGCAGCGTCCACGCGATCATGATGCCTTACAAGACAAGCAGCCGAGAAAGCCTCACGGACGCCCGGGCTGTGGTGGAGCAGTGGCGCATCCCCAGCGAGACTATTGAGATTACGCCCATAGTGGACGGCTATTTTGACTCTCAGCCGGAGGCCAGCACGCTGAGGCGCGGTAACGCGATGGCCAGGGCGCGCATGATTATCCTTTTTGACAAATCCATGGAGTATCGCGCGCTCGTGTTGGGCACGTCCAACAAGACGGAATTGTTGCTGGGGTATGGCACGCTTTATGGCGACATGGCTTCGGCTATCAATCCTATCGGCGACCTCTACAAAACGGACATCTTCCAGCTCGCGGCCTACCTGAACATCCCGGAGGCGATTCTGAAAAAGAAGCCCACGGCAGACCTTTGGGCTGGGCAATCTGACGAGGCAGAGCTCGGCTTCACCTACGCCGAGGTTGACGAGCTTCTCCATGAACTGATCGACCAGAGGAGTCTGCCTGAAAAGCTCCTCCAGAAAGGCTTCAAAGAGAACTTCGTTCAAAAGGTCATTCAGAAGATTCAGAGTTCACAGTTCAAGCGCCGCGGCCCTGTCATCTGCAAGGTCTCACCGCGAACGGTGACACACGACTTTCACTACCTGCGTGACTGGGGGTTGTAGATTCCAGACGATGCCCGGAACTCTCTACGTGGTCGCAACCCCGATTGGCAACCTGGAGGATGTCACGCTGCGTGCCTTGCGTGTCCTGCGCGAAGCCGATCTGATTGCGTGTGAAGACACCCGCCAAACGGCGAAGCTGCTGGCCCATTACCAGATCCAGAGACCTACGACCAGCTATCACGAGCACAATGAAACTGAGAAGGCTGCCGTTCTGCTGAAGGAGCTGGAAGCCGGAAAGCAGATCGCGCTGGTCAGCGATGCGGGAACTCCTTGCATCTCGGATCCTGGGTATCGCATCGTGCATCGCGCACGTGAGCTCCACATCCCGGTGGTACCAATTCCTGGTCCCTGCTCTTTCGTCGCTGCGCTGAGCGCGTCCGGACAGCCTGCAGATGTTTTCACGTTTCTGGGGTTTTTGCCGGCGCGCAAGGGTGCACGCGCAAAGCTGCTGGAAACTTTGAAGGATGAGCAGCGAACGCTGATCTTTTTCGAATCCCCCGAGCGGCTCCTGGAGTCCTTGGGTGAGATCGGAAGGATTTTCGGCCAGCGCTTTCTGACCGTGGCTCGCGAGCTGACCAAGATCTACGAGGAACTGTTCTCGGGAACACCTCAAGACTGCATGGACTACTTCGGCAGAAAAACAATCAAGGGTGAGATCGTCCTCATCATTTCGCCAGGATGGCGCGACAACGCGTCCATTGAGTCGCTGGACATGACGCTAGTGCGTCAGAGATTTGCTACGCTGACTGAAACGCGGCAAGTGTCGAGGACAGACGCCGTCAAGAAGCTGGCGAGGGAATTGAAGGTTTCACGTCGAGCGCTGTACAGCCTGCTGCTTGAGGACAGTGATCAGAGATCCAGTTAACGGGCGGTTGGTTTCCCTTCCCGTGAGATCTCCACAAGAATTATCCCCCACCTGCTGTCGCTGAGAGGGAATTTTCCTAGCAGGCTGCTGAAAAACCCAAGTTTTCGAAAAGAAGCCTTCTCGTCGGTGTTTTTTTGAGTCTCTCAATGAACGTTTTGGATCGGTTCACGTCGAATGCACCCTCTCGAGGTGGGCTT
>Ga0187892_10005231_pt1 | contig 20640 bp, 18 predicted proteins | sample MA1701073metaG_FD_139345 | JGI IMG/M metagenome (GOLD analysis project Ga0187892, IMG submission 139345) | Bio-ooze microbial communities from a basaltic lava cave in the Kipuka Kanohina Cave System on the Island of Hawaii, USA - MA170107-3 metaG ... | reverse complement strand
ACCTCGGCCAGCTCGTCGCGGGTGACGGCGCGGTGCCGCTCGGTCACGAGAACGCCAGGACGAGCGCGCCCAAAGGGGCCGAGGGTGCCGGCGTCGACCACCACCCCGGGACGGCCGGAGCCGGCCGGGCCGGGCCCGGTCAACGAGATCCTCATGCGCCCCGCCACCGGCGCCTCGATGGCGCTTACCTTGCCGCCTTGCGGTCGGGTCAGGCTTTCGCCTGGTCGGACAGCAGGGCCCGGGCGGCCATGCGGCCGGGGGTGCCGGCGATGCCGCCCGTGGGGTTGGTGCCGGCGCCCGAGACATAGAGGCCGCCGACGGGCGTTCGCCAGCCTCCGAGCCGCTTGGTGGGCCGGAAGGGACCGAGCTGGTCGAGGGCGATGTCGAGGTACATGGGGTGGCCGCCGGGCCAGCGCTCCACCCGTTCCATCTCGTCGGGAGTCCACGTGGCGATCCCCCGGATGCTCGCCCGGAATCCCGGCGCTCTGGACTCGACGGCGTCGAGGCAGCGCTCCACGACATCGTCCCGGCGGGCCGGCCAGCCGCCCTCGACGGTGGCGGGAGCGGCCGGGCAGGCCAGGTAGACGGTGTGGTGGCCGGGCGGGGCCAGCGTGGCGTCGATGGCCGACGGGGTGAAGGCGTAGACGGGCAGCGGGTCGGGCAGCCGGCCTGCTTCGGCCGCCGTCCAGGCGGTGGCCAGATCGTCGAGGGAGTCGACGTAGCTCTGCAGACCGTTCCAGTCGCCGGGCCGGGCGCCCTCGTAAGGCGGCAGCCGGTCGGTGGCGACGTGGACGACGGCCTGCACCACGTTCGACCGTCGCACCGCGGCCAGATCGGCCCCCGCCTCGCCGTCGAGGGGCGGGTCGAGCAGCTGAAGGAGGGCGACTTTGGGGTCGATGGCGGTGATGACGTTGGCGGCCGCCACCCGCTCGCCATCCTCCAGCACGACGGCCCGCACCCGTCCCCCGCCGGCCTCGATGCGGGCCACGGCCGCCGAGCAGCGCAGCTCGCCGCCCAGCGTTCCCAGCCGGGCGACGAGGGCGTCGGTCAGGTTCTGGGCCCCGCCCCGGCCATGCCACTGGCCGAACAGGTGGTAGACGGCCTGCCAGAAGGCGAACAGGGCCCCGCCCGGCAACCCTGGTCCGACCCCGGCATGGGCGGCGAAGGCGGCGACCGGGCCCCGGGTCAGGTCCGACGGCAGCCACCGGCGCAGCAACGAATCGTAGGGGCTCATGACGTCGCGGGCGGTGGCCAGCGGCGACCGCCCCGCAGCCCGCAGGGCGTTGGCCAGTTGGCGGGGCAGGACCCTGACCGAGGTGTCGCCCCGCACGGCCGGGAGCACCGTCCGCACGACGGGCTCGGCTTTGGCCAGGAACCGGCGGTAGGCGTCGGCCTCGGGCCGGGAGTGCTCGGCGATGGAGTCCACGGTGGCGTCGATCGAGCGGAAGAAGCGGACGCGCCGGCCGTCGGCGTGGACGGCGATGGAGAACGGGTCCATCTCCACGTACTCGAGGCCCGCCCCGGCCAGGTCGAGCTCGGCCGGGATGTCGGTCATGTTGATGATGTTGTGGGCCGCCGAGTGGAGGTCGAAGCGGTGGCCGGGGACGGTCTCCTCGGTGCGGGAGCCGCCTCCGGGCCGGTCGAGCTGCTCGAGGACGACGACGTCACGGCCGGCCCGGGCCAGGTAGCAGGCGGCGACCAGGCCGTTGTGGCCGGCGCCGACCACGACGTCGGTCACGTGGTGGTCGTGGGGTAGCCGGCCGCCTTCCACGCTGCCATGCCGCCCGTGACGTTGAGCACCGGCAGGTCCCGCTCCCGGGAGATGAGGCTGGCCGAGGCCGACGAGCGGTAGCCGCTGCCGCACATGACCGCCACCGGCCGGCCGTTGTCGGGGACCTCGTCCATCCGTCCGGGCAACTCGGCGCCGGTGAGGAACGTGGCCCGGTGGACGTGGCCGGAGGCCCACTCGTCGGGCTGGCGGACGTCGAGGAGGTCGACCTCCTGGGAGTCCAACCGGCTCTTCAGCTCGTGGACCGTCACTTGGGGAAGCGGGACCAGTTCGAGGGCGGCCGTCCGCCACGCCGTCATCCCCCCCGCCATCCAGCCCGCGGGCAGGTCGTAGCCGATGCGGAGCAGGTCCCACGTGGCCGTCCACAGGTCGGCCGCCGAGTCGAGCACGAGGATGACGGGCGTGCCGGGTGGGGTGATCGTCCCCGCCCAGGTGGCGAACGACGCCCCCAGGCCGGCGTTGAGCGAACCCGGGATGTGGCCGCCGCCGTAGGCCTCGGGCGAGCGGGTGTCGAGCACGACGGCCCCGCCGGCCACGGCCGCCCGCACCTCGTCGGGCCGCAGCGCCGGGGGTTCCCGCAGCACGCCGAGCGGGGCCACGCCGGCCAGGTTCTGGCGGCGCATCCGGCTCCAGTAGGGGGGCACGGCGGGGAGGTTGTCCACCCGGAGGCACTCCTCGACGAACTCGCCTTGCGAACTGACCCGGGCCAGGATCTCGTTGGTGCGCCGCTCGTAGCCCACGGTGGTGGACAGGCGGGCGCCGATGCTGGCTCCGCACAGCGACCCCGCCACATGGGTGGGAAAGACCTCGACCCAGTCGGGCAACTGGAGGATCTGCTTCTGGATGGTGGCGCAGAAGGTGCGGGCCGCCTCTTCGGCCTCGTCGCGACCGACGAGCAGGTCGGGGCGAGCCAGGTCGCCCACCAGCAAGGCCCCGCCCGAGAGGAGAAGGGCGGGTTCGTCGGCAGAGGCATCCCGGTCGTAGACGAGGAGGGACAGGTGCTCGGGAGCGTGGCCGGGGGTGTGCAGGACTTCGATGCCCACCTCGCCCAGCTCGACCTGCTCGCCGTCCCGCAGCGGGCGGTGGTCGTAGCCCAGGTCGGCCTCGGCCGAACCCCAGACCTGGGCCTCGGTCCGCTGGGCGATCTCGGTGAGGCCGGACAGGTAGTCGTTGTGGCCATGGGAGTCGAGGACGTAGCGGATGCGCAGGCCCTGCATGCGGGCCGCGTCGAAGTACCCGTCGACGTCCCGGCGGGGGTCGAACACGAGGGCCTCGCCCGTCTCCTCCGAGCCGATCAGGTAGGAGGCGTGACCCAGGCCCTGGAGGTAGAACTGGCGGAAGAACAACGGCCTGGCCGTATCCCCGTCAGCCCTGGTCCATGCGGGCCAGGAAGTCTTCGGCCTCCTCGGGGGAGCGGCCCTCGTCGACCAGCCGCTGGCGCAGGAAGGCGCTGACCTCCTCGTCGCTCGCCTCCCGGTCGCCGAAGTGCTCCTCTACCGCCATCAGCACTTCAAGGAACTCGGACTGGAGGCGGCGGAGGCGCTCGGGGCGGTCGTCGGGCGGCTCCACGGGCTCGACCACCTCGCCGGTCAGGGGCAGGCCCTCGTCCACCCACGCCAGCAGGCCGCCGTCGAGGTTCTCGGCGGTGAAGCCGTCGGCCCGGAGCTGCTCGGCGGCCGCGGCCGAACGGCTGCCGCTGCGGCACACGGTCACCACCGGCCGGCCCCCGTCGAGCTCGCCGGCCCGATCGTCGAGCTCGTCGGCGGGGATGTGGACGGCGCCGGCGATTCGCCCCGCAGCCCACTCGTTGGGCCAGCGGACGTCCACGATCTGGACGTCGTCGCCGCGCTCTGCCAGCTCGCCGGGCACCACGTGAGCAGCGTAGGCCGGAGCCGGGACCGGGCCGCGCCGGCGCGCCGGTAGCCTGCCGGCCATGCCGCAGCCTCCGGTCCTCGTCACCGGCGGGTCGGGCGTGGTGGGCGGGGCGATCGTCCGCCGGCTGGTGGCGGACGGGCGGACGGTGCGGGCGCTGGCCCGATCCGACGCCGCCGCCGATACGGTACGGGCCCTCGGCGCCGAGCCCGTCCGGGGGGACGTCGTGGAGATCGAGTCCCTGCTGGCGGCCGTGGACGGTTGCGAGGTCGTCTACCACGCCGCCGGCGTCAACCGGTTCTGCCAGAAATCGTCACTGCCCATGCGGCGGGTGAACGTGACCGGGTCGGTCAACGTGGCCCAGGCGGCTGCCATGGCCGGCCTGCGGCGGATGGTCTACACGTCCTCGGCCGTGACCCTGGGCGAGGCCGAGGGGACGGTCGGGCACGAGGAGTCTCGTCACCGAGGCTCCTACCTCTCTTCGTACGAGCGCTCGAAGTACGACGCCGAGCAGACCGTGCTGGGCCTGACCACGGTCGTGCCCCTCCAGATCGTGAGCCTCAACCCCTCGTCGGTGCAGGGCCCGGGCCGCGCCTCGGGCACGGGCAAGGTGCTGGTCGCCTACCTCCAGGGGCGGCTCAAGTACTGGGTCGACACGACGGTGAGCCTGGTGGACATCGACGACTGCGCCGAGGGGCACGTCCTGGCCGAGACGGCGGGGATCTCGGCCCAGCGGTACGTCCTCAACGGCGGCTCGCTGAACACGGCCGAGCTGTCGGAGGTGATGTCTCGCATCGCGCCAGGCGTGCGTCCCCCCAGCGTCCTCCCCGCGGTGGTGGCCCGGGCGGCGGTGAGGGCGTCGGTGGTTTCGGCCCGGCTGAAGGGTCGCGCCCCTGAGGTCTGCGGCGAGTCCCTGCGGACCCTCCTCCACGGCCACCGCTACGACGGCTCGCGGGCGGTGCGGGACCTCGGGCTGGCCTACCGGCCCGTCGAGGAGACCCTGCGACGCACAGCGGAGTGGCTCGTCGAAACCGGGCAGGCCCCGGAGGGCGTGCTGGGCTGACATTTTCCTCCAGGTGCCGTGACTCGGCCCGGAACCGACGGCCACAATGAACCTCCCGATACTGAGCGGGCTCGGAGGCAGCGTGGCTGGGAGCAGCGAGTTCTCTGAAGCAGGCCAAGAGGGCGGGCCGACGACGGCGGGCGTCCCCGAGATGACGGATCTCTACCGCCGGATGTTCGACCAGCTGACCGACAAGTTCGGCGGAACGATCACCGAGTCCAACGCCGACGCCATCGCCTACGTGGCCTCCGAGCTGTACCACGGCGAATTCGAGCCCCGCCTGTGGGAGGAGAAGTCGGCCCACGACATGCTCGACGCCCTGGGGGCACCCCGGGCGGGCGTGTTCGCCCCCTTTTCGCTGGGCGAGCGGCTCCTCGCCCTGCAACGCCGGGTGGGGACATCGGAAACCGTGCGGCGCGGGCACGAGTTGCTCTCCAGCCTGGACGTGCCCACCGAGGACGAGGAGGGGGCCGAGCTGACGCTCCGCCAGCGCATCGACCGGTTCCGCGCCGCCCAGCCGCTGGTGGCGGTGGCCGCCGCCACCCCGCCCCCGAGCGGCAACGGGGCGGTCACGATGGCCGAGCAGTCCGAGCCGGGGGACGACGAGGAGCGGGACAGCCGGGCCGGGGCGGTCGACGTGGTGGAGGTGGCGGAGGACACGGGGGCGGCCCCCCTGGTCGAGGCGGTGCGGGCCCTGGAGGAGGCGGCCCGCGTCGAGGCCGAGATGGCGCCGGCGGGCGGGCCCCCCATGGACCTGGCTGGTCTGGCCGAGACCCTCTCCGGCCTGCAGGACGAGGTGGCTGCCGTGCGCACGCTGGTCGAGTCGCTGGCCACCGACCTGCGGGAGCGGCTCGAGGCCGTCCACGAGGAGATCCTGGTCCTCACGGGCAGGCTGGAGCCGTCGAACCAGGTGGTCGTGCTGCCCCAGGCCTTGGAGCAGACGGCCGACCTGCCCCCGGTGATGACAGCGGCCGACGCCGCCGACGCCGCAGCCGACGCCGACGCCGCAGCCGAGGCGGCCGACGACGCCCGTAAGCGGCCCCGCCGCCGGGTCCTGCTCGTGGTGCTCTTGGTGATCGTGGGACTGCTCATCGCCGGGCTCATCGTCGTCACCGTGGTCTACGGCTGGGACGCCGTCCGCGACGAGATCTCCGGGTTCATCTCGGCCTCGGCGCCGGCGGAGGCCGTCCCAGTCCTGTCGACGGCGGTGCTCGATCCGCCGGAAGGAGCGCATTCGTGACCGTTGCCAGCACGTCCGACCTGGTGCGGGTGGCGGCCGTCCAGGCCGCCCCCGTCTTCCTCGACCGCCGCGCCACCACCGATAAGGCCATCGCACTCATCGGCGAGGCAGCCGACCAGGGTGCGCAACTGATCGTGTTCCCCGAGGCCTTCATTCCCGCCTACCCGGAGTGGGTGTGGCGGGTCCGCCCGTGGGACGAGCGGTCGACCGCCCTCCAGGCCCGCCTCTTCGACCAGTCCGTGATCGTCGGCAGCCGCACCACCGAGGTCCTGGCCGACGCCGCCCGGGCCCGGGGGGTGTTCGTGTCCATCGGGGTAAACGAGCGGGCCGAGCGCAGCACCGCCCTGTTCAGCACCCAACTGCTGTTCGGTCCGGACGGGTCGGCGCTCTCCCGCCACCGCAAGCTCATGCCCACGGGGGCGGAGCGGCTGGTGTGGTCGATGGGGGACGGATCGGCCCTCGAGGTCATCTCCACCTCGATCGGCCGGGTCGGCTCGCTCACGTCGTGGGAGAACTACATGCCGCTGGCCCGGGCCGCCCTGTTCGCCCAGGGGGTGGACGTGTACGTGGCCCCCACGTGGGACAGCTCCGACGTGTGGCCCGCGACCCTCCGCCACGTAGCCAAGGAGGGGCGGGTGTTCGTGGTGGGGGCCAACTCGATCCTGCGGGGCTCCGACATCCCCGAGCTCCTCCCCTACCGCAACGACCTGTACGGGGCCGACGACGACTGGCTGGCCCTGGGCAACTCGGCCATCGTGAGCCCCGAGGGCGAGGTGCTGGCCGGGCCGCTCTCGAGGGAGGAGGGCATCCTCTACGCCCAGATCGACGTCCAGGCCGCCCGCACCGCCCGCCACCAGTTCGACCCCTTTGGACACTACGCCCGTCCCGACGTCCTCCGCCTGTTCGTGGACATCGAGCCCCGGTCCCCCGTCTCCTTCGCAGGAGCGTCGGACGATTGAGTCTTAGGGTGAGGCGATGCCGGAGCTTCCCGAGGTGCAGGCCATGGCCGAGCGGCTGGAGGCTGCCGTGGGCGGGTGCCCGTTCGCCGGCGCCACCGCCCTGCAGTTCGCGGGGCTGAAGACCTACGCCCCGCCGCCGGAGTCGCTGGTCGGGCGGCCACTGGCCGCCGTAGGGAGGCGGGGGAAGTTCGCCCTGCTCGACTTCGGCGGGCCTCGCATCGCCTTCCACCTCTCCCAGGGTGGGCGGATGGACATCGAGGACCCGCCCAAGACGACGCGCCCCAAGTTCGGGGTCGTGCGGTTCCGCTTCGAGGACGGGCCGTCGCTGCTGCTCAAGGAGTTCGGCACGGAGCGCAAGGCGGGCTGGTGGGTGCTGGCCGAGGGCGACGACGGGCCGTTGATCACACTCGGGCCCGACCCCTACTCCGACGAGTTCGCCTCCCTGATCGCCGGCGGGACGGACGGGCGGCGGGTCCACACCCTGCTGCGCGACCAGCGGACGGTGGCGGGGATCGGGCGGGGCTACTCCGACGACATCCTCCACCGTGCCCGGCTCTCGCCCTACGACAGCCTTGCCTCGTTGGACCAGGAGGCCCGGCGGGGCCTGCTGGAAGCGACCCGGGCGGTGCTGGACGAGGCCCTGGCCGCCGAGCGGAACCGCAAGGGCGGCCTGCCGACCAGGATCGGCGACCACTTCACCGTCCACGGCCGCCACGGCACGCCGTGCCCGCGCTGCGGGGGCGATCTGCGGCGGGTGTCCTACGAGTCCTACGAGGTCACGTACTGCCCGGCCTGCCAGACAGGCGGCAAGGTGCTGGCCGACCGGCGGCTGTCGCGGCTGGTGCGGTAGGGCGGACCGGGCGGGCTGCTCGCGACTAGCTGCGGCGGCCGGCGGTGGCGACCTCGGGCCCGTGCTGGCCGCCTTCGAACACCGCCACCTTCACCCCCCGCTCGGCCAGGGCGGCGAGGAAGGGCCCCGGCTCGACGAGACCGGCCAGCCCGGAGGCGCCGGTGCGGGTGAGGCGGCCGTCGAGGGCCCACCGGGCGGCCATGGCGGCCACTGCGCCGGCAGCGACGGCGGGACGGTCGACTGCGCCCAGCACCCGGTCGTCGTGGGAGGGGCCCTGCGAGCCCCGGACCTCCACCCGCAGCGCCCCCAGCGTGCCCTCCGGGTTGTCCCGCCGCACCTTGGGCAGCCTCGAGAGGAGCACCGCCTTGCGCCCACCCGCGGCCCGGGCGGTGATGCGGGTGGCGTCGGGAAAGGCGCCGAGCAACAGGGCGGGCTCGGCCAGGGCGGCCGAGTAGCAGTCCACGCCCCGCAGCGGGTCGGGGAACCAGCACAGCTCCCGGCCCGTCCCGCCCCGCCGGGACTCCCAGGCCCCGTCCCGCCAGTCCATCCCGTCCTCGGTGGCGGCTTGGAGCTGCTGGTGCTCGCAGGACGGGCCGCCGGTGCCGACCTTGGCCACGTGCACCTCCTCGACCCGCTCGAAGCTGCGGGCGGCGAGGGCGGCCAACACGCACGACAGGCCGGGCGAGAAGCCGGCGCCGACCACCATGTGGCGGCCCCGCTCCTGGGCGGCGGCGTCAAGGCCCAGCAGCTGCTGGACGGCGACCAGGTCGTCGGAGACGGACACGACGTGGGCCCCGCGGGCCAGGGCGGCCGAGGCCGACTCGACGTGGCTGCCCGGCACGGCGAGGACCACCACGTCCCCGTCCTCGGCCTCTCCCGCAGCCGCCACGGCCACCCGGGCCGGCTCGCCGATCGATTCCGCCACCGCCTCGGCCCGCGCCGGGTCGGCGTCCACCACGACCAGGTCGTCGAGCGGGCCGAGGTACAGCAGCTGCCGGGCGACGCGGGCACCGACCGCCCCCACGCCGACGACTACGGCTCGCACCGGGGTCAGCGCAGCTCCGGACCGGTCAGCTCACGCCACCCGCCGCCTTTGGGCTCCTCCACCGTTGCACCGCGCAGCCGCAGCACGCCCGCCACGAGCGTGGCGATGCCCACCGCCAGCAATCCTCGCCGGACCTTGACGATCATGTGGGGCTAGCTGGAATCGAACCAGCGCGGTGGTGCTCCATAGAGCCCCCCACCTGCGGTTTTACTGACCGCTGGTGACCCCTAGAACCTACCAGTCCCGCCCCCGGCCGGCCGGGCAGAGGCGGGGACGCATCTCGTCGTGCCAGTACCGAGCGGATTTCTTACCGTCGGAGGATTCACTGATGGCGGTCAGGAAGTGCTCCGTGAGCGTTGAGGAGCGCTCGGCGGCCGCCACGAACGGGCGCGCGCCGCGATGCGCAGCGCACATCGCCGGAACGCCCCAATCCGTGTCCATCAGCGGTTCTGGTGGAGCTGCATCGAGGCGACGGGTACGACGAGCCGATCGACGCCGTGCTGGCCCGAGGATTCGCCCAGGTCGTCACCACCGGAGCTCGCATCGCACGCATCGCCGGTCACCTCTTGGCGGCCGCCAGGTCGGGCGCCGTCGTGGCCATCGACGCCCTCATGGTTGCAACCGCACATCCGGCTGGGCGGCGGCGTCATCGTGACGCACGATCCCGGCGACCGCACTCGTCTCGCAAGCGGTCATCCCACCGTCGCCATTGGTGCGGAGTGCGGGGCCGCATCCGAGCATCTCGATGGGGCGGGGTGTGCGTCTGGAGTGCGTGTGGAGCGGCAACGACGGTCCTGCGATTCGCACTGGGGCCATCGTTGCTGATTCCGCATCCACACAGCGATCCACTCGTGGTGTGATGTGAGAAGGGCCCAGCCGACGTGGTAAGGCTGACCCCGGGCGCTCCTCGTCACAGTCCCGTCGGCGACCACCGACTCCCATCTGCGGCCATCAGGACTACGGCGGCGATTCCCTCGGTATGGCAGACATCGAGCAGGTGCGGGTCCGCCGTGGCAAGGGGCCTGGATTGAAAGCGGGCGACCTCAGCCGCGGCGCAGTCGGCAAGGCTCACGGCGCACCTGCTGCGGTGATAATGGCGAGCGCGCAGCCGACCGGCTGCCAGCCCCATCGCCGCATCGACGGCAATCCCGTCGAGCAAGCCAAGCTGAGCGACATCGAGAGCAGCGTCTTCCTCGTTCGCACCAAGGATGCGTACGAGATGATCGATCACCTCGGCGATTCCGAGCGAAGTAAGCGACGCATCGCCGGTGAGGAGTGCCCGCACTTGCGGTGCGGCCGTCTCGCCCTTGAGAAGGGCAAGCACGGCGAACGCATCAAGAACCGTCAACGCGATCTGTCGCGCCGAACGTCTTCAGCCCGCGCCCGATCTCGCGCCCGGTCCGTTGTCGGCCCACGACCCCGGTACTTGCCTTCCAGCTCGCGTACTGGATCGTCACTCAGCGGTCGCATCACGACTCGGTCGCCAAGGTCCACCACGATGACCCGACGGGCATTCCAACGCGCCCGGGTCTCCGCCGGGATCGAAACCTGCCCGTTTCGCGAGACACTCATGACGTGCGTGGTGGTCATACGCCATTGTATTGCGAACACCATGCGTTGTATGTGTTGAGCGACACGCTGGTTGAGCCACCGGCGGGTTGCCTGACGACACGGAGGCGAGAACGAGGGCGGGGGCGTTCCGCCGGATCGAAACTCCTCCTCCTCCCGGTATGCGAACCGGTGAATGCAACCGGCGGCTACTAGCCGACTCCGACCATCGGGCTCCTCGAGGGAGGGGGCACAAACTGCACGACTGCGCCTTTCCCTTTCGCTCCGAGCGTGTGGACCTCGTGCACCAGTGCACGCGACGTGTCGGCCGCTGCTATCACCCGGCCATCCTTGACGGCGACCCACCTACCCACGAAGTTGTCGAGGTCAGGCAGCCGCCGGACGGGCTCAAGGTGTTCGGCACCCCCACGAGCGATGCCCATCTCGCGACGATACTGGCGTTGCTGACAGCGTTGTAACACTGGGCGGCTCGAAGCGGCAGGCCTCCTCAAGCGCCTGCCGAGAGTGGCGAACTACCAGGAGTTCGAGCGCGTGCCTAGCGTCTTCTGGTCGTTGAGCGAGCAACTCTTGCAGGAGACGCGGCGGTCGTCCGGCATGGCCGGCGTGATCGCGTCGATGTTGGATGCTCTGACGTCGCCTTGGCCGCCCTCGGCGGGCGGATTGTCGCCGCAAGGGCGGACACTGCCACGATCGACGCGCGAACCTCGTGGCGTGGCGAAGTCCACCCTTCGCCTTTCCGATCGACGGCCTCACCTTCCTGTCACCGTGGCAGGGGGGCGTGGTCGGCGCCGCCGCCTCGGTCCCTCGGCGAAAGTCCGGTGGCGACTAACCCGGGCGCATCGCCGCAGGTCACGGGCAGTGGGGCTAGCAAGAATCGAACTTGCGACCTCATCCTTATCAGGGATGCGCTCTAACCGACTGAGCTATAGCCCCGGGCAGGTAGCCCAGTCTACGGGTGGGCGATCGGTGCAGGCACCTCGGAATCGCAAAGCGGCGCTTCAGCGGAGGACCATCGTTGATGCCTGTGCCGGCAGGGCAGCGCCTCGCCCGCCCTGACAGCCCGCGCCCACGACCGGCGACGTGCTGGGGGTGTCGTAGCAGACGACGTGGCGACCGGCAACGGCAACCAGGTGGCAACCGGGCCTTCCGCGCTGGTCGGTGGCCCACTCGGGTCCTCCAGCCACGGCTCGAAGGGAGGGCCTGCATGGAGACCGACGGCGTGGAACAGCGGGCGACAATGGTGAAGCTCGCCCTGGACGCCGAGTTCACCAATCCGGCGGGCTGACCGGCCTCCTCCCTCTCACAACATGTTGAGGATGTCGGGGAGCGACAGCTTGGCCGCGTTTTCGGAGCGGCCGAGAAGGCGGTTCATGGCCCGTTGGGTCTCGTTGGCCAGCTTGAGGAGCTCGTCGGTCACCTGGCCGAACGTCTTGCCCTTGGCCGGGCCGCCGGGGATGACGGTGCGGACCAGGCGGCCGGGGTCGCTGGTGACCCCCGCCGCCGTCAGGTTGTCGACGACGACCCGGAACGTGCTGAGAGCCTGGCCGAACGTGTCCTGGAGGCGGGTGAGCTCGTAGAGGGCGCCGAAGTCGACCAGCGTGCCCAGCTCGCTGCGGGTGGCGTCGGCGCCCGAGCCGGTGAGGATGACGTCGATGGTGCGCTCGATGAGGCGGGTGGGGGCGGCGCACACCCGGCCCGTGTCGGGCCGCACCAACTGGCGCTTCTCCTCGGCGTAGGCCACCACCTCGGCCGGCGTCATCCGGGCGCCGGCCCCCTTGTCGTTCTCCAGGGCGACGGAGAAGGAGAACAGGCCCCGGCTGGCCTTGAAGACCGAGGCGATGAACGGGGGCAGGGCGTCGTGGGGCGGGACGGGGTCGTCGCCCCGGTGGAACAGGACGTGGACCAGGTTCACGCCCAGGTAGCTGGTCCAGTACAGGCGGGTGGGGTCGCCCCCGCTCGCCTCGGGCGGCAGGTGGGCGGCCAGCCAGGCGAAGCCGTTGAGGATGGCGGCGGTGTCGTGGCGGAGGGCCTCGTAGGCGGCTGCGTTCATCTGGCCGCCGACGCGGGAGGGCGTGTCGGCGTAGGCCGCCGGCTCCGTCGCCATGGAGATGCCCGCCTTCTCGGCTTTGCGGATGGCGGGCTTGGGCGCCGAGTCCTCCAGCAGCAACCGGCCCGACGCATCGGTCTGGTCGGTGAGGGTGAGGATCTGGGTCAGCCGCATGCCCGGGCGGCGGCCGCCGGGGGGGGAGTCGGGCCGGGGCGGCATGGGCCCGGTCTTGGGCTTCGGGGCAGGCCTCGACGTCGGCGGCGGCGGCCGGTCGCCGATGCGCTCGAGGATCTCGCCCCTCACCCCCTTGACCACCACCGTCGGGCCCAGCTCGCGGGCCGCATCCACCGCCTCGGTGCGGGAGGGATGGCGGCTGTGGTGGGCGGCCGAGCCGTCGGCGCGGACGTCCCATCCCCCGACGACGTTGGGTTCAACGACCCAGGTTGCGGTCTGGCTCACGTCTTCCTGCCGGCGGGCGACGGCGGCGGGAACGGCGGCGGGGGCGCTCCTCCACACTGATCCCGATGCCCCCGACCACGTCGCTGATGAGGTTGAACAGCACAGCCATCAGCACGTTGCCCAGGCTGCCCACCACCACCAGGATGGCCCCGCCGATCACCGACGAGCGCAGGAGCTGGTCGGCCTTGAACCGGAAGTCGTCCGACGCGATCAACTCGCCGATGAAGCTCTCGATGTTGCCCCGCACGCCCGAGGCGGTGGCGATCGACCACAGCACGATGCCGGCCACGAGGATGACGAAGTAGGCGCTGGCGAAGAGCAGGACGGAGAACTTCAGGATCGTCCACGGGTCGACCCGGCGAATGATCAGGCGGCTGCGCCGGCCCTGGGCGGCAGGCCGCGTCGCCTGCGTGGGCTCGCCGGCGGCCTCGCCCGCGGCGCGCCGCTGGACGGCCGGGGCGCGTGTGGCGCCCGTGCCGCGGCGGTTCCCCGTGGCCCGTTCGAGCCACCCAGCCACCTTCGCCATTGCAACCATGGTCGCGCGATGGGCTACCCGGTGGTACTCAGCCCGAACCACCGCCCTCCCGGCGGGCCCGACCCACCGCCTCGGCGGGCCCGACCCTGACCGTGACCCGGGTGTCACGCCCCTCCCGCTGGTAGCGGATGAGAGTGGCCCCGTTGGCCGCCGACACCTCCCGGGCCGACGCCTCGCCTTCCGCCGCACCGGCCAAGGCGGCGGCGTCGGCGGCGGTGCGGGCTGCGGTGCGGGCCACCGCCGCCTCGCCCAACCGGCCCAGCAGGATCGCTCCGCCGCCAGCCACGACCATGGCCAGGGCGATCAGGGGGAGCACCGCTCCTCGTTCCGTGCGCATGAGCGCACCTCCTCCGCGCGTCACATCGCTCGCGGGGGGAAGCGATAGGGGCCGGCCTGCGTGGGCCGGCGCAGCGCAGGATACCGGTTCGGGGGAACTGGTGGCGGGTACGGGTCCGACATGGCACGCGCTCCCGAGGGTTTCGGCCGGTCCACGTCGGCGGCGGCGGAGGCGGTGAGCCGCGACCTGCGCCTGGGCGACGACGGCTGGCTCCGGCGGCGGCGGCGCGTGGGCGCCCTGTCGCTGTCGGCGATGGGTTCGATGGGGGTGGTGACCGCCTACCAGATGGGCCTGATCCGTAGGCCGCCCGAGCCCCGCGTCTGGCCCCTGGACGCCGAGAAGGTCGACGCCTCGGGCGAGGCCTACCAGTTCCTCAGGACGCCCGACGCCGCCCTCGGGCTGGCCAGCTACGCGGTGACCCTGGTCCTGGCCGGGGCGGGCGACCGTCACCGGGCCCGCACGGCCCCGTGGGTCCCGCTGGCCTTGGCCGCCAAGGTTGGGCTCGACGCCGTGTCCGGCATGCTGCTGACGGCCGAGCAGGCGTCGAAGCACCGACGCTACTGCAGTTGGTGCCTGGCCGCCTCGCTGGCCAGCCTGGCCATGGTCCCCCAGGTCCTGCCCGAAGCCCGGGAGGCCTGGCGCCGCCTGCGCCGTGACTGAACCGCCCCGGCTGGCGGCCCCCACCGGGGCGACTCGCCCGATTCCCTGTGCCATCTCCGCCCACCGCCTGGTTTCCAGCAGGCGGTCGGCCGCTCTCGTGCGCCCCGACGGCGAGATCGACTGGTGGTGCTCCCCCGACTTCGACTCGCCGCCCGTCCTGTGGTCGCTGATCGACCCCGCCGCCGGCCCGTCCGCCCGGTGGGTGGGGAGCCGGATGGTGCGGGCGTCGGACGCCGTGGCCGGGCCCACCGCCCGCACCACGCTCGCTCTTGACGACGGCGCCCGCTTCGTCTGCTGGGACGGCCTGCTCGACGTCGACGGCACGGCCGTGCTGGTCCGCCTCGTCCGGGGGGAGGACGGCGACGTGGAGGTGGTCCACGAGGTTGGCGGGCTGCGGTCCACTGTCGTCGCCCCGGCGGACGGGTGGGCGGCCGTGCAGGTGGGCACCGGGAGCCGGGTGGACCTCGAGGCGGACGAGCTGGCGGAGCGGATGGCGGCAGCGGAGGCGGAGGCGCAGGCGGAGCTGGCCCGGGCGCGGCTGCCGACCGCCCATCCCCACCGGGCCACCGACGCCTTGGCCGTGCTGCGGGCGTGCACCTACCGCCCCACCGGTGCGGTGGTGGCGGCCGTGACCACCTCGCTGCCGGAGGCTCCCGGCGGCGACCGCCAGTGGGACTACCGCTTCTCGTGGCTGCGGGACGCGTCGCTGGCCGTGTCGGTGGCGGCCCTGCTCGGCGAGCGCTCGGCGGCCGAGTGCTACCTGCGCTTCGTGCGGCGGGCGGTCGACGAGCACGGCGTGCCGGGCGTCCCCGTCACCGACGTCCGCAGCGACGGCGTCCCTCGGGAACGGGTGGTCGAGGACGTGGCCGGCTGGGCCGGGTCGAGACCGGTGCGGATCGGCAACCACGCCGCCGCCCAGGTGCAGTTCGACTCCCTGGGCCTGGTGCTGGAGGCCATCTCCGTGTATGTGCAGACGGGCGGGTCGCTCGACGACGACACCTGGGACACGGTGCGGACGGTGGCCGACGGGATGGCGGCGACCGAACCCGGACCGTCGAGCGGCATCTGGGAGTTCCGCCACGAGGAGCGGCTGGTGAGCGCCGACGTCGGCCGGTGGCTGGCGCTCGATCGGGCGCTGTGGATCGCCCGCGGCTGGCGGCCGTGGGACCGCCGGGCCTCGCGCCGGCGCTGGAAGCGGGAGCGGGACCGGAGCCGGGCGCGGGTGCTGGCCGCCCTGGGCAAGGACGGGTCGCTGCCGCAGTGGTACGGACAGGATCCGCCCGTGCCCGACGCCTCGGCCCTGATGCTGCCCCTGTTCGGCATGCTCGGCCCATCCGATCCTCGGGCCGACCGCTTGGTCGACTGGGTGGTCTCCCGCTTGGAGGCGTGGCCCTTCCTCTACCGCTACCCGCCCGGCACCGACGAGTTCCACGGCCGGGAGGGGGCATTCCTGCCCGTGTCGTGGTGGGCGGTAGACGCCCTCGCCGCCGTGGGCCGCCTCGACGAAGCCGTCGAGCGGGTCGACGCCATGTGCGCCCGACTGCCCCGCCTGCTGGCCGAGGAGGTCGATCCCACCGACGGCAGCGGCCTGGGCAACGTGCCTCTGGTGTGGTCGCACGCCGAGGCGGCCCGCACCATGTACCTCCTCGACGCCGCCCGCCGCCGCGCCCGCTGGGGCCGGGCCGGGCTGTGGGTATGGCGGCTGGCCCGCTATGCCAGCCTCCGGTGGAGCGCTCGGTGACCGAGCGGGTCGTGGCCGTCACCGGGGCGTCGGGCGGGGTGGGCCGGGCCATCGCGGTGGCCTTCGCCCGGCGCGGGGCGGCGGTGGCCCTGCTGGCCCGGGGCGAGGCCGGGTTGAAGGGGGCGGCGGCCGACGTGGAGGCGGCCGGGGGGCGGGCATTGGTCGTCCCCCTCGACGTAGCCGGCGCCGAGGCCGTGGAGGCGGCGGCCGGGCGCGTGGAGGCCGAGCTGGGACCGATCGACGTGTGGGTCAACAACGCCATGTCCACCGTCTTCTCGCCGTTCGCCGAGCTGGGCGCCGACGAGTACCGGCGGGCCACCGACGTGACCTACCACGGCACGGTCTGGGGCACGATGGCCGCCCTCCGACGGATGCGGCCCCGCGACGCGGGGTCGATCGTGCAGGTCGGCTCGGCCCTGTCCTACCGGGCCATCCCCCTGCAGTCGGCCTACTGCGGGGCCAAGTTCGCCATACGGGGCTTCACCGACTCGCTGCGCACCGAGCTGCTGGCCGAGGGCAGCAACGTGCGGCTGACGATGGTGCAGCTGCCGGCGGTGAACACGCCCCAGTTCGGCTGGTGCCGCTCCAAGCTGGCCAGGCACCCTCGCCCCGTGGCCCCTGTCTTCCAGCCCGAGGTGGCGGCCCGGGCGGTGGTGTGGGCGTCGGAGCACGACCGGCGGGAGCTGACTGTGGGGTTCCGGGCCGTGCTCACCATCCTGGGGGCCAAGCTCTCGCCCCACACCCTCGACCACCTGCTGGCCCGCACCGGGATCCCGGGCCAGCAAATGGCGGACAAACCCGTGCCCGGGGAGCGGGCCGGCAACCTCGACGAGCCGTGCGACGCCACCGAGGACGTGGGCGCCCACGGGATCTTCGGGGACGAGTCGTACTCCAGGAGCGCCCAACTGGCGCTCAACACCCGCTTCGCTAGACGCCTGGGTGGCGCACGACTCCTGGGCGCGGCGTTGAGCCGGGTCCTGAGATAGCGGCCATCTTCGACGGCCAGATCAGGTTGGACCCCTGGGCGACGGCCACACCGACCACGTCGGCGGCCAGGACCGACAGGCAGTGTCGGCGGTCGCGACCCCGCAGCTCCACGACGTGGCCGACCAGGGCCAGAGCGGCCAGCGGAACGGCGGCGGCCGGCATCTCCTGGGCCGCTCCGGCCGCGAACGACACGTCGCACCCGGCCAGTCCCCGTTCGACGGGGAGCCGCCGGCCGAGCAGCGGGCGGAGGACGACGTTCACGGCCAGGGCGCAGACGCCGTAGCAGGAGGCGGCGCGGATGGCGGCCTTGCGGCCTTCCTTGCCGCCCGCCGCCACCAGCCCGCCCGCCGCCATTCCCCACGCCGGCCCGTTGAGCACGCGGCGGACGAGTGTCATTCCTCGGTGGAGAGGACGGGGGCCACACCCGCCACCGCCTGGCCCTCCTGGAGGTCCATGACCTTGACGCCGGTGGCGTCGCGTCCCTGCGAGGATATGCCGCTCACCCGCTGGCGGTTGGTGATGCCGGTGGAGGACACGAGCAGGATCTCGTCGTCGGGGCTGACCATGAGGGCGGCCACCACGTAGCCGCGGCGGGCGGTGAGGCGGATGCCCTTGACCCCCAGCGTGCCCCGGCCCTTCTTAGGGAAGCGCTCGACCTTGGTGCGCTTGCCGAAGCCGGCGTCGGTGACGATGAGGATGGCGCAGCCGTCGCGGGCCACGTCGCACGACACGACCTCGTCGTCGTCGCGCAGGCGCATGCCGATCACGCCCTGGGCGGCCCGGCCGCTGGCCCGCACCTCGTCCTCGTCGAAGCGGATGGTCATGCCTGTGCGGCTGACCATGAAGATGTCCTCGCCCTCGTTGGTCTGGATGACCCTCACCAGCTCGTCGCCGTCCTTGAGGTTGATGGCGATGATGCCGGCCCGCAGCGACGAGTCGTACTCGGTGAAGCGGGTCTTCTTGACCTGGCCGCGGCGGGTGGCGAAGAACAGGTAGCGGCTGGTCTCGTAGTCGCGGGTGTCGATGACGGCCTGGATGCGCTCGTCGGGGGAGAGGGGCAGCAGGTTGACGATGGCCGTGCCGCGGGCGGTGCGGTCCTTCATGGGGATCTCGTGGGCCCGCAACCGGTAGACCCGCCCCCGGTTGGAGAAGAACAGCAGATAGGCGTGGGCGGTGGTGTGCAGGATGCGGGTGACGTAGTCGTTGTCCTTCAGCTTCCCGCCCGAGATGCCGCGGCCGCCGCGGCCCTGGGGGCGAAAGGCGTCGGCCGAGACGGTCTTGATGTAGCCCGCCTTGGTCATGGTGACGACCAGTTCCTCGTCGTCGATCAGGTCGAGGTTGTCGAGGTCGCCGGGGTCGAAGGTGATCTCGGCCAGGCGGGGCGAGGCCCACTTCTCCCGGCTCTCGCCCAGCTCGGCCTTGATCACACCCCGCAGCACGGCCGGGTCGCCCAGGATGGCCTCCAGCTCGGCGATCGTCTCCCGCAGCTTGGCCATCTCGTCCTCGTACTCGGTGCGGCTGAGGCGGGTGAGGCGGGCCAGGGTCATGTCGAGGATGTGCTCGGCCTGCTCCTCGCTGAAGTCGAAGGGCTCGGCCATGAGCCGGCGGCGGGCATGGCCCTTGTCGTCGGAGGCGCGGATGGTTTCGATGATGAGGTCGATCATGTCGAGGGCCTTGAGCAGGCCTTCGACGATGTGGGCCCGGGCCCGGGCCTTGGCCAGGCGGAACTCCGAGCGGCGGGTGATGACCTCGACCTGGTGGCTGACGTAGGCGCCCAGCAACTGGGCCAGGTTGAGGGTGCGGGGCACGCCGTCGACCAGGGCCACCGAGTTGACCGCGAAGTTGGTCTGCAGCGGCGTGTACTTGTAGAGGTTGTTGAGCACGACGTTGGCGTTGGCGTCGCGCTTGAGGTAGATCACGATGCGGGTCAGGCCCTTGGCCGACAGGTTGTCGATGTCGCGAATGCCTTCGAGCTGGCGGCTGTCGACCAGCTCCTGGATCTTCTCCGCCACCGCCCGCACGCTCACCTGGTAGGGCAGCTCGGTGACGACGATCTCCTCGCCCCGCTTGCCCTCCACGATCTCCGCTTTGGCCCGCATCTTGATCGAGCCGCGGCCGGTGCGGTAGGCGTCGAGGATGCCCTGGCGGCCGAGGATGTAGCCGCCGGTGGGGAAGTCGGGCCCCTTGACGAACTGCATGAGGTCGTCGGACGTGGCGTCGGGGTGGTCGACGAGGTGGACGGTGGCGTCGATCACCTCGCCCAGGTTGTGGGGCGGGATGTTGGTGGCCATCGCCACCGCGATCCCCTGGCTGCCGTTGACGAGGAGGTTGGGGAACCGGGCCGGCAGCACGACCGGCTCGCGGAACTCGCCCGAGTAGTTGTCGGCGAAGTCGACCGTGTCCTCGTTGAGCCCGGCCATGAGCTGCATGGCCAGCGGCGACAGGCGGCACTCGGTGTAGCGCTCGGCGGCGGCTTCGAAGTCGGGTGAGCCGTAGTTGCCGTGGAAGTCGATCAGGGGGTGGCGCAGGGAGAAGGGCTGGGCCATGCGGACGAGGGCGTCGTAGATGGCCTGGTTCCCGTGAGGGTGGTACTTGGCCATGACGTCGCCGGTGACCCGGGCGCACTTGACGTGGGGACGGTCGGGGCGGAAGCCCTGCTCGAACATGTCGTAGAGGATCCGGCGGTGGACCGGCTTGAGCCCGTCACGCACGTCGGGGAGCGCACGCTGGGTGATCATGGCCAGCGCGTAGACCAGGAAGGACTGCTCCATCTCCTCCTGGAGCTCGATGGGCTCGACCCCGAACAGCGGCGCCTGGTCCGACATCAGATGTCCAGGAACCTCACGTCCTTGGCGTTGGTCTGGATGAACTGCTTGCGGACCTCGACGTCGTCGCCCATGAGCACGGACAGGACCTCGTCGGCCAGGGCGGCCTGCTCGACCGTGACCTGGAGGAGGGTGCGGCGGTCGTTGTCCATGGTGGTGAGGCGCAGCTCCTCGAAGTCCATCTCGCCGAGGCCCTTGAGGCGCTGGAAGTCGTGCTTGTGATTGGGGTTGTCGGCCATGAACCGGTCCTTGGCCGCATCGTCTTTGAGGTAGGCCTTCTCCTTGCCCACGATCGTCGAGTAGAGCGGGGGCTGGGCGATGTACACGTGGCCCTTGGCCACCATGTCGAACATCTGGCGGAAGAAGAACGTGAGCAGCAGGGCCCGGATGTGGTTGCCGTCGACGTCGGCGTCGGCCAGCACGATGACCTTGTGGTAGCGGATCTTGGAGACGTCGAACTCCTCGCCGATGCCGGCGCCGATGGCCGAAACCAGCGACTGGATCTCGGCGTTCTTCAGCATCTTGTCGACGCGGGCCCGCTCGACGTTGAGGATCTTGCCCCGGATGGGGAGGATGGCCTGGCGCACGGGGTCGCGGGCGTTGATGGCCGAGCCGCCGGCGGAGTTGCCCTCCACGATGAACAGCTCGGATTCCGCCGGGTT
>Ga0187892_10005230_pt1 | contig 20641 bp, 21 predicted proteins | sample MA1701073metaG_FD_139345 | JGI IMG/M metagenome (GOLD analysis project Ga0187892, IMG submission 139345) | Bio-ooze microbial communities from a basaltic lava cave in the Kipuka Kanohina Cave System on the Island of Hawaii, USA - MA170107-3 metaG ... | reverse complement strand
GGGCGTGGGCACGCCGAGCTCCCGGCCCTTTGAAATCACCAGCCCATTGAAGAAGTCCAGCTCGGTCCTGCGCCCCAGCTCGATGTCGAGCGGCGTCGACGATCGGCCCTGGTCGGTCGCCCGGTCGGCCATCTTGCCGAGCTCTCGATCGAGCTGATCGAGCCCTCGTCCCTCCCCGGCGGCAATCCATCGGTCCATGGCGATCCCGAACACCGGGACCAGCGCATACCCGATCGCCCGACCGACCTTCACGGCCTCGACCGCCAGCCGCATGCTGAGCCGCCGCACCCCGGGATTCCCGCTCATCTCCCGATCGCGGAGCCCGGTGATGGCGGCCAGCGGATTCACCATGGAGTTGGCCACGAGCTTGCTCCAGCGCTCGCCGAACAGGTTATCCGTGGGCGTGCTGGTATCGACCTGGTTCATGAGCTCCACCAGCCCGCGCACTCGATCGGTCAGTCGCCCGTCCACCTCTCCGAGCCGGAAGACCGCGTACGCGTCGCCGCCGGGCTGATAGGCGCGGCTCACGTGACCCGGGCCGATGATCTCGGCGCCGAGGGTGCTGGCGATGCAGCCGACGACCCGCTGGCCATCCAGGATCCTGCTGATCCGCTCCTCGTTGAAACCGTTCTGCAGCGACACCACGGTCGCGCCCGGGGCGAGATGGTCCTTGATCAACGCCGTCGCCCATTCGGTGTCATAGGCCTTGGTGGCGATGAACGCGACGTCCACGGGTGCTGCGATCAGCCGCTGCACCTCGTGAATGTGCAGCGCCGTGAGCTCGACCTGGTGCCGCCCGTGGGTGCCGGTGATGAGCAGTCCCCGCTCCTTGATTCGCTTGATGTGCTCCGGCCAGCCGTCGATGACGGTCACCTCGTGGCCGGCCCTGGCCAGCATGCCGCCGACGAAGCTGCCCATGGCGCCCGCGCCCACGAAGCCCAGTCGTCTGCCCATTGCCGGGCCGGCCCTCACCGGCCCACGTCGAAGACGTTCAGGATGCTGCCCAGCAACGCATAGTAGCCGAGCGTGGCCGCGATCTCGGTCATGCCGTCGACGCCGAATGCGCGCTCAACCCTGCCGAAGACGGCGTCCGTGACGCGATGGTCGCGAAGGGTCTCGTAGACGAGCTGAACGACCGCCCCCTCCCCGTCGCCGGAGGGCAGCTCACCCTTCCGGATCGCGTGCAGCGTGTCGTCGGACACGCCGGCCTGGCGGGCCTGAGGCTCGTGACTGGCCCACTCGAACTCGGAGTGCATCTCGCGCGCGGCCGCCAGGATGATGCACTCGCGGATGGAGGCCGGCAGGCTGGACCCGAACCGGATGTACGACCCGAGGTGAGCGATGCGTCGAAGCAGCTCGGGCCTGGGCAGCAGGACCTGGAACGCCTCGTCGACTTCGCCCCGGCTGGCCACGATCTCGTCGTAGACGCGGCGGCCCTCCTCGGGCAGGTCCTCCCTGGAACGTCCCGGCAGCCTGGCCATGATTCACCTCCGACGGGTCATCGCCCGGACGCCTTCTCGACGCGCCGGCGCGTGAACTCCGCGATCAGGATGAGCGAGGTGACGAAGAGGAGCACGACCGTCGACACGGCCGTGACCATGGGACTCACTCTCAGCATCGAGTCCACCCACATCTGCTTCGGCAGCGTCGGCGCCGCGCCCCCGCTGATGAACAGCGCGATGCTGAGCTCGTCGAGCGAGATCACGAACGCGAACAGGAACGCGGCGATGAGACCGGGGAGGATGAGCGGAAACGTGACGTGGCGGAGCGTCCGCCATTTGTTCGCGCCGAGGCTCCAGGCCGCCTGGTCCAGCCGCTCGTCGTAGTTCTTCAGGACGGCCATGACCGTGACGACGACGAACGGCACCGAGATACACGTATGCCCGAGGATGAGCCCCAGGGTCGTCCCGACGAGCCCGAGCTGCGCGTACAGGAAGAAGAGCGCGATCGCGATGATGATGTGCGGCAGGATCATCGGGGCGAGGATCGCGCCCAGGATGAGGCTCTTCCCCGGCACGCGCTGGCGGGTCAGGACGAACGCGGCCGGCACGCCCAGCAGCATGGCCAGCGCCGCCGAGCTGAGTCCCACCACGAGCGAGCGGATCATCGCGCCCACGTACACCGGATTCGTGAGAAACAGGCCGTAGTTGGCCAGGGTGAAGCCGACCGGCGGCCACTGGATGTAGGGCGCCTCGGAAAACGACACCGGGATGACGAAGAAGGACGGCGTGGCGAGGTAGACCAGCGTGACGGTCGCCACCGTCCACAGCACGCCGCGCGACATCGTCGCGCGCGGGCGGTCGGGGCGGATCGGGCGGATCCAGTCCAGCGCCTCCCCGACACGGTCGCAGATCCAGCCCATCAGCGCGATGAGCCTCGAGGCCACCAGCGCCCCGAGCCGGCCGATCATCCCGGGGCGAGCGGGACCGGGCTTGCTCGCCACCTGGACGCCCGTCAGCGTCGAGCGTCCGAACAGCTGATCGTACAGGAAGAAGACGGCCAGCGTCGCGCCCAGCAGCAGCACCGACACCGCGCCGGCGAATCCCCAGTTCATCAGCTCCTCGATCTGCGTGATGATGACCTGCGCGATCAAGAGCTCGCGCCCGCTGCCGAGCAGCGCCGGCGTGATGAAGAACCCGAGCGACAGCACGAAGACCAGCAGCGCCCCGGCCGCCATGCCGGGCATCGAGAGCGGGAAGTAGACCCGCCAGAACGACTGCCCGCCGCGGGCGCCGAGCGTGCTCGCGGCCCCGGACAAGCTCTGATCGATGCCGCGCATGACCGCCAGCATGGTCAGGATGGCGATCGGCATCAACGCGTGGGACATGCCGATCAGCACCCCCGCCCGGTTGTAGATCAGCGGCAGCGGGCCCTCCGCCAGCCCCGTCGTGATGAGCCAGTCGTTGATGGCGCCCTTGCGTCCGAGCAGCACGAGCCACGCGAAGGTGCGCACCAGGAAGCTGGTCCAGAACGGCATCAGCACCCACAGCATCAGATGGTTGCGCGTCCGGTCCGACACCGTCGCCAGCAGGTACGCGAGCGGATACCCGGCCAGCACCGCGATCAACGTCGTCCACAGGGCGATCTCGAACGTGATGCCGAGGACCTTGACGTAGGTGCCCGTGGTGAACAGCCGGACATAGTGCAGGCCGGTCAGATGGCCCTGGCGGTCCACCACGCTCAGCCACAGCAGCTGCCCGACGGGGTACACGAACAGCACCGTCAAGAAGACCGCGATCGGCGAGAGCGGCCAGAGCGACAGCCACTCGGGACGCCGCCAGCCGATCTCGACGTTCGTGGCGACCTTGCTGGCCACCGTCACCCTCGTCGGGCCGGCTCGGGCAAGGGCAGGCCGACGGTGCTCTCGCGGTCGAACCCGAGGCGGACCTCATCGCCCGGCTCGAGAATCGCTTGTCCCGGGCGCGTCAACTGGGCGGCGGCGACGTCGGTGCCGTTGGCCAGCCGCGCGTAGTACTTCGTCACCTGTCCCAGCAGGATCACGTCACGCAGTCGCGCGGTCAGCTGGTTGTCGGCCTGTTCTCCCGCCGCGAGCACGCGCAGATTCTCGGGACGGACCAGGAACTTGACCTTCTGACCGGGCTCGATCGCCTGCGCCATCGTGGCCTTGACCGGCATGCGGTCGGGGCCCTCGAGCTCCACCAGGCCGTCGCTGGCAGCGGTCACGATCGCGTCGAGCAAGTTGGACTCGCCCAGGAAGTCAGCGGCGAACACCGTTCTCGGCCGGAAGTAGAGATCACCGGGCGTCCCGATCTGCTCGATCTCGCCTTCGTTCATCAGGTAGATGCGATCGGACATGGCCAGCGCCTCTTCCTGGTCGTGCGTCACGTAGAGCACCGTGATCCCGAGACGCTGGTGGAGCTGCCGGATCTCGAGCTGGAGCTGCTGACGGAGTTTCTTGTCGAGCGCACCCAGCGGCTCGTCCATCAGGATGATGGGCGGCTGATACACCAGGCAGCGCGCCAGGGCGATGCGCTGCTGCTGCCCGCCGGAGAGCTGGCTCGGCAGACGATCCTCCACGCCGGAGAGCTTCACGGTGGCGAGCACCCGCTGCACTTCCTCGCGGATCTTCGATTCCGGGAGCCGGCGCATGCGGAGAGGAAACGCGATGTTCTCGTAGAGCGTCATGTGCGGAAACAGGGCGTAGTTCTGGAACACCACGCCGAGATCCCGCTTGTGGGGCGGCATGTAGGTGGATTGCCTGCCGTCGATCCAGATCTCGCCCGCATCCGGCTGGATGAGGCCGGCGATCAGGAGCAGCATGGTCGTCTTGCCGGAGCCCGAGGGGCCGAGAAGGGTGACGAACTCCCCTTCCTTCATCTCGAGGTCGGCGCCGGCGAGCGCCACCACGGAGCCATAGGTCTTCCGCAGGCGGCGGATCTGGAGCTTGTGGGTGGGCTCAGTCACCGGCTACGGACACGGGACCCGTCGCGCAAAAGACATCCTGAGCGCCGCCGGCCGCATCATCGAGTGATGCGGCCGGCACGGATCGAATCGCGGTCGCGCGCTTGCTGGGGCCCGGAGCGCAGCGCTCTATTCTTGGTCGACGGACGGGCTACCCCACGATCCATTGGTTGAAGCGGTCCGTTCCCTTGTCCTTCTCCTTCCCCCAGAACGCCGCATCCATCTCGATCGACTGCTCGAAGTTCCTCGGCGCGGTCCCCAGCACGGCCGCGCGCTCGGGCGCCAGGTGCTTGAAGGCATTGGGGTTCGTCGGACCGACGGCGATGTATTTCGCGAGCGTGGCTTGACGTTCGGCGTTCGCGCAGAACCGGATGAACTTCCGGCAGGCATCGAGGTTCGGCCCGCCCTTCAAGATGGCCATGCCTCCGTACGTCCAGATCGCCTGGTTCCAGGAGAGCGCCGCCGGCGCGCCGCCATCGATGGCATCCTGGGCGCGGCCATTGAACGTCGGGACCATGTCCACCTCGCCGGTCGCCAGGAGCTGCGAGGTCTGCGCAGCCCCGGTCCACCAGATGTTCACGTGCTTCTTGATCTTGTCGAGCTGCTTGAACGCCGGGTCGAATCCGTTCTTGCGCAGGTAGTCGTACACCTGGTTGGCCGGCACGCCCGCCGCCATCGTGGCCTGCTCGATCGTGTAGAACGGGTGCTTGCGCAACGAGCGGACACCCGGGATCCTGCCGACCTCCCACAGATCCTTCCAGCCGCCGGTCGGGGCCGGCGCCTTCTTCGGATACACATCCGTGCGGTAGGCGAGGACGCAGGTGAACACCTCGTAGCCCAGGAGGTAGGGCGTACGGAAACGCGCCGGGATCTCCTGCACCTCTCGATCGCTATCGATCTCCAGCTTCTCGAGATAGCCGGGCCCCTCCAGCAGCACGTTCGTCGACGAGATGCTGAAGCCGCCCGCGATGTCCCAGGTGTAGGTCTTGGAGTCGACCATCGACTTCACCATGGAGGTCGGCTCGTGCTGGCTGATGACGCCGGTGACGACGATGTCGCCCTTCATCGCTTCGTTGAAAGGCTTGTAGAACGCCTCCGTCATGGCCTTCACGTACGGACCGCCTGGATCGCGGACGGTGAGCTTGATCGCGGCCTTCGCCTTGCGCGGGGTCAAGACCATCGGGAACGCGACGGCGGCCGCACCGGTGCCCAGGCCCTTCAGCACCGTGCGCCGGCTGACGCCGCGTGTCCGGGAAGTGGGGCCCTGGTTCTGTGCTGCTGCCATGATCTGTCCTCCTCTGCTCCGACGCCGGAACTGCTAGGACGGACGCTGCGCTGCGTTACCCTTACTACGTGCCCTCGGGGCCGTCAAGTCCTTCTGCGCCTACGGCGGGCGTGCTGCACACCGCGTATACGTTCCGCCTGATGGAACCCGGACTGCTCGGTGCGGCAGTATTGACAACGGGGTCAGACCCTTACGCTACACTGCACCTCGCCGGTTTAACCCGGCGCACGGAGAGCGCTGACATGGATCGACCGATCCGCTGGAAGAACGGCGCGCGCTGCGCGGTCATGCTGTCGTTCGACGTCGACGGCGAATCGTTGTGGATCGCCCGCGATCCCGCGTTGGCCGAGCGGCCGATGCACATGGCCATGGGCGCCTATGGTCCCAAGACCGGGGTGCCTCGGATCTTGACGCTGCTCGACCGCTACGCCATCAAGGCGGGATTCTTCATCCCGGGTTGGACGATGGAGCGCTATCCCGAGATGACGAAGGACATCCTGCGTCGCGGCCACGAGCTGGCACATCACGGCTACCTGCACGAGAAGCCATTCTTCCTCTCGGGCGCGCAGGAGGAAGAAGCGCTCATCGTGAAAGCGCTGGAGGTCTTCAAGAAGGTCGTCGGCGTGACGCCGAAGGGGTCGCGAACCCCATCGGCCGATCACAGCAAGCACACCATGGAGCTCCTGCGCAAGCACGGGATGATCTACCACAGCAACGTCATGGACGCCGATCTCCCGTACCGCGTGAAGACCGGTCACGGCGAGCTGATCGAGCTGCCGACGAGCTGGGTCAACGACGACTGGGTCTACTTCGGCTTCAGCGCCAACCCGCCGGCCGGCAACGGCATCTGGAGCCAGGAGGACGTGTTCGAGATCTGGAAGGAGGAGTTCGAGGGCGCGTACGAGGAAGGCGGCTTCTTCAACCTGATCGGCCATCCGCAGGTGATCGGACGGGCCTCGCGCATCCGGATGGTCGAGCGCCTGATCCAGCACATGCGGGCCAAGAACGACGTCTGGTTCGCGTCGCCGCTCGAGCTCGCCGAGTTCTGGATGGAACACGGCCCCTAGACTCATGAACGGCACCAGGCGCGAGGCGGCCTGGTCCTGTCGCGTCGGCCAGGGGGTGCGCGCGCGTCACGGGGCGGAACGTCGGGCTCAGCGATCAACACCACACGGGAGTCCAGGATGCCAAGGATCTGGCGTGTCTACACGGGCCCGGACGGACGATCCCACATCGCCCAGGAGTCTCTGGCCATGCAACCCTTCGCCGATATCGAAGGCGCCCACGGCGAAGGCACGGCCATGCAACCCGCCACGGGCATCGCGTTTCGCGTGGCGCCGCCCGGATATGTGCTGGACTGGCACTGCGCGCCCCGACGCCAGTACTCGATCTCGCTGTCGGGGAGGGCCGAGATCGAGGTCGGCGACGGGACGGTAGCGCGGATCGGGCCCGGCGATGTGGTGCTGGCCGAAGACCTGACCGGCCAGGGACACATCACGCGCGTGGTCGGCGATCAGCCGCGCGTCTACGCCATCGTGCCGCTGCGGGAGGAGTAGCGCGCGCGCCAGGCGCGTCTTATGATGCACGAGGGGAGGCTCCTGCATGTGGAAGAGAGTGTGCGCGGTCGGCGACGTGCCGACGGGGGGCATGAAGGCGTTCTCGGTGGACGGGACCACCAGCGTGCTGATCGTCAACGCGGCGAATGAGCACTTCGCGTACCAGCCGCTCTGTCCCCACGAGGCGGTTCCGCTGGAGGAGGGCGTTCACGACGGCTCCGTGCTGACGTGCCTCGAGCACCTCTGGCAGTTCGACGTGCGCACCGGCGCCCCGTTGACCGATGCCGAGAGGCGGCTCACCGGTTACCCGCTCAAGGAGGAGGACGGGGCGCTCCACGTCTGGATCGAGCATCCCCCCGGCCCTTGAGCTCGGCGGCACGAGACGGCACCATGCGGATCCCGGCATCGCCACATCCGACCCTCAAGAAGTACTACCCGCGCGACGACGACCGGCAGCGGTTCGTGACCGCTCTGTTCGACAGCACCGCCAGGTACTACAACTGGAGTTGCGCGGTGGGCTCTCTCGGCTCCGGTCAATTCTACCGGCGTGCGGTGCTACGTCGCTCCGGCCTCCGGACGGGCATGACCCTTCTCGACGTCGCCACTGGAACCGGACTGGTCGCCCGCGCGGCGAGCACCCTGCTGCCCCGGCCTGGTGCGGTCATCGGAGTGGACCCGAGCGCGGGGATGTTGCGGCAAGGCCGCTCGAGCCATTCCGCCCTGCTGGTGCAAGGCGTGGTGGAAGGGCTGCCATTCTCCGACGAGCGCTTCGATTTCCTCACCATGGGGTACGCGCTGCGCCACGTGGCCGACCTGCGCGTGGCGTTCACCGAGTGTCTGCGGGTGTTGAAACCCGGCGGTCGCCTCCTGATCCTCGAGATCACGCAGCCGAGCTCGGCGCCGGGCCGGTGGCTGGCCCGCGCCTACTTCAACACCGTTCTGCCGCTCCTGATGCGGATCGCCACGGGAAGCCCGCAGGCCGAAGTGCTGATGAGATACCACTGGGACACGATCGTGGAGTGCGTCCCGGCGGGCATCATTCTGGACGTACTGAGAGCGAGCGGATTCACCGACGTCGAGCGACGCGTGCAGCGCGGGCTCTTCAGCGAGTACCTCGGGATCAAGCCGCTCCGCTGAGGCCGTGCCGTCGGCGCCGGCCCCCAGCGGTCGCGGAAGAGAATCGTGATGACCAGCGCCAGACCTCCGCCGGCAGCGCCCAGGAAGCACAGCATGGCCAGGCCCCGATAGCCTCAGAGGCGGAACGAGGTGTCGACCTGCATCAGCATCGCGGCGCCGACGATCAGCGCGGCGAGCACGAGTCCCAGCGGGATCCGGTTCGCGATCTTCTGATTCATTACTAGGTGGACCGCATCATCCGGCGGCCACGGTCAGACGACTCCCTGGGCGCGGAGGGCGGCGATCTCCGCGTGCGACATCCCGAGGAGAGCCGAGAGGATCTCGTCCGTGTGGCGCCCGAGCGGTGGACCGGCGTGCGTCGCGCGGCCGGGAGTCGCGGACAGCCGCGGCACGACCGCGGGCTGCGGCAGCGGCCCCACCTCGGAGGGCACCTCGATGATGCTCTGCCGATGCTGGTAGTGCGGGTCGACGAAGATGTCGGCCATGCTCATGATGGGCGAGTGCGGTATGTCGTGGGCCCGGAGCGCGGCGACGGCGTCGGCGAACGGCCGCGCTCCGAACCACGCGGCGGCCAGATCGAGCAGCTCGCCCATGTTGGCGGAGCGTCCCTCGTGGCTCGTGAACCGCGGGTCCCTCGGCAGGTGCGGCGATCCCAGCATCGCGCAAAGCCGCTCGAAGAGGTGCTGAGCCGGCGTGGTGAAGACGATCCAGCGCTCGTCTGCGGTGCGAAACGCTCCGCCGGGCCAGCCCGAGTGCTGGATGCTGCCGCGCTCGCGCACCACGCCCTGGCGCGCGTAGTACGTGGTGGTGTACTCCAGGATGCGGAAGGCCGACTCGTACAGCGCCGCATCGATCCACTGCCCCTCGCCGGTGGCATCGCGGTGGCGGAGCGCGGCCATCACACCGAACGCCGTGAAGAGGCCGGTCAGGTAGTCGGGGTACACGGGCGTCGGTCGCGCCGGCGCGTGGTCGGCGGGCCCGTTCAGGTACCAGGTGCCGCCGAAGGCCGAGGCAATGGCGGCGAACCCGGGCCCCTGGCGCAGCGGCCCGGTCTGCCCGAAGGCCGTGATGCGCGCCATGATCAGCGAGGGACGGAGCGCGCGCAGCTCCTCCCAGCCCAGTCCCCACGACTCCAGCACGCCCGGGCGGAAGTTCTCGATCACGACGTCGCAGAGCGGAACGAGCCGGCGGACGATCTCCTGCCCTTTCGACGTGCGCAGATCGAGCGTCATCACCTTCTTGCCGCGGTTGTCGACGGCGAACCAGTAGTTGCAGCCGTCCTCGGCGGGCCCGAGCCGGCGGAGGTCATCGCCCCGGCCCGGCAGCTCGGTCTTGATGACCTCGGCGCCGAACTCGGCCATCAATGTGCCGCAGAACGGGCCCGCCACGATCTGCGCGAGCTCGAGCACGCGGATGCCGCGGAGCGGGAGCGGGCGATCCGTCATGGCGAACGGAGCAGCCGCCGGAAGGTCAAGCTGATGCGCTCACCGCGGATGCCGGCCTCCCGCGGCACTGCATGCACGTAGTGACGCTGGCACGTCCCGCCCATGACGACGAGCGCGCCGTGTCCGAGCTCGAGGGTGTGCCGCCCCCGGTCTTCCTGCCTCCGCGGCTTCACCACCAGGCGCCGGGCCACGCCGAGTGACACGGTCGCGACCACGGGATCGGGGCCGAGCTCGGGTTCGGCATCGGCATGGAACCCCATGCTGTCGGCGCCGCTCCGATAGCGATTCACCAGCACGTGATTGAACGGCACGCCGGCCCGCGCCCGCACGCGCTCGAGGAGCCGATGCGCCGTCGGAGTGAACCCGCGCCGCTCGAGCGTTTGCCCGGAATACCGGTACTCGAGATCGCCGGCCCACGCGATCAGACGCGGCTGGAGGATGCGCCGCCCGAAGAGCACGATCTCGCGCTGCTCCCACTCGAGCTCGTCGCGGAGGGCCGTGAGCGCCGCGTCGGCCTCCTCGGCGAGCAGCCAGCCGGCATCGTAGTCGAGCCAGGCGCCGGACGCCAGAGGGATGCGCATCGCGATGGTGGTGCCGAAACGAAGGTTGGCGCTCAGCAGCCGAGCTTCTCCGCCAGATCCACGAAGTCCTTCGCCACCATGTCCCAGTCGCGGGCCGGGACGAGATCGGTGGTCTGGGCCGGCCCGTGCTCCGACGGCCGCAGCACGAACGCGGTGCGAAGCCCACAACCGGCCGCGGCCCCGAGGTCGCCGTTGTGCGCGGCCACCATCATGCACTGCTCGGGCGCGAGGCCGAGCAGGTCGGCGGAGATCAGGTACGCCTCGGGCTCGGGCTTGTAGTGCCGCGCCACCTCCGCGCCCAGCACCACGTCCCAGGGCAGCCCCGCGCGCCGGGCCATGTTGACGATCAGCGCCACGTTGCCGTTCGAGCAGGTGGCCAGGATCAGCCGCCGGCGGAGCCGCGTCAGGCCCTCGACCGCCTCCGGCCACGGGTCGAGCCGGTGCCACGCGCGATTGAGATGGTCGACCTCCTCCTCGCTCAGTCCACGGATCCCGAAGTCGGCCAGCACCCGGTCGAGGCTCATGCGGTGCAGATCGTCGAGCTTGGTCCACGGCAGCTCGCCGGTGCGGACGCGCGACATGGTCGGCTGATAGAGTCCGCGCCACGCGTCGGCGAACCGCGCCCAGTCGATGCTGAGGCCCTTGTCGCGGCCAAGCGCCTCGCCCTCGCGGATGATGCTGCCACGCCAGTCCACCACGGTGCCGAACACGTCGAACAGCAGCGCCTTCACGGAACCGAGATCCGCCATCGTCACCTCCGCACAAGCCTCATCATGCATCAGGAGGCTATCGTCCAGGCGCCGCTGCGTCAATGACCCGCCCCTGCCGGCTCGGAACGGACACAGTGACGCGACTGGATCGTGAACATCGCGGGCCGGCGGCTCGAGGTCTACCGTGACCCGGTCCCGGACGCGGCGGCCGCGTTCGGCTGGCGCTACGGGCGCGCGGCCACGCTCGGGCCCGAGCTGAGCGTGCGCGCGCTGGCCGCGCCGGGAGATCGCGGTGGGCGATCTGCTGCCGTGGGCATTTCCACCAGAACGCGCCCCCTCACCCTGCCCGCTCCCCCTCGCGGGGGAGCGGGAACAACCGTGGACGGATCACACCTGCTTGTCACATAATCTGGCATGGGAGGACGCGCGATGGCTCTCAGGTTCAGGACGCTGCATCCGCACTTCGTCGCGGAGGTGGGCGGGGTTGACCTCCGTCAGGTTCACGATCCCGAGACGCTGCAGCAGATCCGGACGGGAATGGATGCGCACGCGGTTCTCGTCTTTCGCGAGCAGCCATTCTCGGATGCGGAGCAGCTCGCCTTCGCGGAGCGGCTGGACGGGCAGCTCCACCGGAAGACGGGGGCCAGCGCGCTGTACAAGAGCCGGCTCGGTGACGAGGCGCTGGCCGACATCTCGAACCTGGACGAGACCGGCAACATCGCGAAGTCCGACGATCGCCGGCGCATGTACAGCCTCGGCAATCGCTTGTGGCACACGGACGCGTCGTTCCAGGACCCGGCGGGGCGCTACTCGATGCTCTCGGCGAGGGTGGTGCCGTCGGTCGCGGCCGACACCGAGTACGCCGACATGCGCGCCGCTTACGATGCGCTGCCGCCGGAGATGAAGGCCCAGCTCGAAGGGCTGCGGGCGCATCACTCGATCGCCCACTCGCGGCAGACGCTCGGCTTCGACTTCTCCGAGCAGGAGCAGGACATCCTGAAGGGCGCGGTGCATCCGCTCGTGCGCACGATCCCGCGCTCGCATCGCAAGTCGCTGTATCTGGCCTCGCACGCCTCGCGGATCATCGACTGGCCGGTGCCGGAGGGTCGCCTGCTACTGCGCGACCTGATCGAGCACGCCACCCAGCCGGAGTTCGTCTATCGCCACGCGTGGCGGGTCGGCGACCTCGTGATCTGGGACAACCGGGCGACGATGCATCGCGGCCGGCCGTTCGAGGACACCAAGTATCGCCGGGAGCTCCGCCGCGTGACGACGCTGGACATCGAGCAGCCCGCGGCCGTGGCGTCCTGACCGCGAGTCGGGTCAGGCCGCCGCGCCGACTACAGCCCGCGCCAGTAGCGCCGACCCTCGAGACGCACGATGCGTCCGAAGCCGGGGGCCTGGAAGTGCCCGGCGGCCACGATGAACTCCTCCCGCTCCAGCCGGTCCAGCAGGGCCCGCCGCGTCTGGCGCGTCAGCTCCGGGTCCATGTCGGCGCGCGAGACCCAGTCGGGCTCGTGCACCTGCACGGGGCTGTGCGCCACATCGCCCAGCACGAGCGCGCGCTGGCCCTGCGAGGTGATCAGCAGGCTCACGTGCCCGGGCGTGTGCCCCGGCGTCGGCACCGCCGTCAGCTCGCGGGTGAGGCTGTGCTCGCCCTGCATCAGCTCCACCAGCCCGAGCTCCGCCAGCGGCCACACGCAGCTGGGAGCGTTGGGAAAGCGCTGCGGCTGCACGTCCGCCCGGTGGCAGACCTCCCAGTCTGCCGCGCTCATCCAGTAGCGCGCGTTCGGAAAGGTCGGCACGATGCGCCCGCCCTGTGACAGCACGTTCCAGCCCACGTGGTCGCGATGCAGGTGCGTCATCACGACCATGTCGACTTGCTCCGGCCGCACGCCATTGGCCTGGAAGTCGTGCATGAGCCGACCCCACATCGCCTCGGGCGCGTCCGCCGGCCGCGGACCGAGACCGGTATCGACGAGGACCGTGCGCCCGCTCGAGCGGATCAGGTACGAGCCGAGATTGAAGCGCACCGTGTGCTCGTCCGCGAGGTGCGACTCGTACGGTCGCCAGTCCTCCGGCGCGATGCTGGGAAAGAAGTTGCAGAGGTCGAACTCGAGGTGGCCGTCGGACAGCGCCATGATCTCGACATCGCCGACGCGGATGACGTCGTCCGGCATGAGACCCATATAATGCGGCGCGGAGGCGCGACATGTCCAGGGACCCGCTGACGGCGTTGGTCGAATCGCTGGAGCTCACCGCGCTCGACGACGATCGGTTCGAGGGCGTCTGCGTCGAGCGCGCCCGCCCGCGCATGTACGGCGGCGAGCTGCTGGCGCAGACGATCGCCGCCGCCGGCCGTACGGTCAAGAACCGGAGCTGTCACGCGCTCCACGTGCACTTCCTGCGCGCCGGCGACCCGGCGCTGCCCATCGAGTATCGCGTGCGCCGGATGCGCGACGGCCGGCGCTTCGCCCTTCGTTCGGTCGAAGCCCGGCAGCACGGCCGGGAGATCCTGTCCGGGACCGTGTCCTTCGTCGTCGAGGGTGCCGACGCGCCGGGGTATCAGCACGAGCGGATGCCCACCGTCGACGGCCCGGAAGGGCTTCGCACCGAACTCGACCATCGCCACGATGTCGCGGACCGGCTGCCGCCGGCCGACCGGGCCTGGCTCCTCACGCCGAGCGCCATCGAGATCCGCCAGGTCCACCCGGTGCCGCTGGTCGATCCGCCGCCCGTGCCGCCGATCGCGCACACCTGGCTGCGCGCGATCGGCCGGCTGCCCGACGATCGGACCCTGCACTGCGCCGTGCTGGCCTATGCATCGGACGCGACGTTGCTCGACATCGCGTGCTACCCGCACGGCGTGAGCTGGATCGATCCGCGCATCGAGCAAGCGAGCCTGGATCACGCCATGTGGTTCCATCGGCCGTTCCGAGCCGACGACTGGCTGCTCTACGCGCAGAGCGTCCCGAGTGTCGCCGCGGGACGCGCGTTCGCACGCGGCAGCATCTTCACCCGCGCGGGCTCGCTGGTCGCAACCGTCACCCAGGAGGGCCTGGCCGATTGGAGGGGGACGGCTCCCCCCTGACCCTCTCAAGAGTTCCCGGGAGTGTGTCCCAGCAATCCGCGACGCTGGTCACTTGGCCACCACGGATCGAGGTTCCGCTTCGAGCGCCGGCTTCGCCGGCGCAAGCCGATATGCAACCGCCCGCGCGACTTCAGGGATGCCGTGAGCCCGGATCCTGCCCCCGGTCGGAACGGCCTTTGTCCTTCCTGTGCGCCGCGGCGGCCCACCCGCGTCCCCGAGGCTCGGCGGGCCCGCCGATCAGGGCCTGAGCCTGCCGTATCGCCTGCGCTACCCGGCCTCGCGGTCAGGAAGCGTTCGAGATCAATGGCGTATCAGTCCCGCGACTCTTGCGCCGGCCCTGGGTGGGTACTATTCTCCGGAAACTATGGGTCTTCAGACCCACGACGGTGTGCGTTATCCCCGGGCGTCAGACACATGCCGTGTCGTACGAGAATCCGGCCCGCCCAGCCCGCGCCCGCCCAAACTCCTCGACCGCGTGCGAGAGGCCAATCGCCTTCGCCACGGCAGTCGCAGCACGGAGAAGTCCTACGTCGGCTGGATCCGCCGCTACATCCTCTTCCACGACAAGCGCCATCCCGCCGACATGGGCGCTCCCGAGGTCACGCGCTTCCTCAGCTCTCTGGCGGTCGAGGGCCGGGTGGCCGCCTCGACCCAGAACCAGGCGCTGAGTGCGCTCCTGTTTCTCTACCGCCACGTCCTGCATCAGGATCTGCCGTGGCTCGACGACGTCGTCCGGGCCAAGCGCCCGAAACACCTCCCCGTCGTTCTGACGCGCGACGAGGTGCCGGCCGTCATCTTCGAGTTGCACGACACGCCCAAGCTCATGGCCACTCTCCTCTACGGTTCCGGACTGCGCTTGCTCGAATGCTGCCGACTGAGAGTGCAGGACATCGATTTCGCGATGAACCAGATCATCGTCCGCGACGGCAAGGGCGCCAAGGACCGCGTCACCGTCCTCCCAGCCGTGGCCAAGGGAGCCCTTACCCAGCATCTGCAGCGGATGGAGCGGCAGCACGAGGCCGATCTGACACGCGGCGCCGGCTGGGTCGAACTGCCGTGGGCCCTGGCCCGCAAGTACCCGAATGCCGGCCGCGAGTGGCCATGGCACTGGGTCTTTCCGGCCACCCGGTACTACTTCGACCGCGCCACGGGCCAGCGCCGTCGTCATCACCTGCACGAGACCGTGGTGCAGCGCGCCGTGATCGAGGCCGTCCGCCGGACGCGCCTCGCCAAGCGGGCCACGCCCCACACATTCCGTCACTCGTTCGCCACGCATCTGCTCGAAGACGGGCGCGATATCCGCACCGTTCAGGAGCTTCTGGGCCACAACGACGTGAGCACCACGATGATCTATACTCATGTTCTCAACCGGGGCCCGGCCGGCGTCACGAGCCCTGCCGACCGCGTGCTCGACCCGTGACCCATCGAACCGGGTGGAGAACGCTGGGTGGATATCCCCGGTCAGGGTATCTCGCCGCGTGAGGAGCTCGGTGGTCAGGCGAAGTGGGCGCCAGATCGGAGACGACACGCGCTGCGCCCAGTGCCCCCTCCCGCACAACGCTGCGAGCGCCGCAGCTTCGTCGGTGCTACGCAGTTCAGGGGAATTACAAGTTAGCCGGACAAACAAAGGAGTCTCGCGTGGCGGGCGAACCAGCGCTTCTGATCCCTGTCTATCTGAACCAGCGAGTTGTGTTTGACTTGGTGGCAATGCTCCAGGGCGGCATCTCCACCGTAACGCGTGTGTCCGAAGCAAGCCGACAACAGTCATCGGTGCCGCCTTCGGCCTCGGTAACGCCTTTGCGTCTTTGCTTAAGATCGACCTGTCTGCCGCTCGGCGACGGCGCAGCGGAGAGGAAACCGGCCATACGTCCGAGGAAGAGCGCGTACACACGCCGGCATCACTGTTTTTCGCGCTGCGTGGACTCCTTCTCGAGAAGGGACTCCTCTCTCAGGACGGCACGAGCGTTCCGACCCCCGGCGCTTTCCTGGAGTTCTCGGCCTCTCTCAGCCGCAATCCCGTCATCGAAGTCATGGATGCGATGCATCAGCTGATGAACCTAGCCGCACTCTTCGTCCAGCCTGAGCAGCAACAATTCGGCGGAAGGAACCCGAAGGCAGGGAAGGGATCCACTCCGAAGACCCAGCTGGAGCAAATCGAGCAGTTCCGAGCATCACTCCGGACAGGGGAGACCATTGACCTGACCACAGGCGCTTTGCGAAGTGGACACAGGGCGGTCGTGACACTCGAAACGCGATATCTAAACGATCCGTCCATGGGAGACGTCGTCGATGGAACGTTTACGGTGGTGGGCAAGGTGACCAGGGTGCTACCGCCTGGCACCGGGGCAATCAGCCTGATTCGGAAGACCGCCTTGGGTCGGCTGCCGCCGCCAGTCCTAAATCAGGCATTTACCGGGCTGAACGCCCTATCTGCGCAACAAGGGTTTTCGCTACCAAGCGTTGAATGGGAGATCGAGGCTCCGGTAATCCAGATTCTACCGGTCGCGATCTACACGTAGGTGGACCGGCTAACAACAGGCTGGACCCGTCGGCGTCTGTCGATTCAGTCCATTCAACGAACGGCGAGCCGCCGCGGGTCAGCCTGAGCGTTAGCCGGCAGAACGGTGAGGATAGCCATGGCGAAGCGGCGACAGGGCCCACAGGTTCGGATCTATCTCCAGTCAAAGCGCGGCCGGCAAATCACCGCTGGCGGCCGCTGTTTCGTTTGCCGCAAGGATTATCGAATCGTGTGGCGCTATTCGGCATCAGACGTTGGGACGGTGGACCTGTGCGACGACTGCAAGGCGCAGGCGCTCGACCGTTCTTTCGGGAGGATCGATGCCCTCGACCTGCCTCATGAAGGCGGGCAGTTCGAGGCAAATCGTCGGCGCCACTGATGCTCCCGCGACGGCGCTCTTCATCACGGCGCGCCTCCGGACCAACCGGCGGCGTGAGTCGCCCCTACGGCGGGAATAGGAGTCCGCGGGCGTGAGCGGGCACGAGGTCACGACAGGAAGGCGATGGGGAAGGTCCGAGGTCAACGAGGCCCTTGCGGTTCTATACCTCCGCTTGGCTGGATACTTCACAACGGGCCTTCTGGTGCATGCCCCTGAGTGGGGTCAGAACCGAACCGAGGTCGACTGCCTTGCGATCCGCCACCCGTACCATGAACAGCCGGAGCGGCGCGTCTCACCGCCGCCATTCTTGGCGGTGCGAAGGGGCGAGGTTGATCTATTGCTCTGTGAGGTCAAGAGCGTCGCTAGTGAGCTCACGTTCAACGAGCGTCTGAGAAACGACCGCGAAGCTCTTGGAAGCGTGCTTCGATGGGCGGGGGTCTTTAGTGACTCGCCTGCAAGCGAAATCGTCGACCGGCTCCTCCCCCTACTGCAGCAGGGAGTACCGGTCCAGAATGCGCGCGACGGTGTCGCCGAGGCTGGCGTCCGCGTTCGGGGGCTCCTCTGCTGTCCCCCATGCGAGGAGACCGACGCCCCTGGCATCTGGTGCCTTTTCGGGTCCGAGATACTGCGCTTCGCCCACGAGTGCTTCAACCCGCCAGAGCCGCGAACGGAGAGCTCGACCCGATACAACTTCCGTCAATGGGGCTGGCTCTCCCCCATCGTCGAATACATTAAGGACTGCGGTGCTCAGAACCACGTTGCATTGGATGGTCTCTATGAGCACCTCGGTGCCGGCTAACAAGCCGTTTCACCTGACGCCGGGCCTCGCTCCCTGCGGTCGCTCGGTCCGCCGCAGGTGAACGGCAGCGTTGATATGACTTCCACTGTCAAGCGTCACGTTGACCGTGCCGGATCGCGGATCCTGGTAGTGCCGTTCATCCGTGGTGGTGCTGCCGTCACGAAGGGTGCTCGAGCCATCGGAAGAGGCGGGGCCTGTAACAGCGACGGTTGATCATGCTGAGATCCGTGGGTTGGGTACCACCGTACAGGTGTCCGTCGCGGCGCCTGCTTCGCTCTAGGGACGAGGGTCGTGGCCTCATAACGCGATCGAAGATTGCGCCGATACCGGGGCCGCGCCTCCGCCGATGGCTCGAGGTCGGAATCAAGGGTGTTGCGCTCCGCGTGCCTCGACGTGCCCGCGCATCAGGAGGCCCGGGGCACGAGCCGGGCGATGGCCCAGGCGAAGGCGGCCATCTCGCGGGCGATGGCCACCACCACCTGGTTGACGTGCTTGCCGCGGGCGCTCAACTGCCGATACCGTTTGCACAGGCGGACCTGGGCCTTCCAGCTGATGGCCTGGATCTCGGTGGGGAGCTTCTCCAGGCGGAGCTGCAGATGGCGGCTGACCTTGGCCGGATACCGATAGGCCCACGCCCCTTCCACCAGCGCGCGCCGGGCATGGCTGTTCCCCGCCTTCGTGATCCCGCCCTGGCGACGCCGCTCCCCCGACGAGTACTCCGAGGGGGTCAGTCCGAGGTAGCTCATCAGCTGCCGGGGGTTGTCGAAGCGCGTGATATCTCCCAGCTCGGTCATCAAGATGACGGCGCCGGTGAGCTCCACCCCCCGCAGCGCCTGGATCGCCTCGACCACCGGGTACAGCCGCCAGCCCTGCACCGCGTCGTGCAGCTCGCGCTCCAAGCGTTGTCGCCGCTCCTCCTGCTCGGTGACCGCGCGCAGGTACTCCTGGAAGACGATCTGCTGCGGCGCGGTCGGACACACTACCCCGGCCAGCCAGCGCAGATGGGCGGCGTTCCAGCTCGCCCGGCCTTCGTAGCGAATGTCCTGCCGCAGCAGGAACGATTTCAGCCGACGCTTACTCCGCTTGAGATCCCGCATGGCATCGTCGCGCCCGCGGCTCAAGTCCCGCAGCGCTTCGTCCTCGACCCCGGGCACGTAGATGGAGCTCAGGTCACCGCTGCGCATCAAGCGAGCCAGCGTCATCGCATCGCGCCGATCCGTCTTCACCCGATCGCCCGCCTTCCGCGGAATCAACGAGGGCGCCACGACGTGGCAGGCGAAGCCCTTCCCGGTCAGGAATCGATACAGCCCATAGCCACACGGCCCCGCCTCGTAGACGAACACCAGCGTCGCCGCCCCTTTCGCCTGCAGCTTCCGAATCAGCTTGTCCATGTCGCTCTGCCGCGGCCCGATCGCCCCAAGCGAGACCACCTCGGTGCCGCGGTCGTCCGGCGCATAGGCGACGGCAATCGACTCCTTGTGCACATCGAGCCCGACATACAAGATCTTGCTAGACTCGTTCATGGCTGACCTCCACGTTCGATGTGTGCTCCGCGCACAGGGCGGCGCTGGCCCCTCCAGGCTAACCCGCGAAGACCGCTGGCGGTCAGCCTCAGCTCGTGGAAGTCATATTGTCTATCCCGCAAACGCCAAGAGCGTGTGGCCGCCGGATCGAGGAATGACGCAAAGAGAGACTGGGCTCGGTTGCATCGATCGCCGGGGCGCTGACACGCCGGCCCTCCCTGGCGCCGATGCCGTCGTTCGTCGCGAAGGTTGGCGTCGCGCCCGCCAACCCGGGTCAGCGCCAACGGACCTCGGCGCACCAGAACTGAGCAGACTTCTCGTGGTCGGTTTCGGCATAACATCCGGATCCAAGCGACGGCGGGCGCGTCGCCGGTGATTCCTCAAGCGGGTAACCTGGGCGCCCGCCGCGCCTGATCCGGACGTTCTGCGTACGTACGGTGTATCGAGGCGGACTCAGTTGGCAAGGACCGCCGGGAGCGATAGCATGCCCGGATGGACATCCGATACTTCATCGATCCGGAAACGGGGTTGCCCCACATCTACCACCACGACGTCACGGAGGAGGACGTCGCGGATGTCCTTCGTCGCCCAATCGAGGATCGCCCGGGGCGAGAAGGCTCGCGTGTCGCCCTCGGACGGACCGAGACGGGACGGTATCTTCGCATCATCTATGTCCCTGACCCGATTCCCGACTCCGTTTTCGTGATCACAGCATACCCGCTCGGCTGGAGGGCGCTGAGGGCCCTTCGTCGCCGGCGTTGGAGGAAGAGATGAAGGAGTCAAAGTATCCCGTCGGCTGGGACGAGGAGCGTGTCCGCCGTGTTCTTGAGCACTACGAGGCACAATCCGACGAGGAAGCGGTAGCCGAGGACGAGGCGGCGTATGAGGCAACAACGGCCACCATGATGCAGGTGCCCGTCGATCTCGTCCCGCTCGTCCGAGAGCTCATCGCGAAGCGGAGCGCTGAGTAAGTCGAGTCGGGCGTTGGCATGGCCGGACGCAGAACAAGCCGTTACACCTGACGCCGGGCCTCGCTCCCTCCGGTCGCTCGGTCCGTCGCAGGTGAACGGCAGCGTTAGACGGCACCAGAAACATGCGAAACGATTGAGGTACCTCGATGAACATATTTATCGCTGGCGGGACGGGTGCGATTGGGCGCTTCCTCGTGCCGCTGCTCGTGAACGCAGGACACAAG
>Ga0187892_10005229_pt1 | contig 20642 bp, 17 predicted proteins | sample MA1701073metaG_FD_139345 | JGI IMG/M metagenome (GOLD analysis project Ga0187892, IMG submission 139345) | Bio-ooze microbial communities from a basaltic lava cave in the Kipuka Kanohina Cave System on the Island of Hawaii, USA - MA170107-3 metaG ... | reverse complement strand
CACCCCGCCCTCTCCCCAGAGGGGAGAGGGAGCGAGGCTGACGGCTCTACCACTGCCCTCACCCCGCCCTCTCCCCAGAGGGGAGAGGGAGCGAGGCTGACGGCTCTACCACTGCCCTCACCCTGACCCTCTCCCCAGAGGGGAGAGGGAACGCTGTCAGATCTCCTCCAGGCGCGCGTACTGGAGGGAGAGGCGCTTGCGGCCGACGCTGGCGAAGTTCACGGTCGCGATGACGTCGGCCCCGGCGCGCTCCAGGCCGACCAGCAGGCCTTCGCCCCAGCGCGCGTGGCGCACGCGCGCGCCGAGGCGGAAGGGGAAATCGTCGCCGCCCTCGGGTTCCACCGGGAGCGGCGTCGGTTCCGCGGGGGCGCGCGGGGCACGTCCCGCGTTCAGCATCACGAGCTGGTCCTCGGGGATCTCGCGCAGGAAGCGCGACGGCTCGCTCACCCCGTAGCCCTGGATGCGCCGATGCAGGGCGTACGAGAGCACGAGGTGCTGCTTGGCCCGCGTGATCCCGACGTAGCAGAGACGCCGCTCTTCCTCGAGCTCCTCCGGCTCGTTCATCGAGCGCGAGTGCGGGAAGACGCCCTCCTCCATGCCGGTGAGGAACACCGCCGGGAACTCGAGTCCTTTCGCCGAGTGGAGCGTCATCAGCGTCACGCCGCCGGTGCTCGGATCCAGCTCATCGGTGTCGGCGACGAGCGCGATCGAGTCGAGGAAGCCTTCGAGCGTCACCTCGGCCGCGGCCGCCGCGTTCTCGGTGTTGATGAAGTCCTCGGAGGCGGCCACGAGCTCCTCGAGGTTCTCGAGCCGCGCCTCGGCCTCGGCGGTGCGCTCGGCCTTGAGCGCCTCGCGATAGCCGGATCCGCTGATGACCTCGTCGATCAACGCGGGCATGGCCAGCGCCGGGCGCCGCTCCTGAAAGCCGGCGATGAGCCGGGCGAAGCCCTCGAGGGCGCGGCGCGGCTTGCCGCCGAGGTCCGGCGGCAGCTCGCGGGCCTGGGCGAGGAGCGAGACCTTGCGCGAGGCGGCGAGGTCCGCCAGCCGGTCGAGCGTGGCCTTGCCGACGCCGCGCGACGGCGCCGCCGCCGCGCGCCGGAAGGCCATGTCGTCCAGCGGGTTCACGATCAGCCGCAGGTAGGCGACGATGTCCTTCACCTCGCGCCGCTCGAAGAACCGCACGCCGCCGACGATCAGGTACGGGATGCTCGCGCGCCGGAGCGCATCCTCGAGCACGCGCGACTGCGCGTTCGTCCGGTAGAACACGGCCGTGTCGCGATAGTCCACGCCCTGTCCGTGGAACCCCCGGATGCCCTGGGCGACGAACGAGGCCTCCTCGTGCTCGTCCCAGGCCCGGAACAGCGACGCGCGCTCGCCGGCCTCGTTCTCGGTCCAGAGACGTTTGTCCTTGCGCGCGGTGTTGTGGGCGATGACGGCCGAGGCGAGATCGAGGATCCGCTTGGTCGAGCGGTAGTTCTGCTCCAGCAGGACCACGCGGCAATCCGGGTAGTCGCTCTCGAAATCGAGGATGTTCCGCAGGTCGGCGCCGCGCCAGCGGTACACGGACTGATCGGGATCCCCCACCACGCACAGGTTCCGATGCTCCTGCGTCAGGAGCTGGATGATCCGGTACTGCGCGCGGTTCGTGTCCTGGTACTCGTCCACCAGCACGTACTGCCACATCGTGCGATACCAGGTGAGCGCCTCGGGGGCGGTCTCGAAGAGGCGCACCACGCGGAGCAGGAGATCGTCGAAGTCGAGCGCCCCCAGCGCGTGCAGGCGCTCCTCGTATCGGCGATACAGCGCGGCGAGACGCTCTTCGCGCGGGCCACGCGCGAGCCGCTCCACCTCGTCCGGCGTGATCATGTGGTTCTTGGCGTGGCTGATCCGGTGCACGGCGGCGGCCGGCGTGAGCGCGCGCTCGTCGACGTCGAGCTCGCGCAGCGCCTCCTTGACCAGGGCCAGCCGGTCGTCCTCGTCGTAGATGACGAACGACGGCCGCAGCCCGGCCGCCGCCGCGCGCGCGCGCAGGATGCGAACGCACATCGAGTGGAACGTGGCGATGAGCGGCGGCCGGAGGCCGGCCGGCAGCACCATGTCCTCGACGCGCCGGCGCATCTCCTCGGCGGCCTTGTTGGTGAACGTCACGGCCACCAGGCGGCGCGGGTCCACGCCCTCGACCGCGAGCAGGTAGGCGATGCGGTGCGCGATCACGCGCGTCTTGCCGCTGCCGGCGCCGGCGAGCACCAGGACTGGCCCCGCGGTGGTGATCACCGCCTCGCGCTGCGCCGGATTGAGCGGACCGAGGATGGATTCCGGAGTCACTACGGAGCGAGGCATGGCGTGCTCACCTTACCACATCAGGATTCCTCTCCCCTCGGGGGAGAGGGATGCGCACCTACTCCACCGTCACCGACTTCGCGAGGTTGCGGGGCTGATCGACATCGCGGCCGAGACGGACCGCGACGTGATAGGCCAGGAGCTGGAGCGGGATCGCCAGCAGGATCGGCGCGAGGAGATCGGCCGAGGGCGTGAGCGGGATCAGCGCGTGCGCCTTGGCCGTGAGCTCCCGGTCGGCCTCGTGCCCGAACGCGATCACGCGGCCGTCGCGCGCCCGCACTTCCTCGATGTTGCCCATCATCCGTTCGTACGACCCGTCGCGCGGCGCGAGCGCGATCACGGGCATCTGCTCGTCGATGAGCGCGATCGGCCCGTGCTTCATCTCGCCGGCGGCATACCCTTCCGCGTGCACGTACGAGAGCTCCTTCAGCTTGAGCGCGCCCTCGAGCGCCATCGGGTAGTTCAGACCGCGTCCGAGGAACAGGAAGTTCGAGTAGCGCGCCAGCTCCCGGGCCAGCTCCGCCAAGCGCGGCTCGAGCTCGAGCGTCTGCTCCATCAGGCGCGGCAGCTCCAGCAGACCCTGGATGTGCTTCCTGCCGTCCTCGGGGGTGAGCGCGCCGCGCCGGCGGCCGAGCCAGAGCGCGAGCAGATAGCACGCCACGAGCGTGGCGGTGAAGGTCTTGGAAGACGCGACGCCGATCTCGGGTCCCGCATGCGTGTAGAGCACGCCCGTGGCCTCGCGGGAGAGCGCCGAGCCCACCACGTTGGTGATGCCGATGATCGGCGTCCCCTTGGCGCGCGCGGCCTTCACCGCGCCGAGCGCGTCGGCGGTCTCCCCCGACTGCGAGAGCGCCACCACGAGCGTGTCGGGCCCGACCAGGGCGTCGCGATAGCGGAACTCGGATCCGAAGTCCACCTCGGCGGGCAGCCCGGCCAGACGCTCGACCATCGAGCGCCCCACCAGCGCCGCGTGATAGGAGGTGCCGCAGGCGACCAGCACGACGCGCTGGATGCCCTGGAGCACCTCGGGATCGAGCGAGATGTCCGGCAGCACCACCGTGCCGCCCTCGGGCTGCACGCGACCGCGCATCGTGTCGGCCGCCGCCCGCGGCTGCTCGTAGATCTCCTTCAGCATGAAGTGGCGGTAGCCGCCCTTCTCCGCCAGGATCGGATCCCAGAGGATGCGGTTCGGCGTCCGCGGCACCGGCGCGCCGTCGAGCTGCGCGACATCGACGCCGTGCCGCGTGACCACCGCGACGTCGTCGTCCTCGAGGATGACCACGTCGCGGGTGTGGGAGAGGATGGCGGGGATGTCGGAGGCGACGAAGCTCTCGCCCTGGCCGAGGCCGACCACGACGCTGCCCGCCCCGTGCTTGGCCGCGACCAGCCGATCGGGCGCCTGGCGGTGCATGACCACGATCGCGTAGGAGCCCTCGAGCTCGCCGAGCGCCCCCCGGACGGCTTCCTCCAGCCGCGGCGTGTCGCGCAGGTGACGCTCGATCAGGTGCGCGATCACCTCGGTGTCGGTGTCGGAGGTGAAGCGATGACCGGCGCCCTTCAGGCGCTCCTTGATGGGCAGGTAGTTCTCGATGATGCCGTTGTGCACCACCACGAGGTCGCCCGAGCCGTCAGTGTGCGGATGGGCATTCTCGTCGGTCGGCCGTCCGTGCGTCGCCCAGCGCGTGTGACCAATGCCGACGGTGCCCTCGACCGGACGCTCGCGGAGCAGTCCCTCCAGTATCTTCATGCGTCCCGCCGCGCGGCGAATCTGCAGCCCCGGGGCGCCGACCACGGCCACCCCCGCCGAGTCGTAACCGCGGTACTCGAGCCGTCGGAGCCCGTCGACGATGACGTCGACCGCCGCCTTTTCCCCGATGTAGCCGACGATTCCACACATGGCGCTACTGCGTCCCCTTGGCGGGGGGCGATTTGTGTCGGCGCGCGACCCAGCCCTCGCGGATGACCTGCTGGGCGCGCGTCACGGCCAGCGCGCCCGGCGGCACGTCCTTGGTCACGACCGAGCCGGCGCCGACGTAGGCGCCGTCGCCGATGATGATCGGGGCGACCAGGCTCGAGTTGGTGCCGATGAACGCGCGCTCGCCGATGACCGTCTCGTGCTTGGCCACGCCGTCGTAGTTGCAGGTGATGGCGCCGGCCCCGAAGTTCACCTCGGCGCCGAGCGTCGCGTCGCCGACGTACGAGAGATGCGGCACCTTGGCCCCGCGGCCGATGCGCGCCTTCTTCAGCTCGACGTAGTTGCCGATCTTGGCGCCGGCGCCGACGCGGCTGAGCGGCCGCAGATGGCAGAACGGCCCGAGCTGCGCGCCGCTGTCGACCGTGGCCGTGTCGAGCACGCAATACGGCTTGAGGATCACGCCGTCGGCCAGGCGGCTGCGCCGCAGGTGACAGCCGGCCCCGATGACGCAGCCGGCGCCGATCACGCTCGGTCCCTCGAGCACCACGTTCGGGTACAGGACCGTGTCCGGACCGATCTCGACGGTCTCGTCGACGTACGTCGTCGCCGGATCGAGCACGGTCACGCCCTCGGTCATGAGCCGCTTGATCGCGCGCTGGCGGATGAGCGCGGAGAGCTCGGCCAGCTGCAGACGGTCGTTGATGCCCTGCCCCTCGAGCGGGTCCTTCGCCACCACCGCCTCGATCGGCTGCCGCTGGCGGCGGAGGATGCCGACCACGTCCGTGAGGTAGTACTCGCCCTGGTCGTTGTCGGGCCGGACCTGCTCCAGCGCGGGCCAGAGCCGTAGCGCGTCGAAACAGTAGACGCTGGTGCCGACCTCGCGGATCGCGCGCTCGGCCCGCGTGGCATCCCGCTCCTCGACGATCGCCACCGGGCGGCCGTTCTTCCTCACCACCCGCCCGTAGCCCGCGGGATCCTTCGGCTTCGCGGTCAGCAGCGTCATCGCCGCCCGGGTGCGACGATGATGGTCGACCAGCCGGCGGAGCGTCGGCACGGACAGCAGCGGCATGTCGGTCGGCAGCACCAGGATCACGCTGGCGTCCTCGCAGGCCTCCTGCGCCAGCACGAGCGCGTGCCCGCTGCCGAGCCGCTCGGTCTGCTCGACGAGCGTGGCGGCCGCCTCGGGTCCGAGCGCCGCGCGCACCTCCTCGGCGCCACGGCCGACCACCACGACCACGCGGGCGTCGAGCACGTGAGCGGCGCGAACGGGATAGTCGATCAGGGGGCGGCCGCACAGCAGGTGCAGCGCCTTCGGGAGGCGGGACTTCATCCGCTTCCCTTCACCCGCCGCCAGGATCACCGCGGTGAGATCACTCATACGCCGCCAATCTTAGCACGCAGCATGCCAACGTTCCCCGGGCGGCCGAACCGGCGGGCTCGTCGGCTCCCGGGCTCCCCCGTCAGCCGGCGCGCGTGCGCAGATGAGACAGCAGGCGCTCGATCCTGTTGGGCAGAGGAGACGCGAACTCGAGCGGTGCGCCCGTCACCGGATGGTCGAAGGTGAGCCCGGCGGCGTGGAGCGCCACGCCGCCGAGGCCGGCGATCAGGTCAGGCAGCGCCGGATCCGGCCGCCGGTCCGCCGCGCGGGCGCCATACGTGCGGTCGCCGAGCAGCGGATGGCCGAGCGAGCTCAGGTGCACGCGGAGCTGATGCGTCCGGCCGGTCTCGAGCGTGCACTCGACGAACGTCGCCTCCGGCAGCCGCTCGAGCACGCGGAATCGCGTCACCGCGCGCCGGCCGCGGCCCGCGCGCGCGATCGCCATGCGCACGCGGGAGCGCTCATCACGGGCCAGCGGCTTGTCGATGACGCCGCTCGACGGCTGCAGCACGCCCTGCACCAGGCACAGATAGCGCCGGGTGACCGTGCGGCGGACGAGTTGCCGCGTGAGGGCGTCATACGCGCGCTGGCTCTTGGCCAGCACGATCAGGCCGGAGGTGCCCTTGTCGAGCCGGTGGACGATGCCGGGGCGCCGCGGGCCGCCCACGCCCGCGACGGTCGGCGCATGCGCGAGCGCGGCCGCCGCCAGCGTGCCGGTCGACCGTCCGGCGCCGGGATGCGTCACCATGCCGGCCGGCTTGTCCACGACCAGCACGTCCTCGTCCTCGAAGACCACCTGGAGCGGAATCGGCTCCGGCGCCAGCTCTTCCCGCGGCGCAGGTGGGATGTCGACCTCGACCCGCTCGCCCGGCTTCAGGCGATGCGCGGCCTTGGGCACGCGACCCTGGACCCGGACGCGGCCACCCTCGACGAGCGCCTTGATCCGACTGCGTGAGAGTCCCGGCAGGCGCGTGGCGAGCCACTGATCCAGGCGCGCGCCGCGGTCGGTTGCGCTCACGGCGGCCTCCCACGTCATCGGCGAACGAAGGCGAATCGGTGCTCGCGGCTCCACCGGTCGTCGAACCCTTCCAGCGCCAGCTCCCGGCGGCCGGCGTTACACCAGAGACAGAGCACGTCGCGCCGGCCGAAGAACCCGAACCAGGGATCGTGCAGGAAGACGACCGGGCGCTCCCGCTGCAGGTCGGGATAGTGGACGCCGAAGTACAGCGCATCCTCGTACATCGGCCGCTCGAGTCCGCGCTGGATGGCCGCGGTGATGGCCTCCTCGGACGTCACCTCGCGATCGAAGTCGAGCAGCACGATCTCGCGCGTCCGTGCTCCCGCGACAGGCCTGGCCGGAAAGTTGTCAGAGGTCACGCACGAGTGGGCATAGCCGTACCCGCCCGCTTCCACCAGCTCCTCGGTGGATCGACCGTCGCCGACCGTGATGCGGTAGCCCCGGCCGTCCGCTTCCGCATCAGTCATCGTGGCCCGACGACGAGCGCGGAGAGCGGGAGCGTCACGCCGCACCGGCGGGCCACGGCCCGGATCGGGAGGGCAGCGGCCGCGTGCGCCGGCGTCAGCGGCACGTTCGTGCCCTATTCCGCCGGCATGGGACGGAGCATCCGGATGGCGAGCAGCGCGACCCCCACGCTGACGGCCGAGTCGGCGACGTTGAACGCGGGCCAGTGATAGCCGCGCCAGTAGAAATCGAGAAAGTCGACGACCGCGCCGAACCGCGCGCGGTCGATGAGGTTGCCCACCGCGCCGCCGAAGATCAGCCCCAGGGCGAGCTCGGCGAGGCGGCCGCCGAGCGGGAGCAGCCGCGCGCCGACCACGCCGAGCACGGCCAGCGCGCCGATCGAGAGCAAGGCCACCACCCAGCGCCAGCCGGGCGGCGTGGTGGCGAGCATCCCGAAGGCGACCCCCGGATTCATGATCAGCGTGAGCGAGAAGAAACCGGGCAGCACGGGCACCGGGTCGCCCAGCGTGAGGTGCTTGAGCGCCAGCACCTTGGTGACCTGATCCAGCAGCAGGATCACGCCGGCGACGAAGCCGGCCAGCTTCATGGACGCGCGTGGATGATCGCAGTGCAGCGCTCGCAGAGGGTGGGGTGCGCGGGATCCTCGCCGACGCGCGCACTCCAGTTCCAGCAGCGCTCGCACTTCTTCCAGCCGAGCTCCTGGGCGGGCAGCACCTCGAGCGACAACCCCGGGATGTCCTGGCTGTCGTACGTCACGCCGCCGGGGCGCGGCGCGCCGGCCTTGAGCCGGACCGCGGAGACGTTGAACAGCGTGCGCAGCAGCGCTTCGCCCTTGGCCTCGAGCAGCGGCCGCCACTCCTCCTCGGGGGCGCTCGGCACGTAGAGCACGGCGTCGACCGACTTTCCGACACGCCCCTGCTGCCGCGCCGCTTCGAGGGCACGCGAGACCTCACCCCGGACCTCCAGGAGCCGCTCCCACTCCGCTGCCAGCCGTTCGTTCGCCCACTCGTCGCGCTCCTCGGGGAACAGCACGAGGTGCACGCTCTCCGGCTTGCCCCGGCCCGGGATGTACGACCAGACCTCCTCGGCCGTGAAGGTCAGAATCGGCGCCAGCAGCCGGGTCAGCGTCGTCAACATCTCGAAGCACACGGTTTGCGCCGCCCGCCGCGAGGGATCGTCGGCCGCCGAGACGTACAGGCGGTCCTTGATGATGTCGAGGTAGAGCGCCGAGAGGTCCACCGCGCAGAAGTTGTGCGCGGTGTGGAAGACCGCGTGGAACTGGTACTCCTCGTACGCCTTGCGGGCGCGCGCGATCAGCTCGCGCAACCGCAGCAGCGCCCAGCGATCGAGCTCGTCCATCTGCGCGAACGAGACGCGATCGCGGTCGGGATCGAAGTCGGCCAGCGTGCCCAGCAGGAACCGGCAGGTGTTGCGGATGCGCCGGTACGCGTCCGCCATCCGCGTCAGGATCTCCTCGGAGAGCCGGATATCCTCGGTATAGTCCTCGGCGGCCACCCAGAGACGGATCACCTCGGCGCCGTACTTGGGCAGGAGCTCGTCCAGCGTCACGTAGTTGCCGAGCGACTTGGAGAGCTTCCGCCCCTTTCCCTCCTCATCCACCACGAAGCCGTGGGTCAGCACGCTCCGGTAGGGCGGCGCCCCGCGCGTGGCCACCGCCTCGAGCAGCGAGGAGTGGAACCAGCCGCGGTGCTGATCCGAGCCCTCCAGGTACATCTCCGCCGGCCACCGCAGGTCCGGGCGGGTCTCGAGCACGGCCGCGTGGCTGCACCCCGAGTCGACCCACACGTCGAGGATGTCCGTCTCGCGCCGGAACTCCTGCCCGCCGCATTTCGGGCACCGGGTACCGGCCGGCACGAGGTCGCGCTCCGGCCGCAGGTACCATTCCTCGATCCCCCGGCCCTGGCGGAAGATCCCCGCCACGTGCTCGATCACGCGCTCGTCCAGGAGCAGCCCCTCGCAGGCGCGGCAGTAGAAGGCCACGATGGGCACCCCCCACACGCGCTGGCGGGAGAGCACCCAGTCGGGCCGGTGCGCGACCATGTTGTAGATACGCTCCTCGCCCCAGGACGGGATCCACTCGACGGCGTTGCGGATCGCGTCGAGCGCCCGCTGCCGCAGCCCGTCACGGTCGACCGACACGAACCACTGCTCGGTCGCGCGGAACAGCGTCGGGTTCTTGCAGCGCCAGCAGTGCGGGTACGTGTGGGCCAGCGACACTTCGGCGACCAGCGTGCCCACGCGACGCAGGTGGTCGACGATCCGCGGATTGGCCTCCCACACCGTGAGCCCGGCGAAGTGCTCGACCTCGGGGATGAAACGTCCGTCGTCGTCCACGGGGTTGTAGATGCGCAGCCCGGCCTTGCGGCCGAGGTCGTAGTCTTCCTCTCCGTGACCGGGCGCGATGTGGACGAGTCCCGTGCCCGTATCCATCGCGACGAAATCGGCCGTCAGCACCGGCACGTCGCGATCGATCCATGGATGTCGGCTGATGGTGCCCTCGAGCGCCGCCCCGGACACCTCGATCGACAGCGGCGTCGCGCGACCCGTCACGCCCCGGAGCTCGAGCAAGGCCGGCAACAGCGCGCGGGCCACGATCAGCGCCTCGCCGTCGAGCTCGACCGCGGTGTAGGTCTCCGAGGGATGCACGGCGATCGCGAGGTTCGCGGGCAGCGTCCAGGGCGTGGTGGTCCAGATCACGAGCGAGGCCCGGCGGTCGCCGAGCGCGCGGGCCAGCGTGGGCGAGGCCGCCTTCACTGCGAACTTCACGTAGACGGAGGGAGTGGTCTGGTCCTCGTACTCCACCTCGGCCTGCGCGAGCGCCGTCTTGCAGTGCATGCACCAGTGCACGGGCTTGAGCCCCTTGTAGACGATGCCGCGCCCGACCAGGCGCCCGAATTCCCGCACGATCACGGCCTCGTACGCGGGATCCATGGTCGCGTACGGGTTCGCCCAGTCGCCGAACACGCCCAGCCGCTTGAACTCCTCGCGTTGGATCTCGATGAACTTCCAGGCGTACTCGCGGCACCGCCGGATCTTCTCCACGGGCTCCATCGCGCGCCGCACGTCCACCCCGGGCTGGTCGAGCCCGAGATCGCGGTCCACCTGGTGCTCGATCGGCAGACCGTGACAGTCCCAGCCCGGCACGTAGACGGCGTTGCTGCCGAGCATCGACCGCGACTTCACGACGAGGTCCTTCAGCACCTTGTTGAGCACGTGCCCCATGTGGATGTGCCCGTTCGCAAAGGGTGGCCCGTCGTGCAGGATCCAGAGCGGCCGGTTCGCCGCGACCGCGCGGATCCTGCCGTAGATGTCCATCGCCTTCCAGCGCTCGAGCATCTCGGGCTCGAGCTTCGGCAGGTTGGCCTTCATCGGGAAGGCCGTCTTGGGCAGGTTCAGCGTGTCCTTGTAGTCCATAGAGGAACAAAACGTAACACTGGTAACGATTTAGGGCAAGGAGAGCGCCCGCGGCGGGCTGCGGCCCGGCGGCTTACTTCGGGACGAGCGTGACGATGCCGGCGCCGTTGTCGATCGTGACCGTGAAGTGGTCGAGGAAGTCGCGGCCGAGGAGCCCGTCGCCGAGCGCGAAGCCGGTGTCGTGGGCGACCACCATCAGCGGGCCGTAGGCCGCGCCGTTCACATCCACGCTCTCGACGCGCACGGCCAGCACCTCGGCCTCGCCGGTCACGCCGCGGATCGAGCCGCGCCGGGCATCGCGATAGCTCACGCCGAGCGCCTGGAGCACGGCCGGGTTGATGACGGTCCGCGAGGCGCCGGTGTCGAGCATCAGGCGCGCCGTGCCCGCGGCATTGATCCGCGCGGTCACCATGATGGGCTGCCCCGGTGTGAAGCTGATCCGTGCCCCGCTCTGCGTCGCCGCGACCGGCGGGGTCTCGGGAGCGGGCCGGTCGTACCCGATGATGACCGCCCCCGCTCGATGCTTCATCGGCACGCTCTCGATCCCCTGGGAGTAGTGGATCGCGCCCTGATCATCGATCCAGCGATAGATCTGCGCGGCGGCCAGGCGCGGCGCGAGCCCGACCGGCAGCGCGGTCGTGAGCAGCAGCAGCGCGATCGCGACGAGCCGCTTCACGGCCGGACCGGTCGCCCCCCGACGTCGACGACGCTTGGAGACGGCGCGTCCTGGACGCGGAGACTGCGCCCACGCGGCGATGACGGCCGGGCCGGATCCCCGCACGGCTGTTGCCCGTGCCAGCGGTTCCAGGGCGTCTCGTAGACGACCATCTCGTCGCCGCCCGCCACCGTGTTGTGCTCGAGCCGGATGCGGTGGATGGGCGTGAAGAGATCGCGCATCTCCGCGAGCGCGGGAAACCACGTCGGGAAGATGATCAGGTAGTCGGGGCAGACCTGCTCCAGATAGCGCAGCACGCCCGTCTCGCCTTCCCGGCGGTACGGGATGATCGCCGGCGTCACCAGCCCGATCAGATCCACGACCTCGCGCCGCGAGACGTACGCGATCGCCCCCACGTCGTTCAGCGCGAGCCGGGCATCCGGCGGGGTGTGCGCCACGACCCAGTGGCCCAGGCGCACCTGCATGGACTCGATGTTCTGGACCGCCCAGGCGTGGCGTCTCGCGGCCGGCCCGAGCGCGACCAGCGAGGCGACCAGCAGGACCATGGCGATGCCGACGCGCAGCGGGCGTCCGCGCGCGATCAGACCGAGCCCCGCGGCGCCCGCGGCCATCGCGATCGGCACGAGATGGATCGAGTAGCGTCCCTCCTGGAACGAGGGCGCCTGGAACGGGGCCAGCAGCGCCATCCCGAGCGGGTGGAGGACGAGGATGGCCGCGGGCAGGGCGGCCCGCCACCCGAGCCGGCGCCACAGCGCCCAGATCCCGGCCACGGTCAGCGCGGGGAGCAACACGTTCATCGAGGCGAGCCAGCGGAACCACTCCACCTGGAACTCGAGCGGCCGGAGGAACAGGGCCGTCGTGATCGGCTCGCGACGGCCGGAGAGGAGCACGCCGATGAGCCCCCCCTTGATCTTGGCGGCCGCGGTGGCCGGCAGGGGGGTGCCCGCGGTGGCCAGGTTGAAGAGGACCCACGGCGCCAGGCACGCGCCGACGACGCCCGAGAGGATCGCCGTGCGCTTCACGGTCAGCGGGCCGGCGAGCCAGACCAGCGGCGCCAGCAGCACGGCCTCGGGGCGGGCCAGCGTGCCCAGGCCGAGGAGCACCGCCGTGCCCCAGTCGTCGGCCGCCGCGTGGCGAACGAGCGCCGCCGCGACCAGCAACGCGGCGAGCGACACCTCCATGCCGGAGAGCGCCCCCCAGACGAGCGGCCCGGCGAGCGCCGTGAGTACGCCGGCCAGCAGCGCCAGGCCCCGGCTCTGCGTCCACTCCCACGCGAGCCGTCGCGTCATGAGCGCGGTCGCGACCGTGGCCGCCACGCCGATCGCCTTGGCCCAGACCGGCTCGCTGCCGAACAGGACGAACGCGCCGGCGAGCACGATCGTCCACAGCGGCGCGGTCGAACCGGCCACCGGCACGCCCGGGTTGTAGGCGAACCCGTAGCCCTCGGCCAGGTTGCGCGCGAAGTGCAGGTGGATCCAGGAATCGTCCAGCGGGAACGACGAGAGGGCGACCGGGCCGGCGATCCGGCGCTCCGTGAGCGCGAACATGGCCAGCGCCGCCGCGAAGGCCGCGCACACCACGATCCCGTCCAGCGTCGGCGCGCGGAACCCGGCTCGCTCGCGGGGCGCGCGCACCGGAGCGCCCGCGCTCACGGGTGCTCGCGGACGAACGTGTAGCCGGCGTGCTGCACCGGGCCGCGACCGAGCGGGAACACGTACAGGTAGCGCCCGTAGGGCAGCGCGATCTCGAGCAGCCCCGGGGGCCGCGCCACCGAGGGATCCCAGTGATCGACGAACCAGACGAGCTGCTTCACGCCGGGCGGCACCGTGATGAAGGAGCCCGGGGTGAGGACCATCGTCACCGCGGACTGCGGCGCGTAGAAGCCCGGCGGGAGCTCGCCGAGCTGGACCTGGTACATCGCGTACTCCGGCAGGTAGAACATCGCGTGCCGCAGCCAGGGGTACGAGCGCGTGTTGCCGACCTCCGTGATGAGCACGGTGTCCGAGGGATCGTACACGGCGCGGATCGTCTGCACGTACGTGCTGAGAACAGCCTCGTGCTCGCGCAGCGCGGCCGCCGTGCGGCTCATGACCCAGTCGTGCAGCTCGTCCAGCGCGCGCCACGCGCGCGGGTCACCCGCCCGGTTGTTGAACTCGCGCGGCAGCGGGCGCGCGCTCACGAAGAATCCCGTGTTGATCAGGACCAGCGGGACCAGCACGGCGGCGCTCAGGGCCCAGCGCAAGTTCGGGCGCCGGAGCCGCTCGGATCCGGCGGTCACCGCCTCGACCAGGGTGCGCGCGAGTAGGATCACGAGCCCGGGCAGGAAGGTCAGCACGTATCCGGCCTGCCCGAAGTGGACGAGCGCGTAGAAGGCGACGGGCGGCCCGATCCAGGCGAGCAGGAATCGCTCGTCACGGCCCCAGCCCCGCCGCCAGACGTAGAAGGGCAGTACCAGCAGCGCCAGCGCGAGCGGGCCCAGGCCCACCAGCAGCGACTCGGCCACGTAGCGCATCTGCGCGAGCGTCACCTCGAGCGAGCCGCCGAGGATCGAGGTCGGCAGCACGACCGAGCCGTAGAGCTGGGTCGACGCGCCGAGATACGCCCCGAGCCCGCCGGTGAGCCAGAGCATCGGCAAGAGCCAGGTCAGCACCGCCGCGACGAGCAGACCGAGGGCGCCGAGCAGCTTCCACCGCGAGCGGACGCCGCGCGCGGCGGAGCCCAGCCACAGCGGCGCGAGCAGGACGAGCAGCGGCTGGCGGATGCCGCCGGCCAGACCGAGCACGAATGCGCCGGCGTAGAGATGCCGTCCGCTCCGCAGCGTCTGATACGCGTACCAGGCGACCAGCGAGGCGCCGAACGCCTCGCCGGCGTACGTGAGGCCCACCGAGCCGTAGAACCAGAAGAGGGGGCTCACGGCGAGGAGGGCGGCGGCGGCGAGCGCGGCGACGCGATCATAGAGGCTCAGCGCGAGCCAGTAGACGACGAACGTGGTGCCGGCGCTGAAGAGCATCGCCAGGCCAACGTACGCGAAGTTCGGGTCACCGACCCAGACGTTCAGGAGCTTGCCGAGTCCGACGTAGAGCAGATACCCCGGCGGGTGTGGCTGGTGCTTGGCGATGTCGAACTCGCGGAGCGCGAGCGCGAACTGCACCGCGTCCCAGTTGTAGAGCATCCGCGCGCGGTACGGCCAGCGCGAACAGAGCGTCAGCGCGGCCAGCCCGAGCGCGATCGCGAGATCGGCGTGGCGCGCGAACCGGGCGGCGCCGGCGCGGACCCGTGGCCCGGCCAGGATCACCGCCGGCGTCCCGCGCGGCTCAGACCTGCGTCCACACGCGATCCGCGGCCCCGAAGATGCCGGCCGAGTCCCCGAGCCCGGCATGCTCCACGCGGACGCCCCGCGCCATCACGGTGGTGCGGGCGCGGACGCGCTCGGCGAGCGCATCGAACAGCATGGGCACCGTGGTCATGATGCCGCCTCCGAGCACCAGCAGCTCGGGGTTCAGGAGCGTCACGTAGCCCGCGAGCGCCGTCCCGAGATAGCGCTCGGCGTCGTCCCACATCTCGCGCGCGAACGGATCGCCGGCGGCGGCCGCCCGGGCCACCAGGGGGGCGGTGAGCCGGGTGGGATCGCCCCCGGTCTCGCGGATCAGGGACGTGGCGACGCCGGCGGCCACGGCGGCCTCGAGCCGGCGGACGAAGCCCCGGCCGGATGCGTACGCCTCCAGGCAGCCGAGCTGGCTGCAGGCGCAGGGCAGCCCACCGGGGACGACCTCGGTGTGGCCGATCTCCCCGGCCGCGTTGTTGAAGCCCTGCAGGAGCAGGCCGTCCATCACCGCGCCCGAGCCGACGCCGGTGCCCACGAACACGGCGATCAGGCTCTGCGCCCCGCGGCCCACGCCGAAGCGATACTCGCCCCAGGCCGCGGCGCGCACGTCGTTCTCGACGTAGGTCGGGATGCCGAACGCCGACTCGATCTCGTCCCGCAGCGGGACGTCGTGCCACCCGAGGTTGGGGGCGTAGACGACCGCGTGGGTCTTCGGGTGGACCTGGCCGGCCGCCGCGATGCCGATGCCGGCGACGCGGGTCGGATCGGCGGAGTCGAGAAGGCGGGTGACGAGGCCTTTGAGGTTGGCGAGGACGCCGGCCACGCCCTTCCAGGCCTCGGTCTGCATCTCGAGCCTGGCGGCCAGCTGGCCGTCGTGGGAGAGAAGGCCGCCGCGCAGCTTGCTCCCGCCCAGGTCAATCCCGACGGCGTAACGGTCCGGGAACATGAGCGAGCACGTCAGCGCGGATAGCTGACAGGGCTAGGCTTTCTTCTCGTCTTCCTTCTTCGCCGCCGCGGTGCCGTCGTCCTTGATCTCGGTCACGCCCTTCTTGAACTCCTTCACGCTCGAGCCGAGCGAACGCGCGAGATCCGGCAGCCGCTGTGCGCCGAACAGGATCAGCACGATGACGAGAATGAGCAGTAACTCCTGATATCCCAGACCAAACATGGCGGGACTCCTTTCCTTTTCGCCCCTTACCCTACGCGCCCCCCGCATCGATGTCAACGAACCAGGCCACAGGGGGTCAGGCTTTGACTTCTTAACAATTTGACCGCCCGCTGCCCGAAATTGTTAAGAAGTCAAAGCCTGACCCCGCGGAGGATGCGGCGTTCGCCTTGGCGGACGGTGATGCGCTGGGCGTCGAAGTATTCCATGAGGGGGATCGCGTACTTTCGGCTGACGCCGAGGAGGTCCTTGACGTCGGCGGGGCTGACCTCCTTGTGCTGCTGCAGGTGAGCGACCAGCTTGTCCCGGATGGCCCGGAGCGCATCGGCGTGGAAGTAGAGCGACTCCTTCACGCGCACCAGGCGCCGGTCGGCGATCAGGAGCTGGAACAGCTCGTGCTTCTCCGTGCCGGTGACGCCGAAGCGCCCGAGCGCCTCCTCGGGGCTCGGGGGGGCCGCGGCGGCCCGGAGAAACTCCGCCTCGACCCCGCTCACGACGCGCTGCTGCTCGGGGGTGAGCCGGATCGCGTGGGAGGCCAGCCGCACCTGGTCCTTGTCGCTTCGCACCTGCCCGTCCGCTTCGAGGCTGCCCAGGAGCTGGGCGAACACGCGCTCCTGCGCATGGCCGGCGCGGCTGCGCAGCTCCTCACGCGAGATGCCCGCGCGCAGCGGATTCTCGGCGTGGAAGCTCTCCAGCAAGGCCAGCGTCTGCGAGCGCAGCCGATCGTTGGCGCCCCGGTGCAGATACCACTCGCGATCGACCGCGACCGCGGCCCCGGACGTCTGGAGCTCGTCGAGCAGCGCCTTGAGCCGCTCCGGCCCGAACGGCGTGCGCGCCCGTAGATCGCCGGCCCGCGCCCCGGCCGGCCCGGCCTGGCGCAGATGCTCCTCGAGCACCTCGGCCGGCGTGCCCTGCTCGAGCAGCCGGAGATGGGCCAGGAGCGCGGGCGCTTTGCGCTTGAAGCGCGGCGGCGCGATGTCCAGGATCGTGCCGCCGCCGATCGTGACCATCGGCGAGTAGGAGCGGATCACGAAGCGATCGGCGGGCAGCGCGACCACCGGCGCCTCCAGCCGGAAGCGCCCGTACGCGACCTCGCCCGGCTCGAGCTGCGCGCGGTCGACCAGCAGCACGCGCGCCATCACCTCCCGCGTGCCCGCGTGGAAGCGCACGCGATCGCGCGTCTTGAGCGGCCGGGGCGCGTCCTCGAGCAGCTCGACGGTGGCGTCGACCAGCAGGCTCGGCATCAGCGCGCCCGGCGGCGCCAGCACGTCGCCGCGCTCGATCGCCGCGCGCTCGACCGCCTGCAGGTTGACCGCGGTCCGCTGGCCCGCGGCGGAGCGCTCGACCGCGTGCCCGTGCACCTGCAACCCCCGCACGCGCGACTGCACCCCCCGGGGGTAGATCTCGACACGCTCGTCCCCGCCGAGCGCGCCCGCGGTGAGTGTGCCCGTCACGACGGTGCCGAAGCCTCTGACCGTGAACACGCGATCGATGGGCAGCCGCGCCGTCTGATCCGTCGCCTTGGCCGGAACCGCGCGCGCGAGCTCGCCGAGCGCGGCGCGCAGCTCCGGCAGCCCCTGGCCGCTCCTCACCGAGACCGGAAGCACGGGGCAGCCGGCCAGGAACGTGGGCTCGAGGAGCCGCCTGAGGTCGTCCTGCACCAGCTCGAGCCAGTCCGGCTCCACGAGGTCCGTCTTGGTGAGCGCGACCAGCCCCGACTTGATCCTCAGCAGCTGGCAGATGGCCAGATGCTCGCGCGTCTGCGGCATGACGCTCTCGTCCGCCGCGATCACGAGCATGACGAGATCGATCCCACCGACGCCGGCCAGCATGTTCTTGACGAAGCGCTCGTGACCGGGCACGTCGACGATCTCGATGGTGAGCCCGTCCGGCTCCTCGAGGAACGCGAAGCCGAGGTCGATGGTGATGCCGCGCGCCTTCTCCTCGGGCAGGCGGTCGGTGTCGGTCCCGGTGAGCGCCTTCACGAGCGAGGTCTTGCCGTGGTCGATGTGTCCCGCCGTGCCGACGACGACGTGCTTCATGTCCGGGGCGCGCCGCTCAGAGCCTGGTGAGAACGTCCGCGAGCGCGGCGACCTCGGCCGGCAGCACCGTGCGGCAGTCCAGCAGCAGCCGATCGTCGAGCAGGCGACCGAGCACCGGCGGCCGCGCGCGCCGGAGCTCGGCATCCAGGCGCTGCGCGGGACGCTGCGTCGTGCCGAGCGCCAGCGCCGCGGTCGGCAGCTCGACGGTCGGCAGCGCGCCGCCACCGACCTGCGAGGTGGCCTCGACCAGCTCCGCCCCGAGCGCGCGCTGGGTGGCGGCCGGGAGGCGCCGGAGCAGCCGGCGCGCGCGGCGGCGGATCGCATCCACCGGCTGGGTCAGCATCCGCAGCGTCGGAATCGACTCGAGCGCCTGGCCGGCCTCGTAGGCGCACAGTGTCGCCTCGAGCGCGGCCACGGTGAGCTTGTCGATGCGGAGCGCGCGGTTCAGCGGGTTGTGCGCGAGCTCGGCCACCAGCTCCGCGCGCCCCACCACGATGCCGGCCTGAGGCCCGCCCAGGAGCTTGTCGCCCGAGAAGGTCACCAGATCCACGCCCGAGGCCACGACCTCCTGCACCGTGGGCTCGTGGGGAAAGCCGTAGCGGGTGAGGTCCACGAAACAGCCGGAGCCGAGGTCCTCCAGCACCGGCACCCCGCGGGCGCGCCCGAGCTCGGCGAGCTCGCGCGACGAGACCGCCGCGGTGAAGCCGACCACACGGTAGTTCGAGGTGTGCACCTTCAGGATCAGCGCGGTCTCGGAGCCGATCGCGTTCGCGTAGTCCTTCAGGTGCGTGCGGTTCGTCGTGCCGACCTCCCGGAGCACGGCGCCCGAGCGCCGCATGATGTCGGGGATCCGGAACTCGCCGCCGATCTCGATCAGCTCACCGCGCGAGACGATGACCTCGCGGCCCCGCGCCAGCGTCTCGAGCGCCAGCAGGACGGCCGCCGCGTTATTGTTGACCACGAGCGCCGCCGCGGCCCCCGTCAGTTGCTTGAGCAGCGCCTCCAGATGCGTGGAGCGCGAGCCGCGCTCCTTCCGCACGAGATCCAGCTCGAGGTTCGAGTAGGCCGCGCTCACGGTCTGCAGGCGCTCCTGCGCGAGCGGCGAGAGCAGCGCGCGTCCGAGGTTCGTATGGAGCACGACGCCGGTGGCGTTGATGACCGGCACCAGCGAGAACACGCCGGCCCGCGACAGCTCGGCCAGCACGCGCGCGCGGAGCTCGGCCGTATCCGCCGCGCCCGCCCCGCCGCTCTCGATCAGCCGCCGGCGCTCGGCGTCCAGCACGCCGCGCACCATGTCGGTGAGCCGCCGGCGGGGCATGGCGGCGGCGCTCTCGTCTGCCGCCAGCGCCGCCAAGAGCGCGTCGACCGAGGGGAGCGCTCGGAGCGCAGCGCGGGCCGCGCCGGCCGACGCCCGCGTGTCCTTACCCTCCCGCGGCAAGCTCCGCCTCCACCCGTTCCTTCACGCGGGCGATGACCTCGATCGCCTCGCGACGGATCGCCTCCGCCCCGACCGCTCCCGACGAGGAGCCCAGCAGGCGCCGCACGGCGTCCTCGGTCAGGCCCTCCCACAGGGCGTCCAGGTCCTTCGGAGAGAAACCGCGCCCGCGCAGCGCCGCGCTCCACTCGTTGGCGAGCTCGTGCACCAGCCGATCCCGTTCCAGGGCGAGGCGCCGCGCGCGCCGGATGAGCTCGGGCAGCCGAGGCGGCATCCGCGTCACTGCTCCTTCGCGAGACGGCGCACGCTGTCCGCCAGGTTGGCTTCCCACCGGCCGGTGGATACGCACTGGTAGACCGGGTCGTACTTGAGCCGGCCCGACGAGCCGCGCCGATGCGCCTGCGTGCGCATCTTCGTGTTCACCTGGATCTCGGTGCCTCCCGCGCGGTTCGGCTGGACGAAGACCGTGAAGGCCACCAGCGCCTCGCCTTCGAGCGGGACGTCGCCCACGCGGCCACAGTCGGCGTAGACCCCGATCGGCGAGACGAAGTCGTCGGAGGCGATCACGCCCGAGTCCTTGGCGATCGCGCGCAACGGCACGTTCTCCATCGCGAGCGCGCTGATGAGCGCCCGCCACGTGGTGTCGTAGCTGGACGGCGTGTAGTCACGATACGGCGGCACCGCGATCGGCGACACGAGCGGTCCCGAGCACCCGGTCAGCGCCAGCGTCGCGAGCAGCAGGCTGCCGGGAGAGCGGAGGAGCCGCGCGCTCATGCGCCCATTCTATCGCTTGTGGTGATCGATCCCGCGATACGCCTTGATGAAGCGGACGATGCGCGCCTCGTCGAACTCGTCGAAGGCGTCGAGGCGCGTCCACGCGGTGAGCGCGATCTTGCTCTTCATGCCGGGATACGGCGCCAGGACGACTTGCCGGTCGTAGCGCTTGACGATCGCCGTCAGCTTCTCGACCAGCTCCGGGCACGGCGCCGGCACCGGGCAGCTGTACTGCACCACCACGCCGCCGTCCTCGAGGTTGTGCACCTGCAGCTCCTTCGGGATGGGCTGGGTGTGGACGCCCCACGGCGCGATGTAGGGCATGTGCGGACCCGAGGTCGGCGGGTCGGAGTTGTACGCCACGTGCGGCTCGTTGTAGGTCTGCAGGTGCGCGTTGCCCTGATCCGCATACGAGGCGCCAGGCAGATCGGCGACGGCCCGGTACGCGAAGTACCCGACGCTGCCGGCCACGATCACGGCCATCGCGCCACCGATGATCCAGAACCGACGCCGGCGCTGGATCCGAGTGAGCCCGCGAGGCCTCTCCGCCCTGCCCTTCTTCGCCTGCGTCGCGTGCTTCACCTTCGCCATCTCACGTCTCCGTCATGTCGGTGTGGCGGAAGCGTGTGGGAGTCGAACCCACCTCCGACTTGTCTAGAGCCGGACGCCGGATT
>Ga0187892_10005227_pt1 | contig 20646 bp, 14 predicted proteins | sample MA1701073metaG_FD_139345 | JGI IMG/M metagenome (GOLD analysis project Ga0187892, IMG submission 139345) | Bio-ooze microbial communities from a basaltic lava cave in the Kipuka Kanohina Cave System on the Island of Hawaii, USA - MA170107-3 metaG ... | reverse complement strand
GGGGGTTGGGGGTTCGAGTCCCTCCGGACGTGTTGGCGCGACGTCGCGCCCGCGATGTGAGACCGTACAGGCCCCCATCGTCTAGTGGCCTAGGACATCTGGTTCTCAGCCAGAAAACCGGGGTTCGATTCCCCGTGGGGGTATGGCATGCGGCCCGTGCGGCGGTGGGGCGCGCGCGCCGTCGCTCGCGTAGCTCAGCCGGCAGAGCACTTCCTTGGTAAGGAAGAGGCCACGGGTTCGAGTCCCGTCGCGAGCTTGGGAGGCGTTGCGCAGAGGCGTCCGACCCGGAGGGGACGGGCCCCCATCGTCTAACGGTCAGGACGCCACTCTTTCAAGGTGGAGACCGGGGTTCGATTCCCCGTGGGGGCGTGGAGAGCGGCAAGCGCGGGCGTAGCTCAGTTGGTAGAGCGTCTGCTTGCCATGCAGAAGGTCGCCGGTTCGAGTCCGGTCGCCCGCTCTCGAGTAGGCAGGGGCTGTAGCTCAGCTGGTTAGAGTGCCGGTCTGTCACACCGGAGGTCGCGGGTTCAAGTCCCGTCAGCCCCGTACGGGAAGTTGGGACGGCACAGGCCGTCGCTGCTTGACAACTTGGGTCGGGTCGACAATCGGCGGGAGCCCGCAGGCTCCCGTTCGCCGGGGCTGTAGCTCAGTTGGGAGAGCGCGTGAATGGCATTCACGAGGTCAGGGGTTCGACTCCCCTCAGCTCCATGGCAACCGAACGCTCGGATGGCGGAATTGGCAGACGCGCAGGATTCAGGATCCTGTGGGGGTAACCTCGTGAGGGTTCGAGTCCCTCTCCGAGCATCGTAGTTCCACACGCCCAGGTGCTGGAATTGGCAGACAGGCTGGTTTGAGGGACCAGTGCCGGAAACGGCGTGCAGGTTCGAGTCCTGTCCTGGGCATGGCTCCTGAGAGGCTGGTGTAAGCGCCCGTAGCTCAACTGGATAGAGCGTTGGACTACGGATCCAAAGGTTAGGGGTTCGACTCCCTTCGGGCGCGTTGGATCGAGCCGCACGGTGAGCGGGCTCGGGCGGTGGGGTACCGAAGCGGCCAAACGGGGCAGACTGTAAATCTGCTGGCCCTGCGCCTACGAAGGTTCGAATCCTTCCCCCACCATGGATTCGCGGAGTCGGCGGGGGCGCGTAGCTCAGCTGGTTAGAGCGCTACGTTGACATCGTAGAGGTCAGAGGTTCGAGTCCTCTCGCGCCCATTCGCGGGGCTGTAGCTCAGCTGGGAGAGCGCCTGGATCGCACCCAGGAGGCCAGGGGTTCGAGTCCCCTCAGCTCCATTGCAGTGCTGCCGCCGGCGGCCGACACTGGTGCCGTCGCGGATGCGTGCCACCGTAGCTCAGAGGTAGAGCTCTCGATTCGTAATCGAGTGGTCGTCGGTTCAATTCCGACCGGTGGCTCTGTGGATGCGGGAGTAGCTCAGTTGGCAGAGCATCAGCTTCCCAAGCTGAGGGTCGCGGGTTCGAGCCCCGTCTCCCGCTTCGACGCTTGACGGGAGCCAGTGTCCCGGCACCATGGCCAATGCCCCTTGGTGTAATTGGCAACACGCCTGACTCTGGATCAGGAGAGTCCTGGTTCGAACCCAGGAGGGGCAACTTCGATGCGACGGCGCCGGCCCACGGGCCGGGCACGGACCGGCAAACCAGGCTTCGGCCCTGCGGCATAAGGACGGGCCGACTGGAGAGGTAGCCAAGTGGTTACGGCAACGGTTTGCTAAACCGTCGGGCCCGCAAGGCTCGCGTGGGTTCGAATCCCACCCTCTCCGCTGCAGGCGGGCACGCGCGTTCCGGACGGGTGTCCGAGAGGCTTAAGGAGCACGATTGGAAATCGTGTGGGGTGAAAGCCCTCGTGGGTTCGAATCCCACCCCGTCCGCTACGGCCCGGCGATGCGGCGGGCCGGTCCAGTCGGTCGTTCGGGGAGTAGCTCAGCCCGGTAGAGCACTGCGTTCGGGACGCAGGGGTCGCTGGTTCAAATCCAGTCTCCCCGACTGGTTGGCTTATCCATCGCGTAATGCAGGTCGACCCGGCCCACGGGAGGCGTAGCCCTAACTGGTAAGGCACCGCACTCGAAATGCGGCGGGCCGCAAGGCCCATGGGGGTTCGAGTCCCTCCGCCTCCGCTGAAAGTACGCTCATGACACGCTCCCCCATCGCCTTTCCCGCCTCGAACCAGACGCGGCGGCAACCGCCCTCAGGCGAACGGCCGCTCCGGCGAGAATGATGGATCAGGATATCCCGCGCACGATCGAATCGTTGTTCCGCAAGGAATCCGTGCGCCTGATCTCCGTGCTGACACGCATTCTCGGCCCGCAGAATCTCGAGCTGGCCGAAGATGTCGTGCAGGACTCGTTCGGCGCTGCGCTGGGCGCATGGGCGAAGACCGGAATCCCGGAGAACCCGGCCGCGTGGCTGCTCGCGACTGCGCGCAATCGCGCCATCGATGCGATCCGGCGCGAGCGGACACGGCGCCAGTTCGCGTCGGACCTCGCCATCTTCCTGGACAGCGAATGGACCGTCGCGCACACGGTCGACGAAGCATTCGGCGAAGACTGGGCAAAAGACGACCAGCTGCGCATGATCTTCATGTGCTGCGGGCCGGGTCTCACGCAGGAGAATCGTCTTCCGCTCATTCTCCGCACGCTGTGCGGCCTCTCGGTGCCGGCCATTGCCCGGGCGCTCATCACGAGCGAGTCGACCATCAACAAACGGCTCTACCGGACGCGACGCGCGCTCGAGGGGAGAAGTTTCCGGCTCCCCACTCCGGAGGAGCTGCCCGAAGCGCTCGACACCGTGCACACCGTGCTATACCTGCTGTTCAACGAAGGCTACCATTCGGTCAGCGACGAACCCATCGTGCGCGAGCTGTGCCGGGATGCGTTGCACCTCGCGAAGCTCGTCGTGGATGAGCCATCGCTCACGAGCAGCGATGGCGTCGCGCTGCTGGCCATCATGTGTTTCGGCGCGGCCCGCATTGATCCCAGAGTCGACGACGCCGGACAGCTGGTTTCGCTCGACAGGCAGGACCGGTCGCTCTGGGATGCCGCTCTCATCCAGCGCGGCTATGCGTATCTTCGCCAATCGTCCCGGATGGGAGAAGTCAGGGCCGGCCGGTACCAGCTGGAAGCCGCCATCGCAGCGCGCCACTGCTCCGCGAGGACGTTCGCGCTCACGGACTGGACTTCGATCTGCAACCTCTATGATCGCCTGGTCGAAGTGGATCCTTCGCCCGTCACTCAGCTCAACCGCGCAATCGCGATTTCCTATCGCAGCGGACCGGACGCCGCGCTGCCGCTCGTCGAGGCGCTCGCTCGTTCAGCGGATCTGCCATCGCACGTGATCCCTGCCGCGCTCGCCCATCTGCACGGACGCGCGGGCCACACGCGACAGGCTCGGGAGTTCCTCGATCTGGCGCTCGCACAGGCCACCACCGTGCACGAGCGCCAGTTGATCGAGGCCCAGGTCCGGGCCGCTAGCCCTGCATCTGGATGACCGGGCGCACGACAACGCTGCCGCCCGGATTGTTCTTGAGGAACGGCCCGCTCTTGGCCAGCTCGGCCGCCTCCTCGATCGATTCCGCCGCGATGATCGAGAACCCGCCGATCAGCTCCTTCACCTCCGGCAATGCCCGGTCCGTCGTGATCCGGCCGCCATTGCTGCGCACGACAATGCCGCCCCTGTCGAGCGGCGCGCCCGGATTGCGAAGATGACCGGACGTCTCCAGCTCCTTGAACCACGCACCCCACTGCGCCATCACGGCGCGCTGCTCATCGGCCGGTCGATTCCGCCAGTTCGGATCGCCACCCTCGTAGAAAAGCAGGTAGTCCTTCATGGGAAACCTCCTGTGAGTTGATGACTGTCTGCGGTGGATGACGGTTGGGCCCGCCGAATCAGGACATCGACGCGATCGCGCTTCGCCCAGGCCCTGGATGATCCAGCGCGCGGCCAGCACTCGCGCGTTGACGCATCGAATTCCCCACTGGCCAGCCCCAAAACGCCGCGTGCGGATTCCGATGCATTAGTGACACCGAATTGCGCAACCGCGCCCGCGCCGCGTGAACCAGTGGGGAATTGACGGTCGCCGGCGCACGCGAATCCCCAGACGCCCGCCTGCCCGCGTCGCTTGGGGAATTGGTGACGCTCGAGCCGAGCGTCACTGCGCCGATCCAGCGTGCAACGTGCCCGATGTGAGCGAGCCCCGGCAGCACGTGGCCGCCGGGGCTCGTCGGGTTACGACTGAGGGACGCCTGTCAGTTGGCGGAGGAACCGCCGCCGAACTGCTCGATGAAGTCGTCGCCGCCGCAGGCCACGGTGTGGCTGACGGTGTGGACCCACACGCCGCGGTTCACGGTTACGGTGAACGTGGCGAGGTACGGTCCGGTGAAGACCAACGGATCCACGTCATAGGTTCCAGCGAGCAGGCCGGACCAGTCCGTCGACGAGAGCGAGGATTGGATGACCTGTCCGCTTGCGACGAACATCTTCTTGGTCGTGTCCCAGTTGTAGATCGCGAGACTGCGGCTGCCACTCGCGAAGCTCCAGGGTCCGCCATCGGGCGAATGCAGGTCGAGATCAACGTCCGGGCAGACCAGCTGCAGTATGGGCGGCGGACGCCGGCCGAAGATGGTCGTTGGACCGCTCAACTCGGGCGCCGGCGGAGGCGGCGGAGGCGCCAGGTGGCAGAGCACGGTGTGCGTGAGCGTGTGCTGCACGCTTCCGCGCGCCAGGGTCACGGTCACGACAGCGCGGAATTCCTGGTCCGGCTTCTTCACGAAGAAAGTCCAGGTGCCAGCCAGAAGCTGGTTCCACTGCTGCATGACCAGTGTCCACGTTTCCGTGACGGTCGGCGAAACGTTGATCCAGCTGTTCGAAAGCTGATCGTACTTCACGTGCGTCGACTTGATGTCGCCGGACACGAACTCCCATGGCCCGCCATCCGGCGAAAACAGGTTCAGCTTGACCGGGTTGCAGAGCAGCTGTCCGCTGATCGCAAGCCGCTTCGCCAGAGCAGCAGCCGGCCCGCTCAACTGGGGCTTGATCGGCTGGATCACTGGCGGAATGATCGGCCCGACACTCGGCGGCCGCAGCTGGATCGGCACCCGCAGTGCAACGAGGTAGATCACGGGCCCCTTGGTTGCCGCCTGACCGGACGGCAGGATGAACCAGTTGCCCGCGTCGACCTGCTGCTTCACAAGCGGCGACACCGGGCAGGGGAACGTCGGACAGCCGTACTCCCACTCCGTCTCGTCGATCCAGACGCGAGCCGTCGAGTTCGGCAGGTTTACTAGACTGGCTACCTGCGGCTCGAACACGGTCTCAGCGTCTTGCCCGCACGCGGCCACCAACACGAGGAGAACCAGACTTTTGCGCATGGCACCATCGCCAGCGCGGCGCCTCTCGCCGCCGCACTGTGCGCTCCGGGAAGAGGCATGCGGACGCGCTTCGTTCCGCATGCCGCGGTCTGCGTGTTGGCCCCGCTCCTCGGGGCCAGCCCTCAGTCGTAGCCGCAACCTTCCAGCGATAGCTGCCTGCCGATCCTGGCCAGCCGCGGTCCCGACACCGGCAGTCGTGATGCAGGACCATCGCCGCATTCGGCCCGGCTGAGTAAGTGACTGCAAAAAAAGCATTTACGAGGCGCAGCGAAAAATCGGCGCGCTCCCGGTTTCGTAGCACACGGGCCACACTTTGAAGGCCGCAGCCAACAATTGCGACTCCGTGCGCAGAGCGCCAGACTGCTCTGGTGAATGCGAGGCGCCGGCCGTACCATCGCCGCCGTGTCGGACAAATTCACGAACGAGGAGGAACGACCATGTTGAAAGAGTTCAAGGAGTTTGCGCTCCGCGGCAATGTGCTCGACATGGCGGTCGGCATCATCATCGGTGCAGCGTTCGGCACGATTGTGACGTCGATGGTGAACGACGTGATCATGCCACCCATCGGGCTGGTCTCGGGCGGCGTCGATTTCTCCGACAAGTTCCTGCTGCTGAAGGAGGGCAGTTCGCCCGCCCCTTACGTCTCGCTGGCCGCGGCCAAGGAAGCCGGCGCCGTGACGTTGAACTGGGGCATGTTCATCAACACGGTCATTTCGTTCCTGATCGTGGCGTTCGTCGTGTTCATGATCGTTCGCAGCTTCAACCGGCTGCGCCAGCAGCTGGAACGCGAGAAGGCAGCAGCGCCGCCCCCGGCGCCGCCTGCGCCGTCGAAGCAGGAAGTTCTGCTGGGGGAGATCCGCGATCTTCTGAAGGCTCGCGGCTGAGTCTCGCCGGATCCGCCGCAGGCAGTCAGGCGCGCGGGCGAGGCTCGCGCGCGGGCGGCCGCGCGCGCCCGTGAGACTGTAGCCCGGCGACGGGCCGGCCGATGCTTGAATGGCCGAGGCCGGCCCAATGCCGCGACGGAGATGCCCGGTCATCGGCATGATTTCACAATCACATGCAAGGTGGCGGGGTGCGAACGATCCTTCGCTGGCTGCTCGTATTTCTGTTCGGTTTCGGCGTACCGGTCGCCGGCACGCTGACCGTTCGTGCGGGTCTGCCCGGCCTGCCGGCCGGCCTCTGGACGGTTGCGCTGCTGCCCGTGGTCTGGGTGGCCGTTTCGCGCGGACTGCTGCGATCGTTGCTGGCGGCCCTGGCGGGAGCCGGCGTTCTCGCCGCGACCTACTGGGTCGGGCTGCGTTTCGGACTCACGGCGGAGCCGGTACCGGCGTGGCCGATGCTGCTCGCGGCGTGGGCTGCGGCGGCGCTGCTTGCGGCTGTCGCCGGCGGCGCGTACGGCTCCGGCCAGCGTCGTGCCAGCCGTCTGCTCACCCTGATCGACCCCGTCACCGGCCTGCCCAACCGGCGCCATGCCGACCTGTTCCTGGCGCACGAGTTTGCGGTCGCCGAGCTGGGCCGGCCGCTGGCGATGCTGCTGCTCGATATCGACCGGTTCAAGTCGTATATCGCCTCGAGTGGTGAAGCCGCCGGTCAGGCGCTGCTCCGCGCCGTGGGCGGGATCCTGCGCCAGAACACGCGCAGCGCAAACCTGAGCGCGCACTGGGAAGACGATCGCTTCGCCTGTCTGCTCGTGGGTGCGACGCCCGAGGGCGCATTGATGTACGCTCGCCGCCTGCAGGATCAGCTGCGCGCGAGCGCGGGCGTCGCGACCATCCCTTCCGTCAGCATGGGCGCCGCATGCTACGATCCGGAAATGCGCTCGATCGAGGATCTCGTGCGCGCGGCGGACTCGGCGCTCATCCAGGCCAAGCGCGACGGCGGCGACCGCATCCGCATCCACGGCCGGAGAGCCGAAGAGACGGAAGCCGCGGAAACGTCCGGCTTCGCGCGCGAAACACTCATGTCCGGCCGGACGGACGACACGGACTCGCCGCGGGCGTCATCCACGGCAGCGCCGCGAACGGCATTCGTGTTCGGCAGCGATCCGGCCGTGCGGCGTCGCGCGTCCGAGCAACTCGAGCGGCGCGGGATCCGCGTCACCGAGGTGTCTCGCCCGGTCGAAGGCATGCGCGCCCTCGCCGCAGAGTTCGATCTCGTGGTCGTCGATCTGGCGCAGGAAGATCCCGGCGTGGCCGACCTGGTCCGCGAGGTAAGGCGGCGCCATCCCGCAGCCCGCATCCTCGGCATCCCCGGCTATGAGGGAAACGCGATCAACCCCGCCGCTCTGACGGTCCGCGTCGATGGGCATCTGCTGCGCACCAATGGGAGCTGGACGTTCCTGCCGCCGCTGGAAGACCTGCTGCGCGAGCGCGACCGCATGCGGGAAACGGCGCTGCGCGCGCTCCAGCTCTCCGATGAAGTGCGCGTGAAGGAGCGCGAGGCGCAGCGTGCGCGCGTGGAGAACGAAGCGCGCATGCGCTCGCTGGTGCAGTCGATCCGCGAAGTCATCTTCCGGACGGACCGGTCCGGCGCATGGATCTCGCTCAGCCCCGCCTGGAGCACGCTCACGGGACAGCCCGTCGAACAATGCCTGGGCCGGCCGTGGCTCGAGTTCTTCCACGAGGATGATCGCGAATCCCTCGCGCGCGAATTCGATGCGCTGACTTCCGTCGAGAAGCCGTACCTCCGGCGCGAGGCGAGAATCAGCACACGCTCGGGCGGCACGCGCTGGGTCGAGATCCGCGCCCAGCTCACACACGACCGCTTCGGCAATGTGCTCTCCGCCTCGGGCACATTGGCGGACATCACGGACCGCCGCCGCGTCGAAGAAGCGCTGAATCGCAGCGAGGAGTACTTCCGCGCGCTCATCGAGAACGCCGCCGATCTCATCACCGTGATGGATGCCGGCGGCTGTGTGCGCTACATGAGTCCCGCGGCCGAGCGGCTGCTCGGGCACCCTGCGGGCGATTCGGTGCCCGCCCTCGAGGAGCTGCTGCACGAAGAGGATCTGCCCGCACTGCGATCCGCGCTGCGCGCCGCCGAGACACCAGGAGCCACGGCCGCTTTCGAGGCGCGGTTCCTTCACGCGGACGGATCCTGGCGCCACCTGGCCGCATCGATCCGCAACCTCACGCACATTGCCGCCGTGCGCGGCTGGGTGGTCAATGCGCATGACGTGACGGCCCATCACGAAGCGGAGCGCGCACTGCGCGAGAGCGAGGAAGCACTGTACCGCGCGCGCAAGATGGACGCGATCGGCATGCTGGCCGGCGGCATTGCGCACGACTTCAACAATCTGCTGACGTCCATCCAGGGCCACGCGGACGTCGCGATCGGCGCACTCGCCCAGGATCACCCGATCCGCGGTGACCTCGTGCGCATCCAGGAGGCCGCCGTGCGCGCGGGATCGCTAACACGCCAGTTACTCGCGTTCGGCCGGCGCCAGGTGCTCCGTCCCAGGATCCTCGATCTGAACGTGTTCCTCTCCGACATGCAGAAGATGCTGGTCCGCCTGATCGGCGACCACATACACCTGCGCACGGAGCTGGGCGCTTCCCCCTCGCGCGTCAAGGCAGACCCCATGCAGATCGAGCGCGCGATCCTGAATCTCGCGATGAACTCGCGTGAGGCCATGACGCACGGCGGCACACTCACGATGCGCACGGAAAACATCTTTGTCGGGAACGACGAGGCCCGGCGGCTGGATGCGGCGCCCGGCGCGTACGTCATGATCACACTGTCGGACACCGGGCACGGCATTCCCCAGGAGTTTCTTGCCCACGTCTTCGATCCGTTCTTTACCACGAAGCCGCAGGCGGTGGGCGTCGGGCTTGGCCTCTCGACCGTGTACGGCATTGTGCGCCAGAGCGGCGGCTACATTCGCGTCGAGAGCCGTGAGCAGCCTGCGGCCGGCGAAACGTCAGGCACCACGTTTTCCCTCTATCTGCCGGCCACGCGCGAGCCGGCCGCCTCGGTCGCGCCCGCGTCGCGAGCCGAGCCCGATCCCGGCCAGACGATCGCGCTGGTGGAAGACGAGCCGGCCGTGCGCGAGCTGGCCACGCGCGTGCTGCGCGGACGCGGCTACAACGTGATTCCCGCGGAGAACGGACGGCAGGCGCTCGACGTGCTCGGCCGCTACCCCAACCGCGTCGATATGCTCGTCACCGATGTCGTGATGCCGGAAATGGGCGGCCGCGACCTGGCCGACCGCGTGGGCATGATGCGGCCCGGCGTGAAGGTGCTCTTCATGTCCGGCTATTCCACGGATGCCGTCGAGCAGCAGGGCGTGCTCGCGCACGGCAGCGCGTTCCTCGAAAAGCCGTTCTCGCCGGATTCACTGCTGCGGAAGGTGAAGGACATCCTCGAGGTGATGGACCCCGGCGACCGCGAATACCACGCCTGAGTGTTCCTGCCGTTCCGGACGCCGCTGCGACGGGTGGGTGGCGATGCCGGATGGGAGATGAGGCGACGCTCGCCCCACCCCCACCCCCACATCCGCCGATCTCCTCAGAAGAAGATGCCGATGCCCACGCCCGAGCGGTCGCCGAGCGTGGCGCCAAACCGCACGATGAAGCTGCGGGTCACACGCAGGTCGAGCCCGATGTCGGCGGCAAATTCGAGGTTGAGGTCATTGTCATCATTACGGAACCCGCAGTCCAGGCAGGCATCGAGAACGACGCGAGGCGACAGGAACGGCGTGAAGCCGACGCCATCGCCCTCGAATTCGTGACCGAGCGTGAGACCGAGCGGTGCACTGATCAGTGCGCCATCGACAATGCCGACACCGACACCGACCAGCCAGTCGATATCGAGCGGGAACTCCTCGGTCGAGCGCGTCAGCTGACCGGAGAAGTCGAGCCCGCCAAACACGCCGAGTTCATTGCTCGGCGCTTCGGCGATGCCGGCGCGGATGCCGAAGTTGTAGGACGGCGATCGGAACATTCCCATGACACCCAGGTCGCCACCCGAGGCGTCGACCAGAAAGATCCCGAACCCATCGGGCGCCCGCGGCGGCAGCAGCCATGGCGAATCCCAGGGGATCTGGGCCGCCACCGAAGCCGGCGCAGCCAGCAGCGCCGCGAGCAACATCCATGTCTTTCTGTTCCACGTCATGCATCCTCCCATGCGTGATCGATGCGTTGCCTGTCCACACGGGCCTCACGAGCCGCCATCGCTCGGGATCGAGGCCCGCCGCGGGCAACTGCAATGAACGTGCGAGCCGCGCCGAGCACGGGCTCAGACGACGGCTTCCGCCTCGATTTCGACGAGCATGTCCGGGTCGATGAATCCGGTCACGATCATGGTCGTGGCCGGCATGGCGTTGCCCAGGCTCTCGCCATGCGCGCGGCCCACGGCCTCCCAGTGCGCCGCGTCCCGCACGTACATGCGCGTGCGAACGACGTGTTCGGGACCGGCGCCCAGCTCTTCGAGCGCGCCTCGAATGATCTCGAAGCAGCGCATCGCCTGCCCGTACGCGTCGCCCTTGTGAACGATCCCGCCATCGTCGCCCACGGCGGCCGTGCCGGACACCCAGATCCGACGCCCGGCCCGCACGGCTCGCGAATAGCCCACGGTCGCCGCCCAACGTGCACCCGTAGGCACGCGCTTGCGCTTCTTCACGGAAAACCTCCTCGCATCTGTGTATTCGACGGGCGATGCCCGCTTCAGGTTGCCGGCACCACGCCGACGGCGCGGAGCGGACCGCCGGAGCCGCCGCCGATCTTCACGGGCAGCGCCAGGATCCACGCGCCGGTCGCCGGCAGCTGACTCAGGTTGGTCAGGTTCTCCAGCCCGATCACGTTGCGGGCCGCCGCAATGCGATGCACGGCGAAGTCCGTCGATGGGCCGTAATCGATCGAGGCGACATCGGCGCCGAGTCCGGCGACGCCGCGCTGCTCGACCAGCAGCCGGGCCGCATCGACGCCGTAGCTGGGGAAATGCAGGTTCGACGCGCTGCCCGGTGTGTCATCGCCCAGATACTCGAGCCGGTTCGGCCAGCGCTCGCTCCAGCCCGTGCGCAGCAGCACGATCGAATTCGCGGGGACCGGGCCGTTCGCCTGCTCCCACGCTTCGATGTCGGCGGGCGTCAATCGATAATCGCGGTCGGCGCCCGCCTGCTGCGTGATGTCGATCACCACAGCACGCGCGATCAACCGATCCAGCGGTATCTGATCCGACGTTTGCGCACCCGCAGCGAAATGGATGGGTGCGTCCAGGTGCGTGCCGCCGTGTTCGGGCGTGCTGAACGCGAATGCGCTGTAGAAGTATCCTGCAGGCTGGTCGCCGAAAGCGAGCGTGTCCAGTCGGAACCGGCTGGGCGATGTCGGCCAGTAGACCGTGGACGCGTCGTAGGTGTGACTCAGATCGATGAATCGTGCGCGCGCCAGGTCGACGCCAGTCGTACTCCCGTCACTCTGCGGCGCACAGGCCGCCACGATCAACGCCAGTGGCCAGCGCCAGCAACGCGCAAAACCTGCTCTCCACGCCATACCGAATCTCCATGTCGGGAACTCGCCCGCCGGCACTGCAGCCGGACCGGGCGAAGATTCCCTCTGGAGTCGTGCGGCGTCAAGCGCACGCGAAGGTGCGCCCGGATGGATCCCGTAGCTTTGGATGGAGTTCGTGCGTGCGCGGCCCGCGCCGCTTCAGCCGTCGAGTACGGCGCGGATGCGCCGCGCGAGCGAGTCCGGCGTGTACGGCTTCTGCAGGAACGCAAGGCCGGACTCGAGCACGCCATGGCGCAGGATCGCCTCGTCCGTGTAGCCCGACGTGTAGAGCACCTTCATGTGCGGCCGCTTCGGCGCCAGCGTTTCAGCCAGCGCGCGGCCGCTCATGCCCGGCATGATCACGTCCGTCACGAGCAGATCGATATCGTCCACTTCACTGGCCAACCGCAGCGCCAGCATCGGATCGCCCGCTTCGATCACGTCGTAGCCCCACAGCTCGAGGGCGCGGTGCGCCAGCTTGCGGACCAGATCATCATCCTCGACCAGCAGGATGCGCTCCTGGCCGCCGCGCGTCTCCTCGCGATGGACTGCGCCATCCCGGGCGCGCGCCGCCACCGCCGGCAGGTAGATCTTGAACGTCGTGCCCTTGCCCGACTCGCTCGAAAGCCAGATGTAGCCATCACTCTGCTTGATGATGCCATACACCGTGGCCAATCCCAGACCCGTACCCTTCCCGACTTCCTTCGTCGTGAAGAACGGCTCGAAAATGTGCGTCTGGACATCCGCCGGCATGCCGTCGCCATCATCCGTCACGGACAGCATCACGTAGTCGCCGGGGGTCACCGGCTCGCGAATCCCGGCCGAAGTCGCGCCCAGCCGCACACTCGCCACCTCCAGCGTCAGCATGCCGCCGTCCGGCATCGCATCCCGCGCGTTCAGCGCCAGATTCAGGATGACCTGCTCGATCTGCACGGGATCCGCAAGCACGCGCGCCGGCTCCGCGTAGTAGCGTGTCACCAGGCGGATGTGCTCGCCGATCATGCGTCGCAGCATCTTTTCCGTGCCGCGAATCAGCTGCGACAGGTCGACTACACGCGGCCGCAGCACCTGCTGCCGGCTGAACGCCAGCAGCTGCCGCGTCAGCTCCGCCGCGCGGTTCCCGGCCTGCTCGATCTCCGAGATCACTTCCTGCAGCGGATTCTCCTCATCGATCCGGTTCAGCAGATACTCCGCATTGCCCGTGATCGCCGTCAGCAGATTGTTGAAATCGTGCGCAATGCCGCCAGCCAGTCGGCCGATCGCTTCCATCTTCAGCGCCTGCCGCAGCTGCGTCTCCAGCTGCAGCTGATCGGTGACATCCCGCCCGATCGACAGCAGCAGGTCCTCCTCGCCGTGGCGCACGCGGCTCACGCTGAAGTCGACAATCGCTCGCCGGCCGTCCGCTCGCCGCATCTCGATCCGCCGGAACTGGCCCGGCCCTTCCATCACCAGCGCGTTGAGGTCGGCGCGCCCAGCTTCCGTCGTGATCCGGTCCGTGAACTCGCGGATCGGATGACCGAGCACCCGCTCGCGCGAGTGGCCCAGCAGCTCGCACATGCGGCGATTCACATCGACGATCACGCCATCCGGCTGCAGGATCGCGATGCTGTCCGTCGCCTCATCCATCAGCGCCCGGAACCTCGCCTCCGCCGCATACTCGCGCCGCGTGACATCGCGCATGACCACCGAGTAGCCTGACAGCTCGCCGTCCGCGGTTCGATCCGCCGTGACTACGACGTCCGCGCGGAACCGGCTGCCGTTCTTCCGCACGCGCCAGCCTTCCTCCGCCGCAAACCCCATGTGCGCGGCCGTCTCCAGCAACCGCTCCGAACCCTGGTACGTCCGATCCGTCTCCGTGTGCAGCCGGCCGGCCGGCTCACCCTTGATCTCGGCGGCACCATAACCGGTGAGCAGCTCCGCGCCGCGGTTCCACTCCACGATCTGGCCGTCGCGGTCCAGCGTGAACAGAGCGTGCTCGGCGACGGCATCGAGCAGAAGTCGGTCGACAGTATCGAGGAGGTCGTGCGGCGTGGTTACGGCCCGCAGGAGCTTCGGGCCCTGGCGAGCCCTGGCCAGCGTGAACTCGTGCGCCGCCCCAGCTCCGAGCGCAACCCGTGCCATCTCGGCCAGGTCGCGGGCCGGCGGTGGCCGCCCGCTGTCGTTGCCACCGGCGCCGGGCGGCGTCACGGCGTTTCAATCGTGTGTGTCACGCATAAAATGGTCGGCCGCTCCGGCGCGAAAGTTCAGCCCGCGGGAGTCGCCTCCGCTGTACTGCTTCGGCTCCGGGCGTCGGGTTGGTGCCGGCGATAAAGCCCGGTTATCTTTCGGGCTCGCGGGACGTAGCGCAGCCCGGTAGCGCACCTGAATGGGGTTCAGGGGGTCGCGGGTTCAAATCCCGCCGTCCCGATTGACTGACATGTCCGTGACCAAGGCTCGTGCGGACTCGCTTCTGCTCGAGTCCTGCCTGGCAATCCCACCCCTCCATTGAATCGGTTCGCCGTTGCAAGGTACGGTCCGCCTCCTTGTCGCGGGCAAGCGGGGCCGGCGCCGGCTTGCTGCGGAACCAGTCGCCAGCGAGGGGAACTCAAGAGACGTTCCAGACGACCCGGAAATGTTCTCGCATCGCTCTTGCCGGTGAAAGTGCCGGCCCGGACGGTCCACTCACCTTCTGGGCTGTTCCTTACGACCAACTCGCAGTCTCTCTATTCTTGCGTTTCTTGGCTTCCGGCATTACGGATTGGAGGGTTGATCGCCTACCTGACCAAGATCATTCGCCCTGCAGCCGGGCGCGGACGACCTCAAGCAAGACTCCTGGACCAAGTCGGGAATGTAAGCTCGTGCAAGGCACAAGGTGAGCTGTTCGCCCCGCAGGCTGAGGCGCTCGATCCACTCGTCCGGCATAGCGTTGAAATTGGTGGGATAAGCGTGCGCCTCCTCGCGGCGCACGAGGTCGGCGGGAGGGTTCGGCAATTGCCGGTCCTGTTGCCCGAGATACGGAAAGATGAAGCACTTGATGTGCCCGGTGCGCTGCGCCTCGTGCAGTCGGTGCATAGCCGCGTTCTGGGCGCGATCGAATACCGCGCTGAAAACGCTGAGCATCCGCGCGAACATGAATTGGCTGGGCGGGTCCTGCCGGAGGCCATAGCCGGCCGAGCAGCAAATGATCGTGTCGATGGGGACAACGTTAAGGCTGACGTCGGGCGAGCGGTCCGGCCAGAGACAGCCCAGGCCGAGATTGTCGTAGATCCCGCCATCGGTGAGGATGACGCGGTTGTTCGTGAGCGCGCCGTCTTTCTCAAAGGTAAGGGTCTCATCGAACGCAGGAAGAAAGAGCGGATAGGCCGCCGAGGCCGTGACCGCTACAAGCCGCGTTCGATGCGTTGGTTGGAGCCGGTCATGGCGAGCGCTGGGGTGACGTGCCCGGCGAGGCGCTCCTTACGCTGGGTAATCCAGATACTGTGCTCGCCGATGCGTGGGCAAATCTGCGCGCCGAGAACGGCAAAGGTCTGCAGCGGCTCGGTCGCCTCATCGACCAGCGACTGCGCGATGAGAACGGCCTCGTTCGAGCCGCTGCCGTCGAGCCACTCGTCAAACTGTTACTCGCCGACGAGGCCGCGTGGCGGACGGGCGAGCACGTCCGAGACATCTTGCGCGACTGGCTACGAGCACACGTCGTCGCGAACACGCCGGCGGGGCATCCGCTGCGCGTTGGACTCCGCGATCGTCTCGTTGCCGCGTGCGCAGCAGGTGACCGGCGTCTCGAAGAACAACGCGCGGCGGCGGCTGCCGCACGAGCGGCACGCTCACCCGAGGAAATCGAGCAAGAACGGCAGCTCATAGAGCGTCACCGGCTGCTCTTCACTGAAATCGGATATCCTGGTCACCGACGGCGCCCTGAGCTCCCCCGTGAAATTACGGACGAGATCGTCGTCGAGTTACTCGCGCTCCTCGGCCCGGATCTCAGTCACGATGGCGAGACTATTTTGCGGCGCATCGGGCGGGACGCACCTTCATGGCTTGCACCCGCCGTCGAGGAATTTCTCACAGGCCGTGCGCTCGCAGCGTATCGCCGCGGATTTCTCGCAGAGTTGACCGAGGCGTACTATATCGACGCCGAGGAAGATGGTTCAGGATTCCACGAGGACGGGATCCGCCACCACCAGAACCGAAGCGTGGGCGTCACCCCACTCGCCGCTTGGTACCGCGGGCCGTTCATGCCGCTGTTCCAGACCGACTTCCGCAACGGCGTCGCGGTGCTGAACCGCATGCTGAACCATGCCGCGCTTGCGCGTGCTCGGACGCTCGCTGGCCTTCGTCGCGGGTACGGCACTCCCATCAACGACGCAGAACTCGATGACTATCGTTCCGAGTTCGACGTCACCGGCACACCGAGAATCTACGTCGGTGATGGACATGTCTGGATTTGGTACCGCGGCACTGGTGTCGGGCCGTATCCGTGCATCAGCGCGCTGCAAGCACTCGAGCGCGTGTGCGACCAAGTCATCGAGATCGGCTGGCCGATCGCAAACATCGTCGCCACACTGCTCGACGGTTGCGAGAACCTTGCGATGCTCGGCCTTGTCGTGGGTCTTCTGGTTCGTTATCTCGAGCGCGCCGATCGGCTGCTCGATCCCTACCTCGCCGACCCGACGATCTGGGATCATGAGTTCCGCCGTGCCGTCAGCGAGTCGAGCGGGCTGGCAGCCGGCTCAGACGGCATTTTCCGGGCTGAGCGACGCTCGTGGACCATGCGCGAGGCGGCTATGTACCTCGTTGTGCATGCTGATGGCAAGCGAGCTGCGGAGCTGCGCGCCATCGGCGATCATCTCGTGGAGAACGCCCGCCGCCGCATCCGTAGCGCTTTTGATGACGCGGCCGGACGTGGGGCGGACGCTGACAACGACGCGGCGATCGAAGCTGATGACCAGGCACGGACCGGCCTGCAGTGGGTTGCCGCAGTGGTGGTCGGGAACCCAGAGCATGTCGCGCGCGGTTCCTTTCTGCTTACGACATGGCTGATCGAGATCCGTGCTATGGCGACCGACGCTGGACTCGGGGCCGACTGGCAGCGCGTTGTTGACGCCCTTGTCGTCGCAGGAATCACCCGGCTGGCCCCGTACTCCGAGTAGTTCATCCAGATACACACGGTCACGACTCTCCGAGATGGGCTCTTGTGGTGATCGTCAACCGGCTTCGTCCTCGACGTCCTCCGCCTCCGCCGCCTCGAATTCACGCTCGATCCGCTCCGCCAGCGCTTGGATCTGCACCTTCGACAACGCCGTGCTCCACGCCGAGGATTCGTCATCGGTCTCCTGCGCAAACGGTTCGAGGAGTGCGAGGTCGTCGAACGCGCGGTTCATGATCATGTCCCGCTCACTCATCCGGTACAAACCCTCTTGTTCGAGTACGGCCTTCGTGTACAGCGGAAATGCTACGGCCGCAAGCAGCAGATGCTCGCGTTCAGTCCAGATCGGGCGGTATCCCAGGGCCTCGACCCGAGCATGGCCGAACTGACTGCGGAGGATGTACGCATCCTTCAACCAGAGCGCACGGATTGCTTCATCATTCGCAATCACGGCCTTGACTCGCGTGTCGGTCAGCTTCGGCCCGGAAGAATTGCGACTGCGGGTCCGCGTCGCCTGCAGGGCCTCGACGAAGCCCTTGACGGTGCCCTTGTCATTCCATTCGTTCGCCAGTCTGCTGAAGGCACTGATCACGTCGATAAGTTCAGCATGCATACCGATGTCGGGGCTATCCGTATTTGCTCCGACAAATAGGCGAGTGGCCTCGCCGAGGCGGCTCCACAACTCCTCGCGTTGAACGGCTCGCTCCACCGCTTCGAGGAGATCGCAATCCAGGTCCTTCGGCAGCTCACACCAGTCGGAGATATGGAATGGCCTTCTGACAGAGAAAGTTCCAGCGGACACAAGGATTCTCGTCGAACCGTCACGACGTCGGTGTTCAAGAACGGCCGCTCCCGCGCGATCTGGCGTGAACGCCTGAATCACCAGGCGCGTGTGGTCGCTATTCGAGTAGCGATGCGAGAAGAATTGCCTCGCAGAGAGCACCGAGAACGTGAGGCGCGTCCGGAATGCGAAGTAGTCGGCGATCTCGTCATCGCTGAGATCTGATGTGATCTCCAAGTCATCCCTGCGTAGAAGCGGTACGCTCCGGCGGTCCACCGGGCGCTGATGGCCATAAGACTCAAGAATCGTTTCAACTCCCGGGACTTGTTCCTCCGGAATCGCCGCGTTTCCCAACGCGGCCCCGTTGAAATAACGTGGAATGCACCGAATTGAACCGGCTCGCTGACAGTCGCCCGAGGGAGAAAGCAGAGCATCGGCATCACCGCACCTCAGAAATCCCGCGTCGACGGTGTCCTACACCTTTACCAGCACGCACATCAACGGAATCGAATGCGCATGCTCTTAGCTTAGCTTCTCGCTACACATCGCAGCTCCTACTCGTCAAAGCTCTGCACCGCTGCTGCTAACGATGTGCAGCGTGCGCTACGCCGCCGCGATCCGACGCACGTAGTCGATTACGTGCGCCACGATCTCGTCGGCCGACGTCTGTTCGAGCCCCATTTCTCTCGCACGCGCCTCGAGTGGCTCCACCCATTGCGGGTGCGCGATAATCGCCGGCGGCCAGGACTGCCGCGCGCGGATGTTGAAGGTTTCTTCGCAGACTTCGCGCAGCTCAGCCGACGGAGCCTCGATCGCGCTCAGGAGCACGATGTCCAGCAGGTCACGGAAGCGTTCGTTCAGGCCGGATTCCGTCACGTCAGTCACAGCGTGGATCTTTTGGGCGATCTGCTTCGGGAGCGGAAGACACGGCAGATACTCAGGCCCCTCGATCCCGAACGGCTTCAGTGAGTACGCCGACACCAGCTCTGGATCGCGGGGTGTCCCCTCGTACGCCGAGACCTCGAGGCGGACGTTGCTGAACGCGGTCTCCACGATTCGGCCAAAGCGCTCGATCCGGTAGCTCACGTGCACGTTGAGGCGACGCATCTTCTCCACCGGCCGGTCGTCCGTCTCGACACGAAAAGCGAAGCCGTGACGTGGCTCCGCAAGCGCAGCCCGAACCGCCCCCACGATCTCATCCAACTCGCCGCGAAACGTGGCATCGAGATCACGCGTCGCACGCGGTCGGACCGCCGCTCCGTCGAAGCGTCGGAGCCGTAACTCGATCGCTGCACCACCCTTCAGTTCGAAGATGTTCGGCTGGTACTGTGCGAGCGCGTCTGCGACAACCGTGAAGCCGATCCAGCGTCGCACCCAGTCGGGCCCGATCCCTAGCTGGGCACCGCACCGATTGATCGCCTGAACAAGTGCTCCGGCCGTTTTCGGCGGGAGATGGGTGAGCAGTTGACCCAGTCCCTCGTGCACGTCACCCCCTGGAGATGAACCCCTTCCGCATGAGTTCGCGCCGGAGTTCGCGTGCGTCCTTCACTGCAAGGTAGCCTTTCGACTCCCCGTCTCTGATCGCCTGGGCCAGCAGAGCCGGCCCAATCGAAGCTTGCGCGCAGTCGCGAATCGCGCGCGCAGCGCGGGTGACCGGCAACCCCTCGATCGACATGACCTCCGTATCGCGCAGGTCTGCCCAATGAAGCACCACGCCGGGCGGCGGCTCCCGGCGGCGGACGCGGTGAGCGACCGGCACGGTTACGTGGATCTGCGATGGGTTCACGTCCGAGATTTCCATTAGCGAGAGCGCCGTCTCGTGCGAAAGCACCCCGCGAGCGCCCTGCGGCCAGAGCACCGCGCCCATGTACGGGGTCCAGCGGGTCTCCGGCGCCCCCAGGTCCTGGTAGAGCCCATGCGCACAGCGAAGGACCCGGCCACGGCGCGCCATCTTGGCGAGCGTGTAGCGCGGGACGCCCAGCTGCTCGGCCTGTTCCGTTGTGAACATTCCGTGCTGCTCGAGAGCGAGCTCATGGATCTGGTCGTACGAGTGAGTCACGGGCATAGGACAAATGTGGCCATAAGAGCCACTTTTGTCCAGATTGGCTCTTCCGACAAATGTGGCCGTAAAGGCCACTTTCGTCCAACATGAGACAGGGCCGCGTGGGTTCGGACTCGGCCCTTTCGCCGATCACCCCTCCTCGCCGTTCCCCACGCCGACGAACTGGATACACGCGCGCCGAGCCTCACGAGCCGACCCGATCTTAATGCGTATTCCGGTTGATTCCGTCCACCGATTCCGGACCATTCCGTCCACCTGTTCCGGACCATTCCGTCCGCCGATTCCGGAGGAAGCCGTCCACTGATTCCGGGCATTCCGTCCGGTCATTCCGGCAGATTCCGTCCACCCATGCCGGGGTGAGAGAGAGCGATCGCGACGCTGGATAACCCTGAGAGCTGTCACAGCACTCCGGCTCACGTGGACGTGAGGAGGAGGCGCGATGGCGGCGGAAAGGTTGTCCATGCGGAAGGTCAAGGAAGCACTCCGACTGCACGCCGAAGGGCGGAGCCGGCGGAGTATCGGCCAGAGTCTCGGCGTGGGGCACAGCACGGTGTCGGAGCCCGACATCCAGACGACCGCGTCGGGCGTCAAGGTCGCACACCTCTCGCTCGCCACGAGCCGGCGCATTCCGCGTGACGGCGGGTTCGAGGAGCTGACGGAATGGCACAGGCTCACGCTCTGGGACCGCCTCGCCGAGCTGGCCGAGGAGTACATCCGCAAGGGCGATCGCCTCTGCGTCGAGGGCCGCATGGAGTACGACTCGTTCGAGCGGAACGGCGTCACGGTCCCCACCGCCGAGGTCGTCGTGCGCGAGCTGGTG